>Ga0210394_10000174_pt1 | contig 154579 bp, 129 predicted proteins | sample IncBWC12MmetaG_FD_160121 | JGI IMG/M metagenome (GOLD analysis project Ga0210394, IMG submission 160121) | Forest soil microbial communities from Barre Woods Harvard Forest LTER site, Petersham, Massachusetts, United States - Inc-BW-C-12-M | ecosystem: Environmental > Terrestrial > Soil >... | reverse complement strand
GAAAAAGACCCGGGCAGCGTCGCGAGATCTTTGTTTGCGGTTGTGAATTCGCTGCGCCGGGTGCTGAGCGATGTTCAGTCAAGCCAATTGCGCGGGATTGCGCGGGAAGACCTTGAGAGCCGACTCCAGGAGAAGCTCCAGCAGGCGCAGAGAGCGCTGAATCTCGCGTTGAATGTCACGCTGCAAGCGAGCATAGTTGCGCCAGGAGCGGGAACAGCTCTAGCTCACGAGCGGGACGCGCTCACCGTGATCTCGCCCGGGCAGAAGTTTGAAATACGAGTAACGCTGCACAACGGCTCTGGCTATGCGCTGCGTGGGGTTCATGCTTCACTCGATGGAATACGGGATGGAATCGACCACTGGGGTAGTCAGAAGGACGACACGATTCAATCCGGGCAGGAGCGTGCTTTCGTCTTCGACGAGCAACTTCCAGCAGACTTCCCCGACACCCGGCCCTACTGGCATCGAGACAATCCCGAAGTGGACAGCGTGAACACCATTGATGATGAGAGGTATGCCGGACTTCCCTTCCCTCCGAATCCGTTTCGTGTGGATGCGAGCTATGCTATCGCCGAGGGCAAAGTGAAAGCGGAGATTTCGGCGCCGGTGCTGGCTTCGTTCCTGTCCGAGAAAAATGACGAGAAAGGTGTAGAGCGTAAGCGAGCCGTGGCGGTGGCGCCCGTATTCTCTCTCGCGCTGGAACCGGGAGAACAGGTCATTCCGATTGAAGACGGTAAGGTCACTACGGTCAAAGTTGGAGTGAGCTCGAATCTGACGGGACCGCCCGACGGGACATTGAAACTCGACCTGCCGGCGGGGTGGAGGTCGGAACCGGAGCAGTTGCATGTGAACTTGACGAAGCGCGGAGACAAGCAGGACTTTGAGTTCAAAGTATTTCCAGCAAGCTTGAAAGAGGGCCGCGCGCAGATTCGGGCGGTGCTTGATGCGGGCGGGAAGAAATATGGCGAAGGGTATTCGCTGGTGACACGGGAGGACCTCGGCAGCTTTTACTACTACCAGCCTGCGGTGCAGCGGGTCAGTATTGTGGATGTGAAACTTCCGAAGGATTTGAAGGTGGGTTACGTCATGGGCGCCGGAGACGACATTCCGACGGTGCTAGGGCAAATCGGGATCCGCGTCACAATGATTCCGGCGGAAAAACTGGCCACTGAGAACCTGGCTCCGTACGGGACGATCGTTCTTGGAATCCGCGCTAACGATACACAGAAGGAGATCGCTGAGAATCACCAGAAGCTGCTTGACTATGTGTCGTCTGGCGGAACGCTGCTCGTGCAGTACAACACAGGCGTCGGCGACTTCAATAAAAGCGATCTTACGCCGTTCCACGCACAACTCAGCCGGGCACGTGTTTCTGATGAAAACGCCGTGGTGCAGATCCTTGCCCCGGAAGACGGCGTTTTTCATTATCCCAACCAGATCACTCAACCCGACTTTGACGGCTGGGTGCAGGAACGCGGGTTGTACTTCATGGATCAGTGGGACGATCGCTTTGTGCCGCTGCTGGCTTCCCACGATCCCGCCGAGCCTGAGCAGAAAGGCGGCTTGTTGCTGGCCCACTATGGCAAAGGAATTTATATCTACACCGGCTACGCGTTCTTTCGTCAGTTGCCGGCCGGAGTTCCGGGGGCGATCCGGCTCTATGTGAATCTGCTGAGCGCGGGGCATGAGGCACGCTAGCCGTTCGTCTCTCGTCGTTGGTCGTTCGCATCTGGTCGTCTAGCAGGCTGAGCGAAATAGCCCGATTTGTATCAGGGTATGCCTTCAGGCATACCGGAAGCTGTCAGTTTTCACCCGCCTTCAGGCGCTGCGGTTTCAGAAAACTCAATGTCGTCCCAAAGCGACCGACGACCCGCCAACGACGAACGACCAACGACCAACGACCGCTCTCCCCACCTGATCCGCGGAATCGGCCTTGGCAGCGCTACCGCGCTCAACATGATTGACATGATCGGGGTGGGACCGTTCATCACCATGCCCCTGATTGTGAGTGCAATGGGCGGACCGCAGGCCATGCTGGGATGGATTCTGGGTGCGATTTTCGCGCTTTGCGACGGATTGGTCTGGGCGGAACTGGGCGCGGCTATGCCCGGCTCGGGCGGATCATATCGTTATCTGCGCGAGATTTATGGCCCCAACCAACTGGGGCGGTTGGTCTCCTTCCTGTTCATCTGGCAGCTTTCTTTTTCTGCTCCTTTGTCAATCGCATCCGGGGCCATCGGTCTGGCAGGGTACGCCTCCTACTTCTGGCCCGGTCTGCAGACTCAACAGTCGGCGCACAACTGGAGCCTGCAGCTTCCGCTGCTGGGAAACCTGCAATTCAGTTGGCTGGCTTCCGGAGCAACGTTTGTAGCCATTGGAGCAGTGCTCCTGACTCTGGCGCTGCTGTATCGCAAGATCACCAGCATTGGATGGATGTCGAAGGTTTTTCTTTTCGGGGTGATTGCGACCATCGTCTGGATCATCATCGCCGGGCTGACGCACTTCGATGCCTCCCGGGTCTTCAGCTTTCCTCCCGGCGCATTCGCCCTTTCGCCTAACTTTTTTCTCGGCCTCGGTTCAGCCATGCTGATTGCGACCTATGATTATTGGGGCTATTACAACGTTTGTTTCCTCGGCGATGAGGTGAAGGATCCGGGAAAGACCATCCCACGCGCGCTGCTGCTATCCATTTTTCTGGTGGCGTGTCTATACGTGGTGATGAACATCAGCATCCTGGGCGTGGTTCCGTGGCAGGAGATCACACGGGCGGGGCAATCCAATAGCGGCTTGTATGTCGTCTCGATTTTCATGCGCAGGATTTATGGACCTTGGGCCGCGAATCTGGCGACGGTACTGGTGATGTGGACCGCCTTTGCCTCAGTCTTCTCGCTGATGCTAGGCTACTCCCGCGTGCCCTATGCAGCTGCCTGCGACGGGAATTATTTCAAGGCATTCGCGCGGGTTCATCCCACAGCGAGATTCCCTTATGTATCGTTGATCGCGTTGGCGGTTGTCGCGATGCTGTGCTGTTTTCTCCGCTTGGCGGACGTAATCGCCGCGCTGGTGGTCATTCGCATCACCCTCCAGTTTCTGCTGCAGGCAATTGGACTGATCGTGCTTCGTGTCCGCCGCCCTGATCTGCCGCGCCCATTTCGTATGTGGCTCTATCCTGTGCCGGCTCTGGCTGCCTCGCTTGGATTTGTCTTCATACTGATCTCCCGCACCAACTCGCTCACGGAAATCCGCTACGCGGCAGTAATCTTGATTACCGGTGTGGCGCTCTACATGGTGCGGGCGTGGCGCAATCGCGAGTGGCCGTTCACGGCTACGATTAAAGAGGCCACCGGTATCTGATCATGGCTGAGGCTCTGAAAATGCCGGAGAGTCTGCCTGTGGTCGTTGACCACGCGGCATGGTCCCCGCTGCGCGAGCCGTTGTTCCGCTCGCTGTGGGTTGCGGCAGTCATCTCTTATACCGGAACCTGGATGCAAAACGTGGGCACCGGATGGCTGATGACTCAGCTCACCATGTCGCCGCTGATGGTGAGTCTGGTGCAAGCTGCCAGCACACTGCCGGTCTTTTTGGTAATTTTGCCCGCAGGAGCGCTGGCCGACATGGTGGACCGACGGCGCTTTCTGTTAATCACGCAAAGCTGGATGGTGCTGGCTTCCGCCCTGCTGGGAGTCTTTACCCTGCTTGGTCAAATCACACCCTGGATTCTGCTCGCTTTCACATTCGTGCTGGGGCTGGGCGCGGTGATGAATGATCCCGCGTGGCAGGCGATCACTCCGGAGATTGTTTCTTGCGAGCGGCACGCAGCAGGAGTAGCGCTGAATTCAGTCGGCTTCAACGTGGCGCGAGCGGTGGGTCCGGCCATTGGAGGCGCGGTCATCGCGGCTACCAGTTCGGGGGTCGCGTTTCTGCTCAATGCTGCGTCTTTTTTCGGTGTGATCTTTTTTCTGTATCGCTGGAAACGGCCACACCTTGAAAACGTGGAGACGGGCCGGGTTATGGACGCGATGTGGGCTGGGATGCGCCACGTGCACGGTTCCTCGCTCGCGCGCTGCGTGCTTATCCGCACCGGAGCCTTCAGCCTGGCGGCGAGTTCCCTTCTGGCTTTGCTGCCCATCATTGCCCGTCCGCACGGCGCGACCGGATACGGATTGCTGCTGGGATCGTTCGGCTTGGGCGCATTAGCCGGCGCAGCCGTGCTGGCTAAACTGCGCAGCCGGGTTTCGGTGGACGGTCTGGTGGCGTGCGCTATCGTCATTTTTGCTGCCATGACCGCTCTCGCTGGACGGGTACAAGGCTTCGAATGGCTGAGTCTGATATTGTTTGTCAGCGGCACGGCGTGGATCGGAATTCTGGCTTGCCTGAACGTGGCAGCGCAGACCATGTCACCGTCAGGTTTGCGCGCCCGGTCGCTGTCCATGTACCTTCTGGTGCTACAAGGAGGAATGGCGTTGGGCAGCGCTGCCTGGGGAATACTGGCGACAAGAATTGGAATTCCTGCAGCTCTGCTATACTCGGCGGTCGCTTTGCTAGGCGGTCTGTTTACGGTCCGATATTATCCCCTGGCATCCCAGGGGCTGAAATATGCGCCCGCCGCAGTTCGAGATTAAGTCGGGCGCAGAATTCACATTCCAACATTCACTCAGGAGATCTCTCATGACCAAATTGAAATGCCTCTTCGCGTTCTCGTCGTTACTGCTCTGCTCTTCGTTTGCCTTGTCCCAAACTGCCAAGCCTGAAGAACACCGAACGCTGACTCAAATTCTGGATCGCTCGGTTTCAGGCGTGGAAGGTGAGTTTGTCCCCGCGGCCGAGGCCATGCCGGAAGATAAATATTCTTTCGCGCCCACTAACGGCGAATTTAAAGGCGTGCGAACCTTTGAGCAGCAGGTAAAGCACGTAGCGGCGGCGAACTACATGATCGCCGCGTCAATTCTGGGAGAGAAACCACCAGTGGAGCTGGGCGGTGAGAACGGGCCGGACTCGATCAAAACCAAGGCCGACGCCACCAAGTTCTTGAAAGACTCTTTCGCCTACGTTCACAAAGCGGTCGCCAGCGTCAACGCCGACAACGCCACCGGCTTGGTCAAGAATCCCTTTGGCCAAGGCACAGCACCGCGCATCGGACTGGCCACTCTCATCGTCGGCCACTGCTTCGACCACTATGGGCAGATGGTCGAGTATCTAAGAATGAACGGGATCGTGCCGCCCGCCAGCCGGTAATATCGATGTGAGTTGAGACCCTTCACTGCCCGGTGCCGCTAAGCAGCAGCATGTGAGGGCTGCCCGGGTCGGAATCGGAAATGATAACGGTTCCGAATCTCGCTTCGTTGATTGCCGGTTTGAAAACGACTTCGATGGTGCAGTCGGCGCCCGCGGCCAGGCTTGATGGGCAGGTGTTGGTCTCCGTAAAGTCGATGCCGGACACGGTGATATCGCTAATTATCAAACGCGAATTGCCGGTATTGGTCAGCGTAGCACTCTTCGGTTGACCGGCTACGCCAACCGGCTGTGAACCAAAGTCTATTTTGTCAGGTGCGAGGCGGACGAAGCTCGGAGTTTTGTCGGAAAGAGAGGCCTTAGCGGCATCACTTTGCGCTTTTGCTGCAAGTGCCAGAAGTATGCAAACAGCTAAGCTCGACCAAGTCCGCAAATTGCGCTCCCAGCCACAAGCCCATTCTAGCGAACTGGATGGCGCCTATCCCCAATTCGAGCCTCGTTCTTAGCGCAATGGCTGGGGTGTGCCATGAAGAAAGCCCTGCCTGTCGCCCTCCCTGCTACAATCTCTAGTTCACTCCCAAACACCATGAAGTGTCCCTTTTGCGGCTTTGCCAACGACAAAGTGGTCGATTCGCGCGAAAGCAAGGAAGCCGAATCCATCCGCCGCCGGCGCGAGTGTCTAAAATGCAGCAAGCGGTTCACCACCTACGAACGTATTGACGAGATCCCCTACATGGTGGTCAAGAAAGACGGGCGGCGCGAGAAATTCGACCGCCAAAAAGTCTTGAATGGCCTGTTGCGGGCCTGCGAAAAGCGCCCCGTTCCCATCAGCAGACTGGAGCAGATCGTGAACGAGGCGGAATCGTTCGTCATCGAATCGGCGGAACGGGAGCGCAAGACCAGCGAATTGGGCGAACTCATCATGAATCGCCTCCGCCGCTACGATAAAGTGGCCTATGTGCGCTTCGCCTCGGTGTATCTCGACTTCAAGGATGTGCAGGAGTTCATGACAGAGCTGAAAGATCTGCTGAAAACCAAGGACGCGCCCGAGGTTCGCGGCAAGACCTCGGCCAAAACTAACGAAGCCAAGCCCAACTGAGCACTCAGGACTGCTTTTCACCAGTTTCACGCGTGGAGTAAAGCTGTTTGGCATTCTTGCCGATGAACACAAGCGCGACTGCCATGTCACACAAAGCCACCCTCATTCCCGGCGACGGCATCGGTCCCGAAGTTACGCGAGCAACCGTGCGCATCATCGAAGCCACCGGAGTAAAGTTCGACTGGGAAACCTTCAAGGCAGGCGCCGAGGCTTACGAGCAATATCACGAATACATTCCCAAGGAACTGATCGAATCCATCGAGCGCACCCATGTCGGCCTGAAAGGCCCGGTGACCACGCCCGTGGGCGGCGGATTTGCCAGCATCAACGTAGCTTTGCGAAAAAAGTTCGAGCTCTACGCGAATTTTCGTCCCATCCGCAATCTGCCTCACATTCCCACGCGCTACCCCGACGTGGACCTGATAATCGTCCGGGAAAACACGGAGAGCCTGTACTCCGGCCTGGAGCACGAAGTCGTCCCCGGAGTGGTCGAGAGCCTGAAGATCATCACAGAGAAAGCGTCCACCCGCATCGCCCGTTTCGCCTTCGAATATGCTCGCAAGAACAAGCGCAAAAAGATTCACGCCATCCACAAGGCCAACATCATGAAGCTCTCGGATGGCCTGTTCCTGCAATGCGCGCGCGCAGTTGCGAAAGACTACCCCGAGATTATTTACGGCGAACACATCGTGGACAATACCTGCATGCAACTGGTCATGAACCCCTACCAGTACGACATGCTGGTCATGGAAAATCTTTATGGCGACATCATCTCCGATTTGTGCGCTGCCTTCGTCGGAGGACTGGGATTCGTACCCAGCGCGAACCTCGGCGACCATTGCGCCATTTTCGAAGCGGTTCACGGCTCGGCTCCCGATATCGCCGGCAAAGACATCGCCAACCCGACCGCCCTCATCCGCTCAAGCCTGCTTATGCTGCGCCATCTCGGCGAGCACGACGCCGCGCTCAGAATTCGCAACGCTCTCGAAAAGGTTTATCGCGACCGCGACAAGTTGACCCGCGATGTCGGAGGCAAGGCAGGAACTTCCCAGTTCGCAGACCACATCATCGAAGCGATGCAGACGGAGTGCGCGAATGAGAGCGCAGCTCCCCTACCCAAAGACGCTGATCAGCGATTGTGAGTGGAATCGCTATGTTACGCCAACTATCATCCAAGCTCGCTTTAGAGGCAGGGCTTGCGGCATATCCTTCATCGAATGGCGCGGTCGCTTTTCCCCTGACCGGCTCGGTAGATCATCCAACCGAGGAAGTTGGCGATGACGACGACGATGGCTACTTTCATCGAATATTTCAACTTGCTCGCGACTGGAATCACGGGCTGCGCTGACAGCACGACAAACAGAAGAGTCACGAGAAATCCGGACGTGGCTCCGAGGCGCAGCCACAAGCCAGGACGAAGTTGTTTCTCTTTCGCAGAGAATAGTGGGATCGCGAATTTGACCAGGTAGGCCAAGCCATAAAAGGTCCAAGCCCAGGTTTGCAACAGCACGAACGATTCCTGGTTGCCAGCACCGATCAGAACGGCAACGCTGGCTGCCAGGGCTGTGCCTCCCATGAAAAGAATGGAGTTCACCGGAGTGCGGTACTGGGAGTGGAGGCGCGTGAACCAGCGAGGCAACAAATGGTCCCAGCCCGCGACCATCGGCAGCCGCGCGTTGGCGGAGAAATAGAGCGTGTAGGAGCAAAGATAGTTCAGCAATAGAAGTAGGATTGCGATGGCAACGATGGGGCCAGCCTGGCTGAAGGCGGAGAATCCGTTGCGCAGAGCTTGGGGGATGGGCCCGATCACGTCGACCGCGTCGGGAGAGACGAAGGCGAGAATCGCGCTGGTGCCGAAGATGTAGAGGACAGCGATGATCGGCGCAGTGAAGAGGATGGACCGGGCGATGTTACGCCCTGGGTTGTGGGATTCTCCGGCAAAGGTTGCCACGGTCTCGAAGCCGGACAAAGCCCCGAAAGTCATCTTGCTGAAGACGCTCAGGCTGAACACAGTCATGGGAGGGAGGAGCAGCGGGAGAGGGTGATACCCGGGCCGAAATCCGCGCCACACCTGGAAATAAGGCAGGAGGATGAGCACTGCCAGGATGAAAACCGTGAAAATGCTGCCGACATTGCTCACCCACCTGCCGACGCCGAGCCCGAGGCGGGCCACCAGCATCATAATCGCAATCAACGCGACGGAAACCGAGATCAGCATTGGTTGGCTGGTGGCGATCCAGGCCGCGCGAGGTGCTGCGTAGGAAATGTAGGTTGTGGCCACCAGAGCAATCTGGGAAACCTGAACTGTCTGCAAGAGCCAGATGTTCCATGCCACGAGAAATCCGGTCCGATCACTAAACGCCAGCCGGGCCCATTCGTAGAGGCCGCCTTCTAATGGCATGAGGCGATTGAGATGAGCTACGACGAACGCATGTGGAATAAAGAAGAGAACAATCGCGAAAAGCCACAAGACAACGTGAGAAGATCCGGCTTTTACGGCAGTCCCAAAGAACTCGGGAACGATGATAACGAGAATCTGGGCGAGGACTAGGTCGAACAGACCGAGTTCCTTGCGCAAAGCGGTGCTGTGTGCTTGGACGGCGGCCTCGGCGCTCTTGAGAGATGAGTTGTTTACGGTTGCCAGGATCACGTGTTTTGGGGAATCAAAATCCCCTGCTGTCACTCCGAAGTATAGAGGGACAGGGACGGGGCAACCCTCGATTCTGTGTTGAATCAGCTTGAAATCGAGAGCTGGCGTTTCCCGTTCGCGAGTATAACGCCATTTTCGGCGGGCTCGTTGGGAGGGCAGTGGCAATGCAGTGGCGACTGGTGGAGCATGCAGCTTGAGCCGTCGAGGAGGAGTTCTTACACCGCTTAACCTTTGACATACCGCTCCGGGCTTTTCATGAGACCGCTTCCAGCAATGTTTCCTGCCCCGCCATTTCCCCTCCGCCATTGACCCCCTGTTCGCGTTTGAGTTAACATCACTTCGCTGCCAGGAATCCGGAGGATGGCTTACACAACACGGCGTCTTGGGGTGGTGCTCTTTCAGCTCGGCGGACCCGACACGCTGGAAGCGATCGAACCATTTCTTTTTAATCTCTTTTGCGACCCCGATATTATTGACTTCCCCTTCGCCCGCATCGGCAGAAAACCGCTCGCCAAGCTGATTTCCAGCACCCGCGCCAGAAAAGTTCAACGTCATTATTCGGCCATCGGCGGAGGATCGCCCATCCGCCGCTTTACCGAGCAGCAAGCCCGGGCTTTGCAGCTGAAATTGAGAAACTCAGGCCTGGATGCCCACTGCTTCGTGGCCATGCGCTATTGGCATCCGTTTACTGCCGAAGCCATCGAGCAACTGCGCGCGGCGCAATGCGACGAACTTGTCCTGCTCCCGCTCTACCCGCAGTACTCGAGCACAACAACTGGCAGCAGCCTCAACGAATGGCGGAGGCTGTTTCATAGCGACCTTCCAGTACATTGCGTAGAGCCTTTTTATCGCAACGAGCTTTATCTCGACGCATTGGCGGACAGAGTAGATGAAGCCCTGGCCCGCTTTCCCAACCCCGGCCGCCCGGAGATCGTCTTCAGCGCGCACAGCGTCCCGGTCAGCGTGATCGAAAGAGGCGATCCCTACCAGCGGCAGATTGAAGAAACCGTCGAGCTGCTTATGCATCGGGGCAATTGGTTGAATCGTCATCGGCTCTGCTATCAAAGTAAAGTGGGCGCGAGCAAGTGGTTGCAGCCCTCTTTGCACAACACCTTGCGTACCCTGGCGAAAGAAAGCGTCAAAGAAGTCTGCGTTGTTCCGATTTCTTTTGTTTCCGATCACGTCGAAACGCTGGGAGAGATCGAGCACGAAGCTCGCGCCGAGGCCGCCGCGCTCGGCATCAAGCAGTTTGAGATGACCGCCGGCCTGAACGATTCGCCGAAGTTTATCGCAGCCCTGGCCAACTTGGTGATGTCGGCGGCCGGAATGGACGGGGCAAGAGAGCATCACTCGCAATGCTTAGCTGTAGCGCAGTAACCATGTAATATAGACAGTCATCATTTTTACTTTAATAAGGTGAGTACGGATGGCAGATCAGGCAAGCGGCATTCTTGGGCACCTCCCGGCGTGGCCGCGGCAGGCGCTTAACAACTCGGTCATCGGGATGGAGCAAGCCTATCGCCAGCGCAAAGGCCTGCCCCTGCTCACCGATGCCGACATCGAAGCGTTGAAGGCTGGCGTGCCGATGTCGTGGGAACAAGGCGGCGGCGGGCCAGTCGCAGCCGTTGCCCAAGCCCCTCCGGCGGCAACTCCGGCTCCTCCCGCTACCGCTGCGCCTACGGCTCCCGCAACCGCCACCAGCATCCCACAACCAGGAATCAGTGAAGAGGTCGCCCAATGGGTGGCGCAAGGTAAGAAGTGGAGTAAGTCCTCTATCGCTGCCGAACAGGCACGACGCGGGCGAAAGAGTCTGTCTCCTCTGACCGACGCTGAGATCACCGCCCTTTTGGGCGAGCCTGCAGCAGCCGCTGCGCCAGCACCGGCCGTACCTGGAGCAGCTCCCGCCCCTCGCCCGGCAGCAGCGGTCGCAGCGCAAGCCCCGGCCTCGGCAGCCGCGTCTGTGGCACGAAGCGGAGCATCCACCAGCTACGTCGGCACACCAGCCGTCGGAACCTCTAAAGCTGCCGCGGCAGGCGGAGTGGCTTCCATCGGCCCCGAGGACAACGAGATTAATCGGCAGCGCCGGCGGCTCGTCTGGGCTACGGTAGGCGCATTCCTGACGGCCTGGCTCCTCGCTTTCTTCCGTTTCTTCCTGCCGCGCACTCTGTTTGAACCAGCCACCAGCTTTAAGATCGGATATCCCGAGGAATACGGTCTGGGCGTGGACACCAAGTTCCAACAGAAATACCGCATCTGGGTGGACCGCACCCCAGATCGGCTTTTCGTGATCTATGCTCGTTGCACGCATCTCGGCTGCACGCCGGATTGGAAGCCCAGCGAAAACAAATTCAAGTGCCCGTGTCACGGCAGTGGATACGACAGTGAAGGCATTAACTTTGAGGGTCCGGCGCCGCGTCCCATGGACCGCGCCCGCATTGAAAAGGCTCCCGACGGACAGATACTGGTTGACGTTTCGAGGTTGTACCAGTGGCCCAAAGGCCAACCCACGCAGTTCAATGACGACGGGGCTTTCTTGCCAGTGTAGTACTGGGTTCCTTGGTGAACCTTCGTGTCCTTTGTGGTCGCAAGATTTTTTTAGCAGCAGATAAGTGACGGCGGGAGCAAGCAAAGAAGAGGAAATAATGCCTGAAGAGAACGGAAACGGAAAAGGCGGCAACCGGGTAGGGCTGCTGGAGCGGGTGAAGGCGGGCGTCAAAGAAGATGTCCAGTCGCTCAAGACCGACATGCCCGCGAAAGCCAAAGAGCAAATCGAGGGCCTGAAGGATCCGACCAAGACTCAGGTTTACACTTCGATTTTCCGCCATAAGCACGACGACACGCCGCGCAATCGCGCCTTGGGTGTGCTGTCGAATGTCTTCCTGCATCTGCATCCGGCCAAGATAAACCGCGATGCCGTGCGCTACAGCTACACGTGGGGCATGGGTGGAATTACGTTTTATCTCTTCATCGTACTGACCTTCACGGGCGTACTGCTGATGTTCTATTACCACCCCTCAAAAGTTCAGGCATTCCGCGACGTTTTGTATCTCGAACACGACGTGCCTTTCGGCAAGTTGCTGCGTAACATGCATCGCTGGGCCGCCCACCTCATGGTCATTGCGGTCTGGCTGCACATGTTCCGCGTTTTCCTGACCGGATCGTATAAAAAGCCTCGCGAATTTAACTGGAACATCGGCGTGCTTCTTCTGGTGTTCACGCTGCTGCTTTCGTTCACCGGCTATCTGTTGCCGGACGATCAGCTCGGGTTCTGGGCAGTGACGGTGGGCACGAATATGGCGCGCGCGACCCCGCTGCTCGGCCACGAAGGGCCCTTCGGAAAAATGCTGGGCATGACGCCGTATAACGATGTTCGCTTCGGATTGCTCGGCGGTTCAATCGTAGATGCCAACGCGTTGCTGCGTTCTTACATTTGGCACTGCATCGGCATTCCGATTGTTGCGTCGGTGCTGATGATCGTTCACTTCTGGCGGGTAAGGAAAGACGGCGGCATCTCGGGTCCGGCGCCGGTGATGCTCACGGAAGAAGCGGACAAGCCGCGCCGCCAAGTATAAGCGATCGAGGTAGGAACGGGCGTCTGGGCCCGTGTGATGAGTTAGTGGAGAATTTATGGATTGGCGACAACTTTGGGAGATCTGTTCCGCGCCTGACAATGTACCGATCGTCGGCCTGATTCCTCTGCTTGTTTTCTACTGTTATTTGGCCTGGAAGCAGGCCAAGGCCAACGACGAACTGATCGGTGAACTCGAGACCAATCCTGCGATGGCCAAAACTCACCATCGCAAAGCCTGGCCGTTCCGTCCGGGATGGCAAAAGGAAATCCACGTCTGGCCGTTTCTTTTGCGAATTGAGTTTCTCGCCGCCATCATTGTCACCATCATATTGATGGTTTGGTCCATCACCTTGAGCGCGCCGCTAGAAGAGCCATCGAACCCGAACCTGACCATGAATCCTGCGAAGGCTCCGTGGTATTTTCTCGGTCTGCAAGAGATGCTGGTGTACTTCGATCCGTGGATTGCCGGCGTGGTAATGCCTACCCTCATCATCATTGGCCTGATGGCGATTCCATACATTGACACCAATCCGCTGGGCTGCGGGTATTACACCTGGAAACAGCGCAAGTTCAGCATCGGGACTTTTCTCTTCGGATTTCTCTTTCTCTGGGTTTCGATGATCATCATCGGGACGTTTATTCGCGGCCCCGGCTGGCAATGGTTCTGGCCCGGACAAACCTGGGATCACAATCGCCTGATTTACGAGGTAAACCGCGATCTGCCCGACATTTTCGGGATTACCTCGAACTTGGCCAAGATAGTTTTTGGCGCGATCGTGGTCGGAGGGTATTACTTAATCGGCGGACTGGCTGTACATGCGCTGTTCCGCCGTTACAACCCGAAAGATTACAAGCGGATGAGTCTGTTGCAGTACTCCATCATGATGGTGTTTTTGCTCACGATGGTAGCGCTCCCCGCGAAAATGATGCTGCGCCTGGTGTGGCACATCAAGTACGTGTGGATAACGCCCTGGTTTAATGTGTAGCAGCCGTTGCTCGTTCGTCATTGATCGTTGGCCGAGAACCCTTCACCCGACGATTGTGCGAACGACCTACGACGGACGACCGACGACGAAAGGGAGAATCGGTGCCTGAACAACCTATTCCCGAGCAGGATCCGATAGTAACGAAGTCTTACGCGCTCTATTACGTGGCCGCGATGGTGATTCTCATGGCCACGCTGTTCTGGGCGCTATGGGACGAAGCTTACGGCCAGCGCCCGTGGAAGGCTTTTCAGAACGAATGGAAGCAGCGTTACACCGCATTCCTGAAAACTGCCGAGTCGAAGTCAGAAACATCCGAGAAAGACGTCACGAAAAATCCTGAGTACCAGCAACTCGAAAAGGCCTACGAGCAGCAAGCCGCTTCGGCTAAGCCGCGCAAAGAGGAACTCCAGAAACAGATCGCCGATCTCAGCGCGAAAATTCTGGCCGTACAAAGCGTATTCACCGATCGACGAGCATACGTCAATGCCTTGAATTACGAGATGGAGACCGACCCCGACAAATCAGGCAAAGAAAAGAAGCAAGCCGAGATCAAGGAATACAAGGCCGAGGTCGCGACCGTCGAGTACCCCGACGGCAGCAAAAAGAAATACAACTTCCAGCAGCTCGAAGAGACTTACAACTCCCTTAAAGACGAGCGCACCAAGCTGAATGCCGAACTCGGCGACGTGCTCAAGCCGGTGACTGCGGCCAGCACCAAGATGTCAGCTTACATCTCCGAGCACATGGTGGACTTGACGCCTTCGCAGATCGAAGGTCTGAAGAAGAAAACGGAGGAGTGGGACCCGAAGATCGTTCAGATCAACGTTGCCGACGCCAACATCGTGGATCGTTGCGAATCCTGCCATATGGGCACCCGCGAGCCGCTCAAGTTGACCGCGGCTTCCATGACAGCGAAGGGTCAGAAAAAACCCGATGACTACGCGCAGGCTTTCACCAGCCATCCCGAGCCTGGCCTGCTGCAAATCCACGATCCCGATAAATTTGGCTGTTCGCCCTGCCACCAGGGCAATGGCCGGGCGACGACCAGCATCGAGAAAGCGCACGGCAATTACGAGCACTGGCTCTGGCCGCTGTTTCCCAAGGAGAACTCCGAAGCCGGTTGCCAGACCTGCCACTCGGCCGACATGTTCCTGGTCAGCGGCGACGTGGGTTGGACCATCAGCGAAGGCAAAGACCTGTTTCGCCAAAAAGGCTGCATGGGCTGCCATCGCTACGAAGGCTACGACAAAGAGCCGGAAGATTTGAACACGCTCAATCAGCAACTCAAACAGCTTGACCAGGAAAAGACCAACAATCTCAAGCAGGCTGCTTATTTGATGAAGCAAGCCGACGCTGCCGAAACTAACGAGGAAGCAAATCGCCTGAACGAAAAAGCCGTTGCGCTGAGAGTTGCCAATTCAAAGGACGACGGGCGCATTCAGCAGATTGATTTAGTCGCACAGCTTGATGCAGGACCAGAAGAAAGTTGGACCGAATCTCAAAGACATCCGGCTCAAGCTGAACAAGAACTGGATTCCCATCTGGCTGAAAAAACCGACTGATTTTCGCCCTACAACGAAGATGCCGAACTTCCGCTTGACTGATCATCAGATTCAAGCCATTTCGGCATACATCTGGCAATCGGCGTTCACCGATCCGTTAGCCACCGAGAAACCGGGCAACGCCGATCACGGCAAAGAACTCTTCGAAACACGCGGCTGCCTCGCCTGCCATTCGATCGGCGAAGGCGGTCAGATGGTCGGCGGAACTTTCGCGGCGAACCTCTCCCGCGAGGGCGAGAAAGCCAACTATGACTACCTGGTTCGCTGGATTCACAATGCCCGCCAACGCACCCGCCCGTATTGTCCATACGAGAAAAAAGATATTGGCCCCGAGGATTACGCGAAAAAAGGACTGCCTTACCAGTTCGACTTGCAGCACAGCCAGTGTCCCAACGACGGCCACGAGTTGCAAGTGCAGAACATGACGGTCATGCCAAGCCTGCGTTTGAGCGTCGAAGATGCGCAGGACATCGCAACCTTCCTGATGACGCAGAAAAAGAAGGAACCATCCGACTACGCCAACGCCGCGTTCATGGATGACCCAGCTCTAAAAGACGAAGGTAAGAAGTGGGTTCGCCACTTCGGGTGCGGCGGGTGTCATGAAGTTTCCGGCATGGAGGATGAAGGCCGCATCGGAACCGAGCTGACCTTCGAAGGCAGCAAGCCGATTGAGCGCCTGGATTTCGCCCTCTTCACTGAAGTCGCGCAGCGCGGCGGAAAAAGCGCCGAGCCGATCACGAACCCCGAAGATTTGGCCCGGCTGCCAGATGGGCCAGCTAAAGATCCTTGGTACGACCACAAGGGGTTTTTCGAGCATAAGCTGGCCGAGCCTGACGTTTACGACAGGGGCAAGAACAAGTCGGAGACCGAAGTTTTGCGCATGCCCAATTTGCACCTGAACCAGGAGCAGATTCTGGCGCTCACCACGTTCTTGCTCGGCAGCGAAGAGAGCTCCCTGCCCCAGAGCTATCAGTACAAGCCCGGCGACGCGCGTCACGACATTCAGGAGGGCTGGTGGATCGTCAAGAAATATAACTGCATGGGATGCCACCAGTTCGTCCCCGGCCAGAAGACCATTCTGATGACGCTGCCCCAATATCGCGATAACCCTGAGCAGCTTCCGCCCAAGCTTCTCACCGAAGGCGCGCGCGTTGATCCCGAGTGGTTGCGCCGGTTCTTATCGAACCCGTCGTTGAGCGAGACCGACACCAATCGCAACGGAGTGCGTCCGTACTTGAAGGTGCGCATGCCGACGTTCTCATTTTCAGATAACGAACTGCGCAAGCTGGTGCGTTTCTTCCAGGCGCTCTCTCAGCAGCCCATGCCGTACATTCCAGAGCAGGTGCCGACGCTATCCACAAAAGAGACGGAGATGGCGCGCAGCCTGTTCTCCAGCACAGCCGCGCCTTGCCTGAAATGCCATGCCACGGGCGATCCGAATCACGACAAAATCGCCACCGCGCCCAATTTCCTCCTTGCGAAAGAACGCCTGAAGCCGGATTGGGTCGAGCGCTGGATCATTGACCCGCAGGCGGTAAGCCCCGGCACTTCGATGCCATCGGGCCTGTTCCGCAAACAGGGCGAGCAGTGGGTCTTTGCCGGGCCTACGCCACCATCGTTCCAGGGCTACGAAAAAGATCACACAAAATTGCTGGTGGATTACATCTTCGAGCTTACGCCGGAGGAACAGCGGCGCGTCGCGGCAGCCATGGGACACACCAGTGCTTCGACCCAGGCTCCCGGCAGGTCGAAGCAATCTGCCGCCCAAACTCGAGCGACGGCAGGAGGCGGTTCGCACTAGTTCGCGCTAGAATGTAGTGCTCTGGTCTGTCTGGCCTTCGATTTTGTTGAAATGACTTTCTGAGAAAACACACCGATACGAAAGGACGACATCATGAATAAGAAAGCTTTGACCATGCTTGGGGTATTGAGCCTGCTCGCACTGTGGCTGCTGATCGGCTGTAGCAAGAAAGAAGAAGCTCCCGCAGCACAACCAGCCGCCGCACCCGCCGCAGCAGCACCCGCAGCCACACCCATCGATCCCGCAACCGTGGCCAGCGTCAGTGGCACCGTTAAGCTCGACGGCGCTGCGCCGAAGGCCGCCAAGATTGACATGAGCCAGGACGCGGCCTGCAAAGGCACCAACACCGCTGAAACCATCGTTGTTGCCGGCGGCGATTTGGCCAACGTGTTCGTGTACGTGAAGGATGGCCTCGGTAATCGCACGTTCGATGTCCCCAAAGACTCGGTAACTCTCGATCAAAAGGGATGTCAATATCATCCCCACGTTCTGGGTGTAATGACTGGACAGAATATCGAAATCAAGAATGACGATCAGACCACACACAACATTCACCCCACTCCGGCCGACAATCGCGAGTGGAACGAATCGCAGCCGCCCGCTGCAGCACCGCTAGAGAAGAGCTTCAGCCGCGAAGAAATCATGCTGCCGGTAAAGTGTAATCAGCATCCCTGGATGCGTATGTACATCAACGTAGTCAAGAGCCCGTTCTACGCGGTTACGGGCCCGGACGGAAAATATCAGATCAATGGCCTGCCGCCCGGCGACTATACCATCGCCTTCGTGCAGGAAAAGCTAGGCGAGCAGACCCAGAAGGTAACGGTAGCCGCGAAAGACAACAAGACGGTTGACCAGACCTTCAAACAACAATAGCAAAGTAACTCACGTAGGGACGGGTCTCTGACCCGTCCCTCATTGTGAGGAGAGCTTCTCCCGGTGTAGCGGCGGGCGTTTCGCCCGCCGAACGCTGGCACAGCCGGCCCAAGGAGCGCTTTCTGAAGGGCATCTCGACACCCTACAATCGCGCGCACCACCGCTTCGCCGTATTCACGGCCTGCGCGACGTTTTGTCTGATCATCGCCGGCGCTCTAGTCACCAGCAACGACGCCGGCCTTTCCGTCCCCGACTGGCCCACCTCTTTCGGATCGCTCTACAAAATCCCCCACATGGTCGGCGGCGTCCGCTTTGAACACACTCATCGCATGATCGCCGAGTTCGTAGGATTGCTCACCATCATCATCGCCATCTGGACGTGGCGCACCGACCGCCGCCGCTGGATGAAAGCTTTGGCAATCGCCGGGCTCGGTACGGTGATCGCGCAAGGCATCCTCGGCGGATTGACTGTGCTCTTCTACTTGCCGCCGCTGATTTCTTCCGCTCACGCCGCCCTCGGGCAAACTTTCTTCTGCATCGCCGTCGCCATCGCCATGTTCACCGGTCAAAAGTGGGTGGAGGAAGTTCCGCAAGTCGAACCCGATACGCGCCGTCCAAGCCTGATTACGCTCACGCTGCTGTCGATTTTCGTGTTGTATGTGCAACTCATCCTGGGCGCAATGTTCCGGCACCATGGCATGGATTGGTGGGAGCACGTGCTGAACGCCCCGGTCGTCGCCATCGTCCTGACCTGGACGGCGATTCGCGCTCTGTCGCTTTATTCCAAGATCGAAGCCGTTAAACGCCCGGCGATTATTCTGCTCTCGCTGCTCATCGCTCAACTCTGCCTCGGTTTCCTGGCGTTCATGACCCGCGTCGAATGGGGCAAAGACGCCGCCCAACCCGAATTGCCCATGGTGATATCAACCGTAGCCCACGTCGCGGTGGGAGCCTTGCTGCTGGCTACCGCAGTCATCCTTGCTATCCAAGTGTGGCGGCACGTTCCCGTGAAATTTGAGGAGCGAGTCCATAGCCGACAGCCAGACCCGGTTCAAGCCTAGCTAGAAGTACTGCGCACCTCTAAACGGGAGTCATCCCGAAGCCCCGCGTTATCACCAGCGGGGCGAGGGATCTCGCGTGCACCGCCTTGACTGTCAGCAGCTGATCACACCTCCAAACGCGGCGGCAGTTTGTGAGCATCTCTTCCTGTAAAATACCCTGTGGTCTTAACTTCCTACGCCCCCGCCGATTCCCCGGCTGATGTTCGCACCGGCTCAGCGGTTATTTCGGTCCAGGACATCGTCCACCGCTACGGCGACCGCACCGCCCTGAACGGCGTGTCGTTCGACGTCCATCCCGCCGAGCTGTTCGGCTTGCTCGGACCGAACGGCAGCGGCAAGACTACGCTGTTTCGCATTCTTTCCACGCTCATGGTTCCAGTCAGCGGCCGCGCCACAATTCTTGGCATTGACGTCGCTCGCGAACCCGATAAAGTCCGCCATCAGATCGGGGTAGTTTTCCAGGCACAGAGCATTGACATAAAACTCACCGCGCGGGAAAACCTCTGGCATCAGGGACATCTCTATGGGCTTCACGGGGCGTCTCTGAAGAATCGAATTCAAGAAATGCTGGGCCGCGTCGGCCTCTCCGACCGCGCCAACGAAAAAGCCGAGACTTTCTCCGGAGGCATGCAGCGCCGCCTGGAGCTGGCCAAAGGCCTGCTGCACCATCCGTCCGTCTTATTGCTCGATGAGCCGACCACCGGCCTCGATCCCGGCGCGCGGCGCGACTTGTGGCAGTATCTTCGCATTCTGCGCGATGAAGAACATGTGACAGTGCTGGTTACAACACATTTGATGGAAGAGGCCGAGCGCTGCGACCGCCTCGCCATCCTCAACGAAGGAAAAGTCGTGGCGCTCGGTACTCCCGACGAGTTGAAGCGTGAAATCGGCGGAGATGTAATCGTCCTTGATGTAAAAGACCCGGAAGCCATCGCCCAACGCGTCCGCGAGCTTTTTCACGTTGATGCGCAGGTTCTGCAAGGCAAAGTCCGGTTCGAGCGCGAGGGAGGACATCGTTTCATTACCGACGTAGTCGAAGCCTTCCCCGGCGAGATCGAAGCGATTTCCGTAAGCAAGCCGACGCTGGAAGACGTTTTTATCCGCCGCACCGGGCACCGCTTCTGGACCGAAGGCACCAATCCGGAGGACGAAAGCTAACTTGGCCACGCAAAGCGCAACCATGCCCACCCAAGCCGGGCAGCCTTCGACCGGCGTGCTCCTGCCAGCGTTCACTCTCTGGTGGCGCGAAATCGTCCGCTTTTATCGCCAGCGCTCGCGCGTCGTCGGCGTGATTGCCTCGCCGCTGCTTTTCTGGCTGGTAATCGGCTCGGGTTTCGGCACATCGTTTCGCTCCGGCAACGCGGCCGGCCAGCAGCATTATCTGGATTATTTCTACCCCGGCGCGCTGATCATGATTGTGCTGTTCACTGCGATCTTCACCATGATGTCGGTAATCGAAGACCGCAAAGAGGGATTTTTACTGTCTGTGCTCACAGCCCCCGTGCCACGGTCGGCCATCGTGCTCGGAAAGGTTCTCGGCGGAACGACTCTGTCCGCGATTCAGGGCCTGATTTTTCTTGCCTTCGCGCCGTTCGTCGGCGTCCACATGGATTTCGAAAGCTTCCTGCTGATCGTGCTGGTAGTCTTCCTGGTTTCGTTCGCCCTCACGGCCCTTGGTTTTGCCATCGCCTGGCCGATGGATTCGAACCAGGCATTTCATGCCATCATTAACCTTTTCTTGATTCCACTCTGGCTGCTCTCCGGCGCGCTCTTCCCTCTTTCTGGAGCCTCCGGCTGGTTGCGGCTCCTCATGGAGATCAATCCGCTGACCTATGGCGTCGAGGCGCTGCGCTATCTCTTATATCCCGAGAGTCCGACGATTACCTCGCTACCTACGTCCATGGCCGCTTTGGTCTTGTTTTCTCTCTGCATGTTCGGACTATCATTCGTGATGGTCAACCGCCGCACCACGAGGCCCGCCGCATGATGCAAGTTCCGGCTCAGTTCGCCATCTATCCCGTAATTGACGCCACCTTGAACGGCACCAGCGCGGTGCTGTTGGTAATCGGCCGCAGCTTCATCAAACGCGGACGCATGGCCGCCCATCGCGCCGTCATGATCACAGCACTGGTTTCGTCCAGCTTGTTTCTGGCTTCTTACCTTTACTACCACTGGCATGTTGGCTCGGTGCATTTTCAGGGACAAGGCGTTTGGCGTCCGATCTATTTCAGCATTCTGATCTCGCATACGATTCTCGCCATCACCATTGTGCCCATGATCATCATCACGCTGAGCCGGGCCCTGCGCGAGCGTTTCGACCGCCATCGAGCCATTGCGCGCTGGACGTATCCGTTATGGCTCTATGTTTCGATAACCGGCGTAATCGTTTACTTCATGCTCTATCGCTTGTTTACGGTGTAAGAAGTCTTCTAAGACAGGGTTGCCGAAAAAGATAAAGGTTTTTTCTCTGTGACTGGTGACTCTGTGGTGAAGGGGTTTTGTGGCGATCGTCAGGCTAAAAATCGACGTTACCGGCACGGTTGGCGACGAAGCCTGGCGTAACCTTCGCCAGTTTGACGAAATCAAGAGCGCATCGTTCGGACCACAATTCGGCTCCAGCGGCAAGTGCAAACATGCGCTTAACGCTCCGCACGCCAAAGGTGAATGGATCGGCGCAGAAATCCAGCTCCAGACGCCGCTTTTGGCCCAGTATGCCGTCTCGCATTATCTGGAGCAAGACCGCGTGCTGGACGCAGATGTAATAGATTGATCAGTTTTTTCTCTGTGACTCTGTGACTCTGTGGTGAAATATGACTGATGGCCGCTGAATCCAATCTAGCCGCGGAAAAGCCCCGCCCGCGCATGTCCACGCGCAATCGCATTCTTTTTTTTGTCACCGGCTGGCTGATCGTGCTGATGCCGTTTCTGTTCTGGTGGAACACCTGGTTTGGCCGCGGCCTTTCGGACCAGAAACTCACCGAATACCTGCATGACACACAACATCCGCGGCACATTCAGCATGCGCTGGTGCAGCTGGGTGAGCGTATGAGCAAGCACGATGCCAGCGTCGGCCGCTGGTATCCCGATCTCGTGAGCCTGTCTTCGTACCCCGTCGAAGAGGTCCGCAACACTGACGCGTGGGCCATGGGCCAGGACACGGCAGGCGCAGGCTTTCGCGACGCGCTCTTGAAAATGCTCAGCGATTCTTCGCCGACGGTTCGGGGCAACGCTGCGCTTTCGCTGGTGCGCTTCGGTGACGCGACTGGAAGGCCTCAAATCCTAACGCTTTTGCAACCTGCAATCATTACGGCGCCAGTGTCAGGCAAAGTGGCTGACGTCGGGGCGGTAGGCACCGCCCTGCGCCAGGACGGTCTGGTGGCCAGGCTGAAAGCGGACGGACAAACCATAGACATCCGCTCGCCGATTAATGGCCGAGTGCGAACCTCAGTGGTGACGATGGGCCAGAGCGTCGCTGCTGGATCCGAGATCGCCACCATCGATCCCGATGAGGAACAGGTCTGGGAAGCGCTGCGCGCGCTTTACCTGGTTGGCCAGATGGACGACATTGCCGTGGTCAAACGCTACGAACAAGCATCGCCGGACATTTCTGATAAGGTTCGCCAGCAGGCGGTTGAAACGGAGAAGGCAATACGCGGGCGGAAGTGATCAACGATCGGATGTAGGGAGTTAGTTCTGGCTAGGAGCTAACGGCCTAAGAGCCCAGAGCTGATTCTCAAATCGCCATCACTCCTACTTCTTTTTCCACTTCGACCGTGTCCACCATGGCGATGGCATCCCAGGGGCAGCCGTCGAGGAAGCATCCGTCGGGGCCTTTGCTGATGCATTTCTTGCATCCGATGCAGAGAATCGGGTCCACCTGGATTCTGCCGAACGGCGGATGATCTTCATCCGGCACCCAGAACATACAGTCTTCAATCGGACAATACTCCACGCAGGCCGGCGATCCGGCGCAGCCGGTGCAGCACTCGGTAATCACCGCCAGTTCTTTGGGTTTTTTCTTGCGTGGCGTGTCAATGCCCGTGGAGCGGGGCTCAAACTTCATTTCGTCGGGCACCATCCCGATGGCTTTGGCAGCGGACATTGGGCCTAATTATACCTCAGCATCGCGGCACCCCGAGAGGGCGCCGAGTCACGCCAGTGCCTACTTTGACTCTTGCCGCCCGCCTGCGGCCCACCATTTCCGCACCGCTATGAGGGACCAAACACCCTCAACCAGACCAAAAGGCCATGCGCCCTGGAGAAACCCGTAAATCGAGCCAAGCACGCAAGATGCTGCGAAGGCCAACACAAACCAACGGCTGCGGTCCTCCAGCGCGTAGCAGACCACCATTGCCGTTACTGCGAAGAGTCCGAATGCGCTGAGACCATTCATGCTGCTCTTTCCCCCTCTGCGGATCGTCGGGCAATTGTCCCAAACTCAGTGCAACATCACCAAATTCGGCCACCAGGCGAGATCGTTGTCCAATCCCAATTTGACAAGCATTTCCACAATTTCTGAGCTCGCTCACAGTGAAAAGGCGGCTATTTCTGATATATTGACCATCCAGCCCCTAAAAACACCAGGTTCCAGTGCCCGTGTTCCGGCTCCGCAATTCAATCTGAGTAGGGGCGGAAGGAGCAGCACTCATGGCAGGCAAAAGCGTCAACAAAGTAATCCTGATCGGCAACCTTGGCAAGGATCCCGAAGTCAAATTTACTCCCAGCGGCACGCCCGTCGCCAAGTTCTCTCTCGCGACCAATGAACGGTTCAAGGACAAAGAGGGCCAATGGCAGGACCGCACCGAGTGGCACAACATTACCGCCTGGGCTCGCACCGCGGAGATTGCCGGCGAGTATTTGAAGAAGGGCAGCAAGGTCTATATCGAGGGCAGTTTGCGGACCCACTCCTGGGACGACAAGCAGACCAACCAGAAAAAGTATATGACCGAAATCATCGTGAACGATCTGGTTCTGCTGGGCGGACGCGGTGAGGGCGCAGGGGGAGGAGATTCTGCCGGCCAGGCGCGCGGCGCAGCGGCGGGCGGTGGAAACAATTTCGACCAGCGCGCGCAGGAGCCTGAGCCGGCGGTAGCCTCGAGCCCGATCAGCGACGAGGATATACCGTTCTAGGAGGTAGTAGAGACAAAGTCCTTGCCTCGGCAGCGGTGGAAAGCAACAATTGAATGTGACCTTGACGGGGTGCCTGCACCGAGTCGCAAGTCTTATAAACGGCCTCAATCTGAGGCCGTTTTCGTTTGCGCCAGCTTTCTGGCCCGGATCAGGTGCCAATGGGGATTATTGTGGGGTTAGCAAAAAGCCCCGCTCGTTCCCGTTGAGCGTTCCCGTCCCACTGATTTGGCCGGCGTCGTTGATACCCTTCGCCTCTTGCAGCTCCCAGCCGGAGTTCGCAGGAATGAGGCTGTTCAAGTCCTGCATCGCCCCGCCACTATAGATAAACGCGCTATCATTGGCGCCAACCGTGCGATATCCAACAACCACGCCGAGGTTGTTAAGCGCCGTGCCGACACTGACATTGTCATTCAGAGTGTCAATATCGGTCATCTTACCGTTGGCGAACAGGAAGGCATGGTTAACGCCGTCTCCTTTGAGAGCCGCATAGCCGGTGACTTGGCCCTTGTTATTGATTGCATTCGCCACGCTGAACTCACCTCCGAGCGTTCCCAGGCTCTTCATCTTTCCTTTTTGCCACAAGAACGCCTGGAACTCGCCTTGAACATTCCAGGAGTAGCCGACAACCTGGTGGACGTCGTTGATGCCAAAGGCATAGGTCTCGATGTCAGCACCGAGGTTACCCAGGTTAGTCATAATTCCGTGGTGGTAAATGAAGCCCTGGTAGGGGTTCGTGGCTGAGAACGATTGCCCTGCGACCTCGCCGAAAGAGTTGATGGCATAGCCGTCGCACCAGTCCCCGCCCAGGGTGGGCAGAGTCGTCATTTGGCCATTGCTGTACACGAAGCAGCGATTGTTTCCGTCGGCGAGGGGTGCGTAGCCGACGACCGCCCCGGAGGCGTTGACTTGAAAAGCTTCACTCCAGCCTCCGCCGAGATTGCCAAGGTCGGTTGGCGTTCCATTGGTGTAAAGGACGGCGTCGCCATTGGCATTACCGGTCAGCTCGGAAGCGCCGGCGACCTGGCCGCTGGCGTTGATTCCAGCCCCCACGCTGAAACTCCCGCCAGGCAGCGGACCTAAATCAGTAACTGAATAGGTCTGAGCAGCGCACAACGAGGAGATCGCGGTCCCGAGCAGGACGAAGAAAAACCCTGGCAAGTTTGCGAGCGATTTCATACTATCCTCCATTTTTTTCGGCAGCTAATTCTGCCCTATCCAGAGGAGTGAGTTGTCACGATGATGTCAAAATCTTGCGGTCAGCGGCACAAAATCTCGCTCGCCGGGCATAACAGTTGCTCAAATGGCCGGTTCGCGGCAAACTGTTTACAGAGGAAAACCAATGTCCGAGTTAGCCAGCAAGACCTGCGTTCCCTGTCGCGGAGGCGTGCCTCCCATGAGCGGCCCGGAGCTTCAACGAATCCTAAAGCTCGTTCCCGAGTGGAAGGCAGTTAACGAGCACCATCTGATACGCAGTTTTACCTTCCCGGATTTCAAGCAAGCTCTGGATTTTGTGAATCGCGTAGGAGCGCTTGCCGAAGAGCAAGGACATCATCCCGACATTCTGCTCGCCTGGGGCAAAGCCGAGATTACCTTGTGGACGCACAAGATCAACGGCTTGACCGAAAGCGACTTCATCATGGCCGCGAAGATCGACCAAGTGCACCGCTGAGAAACAGACGCAGCATGCATTAAACCGAGTTAATGTCTCCGGTACATCCAGAAAAAACGCTGCGAACCATCGTCTATAATCGAGCATCTATACTTAAGGGCTAATCTTCTTCTCAGAAAATGCACTGGCACCCGTTAGTTGCGGCGCTCATCGGCGGAGACATTGGAGATTTGATCGCTGAAACCGGTGCGGTCGCCAAGGTAGTTCTTCTTATTCTGCTGGCCTTCAGCGTGATCTCCTGGGCTATCATTCTTTCAAAATGGGGGTTGTTGCGGCGCGCCAGGGTGCAAAGCGGGCGCTTTGTGCGCGCCTTTCGCAAAGCGCGGAATCTGCAGGACGTTGCCGCCGTAGCTGAACAATTCCGCCCCAGCCCGCTCGTCGGCGTGTTTCAAAGCGGATTTGAGGAACTTCGAAATCAAGTCGGAAACACCGGTACACTCAGAAGCTTAACCGCTGTGCAACGGGCAATGCAGATTGCGGCTTCGGAAGAAATGACTCGCTTCGAGCGCAATCTTCCCTGGCTGGCAATCACAGGAGCGGTTACGCCGTTTGTAGGTCTTTTCGGAACGGTCTGGGGCATTATCGATGCCTTCCACGGACTGGGAACCGCTGGTGCAGCAACGTTGCGCGCGGTCGCGCCCGGCATCTCCGAGGCACTCATAACCACCGCTGCGGGTCTGGTCGCCGCTATTCCTGCCGTAATCGCCTACAACTTGATTGGCAGCTCCATCCGCGAGTTTGCCGCCCGCTGCGACGATTTTGCGCTGGAGATGCTTAACGCGGTCGAGCGCCAGGCGCCTCAGCCTTCTTATCGCGAAGTTCCGGAGGTGCGGCGGTAATGGCCTTCACGGCTTCCAACGGGCGCACGCAGACCTCTCTCGCCGACATCAACATTACTCCGCTGGTGGACGTGGTCCTGGTCCTGCTCATTATCTTCATGGTCACCGCGCCCGTGTTGCAGTCGGGCATCGAAGTCAATGTCCCCAAGACGCGCACGGTGAAGGAAATCACTGAAGAACGTCTGGTGATCAGCATCAACAAAGAACAGCGAGTTTTTCTGGGCAACGATCCCATCAACATCAACGAGATCGCAGACAGGCTGCGCCAAAAGATTCGCGATCCTCAGCATCAGTCTATTTTTGTGCGCGCGGATGAAGACGTCCCGTTTGGGGCATTTGCCACTGTGATGGATGCGGTTAAGCGATCCGGCATTACCAACGTCAGCATTGTCACCCAGCCCCTTGAAAGCCATGGCAGCAAGCGCTGAGATTTTCTTTGAACACGACCGATGGGGCCGCAATCTTGGCTGGTCGGCGGCGTTTCACGTTGGGGTCGTGGGCTGCATCCTGCTTTACACCATCATTGGCCCTGGCGGTCACGGCGGGACTTGGGGTGCTGGCGGCGGAGGGGATGCGATGGGCGTCACTTTGGTAAGCACAATACCGTTGCCTGCCAGTCCAGCCCAGACGCAAAACGTTCTGGCCAATGATTCGAAAGGATTGTCCCAGTCTTTGCCTAAGCCGGAAGAAAAAGAACCTGAAGCCATCCCGATTCCGGAGAAAAACGCAAAGAGAAAGCCGCAGCCTCCAATCAGCGCCACACAACGCAAACCCGAACCAGCGCCGGCCGAGGAAGCGAGCAATGTCGTGCCGTTCGGCGAAGGCGGTCCGGTCAGCGGACCCTATGGCGCCTTTAATGCCGGCGGAGCCAAGGGAGGCTTCGGATTCACCGGCGGAGGCGGCGATTTCGGCTCACGTTTCTCGTGGTATGTCCGGGTTGTGCAGCAGAAGGTCTCTGAAAACTGGCTCAAGTACGAGGTTGATCCCCGAATCGCCGAAGCGCAAAGAGTGTATCTGACGTTTGACATCACCCGCGATGGGCGGCCCACAAACGTCCAAATTGAGCAATCGAGCGGCGTGCCATCACTCGATCAATCAGCCGTAAGGGCGCTGCAGCGCATTGATACTTTTGGCCCTCTGCCCTCCGATTATTCGGGAAACAGGGTTTCAGTGGAGTTTTGGTTCGATTACAAGAGATAGATAGCGTCCGGCTATTAGCTCTTGGCTCTTGGCTTTGACGTTGGGACGTGGAAGCATGCACAACAACAATCCAAATCCGGGCAGGAATCGTAAGACGATGGGCTTATTCCGCATTTCGAGTATCCTGAATTGGATGCTTCCGAAACCCCGGTTGTCTTGCCGCCTAGCTGTGGCGTTCTCTTGCGCGATCCTACTTGGGCTTCCGTGCACGGCGCAAGATTGGATCAAAACCGGAACCGGGCTCGGCGTCGACAAAGTCCGCCTGGCTGCCCCTGATTTCAAGGCTTCGACTCAAGACCCCAAGAATGCCGACTTGCTGAAGACCTTCAACGACACTCTATGGAACGATCTGGATAATGCCGGCATCTTCGACATGGTCTCGAAGAGTTTTTATCCTTTAGGTGACATCGGAACGCCCGCCGATGTGAGGTTCGAGGCTTGGAGCTCCCCGCCTCCCAATGCGGCCATGCTTGCCTTCGGCAATCTGGGAGTTACCGGCAACGCAATGACGGCGCAGGGCTGGCTCTACGACGTAAAGAACGTTACCTCGCCGCAGGTGCTGGGCAAGCAGTATCAAGACGCTGCCACAAGCGATGCAGCCCGCCTTACGGCTCACAAATTTGCTGACGAGATTATTTTTCGCCTAGGCGGCGGTATCCCCGGCATCGCCGAGAGCCGAATTTTTTTCGTGAGCATCCGCGGCGGTCATAAAGAAATCTGGGCCATGGATTACGATGGCGCGAATCAGCATCAAATCACGCATCTCGGCTCGATTTCGCTTTCGCCACGGATTTCGCCCGACGGTTCGCGCCTGGCATTCAGCTCGCTGACAAAAAATGGCTGGGAGATTCTCATGTACTCCATGGATCTCAACCGGCTGGTCAGCTTTCCCAGGTTTGGCGGAACAAATCTTTCACCCGCGTGGTCCCCGGACGGTACCAAGCTGGCGTTTTCTTCGTCGCGCAGCGGCGACCCTGAAATCTATGTCGCCGATCAGACTGGAGCTAATCTGAAACGGCTCACATCGTACAAGGGTCCCGACGTTTCTCCGGTTTGGAACCGCAAGACGGGGTCTCAGATCGCGTGGGTGAGCGGCCGCACCGGATTGCCACAGATTTACACTATGGAATCCGACGGCGCCAATGTGCAGAAACTGACTGATGAAGGCTACGCGGTTTCCCCCGCGTGGTCGCCGAACGGGCAGTTCCTGGTATTCTCGTGGATTCGCCATTACGGTCCCGGCGCTCCCGGAGGGGACGATATCTACATTATGGATATCACTAGCAAGCAATGGGTGCAGTTGACCCACGATGGGGGTCGCAATGATTTTCCAACCTGGTCACCGGATGGGAGACACGTTGTTTTTCAGTCCAGCCGTTCCGGAAAAGAAGAGATCTGGACTATGCTGGCGGATGGCACAAACCAGAAGCAATTGACTTTCAGTGGCGGTAACACGCAACCGAACTGGAGCTGGAAATAAATTTCGTTTTGATTTGCGGGTCTTCTGTTAAACGATTCGAGCCGCGTGCAGACGCACGGCGTGCGATTTACGCAGGAGGAAATGTGAAAGTGCAACGACTGAAGTGGTTCTCGCTCATATTCGCGCTGGGCGCCATCATGCTGTTGAGCGCCTGCCACAAGAAAACTCCACCCCCACAGCCGCCTCCGCCGGCTCCCCCCGCGGCCCCGACGGCGTCATTGACTGCCGACCCCAACACCATTGATCAAGGGCAGTCCACGACTCTCACCTGGCAGACGACCGATGCCACTGACGTGAGCATCTCTTTCCTCGGAGCTGTGCAGGCCAGCGGCTCACAGCAGGTAACACCGGCCAGTTCAACCACTTACACCCTGACGGCTAAAGGAGCGGGTGGAACCCAGCAGGCGACCACACGGGTCACCGTAAACGCGCTACAGGCTCCGCCGCCTCCGCCGCAGGTCAATGCCACCGAAGAAGAGTTGTTCTCACAAAATGTGAGGGACATCTACTTCGATTACGACAAGGCTGACATTCGCTCCAGCGAGCAAGCAGCTTTGCAAGGCGATATTGGTTTCCTGCGACAGCATCCCAACATCCAGTTCACGATCGAGGGACACTGTGACGAACGCGGCTCGACCGAGTACAACCTGGCCTTGGGTGACAGCCGCGCCACAGCGGTGAAAAATGCCCTGGTGCAGAGCGGGGTCAATGCCCAGAGCATAAGAACGATCAGCTACGGCAAGGAAAAACCGTTCTGCGCCGAGCATACGGAAGCCTGCTGGCAGGAAAATCGCCGCGGCCATTTCGTGTATCAGAAGTAGGAGCCTTACGGTGCGCGGCCCCGCGGCTGCGCACCTCGTGTTCCTGGAAGAACGAGCCATCCGCTTGGCGGTGCTTCGGCCTCACAGAATCTCGCAAGACAAGTTTGTCCCGAAGGCGCTATGCTGCAATTGAGATCTTGATCGTCCGACATATTTACATCTATACCAAGGGAGTCCGCCATGAAAATTCAACGATTTTTGGCATTTTTTGCCTTGTTAATGGCGTTCAGCCTGGAGGTGACCCCGGCGTGGGGCGTCAGCAAAGAGATGATCCAACTGCAAACCCAGGTGCAGCAATTGCAGGATCAGATGACCCACATGCAGCAGTCCTTTGACGAACGCATGGGGGTGATGAAGAACCTGATGGACCAGAACACCGACAGCATGAACAAAGTCGCCGCGTCCATCAACGCGCTTCAGGGCACGCTGGCGAAACTACAAAACGACAACGGCGCGCGCGTGGACCAGCTTTCCGGGCAAATCCAGGCGCTGAATGATTCGGTCGATGAACTGAAAGCCCGTCTCGCCAAGATCAACACGCAACTCGAACAAATGCAGGCCGCGCAACAGAGCCAGGCCGCCGCCCAAGCCGCCCAGCAGGCGCAACAGCAAGCGCAGGCCCAGGCTCCTCCGCCCGACGTGCTTTACAACAATGCGCTGCGCGATTACAACGCGGCCAAGAATGATCTGGCCACGCAGGAGTTTTTCGATTACGTCAAGTTTTATCCCACCACTGATCTGGCGGGAAATGCCTACTTCTATTTAGCTGAGATCGAATTTCGGCAGGGTAATTACCAGGAAGCGGTCAAGAACTACGACCAGGTCCTGCAGAATTTCCCCACGGGAAACAAGGCTCCGTCTGCCCAATTAAAGAAAGGATTCGCGCTGATTGAACTCGGCCAGAAAGATGACGGCATCGCTGCGCTGCGTTTCGTGATTCAGCGTTATCCGCGGTCAAACGAAGCCCTGCAGGCGAGGGAACGGCTGCATAAGCTGGGGGTTTCAATGGTGGGAACTACCGCGCGCCGGGACTCGGAATAGAAAACTAATCCCGCTGTTTTCCCTCGTGAGCCTTGGCGTCCTTCGGCGTTGGGGCTTTCCGGGGCTCACCGGTTAGATTCAACGATCGCAAACAATACTTGATCTCCGCGCTTACTTCGGAAATCTGCATACCTTCCTCGACCATCAGCTTGCACGAAATCGCGGACCGGCTCTGGGTTCCTTCGCCTCGATCGAAAACCACGCGGCAGTATTGACAATCTTCGTTCCAGCAAAATCGTCCGTAGGAAACCGGCTCCGGCGCAAGATACTGAAAGCAGCGCAGCAGGACGTTGTTCTCCGGGACTTCAACCTCCCTGGCCAGTATCTTGATTCTTACCAGACGGGTAAAAGGCCGGAAGAGAGTGGCGGGCGCGGTCATGCTTCCCACATCTTAGGCTGGCTTCACCCCCCGATGAGACACACGAAGGTAACTGTGGGATTAAGGTTACGCCGCTCGGTGGCGCGGGTGAGGATGCTTGCCGTGACGGTGAGCGCGATGGCGCTGTCCCCGAGGGTGACTCCGCGCCTGCACCAGACGCACCTGGGAAGAAACCGAATCGGACAATGGCGTCGCCAATCCGGAAGTGGCAAAACAAATGACCGCCAAAATAATTAGAAACCAGCGTTTCACAAGCGCCTCCCGACTCTCGGATCCTCAGGGGCTGAAGCCCTCATTCTTTCGCGAAACCCAGCGGCACGCCTGAAGCAGTGCCCTTCCCAATACCACTCCTGAGATACCTTCAGCGCAGTTCTTCCATCACCTCTGCCAACACCTCCCTGCCTGGACGGGTCACCGATTCCGGCAGCGTGGCCAGCGGCTCATCGGTGAGGTTGAGCAGGTCAATAAATGTCGGCGCCTCCGGATTCACGTAGAACACGCCAGTCAGTACCTCGCCCTTTTCGTGCGATTGGTTCAGCCGATGAATGGCCTCAGTCTTGTTGGTTGGGTCATACTCTTCCTCCAACTTACGCAGGCAGAGACGCGATCCATCGTGCATCGTGACTTCTACTGCCGTCCCCGCGTCGTAGTCCACGTTGATCTCTTCAAACACCGGGATAAAGCTGATGTCCTGCAAAGGCTCTTCGTGGTCCTTCATGTACTTATACGATTTGGTTGAACCCTCGTGGTCATTGAACGTCACGCAAGGCGAGACCACGTCGAGCATAGATGTTCCCTTATGCGCGATCGCGGTTTTCAGCATGCTTAGCAGTTGCTTCTTGTCTCCTGAGAACGAGCGCCCTACGAATGTTGCCCCCAGCGAAATGGCCAGCGCACAAGTGTCGATCGGCGGCAGGTCGTTAATGACGCCGGTTTTCAGCTTCGATCCCACATCCGCAGTAGCCGAAAACTGGCCCTTGGTCAGGCCATAGACGCCGTTGTCTTCAATGATGTAGATAATCGGCAGATTCCGTCGCATCAGGTGTACGAATTGCCCGATACCAATCGAAGCAGTATCCCCGTCGCCGCTGACACCCAGGGCGATCAGCTTGTGGTTCGCCAGCATGGCCCCGGTGGCGACGGAGGGCATGCGGCCGTGCACAGCGTTAAAGCTGTGGGAGCGGTTCATAAAATAGGCCGGGCTCTTGGACGAACATCCAATGCCACTGGGTTTGATTACGTGTTCCGGCTGCACTCCCATCTCGTACATCGCGTCAATGATGCGCTCGGAGATTGCATTGTGGCCGCACCCGGCGCACAACGTAGTCCTTCCGCCCCGGTAATCAATTACTGACAGGCCAATGCGGTTGGTTTTCGGCGGCGGCGTGGTGGTTGTGGTCGCCATCTTATTTGCCCTCCATGGTCATGAGTTCATCAGTTACCGAGCGCGCGTCGAGAGGCAGCCCGTGAATGTGGGCGATACTGCGCAGGCGCGCGACCAGCGCCGGATCGACGTCCAGCTTCAGCAGACTGAGCATCTGCGCGTCGCGGTTCTTCTCGACAAGGTAAACCCGGTCGTGGCTCTTGATAAAGTCATGCACCTCGCGGGTAAACGGATAGGCGCGCAACCGCAAATAATCGGTTTCCACATTGTATTCGTCGCGCAATTGGTCGCGGCTTTCAGTCAATGCCCAATGCGAAGTTCCGTAGCCAATGATGCCGATCTTTGACTTGCCGTTGGAGACCACGTCGGGGCGGGGCACAAAGGAGCGGGCGGTTTCAAATTTGCGATTGATGCGCTCCATATTTCTTTCGAAGTCATCCGCGCGTTCGCTGTACTGTGCTTTCTCATTGTGCCCGCTGCCGCGGGCAAAATAGGCCGCCGCCGGATGATCGGTGCCGGGCAGGGTGCGATAGCCGACACCATCTCCATCCACGTCTTCATAGCGCGAAAAACTACCCATCCGATCGAGATCTTCTTTGCTGAGCACCTTGCCGCGCTTGATCGGCTTTTCCGGATAGTGGAAAGGCTCCGACATCCAGTTGTTCATCCCCAGGTCCAGATCCGACATGACGAATACCAGAGTCTGGAAATGCTCAGCCAGGTCGAATGCATCCTGCGCCATGCTGAAGCATTCCTCTGGCGACGATGGCATCAGCAGGATATGCCTGGTGTCACCGTGCGAGAGAACCGCGGTAGATAGAATGTCGCCCTGCGAGGTTCGCGTCGGCAAGCCTGTGGAAGGCCCGACGCGCTGGATGTCCCAGATTACCCCTGGAATCTCCGCGTAATACGCCAAGCCGGCAAACTCGGCCATAAGCGAAATCCCCGGGCCAGCCGTCGCGGTCATGGCCCGGGCCCCCGCCCATCCTGCGCCCACGACCATGCCTACAGCCGCCAACTCATCTTCCGCCTGAACGATGGCGAAAGTAGCTTTGCCCTCGGGCGTAATCCTGAATCGTTTCATGTACTCGATCATGCTCTCCGGCAACGAAGAGGACGGTGTGATGGGATACCAACTTACAAAAGTCACCCCGGCAAACATGCATCCCAACGCCGCCGCGGCATTGCCGTCAATAATGATCTTGCTCTTGGTCTTGTCCATGCGTTGCATGTAGTAGGGATCGCGCTTGGTCAGACTGGCCACGGCGTAGTCATATCCCGCCTTGACCGCTGCCAGATTCAGGTTCGCAGCCTTCACCTTTTTCGCGAATTGCTTGCGCAGGGCCTTCTCCACCTCGGCCATATCCAGCTCGAGCAGCCTCGCCGCCACGCCGACGTAAATCATGTTCTTGACCAGCTTGCGCAGCTTGGCCTCGGGGCAGACCGGGGCCACCAGCTTGTCGTAGGGAACGGAATAAAAAATCAAATCGCTGCGCAGCGAACTCAAGTTCAGTGGCTCGTCGTAAAGCACCGCGGCCCCCGGAGCCAGCGACATTACATCTTCTTTGGCGGTCTCGGCATTCATCGCTATCAGGAAATCAATCTCCTTCTTGCGCGCGATATAGCCGTGCTCATTGGCACGAATGGTGTACCAGGTCGGCAGTCCTGCGATGTTCGAGGGAAACATGTTCTTGCCGGAGACAGGAATACCCATCTGAAAAATACTGCGCAGGAGCACGGTATTCGAGCTTTGCGATCCGCTGCCGTTCACCGTGGCAACCTGAATGCTCATATTGTTAACAACGCGCTTCGGCTCCGGTCGTCCCGAGGCTTCGTGAAGCGCAACATCCGTGGTCGCCATTACTTAGTCCTTCCTTTGATGGGGGCGGAGTTCACCGCCCAAAGGTGCTGTGGGGCTGATTAGGATTTTGAAAATCCTGGATAACCTATGATTATAAGCTACGGCGAGTTGTCAGGAACAGGCGTGGCTGGCGGAATTTGGCCGGCTGCGTACCTGAATTGGAACTACTCTTCTGAACGGAAGAATTGCGCCATGTTGCGAAACTTGTCATAGCGCGACGCAACCAGTTCGTTCGACGGTACTTTCTTCAATTCGTCGAGGTTCTTCTGCAGAGCGGCATCCAGCAGGGCCGCTGAGGCCTCGTGGTCGGTGTGAGCTCCGCCCGGCGGTTCGGGCACGATGGCGTCAATACAGCCGAACTCGCTGAGATCAGATGCCGTGATGTGCAAGGCCTCGGCTGCCAGCTCTTTCTTGGTGGCGTCGCGCCACATGATGGCCGCGCAGGATTCCGGTGAAATCACGGAATAAATCGCATTCTCCATCATCAGAATCCGGTCGGCAACCGCAATCGCCAACGCGCCTCCACTGCCGCCCTCGCCGGTGACGGTTGTGATGATAGGAACGCGCAGGCGCGCCATCTCGCGCAGATTGCGGGCGATGGCCTCGGCTTGTCCGCGCTCCTCCGCGCTCAGACCGGGATAGGCGCCCACTGTATCCACAAAGGTAAAGACCGGTCTGGCAAATTTTTCCGCAATTTTCATCACTCGCAAAGCTTTGCGGTAGCCTTCTGGATTGGTCATGCCCCAATTGCGGTAGAGATTCTGTTTGGTATCCCGACCCTTCTGGTGGCCAATCACTATCACCTCTTCACCGTGAAAACGGGCCATGCCGCAGATCATGGCGTGGTCGTCGGCGAAGCGCCGGTCCCCGTGGATTTCACTCCAATCGGTGAAGATGCGCTCAATGTATTCGGAAGTCAGCGGCCGTTGCGGGTTTCTCGCCAGCTCCGCCTTAAGCCACGCCGGCTTATGGACAGAGACCTGCTCGCGCAAAGCATGGATGCGCTCATGGAGCTGCTGAATCTGTTTCCGTGCGTCCTCGTCCTGCCCGGGAAGCGACTGCAGGTTGCCGAGCTGCTGTTCAATTTTGCCTAGTTCCTGCTCAGCCTTCAATCGAGATTCCATCTTGCTGGCATCACCGTTTCTTGCCGCCCACCGGGTTTCCACCATCGACAGGAGAAACTCCGCGCCGGTTATCACCAGCATCGCGTTGCTCACTGCCGGGGCCGCAGCCGATTGCAGTCTCATATTCCTTCGTTTAGAAACGTTCATTTGCCGCCGCTCTAGTCAATTACGCGCACCGCGCCACGGCCGCACATCTCTTCCACGCGAGCGATGAAATTACGGTCTGGTTGGACATTATAGCCTTCTGCTTGCATCACCACCATGAAATCTCCCTGCCGTTCCACGTCAAACAGGACTTTGGCTTCTCCCTTGCGCTGGGTAAACAATGAGTGCAACTCGTCCACCATCGCTTCGCTGCAGCTTTCGAGAGGGATGCGAATGCGCAGCGACCGCGGCAGAGGAACCTTGGCGTCTTCCAATGGAAGGATGTCATTGACGGTCAGCTTGGGATTCACGCCTTCTTCGATGCGCAATCCGCCACGCACCAAGACCGGCACTTCGAGCTTCACCTTATCCTGCAGTTTTCGGTACGCCTCGGGGAACACAATCATCTCCACCGATCCCACCATGTCTTCCAGTGTGCCTTGAGCATAGAAATCCCCTCGTTTCGATTTCAGCACACGCATGTTGGTGATCATTCCCGCGGCGGAGATGTTTTCGTCTTTTCCCGTGGAGGACTTGACGGCCGCGATGTCCGCCGTACTCAAGACTCGGAGGTCCTCCAGCTTCTCGCGGTACTTCTCCAGCGGATGTCCGGTGATGAAGAAGCCCAAAATTTCCTTTTCCGCCGCCAGCCGGGTGTGTTCATCCCAATCCGGTGTGTCAGGCAGTCTTTCGCTGTGGTTCTGTGCGTCTTCTTCCTGCTGGAACACGCCGAACAAGCCATGCTGGCCGGATTCAGTATCCCGCTGGGCTTTTTCCGCGCGCTCCACGGCCTTATCCAAGACCCCCATCAACTGCGCCCTGCGCCCCAGCGAATCCATGGCCCCACTTTTGACGAGCGATTCCATGACGCGCTTGTTCAGCAACCGCAAATCCACCTTTTCGCAGAATTGATAAATCGAGCGATAGCTTCCCAGATCTTTCCGTCCGGCGACGATCGAGTCAATCGCGTTATGTCCCACGTTCTTCACGGCAGCCAACCCGAAGCGGATTGCGGCGCCGTGCGGCGTGAAGTTTGCGTCGCTGACGTTGATATCCGGTGGCTCGACGGCAATGCCCATTTCGCGGCATTCGTTTATGTATTTGACTACGTCATCGGTAGTGCCGGTGACGGAAGTCAGCAGCGCCGCCATGAATTCCACAGGATAGTGCGTCTTGAGATAAGCGGTGTGATACGCCAGCAGCGCATACGCGGCGGAATGCGACTTGTTGAATCCGTATCCGGCAAATTGCGCCATCAGATCGAAAATCTTCTCGATCTTCTTCTGCGGAAACCCGCGTTGCACCGCTCCTTCCACGAAGCGCTCGCGCTGTTGCGCCATTTCTTCGGCCTTTTTTTTGCCCATGGCGCGCCGCAGCAAATCGGCTTCGCCCAGCGAGTATCCCGCCAGCCGATTAGCGATCTGCATGACCTGTTCCTGATAGACGATCACTCCCAGCGTTTCTGCCAGCAATTCTTTTAGCTCGGGCAGTTCGTATTCGATCCTCTTGCGGCCATGTTTGCGGTCAATAAAATCATCAATCATCCCGCCCTGGATCGGCCCCGGCCGGTAAAGCGCATTTAAAGCGGTAAGGTCTTCGACCGAACTTGGCCGATAGCGCCGCAAAACGTCGCGCATGCCGTGCGATTCAAACTGGAATACGCCCGAAGTCAGCCCGGTGTGGAAAACCTTCTCGTAGGTCTCGGTGTCTTCGAGCGGAATTTGGTCCAGCGCGATTTGTTCGCCGCGCGTCTGCGCAATCAGCTTCAACGCGTCATCGAGGATGGTGAGCGTGGTAAGGCCAAGAAAATCCATCTTCAGCAGACCCATCTTCTCGATGGCCACCATGTCGAACGCGGTGACGATTTCGCCGTTCTTGCTTTTGTGCAGCGGCACCAAATCCATGAGAGGTCGGGGCGAGATCACGACCCCGGCGGCATGCACTCCCGAATTGCGCACCAGGCCTTCCAGTTTTCTGGCAGTGTCAATCAGTTCGCGAATCTGCGGATCGCTCTGGTAAGCCTGCTGCAATGAGGGAGAATCCTTGATCGCGTCTTCCAGCTTGATGTTGAGCGTGGTAGGAACCATCTTGGCGATGCGGTCCACATCGGCATAAGGGATCGCCATCGCCCGGCCCACGTCTTTAATCGCCGCCTTGGCCGCCATGGTACCGAAGGTGATGATCTGCGCGACGTTGTCGCGGCCATATTTTTGGGTGACGTAATCAATCACCTCTCCGCGGCGGTTCATGCAGAAATCAATGTCAATGTCCGGCAAGGAGACACGTTCCGGATTCAGAAAACGTTCAAACAGCAACCCATGCTGCAGCGGATCAAGATCGGTGATTCCCAGCGCATAGGAAACCAGCGATCCGGCCGCTGAACCACGCCCCGGCCCCACTGGAATCTGGCGATCCTTTGCGTAGCGGATGAAATCCCAGACAATGAGGAAATAGCCGGAGAACTTCATCTGCCGGATAATGTCAATCTCCCGCGCCAGTCTCTGCTCGTAATCGGCAATACTGTGCTTTAAGCGGCCCTGCTCTGCGAGCACGCGCAACTGCTGCAACCGGCTGGCGAAGCCTCCGCGAGTCACATGCTCGAAGTAAGTGTCTGGCGTGTACCCCGCCGGCACGTCGAAGTCCGGGAAGGGGTTGCTGACTTTTTCCAGGCGTGTGTGGCAGCGCTCTGCGATGGCCAGCGTGCGTGTGAGCACGTCGGGCGCATCTTTGAATACCCGATACATCTCGTCGTGGCTCTTGACGTAAAAGCCCGTTCCCTGAAACTTCATGCGGTTGGTGTCTTGTATGGACTTGCCGGTCTGAATACAGACCATCACATCCTGGGCGTGGGCATCCTCTTCGCACAGATAGTGACTGTCATTGGTGGCTACCATCGGCAGGCCAAGCTCTTTTTCCAACTGGAACAAGTACGGATGAATTCGGTGCTCCTGCTCCAGCCCCTGATCCTGAATCTCCAGAAAGAAATTCTCCTTGCCGAAGATATCGCGATACATCGCGGCCGATTGACGGGCGGCTTCGTACTTTTCTTCCATCAGATACTCGGCCACTTCGCCCTTCAAGCATCCAGAGAGTCCGATCAAACCCTTGGCGTGTTCCGCAAGAAATTTCTTGCTCACTCGCGGCTTGTAGTAGAAACCGCGCAACGACGCCTCCGAGGTGATTTTCGTGAGATTGCGATACCCTTCTTCGTTCTCCGCCAGGACCAGCAGGTGATTGTAAGTGTCGCCTTCCGGCGGCGTGCGCTCGATGTTGTGATCGTCTTTCTTGCAGATATACAGTTCGCAGCCGATGATGGGCTTAATCCCAGCCTGTTTGGCGGCGTTTACGAAATGCACCGCGCCAAAGATATTGCCGTGATCGGTCATGGCGACCGCCGGCATGCCTAATTCTTTCGCGCGCTGACAGAGTTTTTCTACATCGCAGGCGCCGTCGAGCAGGGAGTAGTCGGTATGCAGGTGCAGGTGGACGAATTGGGCCATTGGGGCTTCTTTATGTGATTTTACGTTGGCGTGATTCTATCGGGAAAGTCGGCTCGAGGACGGCGAGTTATCCACAGAGTGTTATACGGGAGCTGTGTGCCCCGAGGTGCGAAGTCGCGCTGCAAGTCCGCAACGACCCTCAGGAGCGGCCGACACCGTCCGAGGCGAGTGTCTTCGTCCTCGAGGGTTCGGCTTCAGTGCCCTGCGGTGTAACTTGACCGGAAGTCCGTACGGGCAATTGGAAGTCCACACCGCGGTCTTCATTCGCTTTCGTGGTCGCGGGAACATCCAAATCTGTGACTCTGATTTTCTTCGACTGGGACTCGTCGAATACCCACAGCAACTGCCCGACGATGGCGTAATTCTGCACTTCCTCGGTGTGTCTGTCCTGGAAAACTAAAATCGTCTTCGTGTGAATGGCGGCCTTGGCCTGCGGCTTGCTCGGTGACGCCTCCTGCTGTCGCTGACGGGCTTTTTCATCGTTCATGCGATCAATTTCGTCCTGCCGCTGTTGCTCTTGAGGGCTCACGGGAGCGTAATAATCGTTGGAACCGCCGTCTGAATCAGATTGGTAGGATGGATCGTCGTAATACCCGTCACCGTAATATCCATCACCGTAATACCAGGGATAGCCGGCATAATATCCGGGGTATCCCCACCCGAAGCCGACACCCCACCACGGATAACGCCATCCCCAACCCCAACCACCTCCCCAGCCCCAACCACGTCCCCAGCCCCGCCCGAAACCAGGTCGGCCGAATCCAGGGCGACCGAAACCGGGTCGTCCAAAACCTGGGCGTCCAAAACCACGCCGGCCAAAACCGGGGCGAACCCCCGCTCGGACACCGCTATGCGCGAAATAGCCAGGACGCGCAAAGGACCGACCCCCAAACGCGCGGCCTCCACCAACAAACCCACGAGAACCGACGCCGGCGTGTCCCGCGAAGCTACCTCCGCCGTGGAAGCCACCACCTCCCCCGTGGAAACCACCGCCCACGCCACCGTGGAAACCACCGCCTCCGCCGCCGTGGAAGCCACCGCCTCCGCCGTGGCCACCGCCACCTCGTTGTCCCCAGGCGGGGACAGCCAGCAAAACCGCGCCCAACACCACAATCGTAAACCAGCTACGCATGGGATTATTGTACTGCTGTTCGCTCTTGGGAAATCAAAACTTTTAGGGCTGCGAATGCAATAGGTTAGAGGCGTACATGCTGGTCGGGCATCTCCACAAGAAAGTTACCTTGGCCGCTTTGGGAATCATGCTGCCCGCAGGCGAGAAGGGATTCAGCGCCTTTTCTTCTTTTTCCTGCTGCTACTTACTTTCTTGCCTGAAGATTTTTTCCCGCGTGGTTTCGTTGCGGCCAGCTTTTTCGTTGCCGGCTGGGCGGCCTTCGCCGGAGGCACCGCCGATCTGGGCTTCTCGGCTTGCGGTTCCGTGTTCGCTTTACCCGTACCCGCGGTCTCACTCTTGAGTGCAGGTTGCGCCGGTGCTGCTGAAAGCTGAGGCTTCCCGGGCTTCCTGCCTGCCGGCTTCTCCACCGGAGGAGCTGCGGCGCTGGCGTGAGCGGCGACCGCGGCGGCCTTGGCCCCCCTCCCGCGCTTCACCGGAGGCGGCGGAGGCGGCGGTGGCGGCGCCAACGGCTTCAGATATTTCAAAGTTTCCGTCGGCGAACGCAGCTTGCCATCCAGCAACAGCATGAAGACATCCTGCGCAATCTTCGAATATTCGGGCATCTGCGGCGTAATGTGCAGCTCCGTCATTTCGGGCAGGGGAATTCTCTGCCGTACCTCTCGCCACTTGGTGAAAAAGTTCTTGACCTTTTGCGAAACCGCTTGCTGCCGCGCCGTCACAGCTAAAAACAAAACCGTCTCCGGCCGCGATTCCGATAACAAATTCCAGGCTCGAGACGGGGTTGCGGCTTCTTTGCCCAGCAACCGTTTGGCGAGCTCTTTAGCCTGGTCTTCAACCTCTTTCCAAGCCTCAACCAAATCTTTGCGTGGAATCAGCCGGCGCATCTCCGCAACATCTTTGTCTCCGAGCCGAGCGGTCAGGAAATGCAACACCGCCGCCGACGGACGCACCGTGTATCCCAACTCGGTCATCTGCTGCCGTGTTTTCTGCAGCTGCCCCAGCCCCGAGGCGTCCACTTTTGCCGTTGTCCAGTGCGAATTCAGCGCCTTGAGCCAGCCTTCCTTCTCCAGCATGCGCACGATATTCAGTGGATCGTCCTCGTACGCGATCTGTTCAATCTCATGGCCGATCGCCCGATTGGTAATGTATTCGATGTAATTGTTTTCCTTGGCTGACTGAAACCGGGCCTGGGTGCGCTCCTCCAAAGGCCAATGAAAACGAGCCGCAAACCGCGTCGCCCGTATTAGCCGCGAGGAATCTTCCACAAACGCGTAGTTATGCAGGATGCGAATGACTTTCGCCTCAATGTCGGCCACACCGTTGAACGGATCCATGAGCAGCCCGCGCGATCCCGGATTCAACGACAACGCCATCGCATTAACCGTGAAATCCCGTCGGCGCAGGTCTTCAATAATCGTGGCCGGGGAAATGATGGGTGGCTTGCCCGCTTTCTCGTAGCGTTCGGTGCGTGCCGCCGTAATCTCCGCGCGAACGTTGCCCGGCAACATCAGATAAAGCGTCTTAAATTCCTCGTCCGCGTTGGCGATTAAAGCTCCGGCCCGCTCCAGGTCTTTTTGCAACTTGAGAGGATTGCCTTGGACGGTGAAATCCAGGTCACGAATGGAGAATCCGCTGATGATATCGCGGACGGCGCCGCCGGTCAGGTAGATGTTCATGCCCGCGTTGCGGGCAATATCCTGTACCCGGATGACGCCCTTTTGCTGATCGGGCGTCAGCCGGATTTCCATGGTGTAAATGTAATCAGCCATGCGAGTTAGAAGCGCTGGGCCATCTGCCGTAGAGCCGCAGTCCGGCCCAAGTTTTCCACAGGGTGACAACCACAGCTATCCACGGATCCCCAGCCGCTTCCATGTAACTGGCTCTATCTCCTAGACTTATGTCAGCCTAGCTGGATGGCGGTGAACTAGAAAAATAACACAACGTTAACCGTTTGGCTACTGCGAACCTAGATGCCTCATCATTTTCCGCTGAAAAGTGCGAGAATCACTGCAAGGTAATCGCAGGTGAGTCGAAAGCTCCGGGAGCAGCGTTTTCCACGGCTACGGGAAGAATCGTCCATTTGCCCAGCGATGCGGTTTAGCCGAGTACACTTTACATTACGGACCTGCGCGCCTCTTAGACATGCCTTCTACGCACAAGAAAGTGATCGTCCGCAAAATGGACCGCGACACCCTGAACGGCTACGTCGCACCTGCTCATTTTGTCAACGAAGGCAAGCTGGAACTGCTTAACACTGCTGGCAATGTTGTGACCATTGATCTGCGCGATATCAAGGGCATCTATTTCGTCCGCGAGTTCTCCGACTCCGAGTCCTTCACCCGCAAGACTTTCACCACGCGTCCGCGCACTGAGGGTCTCTGGGTTCGCCTTAGATTCAAGGACAACGAAGTTCTCGAAGGCATGATGCCCAACGACCTTTCTCTCACCACCGCCGAGGGTTTTCTCATCAATCCTCCTGACCTGCGCGCCAACACCCAGCGCATCTTTGTTCCGCGCACTGCCCTGGAATCTCTGACCGTCCTGGCTGTAATCGGCGCTACCCGCCGCCAGCGTCGCGGCGCGATCGCCGATACTCGCCAGGTACCCATGTTCGGCGAGTAAGCAGGCGTCGGCCCCTTTGCGAAAGTAGAGCGCAACTCTTTCCTCTCCCCGTGCCATCTCGATTACAATCCCTTGCGAGTATGAAACTTGCACAGATTGCCTCTGCTGTGGGCGCGCACCTGGAAAATGGCCTGCCCGAAACTGAAATCACCGGCGTGGCCGGCATCGAGGAAGCCGGTCCCGGCCAGCTCACCTTCGTCGCCAATCCCAAATATGCGGCCGTAGCCAAAACCACCAGGGCTGCTGCGGTGCTTGTCGCCGAAGACTCCCCACGCCTGGCGACCGCGATGCTACGCAGCAAGAACCCATACTTGGCTTTTGCCCAAGCGATCGCGCTGTTCCACCAGGCGCCCAGGCGGACGCCGGGCATCCATCCGACGGCAGTGATTCACACCTCGGCCAAAATCGAGGATGGAGCGCACATCGGCCCCTACGTCGTGATTAACAGAAACGTCGAGATAGGCCGCAACGCGGTGCTGCTGGCGCATGTAGTCATCTATCGTGACGTCAGGATTGGAGACAACTTCTTCGCCCATTCCCACTCCATCGTGCGCGAGGGTTGCCGGATTGGAAATAATGTCCTTCTGCAAAATGGGGTGGTGGTGGGCGGCGATGGTTTCGGCTTTGCCAAAGACGATCGCGGGCGATGGCACAAGATTCCGCAGCCCCAACCGGTCGTAATAGAGGATGACGTCGAGATCCAGTCCAATTCCTGCATTGACCGCGCCAGCGTCGGCGAGACGCGCATCGGTCGCGGCACGAAAATTGACAATCTGGTTCAGGTCGGCCACGGCTCGCATATCGGAGAAGACTCGCTGCTCGCGGCACAGGTAGGTTTGGCCGGTTCGACCGAGGTCGGCGACAAGGTTATTCTCACCGGGCAGGTCGGGGTCGTCGGTCACTGCAAAATCGGCGACGGGGCCATCGTCACGCCGCAAAGCGGCGTCTCCGGCGACGTGGCTGCCGGAGCCATCGTCAGCGGCGCTCCCGCCGTAGATCACAAGTTGTGGTTGAAGTACTCCGCAATTTTGAGTCGGCTGCCCGAGATGGCGAAGGCGCTGAGAACAAGAAAAAGTAAAACCACGGATGACACAGAGAAACCATAGGAAATATAAAATCAGGCTCCTCCGTGCCCCTCTGTGGTTGAGACTGCGGTTTCCTGATAATCCACCGGCAATCCGCTGTCAATGGCGCGTCGCACTTTCTCCATCAGACACTCGCGGCTACCGAAATCTTCGGGCTCGATGACATCGTGGAATATGAGCTGTACTTTCCCTGGCCTGATGGAAAATCGCCCCTTAGGCATCACGTAATGCGTGCCTGAGATCGTCACCGGCACCACCGGAACCTTGCATTCCGTTGCCAAATAGAAAGGACCTTTTTTGAAGGGCAGCAACTTGCCGTCGCGGGAGCGGTGCCCTTCAACATAGATGGTCATGCTCACACCTTCGGCGATCACTTCGCTTGCTGCCCGCACCGCTGCGATACCGGCGTCCCGGTTGCCGCGATCCACCGGCACCAGCGATCCCAGCCGCATGATCTTGCCCAAAATCGGGTACTTGAACAGTTCTTTCTTGACCATCACGGAAGTTCTTCTCGGGATCAGGGGCAGCATCAGTGGCGGGTCAATGTTCGAAACATGATTCGACATGAACAAATAGCTGCGCGCGGGATCAAGTTTCTCCAGACCTACCGTCTCGACTTGCACGCCCGCGAGCCGCGCGCCCGTAATAGCCCCCCACATGCATACGCGATAGAGAAATCTGACGTCACCCGTGATGAACGTCCAGGGGAAACAGAGCAGCGCCGCCACGGGGAGAGCAACCGCCCAAAACCCAAGCATGAGAACCGTCCGGATCAAGAGGGCATCTCCTCCGCGGCTCGAAATTCTCCGTGCAGAGCGTCATTCCCAAGCCCCGCGCTTTCTCCAGCGGGGCGAAGAATTTTGTGTGAACTATTCATAAAGGCCGGCCACAACATTCTCCGCCCGGTAAACTGTCTTCATGCCGAAATTCGAGAGACATATTTTTGTCTGTGGCAACCAGCGCCCGCCCGGCCATCCACGCGGCTGCTGCGATCCGACAGCTCGCGCGGAGCTTCAAAAGCTATTTAAACAGAAGCTAGGCGAACGCGGGTTAAAGGGTAAGGTTCGAGCCAATCAATCGGGATGCCTTGACCAGTGCGAGCATGGCCCCAATATTGTCGTTTACCCGGAAGGGGTGTGGTACGGTGGCGTGACGCTCGCCGATGTGGATGAGATCATCGCATCGCACATCATCGGGGGGCAGCCAGTCGAGAGGTTGCGGATGCGCGAGTCTTGTATCAACACGCCAACCTGCGAACACAAGCTTGAGCCGTTCTGCGGGCGTGAGCGTAGCGGGAGCACGCAGGCGAAATCCTGAGCGCAGCGAAGGACCTCCCATAGCACGCGACTCAGCGCGAATCATGGTAGGCGCGGCAGGAATTGAACCTGCAACCCTCGGATTAGAAATCCGATGCTCTATCCGTTTGAGCTACGCGCCCCCTCGCTGAATGTAACACAATCGAAAGCAGTTAGTGCATCGCGGCCCTACGCAAGTTTCACAGGAAAAACCGCCTGGAAAACGATCTCAGTATTCTTACCCCTTGCAGTTCAAATGGAGATTGCCACTCTCGACCCACCGATAGCATAAGTGCTTGGCTGGATCGCCACAGCTTCTGAGGCCATTCCCTGTCCATACACGGGCGCTCGATGACCAGGAAGAATGCCCCGCACAATATCAGCACAAATGGCAGAATGATAGCCGCCTGCAGGCAGTAATACGCCCAGAAGTTCTGCCCGAAATGGAGAGGCGCCGTGATGTGCTTGACGGCATAGATGACCAGAAAATGAAAGAGGTAGATGCTGTAGCACACCCCTCCAATACCAGAGACGACTGGATTACTAAACACGGCAGAGCATATTCGTCCCCGGAAGGCTGCCAGGAAAAGCCCCACAATAATGAATGGGAGAAGAACATGGCCGGTGTTCCGCCCCAAATACCACAGCAGCGGCCAGCTACACAGCGCGAGCACGTCCCAAAAAAATGATTGTTTCCATTCCCGGCGCGTTACGTACAAATCACAAACCAGGAATCCAGCCAGGAAGAACGCTAGATAATACGCAATTGATGCGTGCAGCCGAAGGTTGTGGTACAGCCCGTTGCTGAGAAAGCCGGAGCCCAACATCAGCACGACAATCACGGTGCGGCGTATGCGAGAGTTGCCGATCGTGAACAATGCCGCCAGCAAAGGGACCAGCAGGTAAAACTGTATCTCAATTTCCAACGACCACGCGACCCCATTGACTGCGCCAGAGAAGGCCCCAAAAACCAGGTTGTGAATATACGCGAAGCTAGCGAGCAGGTGCGGCGCCATGTCAGTGAGGCTCCGGCTGGAATCGACCAGCGCAGCCGCCGCCCACACGAACAAACTAATAAAGTATGGCGGTTCCAGACGAGTCAGCCGCCGCAGGAAGTATTGCTTCAGACTCACTCTCGCAGCGCCAAGGAGATGCCACGAGGCGAACGGTACTCCCAGAATGAAGCCGCTGATCGCAAAGAATAATTCCACTCCCCGCTTCGCCAAGTCACCGTTCTCGACCCACGGGGCGGGGACAGCACCGCGCTCCAGAGCGGCGTAAACATGAAAGAGAACAACCGAAGTGATGGCGACGAACCGCAGCCCGTCAATCTGCGGGATGAACCGCCCTTGCGTCGTGATGCGTCTGAACTGGAACCAGTTGGTATTCATGCCCGGTCAGCGTCTCACCAGGCTCAACCATAGGCATGATGTGCCATAACGCCCAAACCCGCGAGGCACGCAGACTATCGAGAGACGGATGACATCCGGGTCGGACTGGGGATCGTGACTCAAGATCCGATGGCGTGGGTTCTGCGGCGAAGATTGGCGACGCACCATGATTTCGTGCCGTTTCGTGAATACCTAAAGCGCAACTGACTGATTCGAACTACCGTGGATCGATTATTTCGGGGATCCGTTCGCCCCACAAGTAGCAACATTTGGAACACAGATTTGGAGGATTACAGCAGTCGCGAGGCAGCGCCAGCGCGTTTCGAAGCCAGGCAGGTACACATTGCCGATGTTCGTCCGGAGAGGTCCTTCGTATCGCGTGAGGCAGTCTTTCTCCCCTTGCCTTATACTGCCTTGTCCTTTTCCCGCGCGGCATGGACACAACCATGGCTCCCTCCGCGACATCGCGCCTTGCCTACATTGACTGGATGCGCGGCCTGGCCTGCCTTCTGATGTTTCAGACGCACTGCTACGATTCTTGGCTGAGTCCCGAGGCGAGAAAAACTAAATTCTTTATGTGGTCGCAACTCGGCGGAACGCTGCCCGCGCCACTGTTTCTCTTTCTGGCTGGAATCTCTTTCGCGTTAGCGTTCGATAAGCTGTGGCAAAAGGGACTGCCTGCCGGAGAAATCGCGCGCAGCACGATTCGTCGCGGGGCAGAAATATTTGCCCTGGGATTGCTTTTCCGCCTGCAGGAATTCCTGATCGCCTGGGGCTGGGCGCCGTGGACAGACCTGTTTCGCGTGGACATCCTCAACACCATCGGTCTCTCGATGATGCTCATGGGCATGCTCTGCTGGGGAGTGGCCTGCTGGGCGGTGGCCGCGCCGGCCGGCGCCCGCCCGACCCGGTCCTGGTTCGGGCTGGCGGGGATGTCCGCCGCAATGCTCATCGCGCTGCTCACTCCGCTGCTGTGGACAACCTGGCGGCCGCGCTGGCTGCCCTGGCCGCTCGAGTCGTACATCAACGGAGTTCACAACCTGGACCATCCGCAAGCGTGGTTGTTTCCGATTTTCCCCTGGGGCGCTTTCGCGTTTGCGGGTCTTACCATTGGATTCCTGCTGGTCAGCGACTGGGCAAAGCAGCGCGCAGGCCCAACGTTTGTGGTTCTGGGAGTTGGCGGCGCTGGATTAATCTGTGTCTCTCGCTGGCTGGATGCGCGTCCCCAGCAAATCTATGCGGTTTACGACTATTGGCACACCAGCCCCAACTTCTTCCTGCTGCGCGTGGGGCTTCTGCTCATCATTCTGGCAGCCGTTTACCTCTGGTGCCGGTGGGGCGCGGGACAATGGGGTTTCAGCCCGTTAGTGCAGCTCGGTCAGACTTCCCTCCTGGTTTATTGGGTTCACATCGAATTTGTGTACGGTCGCTTCTCTATTCTACGCAAGCACTGTGAGGACATCCGAACTGCCTCACTGGGATTGCTCCTGATCTTTCTCTCGATGCTGTTGCTTTCGGTGCTACGGACGAACATGAAAGGTCGAGGAACGCAAGCCCTCGTCTGGCTGCAAAGGCCTACTCCGGATGTACGCAAGGAAAGAACCGTACGGTGGCGGGTTCAGCAAACCCGCAATCCTGGCCGATCAGCACGGTATTGCTTGAGCTTGTGGTAGAGCGAGCTCCGCGGGATCCCGAGTTTCTTGGCCGCCGATTCCACTCGTCCGTTCTCCTTGCGCAGCACCTGCTCGATGTAGTGGCGTTCCATTTCGTCCAAGGTCCGGAATTGACCGTTCCCCGCCAGATCCTGCTCTACCTGCACCTCAAAATGCAGGTCCTTGTCGGTTAAAAGATGATTGCCGGTGATCAGCACGGCTCGTTCCAGAACATTCCTTAGCTCACGAATATTGCCGGGCCAGGAATAGCCCTGCAATACGCGGAAGGCTCTTTCAGTCAATTCGAAGTCGCTCGTACCCAGGTCCGCGGCCAAACTCCTGAGGATGTGCTCGCTCAGAATAGGGATATCTTCCACGCGCTCGCGCAGCGGCGCGGTGAAAAGCGGAATCGTGCTGATGCGGAAATACAAGTCTCCACGGAACTGCTTTTGCTGCACCAGTTTTGACATTGCCTGTCGGGTGGCGGTCATGAGACGAATATCCACCCGGCGGTCGCGAACATCGCCCAGCCTGCGGAACTCTTTCTCCTCCAGGACCTTGAGCAATTTGGGCTGCAGCTGCGCGTCAATGTCCCCTACTTCGTCGAGGAACACCGTTCCCTTGTGGGCGATCTCCAGCAACCCGGCCTTACTCTGCACGGTGCCGGCAAAAGCACCCCGTTCGTGGCCGAACAGCTCGGTTTCCAGCAATTCACGCGACAGACCGCTGCAGTTTAAGTCAACAAACGGTTCAGAGGAGCGCGGACTATGATAGTGCAACCAGCGGGCTAAGACTCTCTTGCCGGTTCCGGTTTCGCCCTGAATAAGAACGGGACTCTCAGTAAAGGCTGCTTTCTGTGCGATCTCCCCGAGTCTTCGGATCACATCGCTCTTGCCCAGGAAGGGATCGAGGTTCTCCCGGCTCATCCGTGATTTTTCTGCGAGCTGCTTGCGCCGGTTCCTCTGGTTCTCGAGGCTGCGCTGGATGATGACGTGGAGGGTTGCCAGCTCCGCCGGCTTGGTAAGGAATTGCTCGGCGCCCACCTTGATCGCTTCGACCGCCAAATCAATAGACCCGTACCCCGTTAGCACGATCACGGGTATGGAGGAATCTGCCGCCCGTAGCCGCGGAATAAGTCCCAATGCATTTCCATCCGGCAGGCTGTAGTCCAGAATGGCGAGATCGGGCCGCGCCGCGCGCCAGAGTTGCTCAGCCTGGGCGCAGGTTCCGGCCGTCGCCACCTCGTATCCTTTGCCTTCCAAGTACTGGCGCAGAAGGTCGCAAACTTCTTTTTCGTCTTCGACCACCAGCACCTTGTCTTTATGCATGCGCACCCTCAGGGCAATGGTGAAAATGCTTCAGAGCTTCTGCTAGCGGCTTCTTCCTCGCTTAACAGAATGTTCGAACAAAGTTGGAAAGAAGTGCCCGGCTGCCTAGGGCGGTTGCGGTGGACTACTTTCTGGGAAGCGGCAGCTGGCAAGGGCTGTCAACCGAACTTCTGTGCAGAACCAGTTTCCGATCTTGCTGGCAACCATAATGGGGGAAGGCTCGGCCCTAATCACTAACGTACCGAGTTCTAGTTAGCACAGGAGTGATGATGGAGAGTTTATTGTTCGATGACTGTTACGAAAACAGAACAAAACAGCCTCCAAAGGAGCGCCCAGCGGTGACCATGAAGGACGCGCATGCTTCACCATGAGAGTCCTTTGCCGCCCCCTGGATAACAGTGCATGACAGTCGCCTGTCAAGCGGAATTACTCTCGTGAGGCGAAGCCGTTTGACTTCCCGTTGCGAAGATTTTCAACGTAAACGGCGATAATCATGGAGGGCTACATAAGCGTTGGCGGCCGTGGCCAGTGCTGATGGCAAGAACCACAGGCTACTTCGCCGTCTCTTTAGCCGGTAGGTGAGATAAGAGATTCCCAAGTCCGCAGGGATACCGACGCCGTACATGGCAGCGCGGCTGCGAAACGCCGTTGGGACCCAGGTGCAGGTTAGCTCACGCAGGCAGCGTTGGGCCAGCTCTGCGTTGGCAACGCTGACGGCAAACAATGAACCCGTGACCTCCCAGTACTGGCGATCGGCAGTGCGGCGGACCTCAGCCCAGTCAGGACCAATCGCCGCCGGCGGAGCCCCTTCGGAATTCTTGCGAACCGGTGCGGCTGATCCTTCAGCTCCCCCCGTCGCCTCTTCCTTTTCTTTGGTTGCGCTGGGAGCATCGGGCGCCTCCGAGATTACATTCTGGCCTGCAGTCGCGCCAGGATCTGCGCCGTTTGCAGCGAGGAGAACAGAGTCGGAGCTCCGCGTATTGGAGCTGGCGTTGGCCGATTGCGCGAACAATGAAAACGCGGATGCCAAAACGAAAACGACTGCAATGGAAGCATTCTTGTAGTGATTCTCCACCGTTCCCTCCAGATACTGCCGGCTTCGCAAACGACCCAGGATTTCCCTTGAAAACCTCAACCGTGACGCAGCGAAACCCTGTGAGGTTAATGCATTTTAATAACCGAGGCCAGTTACGACAGTCTGCCGCACCGTTGGCTGCAAGAATGCTCCATTGCTTTGCACCGACGACGACCACTACCAGCGGTTTAAACCATGCATTCTTATGTACTTATGAAAAGTCCCGGACGGTTGATCCAGCCTGGTCCAGCGGGTGGGGAGAGTGGTTGCTGAAGGGAGATTCTCTTCGTTAACTTGTTTACAGCTTGTCTCAACCCGCCGCTAAGTGAGACTGGAGCGTACGGGCTCTGGATTTTCGTTTCAACTTGAGACACGGCGTGGGATTCCACAACCGGATCCGCCTCATAGAAACCACAAAACAGGCAGCTTAAATCGAAATACCATAATGGCACTTGCCCTGCATTAAGGATTCCGAACTCCCATTGTGGACGTGTCGCGGTGTGCTCCGTCTCGCCGTTGCGGACAAGACAGATCCCGGGGATAAAAGTTGAGAGCGGAAGACGCTATCTAAGCGAGGAGGGCGAAGCCTTGTCTCAAAGCAGTCCATCGGATCCTAGCCGGGCAGCCGCAAACCCGTTCCTGTGGATTCCTCCACGACACGCGCCGTCTTCGCAGGCGTGGTATGCGGTCTATACCAGCTCGCGGCACGAAAAGCGGGTTCATGAACATTTCGGCTCCCGGCAGATTGAGGCTTTTCTGCCTCTTTATCGCGTCCTGCACCGTTGGAGAAATGGCTGTGTGGTAAACGTCGAGCTTCCGCTCTTCCCCAATTACCTCTTCGTGCGGATGGCGCGCCAAGAGCGGGTCCGAATCCTGGAGGTGCCCGGCGTGATTACAGTGGTCAGTCAAGGCCGGGAGCCAGTGCCGCTGCCGGAATTCGAGATCAATTCCCTTCGGCTGAATCTGCAATCCCACAAGTTCGAGCCTCATCCCTATTTGGCGGTCGGCGAGAGGGTTCGTGTCAGGAGCGGACCGCTCGCCGGGTTGCAGGGAGTGCTTTCGCGAAAGGGCAACGGCCTGCGCTTCGTGCTCACCCTGGACTTGATTAAGCAAAGTGTCGCCGTGGAAATCGCTGCCAACGACCTGGAACCTGCCCTCTCCGGTCATCCCCGTAACTGATCGCTCCCCGGCCGCGTTGAACGCGAAGTCGAAACCGGGTTCACGCCGTTACCAAACATCAGCCAGCACAGTTAAAGAAAGAATCTGTTTGGCCCAACATGGCAAGCATTGAGATCATTGACAGATTAGGCATTCAGGAATCTCCCCAGGAAGATGCAGTATTTCAGCGGATTGATCGTGCGGTCTCGTCCGACAGTGTCGCCTTTACCCGCAAACTGCTCATCTCGGCCGATCTTTGCCTGGTTTGGTTAAGCGCGGTAACCGCGCTGGCGTTCCGCTTCAAGGCGCTCGCACTCGGCCACGATTCAAGCTTTGCATCTACTTTGTCTCGGCACGCCGGGTTCATGCTGATTTTTTCCGTGCTGGTGATTCTGTTTGCCAATACGCAGGATCTCTACATCCGCCCGTGGGCGCGGCATCGCCGGGAGGAGCTGTCGCTGCTGGCCAAGGCCGTGGCGGCGGCGGCGCTGGTCATGATCTCGGCGATCTTCCTCTCCGGCAACAAGACCATCTCCCGCGAAGTAGTGGTATTGACGATTCTGTTGAGCTTTGGCGGGATGGCGCTGTGGCGCACTTTCCTGCATTCCCAAGCCATCGCCGGCATAACCGAAAAAAGAAACGTGCTCATCGTGGGCGCCGGCCGGGCCGGAAAACTCCTTCGCGGATACTTGGACAAGAATCCGCAGCTCGGGTACGTGGTCAAGGGATTTCTCGACCGGCGCAGGGGCGAACCGCGCAACGATTCTGCTGAGCGGGAGCCGGGCCCCGCTATGCTCGGCCCCATCGAGGAACTGGGATCCATCGTGCGCGGCCATTTCATTGATGAAGTGCTCATTTGTATGCCCAGCGACCGCCACTTGATTAAGGACGTGGCTACTCTGGCGCGAGAAGCCGGGGTGAACGTACGGGTAATACCCGACCTTTACGACAATCTGACTAACGGAGCACCCATCGAGTACGTGGGCCAGGTGCCGACCTTGTCGCTGTACCAACAGCCCATTCCGACGTTGCAGTTGATCCTCAAGCGACTGGTGGACGTGGCAGTTTCCTCGCTGCTGCTGATTGCGGGTCTGCCGCTGCTCGGTCTGGCCGCCCTCCTCATCAAACTAGACTCGGATGGCCCCATCTTGTACAAGTCGCTTCGGGTTGGCAAGAAGGGCAGAACCTTCATCTGCTACAAGTTTCGCACCATGGTAAAAGACGCGGACCTTCTCAAACCTAAGCTGGACCACCTGAACGAGCGCGATGGCATTCTTTTCAAAATCGCGAACGATCCGCGCATCACTAGAGCCGGGAAATATCTTCGCAAGTTCAGCATTGATGAGTTGCCGCAGTTGTGGAACGTGTTTAAGGGCGACATGAGCCTGGTCGGGCCGCGTCCGCCGGTGCCTGGCGAATATAACCAATATGCGCTGGCCCATCTGCGCCGCTTGGATGTCGTCCCGGGAATCACCGGTCTCTGGCAGGTGGCCGCCCGGCGCAACCCGTCCTTCGCCAATTACATCGCTTTGGATACCCAGTATGTGAACACCTGGAACATGTGGCTCGACTGCAAGATTCTTTGCAAGACCCTCGTGGTCGTGCTCGCGGGAACGGGTCAATGAAATGCCGCCTGATGGGTGCTGTGCTGTCGGTGCTGGCCATGGTGGCGGTTGCCCCGGCGTGGTCGGATTCCGCGCAGCGCGGCGAGTGGGCCATGGTCTGGAGCGACGAATTCAGCACTCCTAACGGTTCCGCTCCCGACCCGGCCAAGTGGAGTTTCGACATTGGCAGCCACTGGAACAATGAACTCGAGTACTACACCGACCGCCCCCGCAACGCCCGCATTGAGAACGGTAATCTGGTCATTACCGCGCTGAAGGAAACCTACACCGGCAAGGATGGCGTAACCCGCGACTACACCTCGGCCCGCTTGAGGACCAAGGGCAAATTCGAGCAGACCTACGGACGCTTTGAAGCCCGCATCAAGATTCCTTCCGGCCAGGGGTTGTGGCCCGCGTTCTGGCTGCTGGGCAACGATATCAGCAGAGTCGGCTCACCCGCCTGCGGGGAGATCGACGTCATGGAGAACGTCGGCAAGGATCCTGCGCTGGTTCGCGGCACGATTCATGGACCCGGCTATTCTGGCGCGCATGGTATCGGTTCACCATTCCGGCTCGCCGACGGTCGCTTTGCCGACGATTACCACCTCTTTGCGGTCGAGTGGGGACCGACTGCCCTGCGCTTTTATGTGGATGACATTCTCTATGCGACGCGCACTCCCGCCGAAATTCCAGCAGGAACCAAGTGGGTGTTCGATCATCCGTTCTACATTCTTCTGAACCTTGCCGTCGGAGGCGCATGGCCCGGCCCTCCCGACAACACCACCGTATTTCCCAAGAGCATGCTCGTGGATTATGTCCGCGTCTACAAGAAATAAAGTCAATCAATGCCGTTCCGGGCTTGAGGCCTGGGCCGCCAGCTCTTTGGCTCGCAATACAGCCTGGGCGATGTCGGGCTACGGACTGCGCCTGTTCATTCAGGCGGTGTATTTCATCATCATTGCCCGCTGCCTTGGCCCCAAGGAATATGGGGCGTTCGTCGCGGTAACCGCATTCGCCAGCGTCGTCTCGCCTTTTGTAGGCGTTGGAAGCGGCAATCTGCTGATCAAGAACGTCGCCCGCGACCATGGTCTCTTCCCCGAGTATTGGGGCAACGGTCTGTTGATAACGCTTGTTTCCGGTCTCGGCCTGGTGGCAATCGTCATTGCGTTGTGCTTCATGGTGCTGCCGCGGAGCATTCCGCTGCCGGCAATCGTTCTGGTCTGCCTCTCAGACCTGATCTTTGTCAAGTTTGTGGATTTGTCGGCCTGGGCGTTTCAGGGATTCGAAATGCTGGGCAAGAACGCGCAATTGAACATCCTGATCAGCCTCACGCGGATGGTCGGCATCGCCGCTCTCGCTATTGCCGTCAAGCACGCCACGGTGACCATGTGGTCCGGGGTTTATCTTGCCGGATCCATCTTCGCTGCGTTGATTGGCGTCCTCTGGGCTACGTGGCGGCTCGGATTGCCTAAACTTGCGCTGCATCGCATTCGCGGAGAAAGCGCCGAGGGCTTCTATTTTTCGTTCAGCCTCTCCGCTCTGTCGATCTACAACGACATTGATAAGACCATGGTGGCTCGGCTGGCGACGCTCGAAGCTGCCGGCATTTATGCTGCTGCTTACCGGCTCATTGACGTTGCATTCATACCGGTGCGTTCAGTTCTGATTGCTGCGTATCCGCGATTCTTTCGCGCCGGGGTGGACGGCCTCCACGCCAGCCTCCATTACGGACGCAGGCTTCTGCTGCGCGTACTTCCCTATTCGCTCTTGGCTTTTGCGGCGCTAATGTTCGGAGCGCCGCTCGTTCCCCGCATACTCGGACACGAGTACGCGCACATCACCGAAGCCCTGCGCTGGCTGGCGCTGTTGCCGCTGCTGAAAACAATGCACTATTTTGTCGCCGATTCGCTGACCGGGGCCGGATATCAGGGTCTCCGCACCGCGATGCAAGCCGGCATTGCCGGGCTTAATGTGTTGGTCAATCTCTGGATTATTCCCGCTTACGGATGGCGCGGTGCCGCCTGGTCAAGCCTGGCCAGCGACGGACTGCTGGCGGCAGGGCTATGGATGATCGCACTTCGGCTGTCGAGCAAAGCCTCCGCGCCGAGCGCCCAATCTGTTACTGCCGCGATGGACCTTGCGGAGGAAACCGTCCTCTAATGTTCAGGCTCGCCGAAAAACTTTTTGTGGTAGTGACGCTGTTTTACACGACAGATGCGCTTTTACCTCTGTTCACCAGAGGCGACAACCCTTTTGCGTCCACTGAAGGAAACCCAATCGCTCTAACCATTCAACTTTCGCTGTATGCCGTGACCGTAATTTTTATTGTTTTGAGATGGCGTACTTTCTTGCAGGGCGTGCTCGGCGCCAGGCTGGTGGGCAGTCTGGCGGTGCTTGCGATCGCTTCGGCGATATGGTCGCAGGATCCCTTATTTACGCTACGCAAGGGGGCGGCACTGCTGGCAACGACCGCATTTGGATTCTATTTCGGCTCGCGATACACCGTTCGCCAGCAGCTTCGCCTGCTGGCTTGCGCCTTTGCGCTGGTGGTTTTCGCCAGTTTTTTCATCGTGATCTTTCTTCCCCAGTACGGACTCGACCATTCGACTCACGCCGGCAGCTGGCAGGGAGCATTCACTCAGAAAAACGTGCTGGCCAGACAAATGGTCCTATCCGCCTGTGTTTTCTTTTTCGTTCGGTTCCACTTCGGAGGGTTATTTCGTTGGCTGGCCATCATCTGTTCGGTCGCGCTGGTTTTTCTCTCCCGCTCAGCCACAGGAATGATCATCCTCGGCGTCATGGTGGCACTATCCCCCCTTTACAAGCTGCTCAGGACCAGAGCGACCTTTGCCGTCCCAGTTGGCATCGGCATCGGCGTGATGACCGCCGGAATCTGTCTGCTGGTTAATGAGAATCTCCCGATGGTTTTTGCCTTCCTGGGCCGGGACAGCTCGTTGACGGGGCGACTCCCCTTATGGCAAGCCGTGTTCACCTCAATCTCAAAACAGCCCCTCCTCGGCTATGGATTCAACGCATTCTGGAGAGGCATGCAGGGAGAGTCGGCTTCGATCTTAACCGCGGTGCAGTGGATGCCCCTGCATTCCCACAATGCATTTCTGGATCTGTGGCTTGATTTGGGATTGCTTGGACTTGGGGTCTTCCTAGTCAGTTACTTTCACCTGTGCCGCAGCGCTTTTCGATACTTAAGGAACTGTTCGGGACCAGAGCCGGTCTGGCTCTGCGCATTTCTCCTTCTCATGCTGCTGGGCAACATGACCGATGGCGCAATTCTCACCGTGAACAACATTTTCTGGGTCCTCTATACCGCTACCGCGGTAAATCTCTCATTTGACTCACCGGCGAGGGCTGTCAAGACTGAACTAGCCCGCGGCCAATATCCGGCCCAAGGGACCGCCTGTCCGGCGCTGAGTTTCAACTAACCACATTCTTATGCTGTTTGATACTCCAGTTTTTTTCGTCTTTCTTCTGGCGGTCGTGGCGTGTTACTGGACGCTCGGCCGCAAACAGCAGAACTGTTTCCTATTGGCTGCCAGTTATTTCTTCTACGGATGGTGGGACTGGCGTTTTCTCTTTCTGATGGCAGGCTCAACCCTTGTAGATTTTGTCATTGCCAGGAGAATCGGCGCCAGCAACGACCCGAAGCTCAGAAAATCGCTGTTGATCGCTTCCCTGCTTTTGAACTTCGGCTTCCTTGCCTACTTCAAATATCTCAATTTCTTCCTGGATTCCTTTTCACGGCTGGTGTCATTGTCAGGCGCTCACAGCCTTCCACTGACGGTTATACGGGTCATCCTGCCGCCGGCGATCTCGTTCTACACCTTCCAGGAAGTCGCTTACATCGTTGATGTGTACCAGGGCAAGATTGAACCCGCAGATTCATTGTTGGACTACGCTCTGTTCATCAGCCTGTTCCCCCACTTGATTGCCGGTCCGATTCAAAGGCCCTCGCATCTCTTGCCGCAGGTGCAGAAACCCCGTTTTTTCGATTCGGAAAGATTTTTCGCTGGCGTCATGCTCATCATCTCCGGGCTGTTTAGGAAGTGCGTGATCGCGGACAACTGCGCCGTGATTGCCAACGCAGCCTTTAGCGGAAAAATGGGCAGTGGCTGGCCGGTTACGCTGATCGGCGCCTGGGCGTTCGCGTTCCAGATTTACGGCGATTTCAGCGGCTACAGCGACATCGCGCGCGGCTGTGCGCAATTGCTTGGTTTTCACTTCATGGTTAACTTCAAGCAACCGTATTTGGCGACCAGCCTGCAGGATTTTTGGCGCCGCTGGCACATCAGCTTGAGCACGTGGCTGCGCGACTATCTCTACATCCCGCTCGGCGGCAGTCGGAGAGGAGAGCGGCGTACTTATTGCAATCTTCTGGCTACGATGCTGTTGGGCGGATTGTGGCACGGAGCCAACTGGACCTTTGTGATCTGGGGCGGCCTGCACGGAGGCGCACTGGCGCTGGAACGTCTTTGGAACCAACGACCAGCCCTGAGTGCGAAAGGATCGCTTAGCATCTGGCTTAAGCGAGTTTTAGTATTCCAGTTCATTTGCCTTACGTGGATCTTCTTCCGTGCGGCATCGTTCAGCAAAGCAATCGAATTTATCGCTCAGTTGTGGCATCGCTCTTCTTGCCCGGATGCTTTCGCCACCTTCCTTTATCTTGCTTTCTTCGCAGGCTTAATGATGGCTGTGGACGTGGCGCTGGAACACACCGGCTACGAGTATGTTTCGCAACACTTTTCTCCCACCCTGCAGACCGCCATGGCGGTACTCGGACTCTTGCTGGTCGCTGCCCTCACCATGGGGGAAACCAATGCATTCATCTATTTCCAATTTTGAAATCGAGGCTTTCGCAGCGCAGGCAGAACGCCTGCATATTTCTATCAGCCGCAAGCACGTCATCCGGCTATTGCTCGCGCTTGCCCTGGTCTGCGCGTTTATAGAAACCGGAGTAGGGTGGTGGCCGCGGTCGATCCGCAACAATGGCCGCCGGGTCGAGTCCGAATATGCCGAGGCGCTCCGTCTGCAGCCAGGCAGTGGAGACCAGCCGGCGTCGGTCCTCTTCGTTGGCAATTCGACCTTGCGATTTGGCCTTGATGCCCCGGAGCTAAACCGTGAGCTTCAGCCCAAGTTGGCTGCGCATGTTCTTGCAGTTGATGGAACCATGTATGAGGATTGGTACTTTTGTTTGAGAGAACTTTTCAGGAAGGGTTCCCGTCCAGATTATGTGGTCCTGGTATTGCCTCCGTCTCACATCGCCCGGTTGGCCCCGCCGCCCGATGAAGCTTCGTACTATATTTTTGGGATTGGTGACATTCTGGCGTTGCGCGAGGCGGAGAAACTTACTCCGACGCAGCTTTCAAACGTCATTTTTGCCCATTCGAGCCTCTTTTTCTCGCGCCGCAGCGACCTCCGCTTTGCCGTAAAGGACAAGTTGTTCCCGGGATTCGAGACCCTTGCAAGGCGATACATGCTGCGCGGTGTCCCAGCCGACTTAAGCCCGGTGCCGGAAAGATTCCGCCAGCTAAGCGATCTTTGCGCCCAGTATCATGTTCGTCCGATATACGTGATACCACCCACGAACGAAGAATCTGACACGCGGCAGTCTTCGCCGGTCTTGCAAGCCGCCCAGGCCAATGGAATTCCCGGATCTATGCCGGTCCCGAATACTGAAATGGCGGCTGCCGATTATCGTGATGGCTACCACCTCAACGAACTCGGCCGCCGGGTATTCACCACTTCGATCGCCAAGCTCCTCGAAGCTGAGATTCCGCATGGACGCTAGTCGCTCGCTCATTGTGTACCGGGACGAATTGCTCGGAGCTTCCGAGACATTCATCCTGGCGCAAGCCGGATCACTGACTCGGTTCAGTCCGTTTTACCTGGGTTTGCGGCGGCGTCCGGGATTGCAGGTTCCAAAACAACGGCAGCACATCATCAGCGGTGATGGTCTTCTGGGAAAGGCCCAGCGCGTTCGCTTCAGGCTTGGTGGCCCGAGCAAAGAGCTGGTGCGGCAGCTCGCAATTCTGAAACCACTGTTGATCCACGCGCATTTTGGCCCCGACGGCTGCAACGCAATGGCCCTGGCACATGCCCTCGGCGTACCCCTCGTCGTTTCCCTTCACGGATACGACGTGACCCTCGCAGATGAGCACCATCTGTCTGAATACGTCCGACGGCGCGAGGCCCTGAAGACAGACGCGGCGCTCTTTATTTGCGTTTCGGAGTTCATTCGCAGGCAAGTAATCGCCATGGGATTTCCGTCCTCCAAAACCGTGCTGCACTACACCGGAATTGATACTGACTTTTTTACCGCCGACCCGAAGGTGGAGCGATGCCCGATCGTGCTTTTTGTAGGGCGCCTGGTCGCCAAAAAAGGCTGCGAATACCTGATCCGCGCCATGCAGGAAGTTCAAAAGAAACTACCCGCAGCCGAGCTAGTCGTTATTGGCGACGGCCCGCTTCGTGCACAGCTTGAGGAGCAGGCAGCTTTGACCATGAAGAACTATCGCTTCCTTGGAGCCCAGGAGCCAGGAGTCGTGCGCCAATGGATGAATCGCGCCAGGGTCCTGAGCACACCCAGCGTTATCGCCGAATCCGGCGATGCTGAAGGGTTCGGCATGGTATTCGCGGAGGCGCAGGCAATGGGCCTCCCCGTGGTTAGCTTTGCCAGCGGCGGCATTCCTGAGGCTGTGGCGGACGCAGAAACTGGGTTCCTGGTCCCGGAGCGCGATTGCAACGCGCTGGCAAGCAGACTCCTCATGCTACTGACAGACCTGGAACTGTGGATGCAGTTCAGCGTCGCTGGCCAGGCACTCGTAAGAAAACGGTTCGATGTTCGCCGCCAAACCGCGGTTCTGGAACAACTCTATGACCGAGTGCTTGGAGAGTGGAAGGCGGGGACCAACTGAACATGCACCCACCCAACCACCATCCCCTGGTCACCGCCGTCATTCCCACCCGCGGCCGTCCCGAACTGGTGACGCGCGCGGTCCACAGCGCCCTGGCACAAACCTATCCGCAAATGGAGGTTGTGGTCGCCGTGGATGGCCCCGACGCATTCACCACCGACCAGCTTGCAAAGCTTTCTGATAATCGCCTGCGAGTCGTCACTTTGTCCAAATCAGCAGGCGGCGCGGCGGCGCGAAATGCCGGAGTCGAAGCCGCGCGCGGAGCATGGATCGCATTGCTGGACGACGACGATGAATGGCTTCCCAACAAAATCGAGTTGCAAATGCAGTGCGCAGGCAACTCGCGCTTTCGTTACCCGATTGTGAGCTCGCAGGTTTTCGCGCGGGCCAGCCAATACGAAGTGATCTGGCCGCGAATCGAGCCCTACGAGCCGTTAAGCGAGTATTTGCTGGCCCGCAACAGTTGGTCGTATGGCGAAGGGTTGCTTTCGACGATCACGTTGCTTTTTCCCAAAGAACTTTTCCAGCAGGTAGCTTTCCGCCCGGAGTTGCGGCGTCATCAGGACCTGGACTGGGTTCTGCGCGCCGCCAAACATGAAGGCGCCGGGATCGAATTCGTCCCCCAGCCGCTGGCCGTTTGGCACATGGCCGAGCACCGTTCGAGCGTCAGCACGACCGCTGATTGGCAAGCATCGCTGCAGTGGATCGACAGCGTTCGCGATCTGATTACTCCCCGCGCCTACGCGTCATTTATAGCAACTTCGTTGTCCCCCCAGGCTGCCGCAGTGCATGACTGGAACGCATTTCCCCTGCTGTTCAAGAACATGGTGACTCAGGGCGAGCCGAATCTCCGAGACCTGCTCCTGTACTCCGGAATGTGGCTTGTGCCGCGGAACCTGCGGCGTACTGTGCGCAAAGCCAACAAGTAGACCCAATGCTCCAATTTACCGTCGGAATTCCCGTTTTCAACGGGATGCCCTACCTGCGCGAAAGCATGGAGAGCATCTTGCGGCAGACGTATGCCGATTTCGAGATTCTCGTCATCAACGACGGATCGAAGGACGACAGCCTCGAATATCTAAAGTCTGTTCGTGATCCCCGCGTGCGCATTGTGTCGCAGCAGAATCAGGGCCTGACCGCGACGCTCAATCGCATGTTGTGGGAGACGAGGACTCCGTGGCTGGTGCGGCAGGATGCAGATGATGTTTCCTACCCCCAGCGCCTGGCGCGCATAGCTCACCTCGCCGGAAGACACCCCGACGCTGGCATGTTTTACTCCCTGGCGGATTACTACCCTGATTCCAGCATTGGACAGTTTCGTTCGTCCAAAGGAACCCCGGAAGAACTTCGCGAAATCGTCCGCTCGGGATATCTGCTCTCGATCTGCCATCCCTCGGTGTCGCTGAGCGTGGAGAAGACAAGGGCGCTGGGCGGATATCGCCTCGACCTGCACGTGGAAGACATTGACCTGTGGTGGCGCATGGCTCTGCGTCACGACATACGATTCATCCCTGAGGCGACCATGGGATTGCGCCAGAACCAGCAAAGCGTTTCCTCGGTCAATCTCGATCACCAGGCACTAAACACGCTCTACGTGCAGTACCTGCTGCTCTCGCATTTATGGGGGCTGGAACCCTCGCCGATCGAGGCAGTTCGAAACTCACTCGCGCGGATTGTCAATGTCCGCAAGCTCCGCACCAAGAAACATCTGCGCGCTTTCAATATGGAGTGGAGCCTGGGGAACAGAGCCGACGCATTGCTGGAAGCAACCCGGGCATTCGTTTCGTCGCCTGCCAGCCTGTTACGCCGTGTCGCGGACGAACTGGCCGGCGACCAAAAGATCACTGTCGGCGAATCGCCAAAACGGTTCACGCGCTTTAAGGAGACGTTGTGGCCTGCTCATCAAAGCTCACAAGATGGAGTCGGTGGTCCTGCGAGAGTCGGCGAAGCGCGAGCAGCGGGCGTGAATTTTCCTACGTTCAACCTGATGGGTATTCGGATTCAAGCCATCACTGCCCCTGACCTGCTCAGCATTATCTCCGAGGCTACGCAGAAGCAGGCCAAATACGTAATTGCAAACCACAACACCCACAGCCTTTATGTTTGGTATCACAACGACAGAATGCGCGGTTTTCACGCTCGCGCCGATTTCACCCACGTTGATGGCATGCCCCTGATCGCATTGTTTCGGCCATTTGGAATTCTTCTTCGGCGTGAACATCGCGTTGGATATGCGGATTTTCTCCCGTTGCTGGCGCAGGAAGCAGTCAAGCGCGGCTGGCGAATCTATCACCTCGGATCGAAGCCGGGCGTCGGGGAAAAGGGAGCAACCATTCTTCGCGAGCAGTATCCCGGCTTGCAGATTTGCACCCATCATGGACATTTCGACGTCCAGGGCAGCGCGAATGAAGCGGTGCTGGCTGACATTCGCGCTTATCTGCCGGACGTTCTCCTGGTCGGCATGGGTATGCCGCGCCAGGAAATCTGGATCAACGACAATCTACGCCATATCTCGGCGCGAACGATTTTCTGTTCCGGCGGAATGATGGACTTGGTTGCCGGAGAAATTCCCACTTGTCCGCGCTGGCTAGGGCAAGCGGGGTTGGAATGGTGCTATCGCCTGTGTTCCGAGCCCTCCAGATTGTGGCGGCGCTACTTGGTCGAGCCATGGTTTGTCTTCGGCCAACTGGCCAGTGCGCCTCTCAAGTTCGGGCGCAGCCTGAATGCTGCGGACTTAGAAGAAAGCGACCGATGACCGCACCGCAGAACAAAACGTTTAATCCCGGCTCTTTTGGCTGTTGTTCCGTGATCGTTATTGTGAACCTGGGTTTGTATTAGGAGCTTTATTCCATGATTCCTCGCAAAACGCTACCCCCTGCCGATGCCGCAATCGCATCGCAGACAATTGACGTCACTCCTCTACGCCGCTTTGCCGCGCAAGAGGATGACTTTTCTTTCGCCGAACTCTGGCGCGTGCTTCGCAAACGCCGCTGGATTATTACAGCGACCGTACTCGGCCTGACCGCGCTCGCGCTGGCCGTTTCCGTAGTGATGACGCCGAAGTATGAGTCGGTTTCGACCATTGAAGTCAACAAGGAAAGCTCCGACATGCTCGGCCTGGACGACATGGCCGGCATGGCCGCGGGCGGCGGCGCCGACGATGCGCTGGACTACAACGTGACCTTGCAGACCCAGGCCAACGTGCTGCAGAGCGACACGCTGGCGCTGCAGGTGATTCAGCAGCTCGACCTGGAAAAGCACCTGGAAACTCCAAACCGCTTCCTGGCCTGGCTCGACTTTGGCGACAACCAGGGCCATGAGAAAAATCTACCGCTGGAAAAGGCTCCCAAACGGCGGATGGAAGTGCTCAAGGCTTTCCATAAGAATTTGGATGTGAAGACCGTCTCCGGCACACGCATGATCGAGGTGCACTTTCTCGATCGCGATCCCAAAGTGGCGGCGGATGTGGTCAATACTCTGGTCAATGACTACCTTGAAGAATACTTCCAGATCCGCTTCTCAGCCACCATGCAGGCCTCCGACTGGCTCTCGAAACAGCTCAATGATTTGAAATCCCAGGTCGAGTCATCGCAGGAAAAACTGGTGCAATACCAGAAGAAAGCCGGAATCCTCGGCACCGATGAAGTCAACAACGTCATCATGGTGAAGCTGGAGGAGATCAACAAGCAGCTCACCATGGCCGAAGCCAATCGCATCCTGAAAGAAGCGGTGTGGCAAATCGCGAAAACCGGCGATCCGGAGTTGATTTCCAACATGGCTGGCAGCTTGCCGATTTCGCCGGGTACAGGAGGAAGCGCTCCTTCGAACTCGCTGGGATTGATTGAAAGCTTGCGCGCCCAACAAGCTGATCTGAAGAGTCAATATGCGCTCGCATCCCGCAAGTATGGGTCCTCGTACCCCAAGCTTGGGCAGATGCAAATGCAAATGGCAGATCTGGAATCGAGCATCCAGGCTGAAATCGAGAAGCTTCGTGCGCGTGCCTATAACGACTTCATTTCTGCGAAACAGGCAGAGGCCATGTTGCGCGTGTCTTTCGATCAGCAAAAAGCCGAGGCCAACAAGCTGAACGATGACGCCATTCAATACGTGATCCTGAAGCAGGAAGTGGATTCAGGCCGCGACCTCTATCAGGGAATGCTCAAGAAGCTCAAGGAAGCCGGCATTCTGGCGGGATTGAAATCCACCAACATCGTCGTCATTGACACAGCCAGTCCGGCCGCCGAACCCGCCCGGCCGAAGATTCCACTCAATCTTGCGCTAGGCCTCGCAGGCGGCCTGCTGCTGGGAATCGCGGCGGCGTTTGTAGTTGAAAATGCCGATCAGACCATCAGCACGCCCGATCAGGCCGAGCAGGTGTCGTTGTTACCATCTCTTGGCTTGGTGCCGACTTTCGCGGCACCCTCTAAGAGCAAAAACGGATCAGGGGCAAAAGCTCTGCCGGAAAACACAACCTCGATTGCGGTTTTCTCCGAACCAAACTCGCAGGTCGCAGAAGCCTATCGCTCCCTGAGAACCTCAATTCTTCTGATGAATGCAGACGCCTCCACCAACGTCATTCTCGTAACCAGCGCTCTGCCGGCGGAAGGCAAAACCACGACCAGTCTCAATTGCGCCGCGGCTCTGGCGCAACAGGGCGCGCGGGTGCTGTTGGTCGAGGCTGACATGCGCCGTCCCAACCTCAACAAGAACCTGAATCTCAAGTCCAGCTCGGGCTTGAGTTCGCTGGTGGCCGGTTCAAACGGGCACGGCGCGCCCATCGTCGAATGCCCCAACGTGCCCGGATTGTTCGTGCTCCCGGCGGGTCCGCGGCCTCCCTACCCCGCCGAATTGCTCGGCTCGCAGCGTATGGCGGAACTGGTCAAGAAATGGCGCGAGGAATATGACTTCGTGGTCATAGACACTCCGCCGGTGCTCTCGGTCACGGATGCAGTCGTGCTATCTCCCAACTGTGACGCCATCGTGCTGGTCGTGCGCTCCGGTTCCACCACCAAGCAATCACTGCTGCTGGCGCGCAAAATGTTTGCCCGGGCCAGCACCCGCATTGCCGGCGTGCTTATCAACGGCTTTAACCTCAACTCGCCCGATTACTACAACTATTACGGCTACTACTACGGATCGGAGTACGGCCGCGGCTACTTCGAGCAGGCGTCCGCCGGAGAGTAACCACCCCGCCGATTCATTGCATTGATGGAGAGTTCCCGAAAATGATTAACTCTATGCGCAATTCGCACTTCAATCTTGTCGCGTTGTGCCTCGGAATTATATTGCTGTGCCTGTCGCCGAATTGGGCGACAGCCCAGGCACTCCAAGCGGGAGTACCGGGAACAACCAGCGTCGCGAACACTGCCGCCCCCGCCCAACCCTCACCGCGAGTGCGCATCGGTCCCGGCGATCTGCTGGGCGTGACGGTCTTCGACGTTTCGGAGCTGACCCAGGCGGTCCGTGTCAGCGACACCGGGGACGCGACATTCACTCTGATCGGCCGTCAGCACGTCGCAGGCATGACTACCGATGAGGCCCAAGCCCTGATCGCACGGCTGCTCAAAGATGGAAATTACATCGTTGACCCTCAGGTTTCCGTGTTGATCCAGGAGTACAGCACGCAAGGTGTTTCGGTTGTCGGCGAAGTGAAGAGACCTGGAATGTATCCTGTGCTCGGCAATCAGGGCTTGCTCGACGTGATCTCCGAGGCCGGCGGCATGACGGAAATGGCCGGCAGCGAGATCACCGTCCGGCGCAATGGCACCGAGAAGAAAACTATCATGCAGTTTTCCACCGGCAACCGTCTCAGCGTGGTGGAGGACATGCCACTGCAGCCGGGGGACAAAGTCATCGTACCGCGTGCCGGGATGGTGTACGTCATCGGCGATGTGGGCCGTCCCGGAGGCTTCATCATGCAGACCAACGGCAACATGAGCCTGCTTCAGGCGGTCGCGATGGCCGCTGGCACCACACCGACGTCCGCTCTCAACAGTTCGCGACTGATCCGCAGAACTGACGCAGGCTATACCGAGATTCCGCTCGAACTGAAAAAGATCATGAAAGGCAATCAGCCTGATTTGCCCCTCGAGGCGGAAGACATTGTAGTCATCCCCAGCAGCAACACGAAGAGATTTGTGTATCAAGGCGTGCCCGGAGCACTGCAAGCCGCGGGCATGGCCGCCGTGTACACCATTCATCCCTGACTCCACTCGCAGATTGACCATGATTCGCCTTAGAGAAAAGCTCCAATCCCTCCCCGTCGCCGGTCCCGCTCTCGCGCAGTTCTGGAATAACGTGCGAGCACGGCATTTCAACTCCGCGAACTACTGGGACGAACGCTACCGTAGGGGCGGGAATTCAGGGGATGGCTCTTACGGAGACTTGGCTCAATTCAAGGCAGACGTGCTCAACCATTTTGTCGCGACCCACGACATTAGATCGGTGATTGAATTTGGTTGCGGCGATGGCAATCAATTGCGGCTGGCGCAGTACCCGAAGTACTGCGGCATCGACATTTCGGCCAAGGCTATCGAGACATGCCGTGGTCTTTTCCGCCAGGATTCGTCGAAGACTTTTCTTGTTGGAAGTGATCAGGTCATCCCTGAACAGGCGGAGCTGGCACTCTCGCTGGACGTGATTTACCACCTGGTCGAGGATGACGTTTACCACGGCTACATGCAGCGCTTATTCGAATCCGCGAACCGTTATGTCATCATCTACTCCGATAACGAAGACAAGCCCCGCGAAGTACCCCACGTTCGTCACCGCAAGTTCGGCTCCTGGATTGAACAAAACCGGCCCGACTGGCGGCTGCGCGAGCGCATCCTAAATAAATTTCCTTATCAGCCAAAAACCCAGCTTGGCTCCTGGGCGGATTTCTGGATTTACGACCGCACGGCCCCCCGCCTGTAAGCTTCCTGCCCGCTCGTACTTCTTGCGCTATTCTGCTTGTGTGAAGAAAGACCACGTTCGCGCGGGATTGTGCACCGATTGCGAACACTCCCGTCGCATCGAGTCAGATCGCGGATCAATCTTCTACCGCTGCGCTCTTTCGGCCACCAATCCTGCATTTCCTAAGTACCCGCGCCTTCCTGTTATCCACTGTTCCGGCTACGTTCCCCAGCCTTCCGCTACACCTGCAGCATTACCTCCCGATAACCCCGGGTAGGTTTGCGGAAAAACTCGCATTTGAATCGCTAGAGCTTGCGACTAGTGGACTGGATAAATCAGCTTCCCGCCCCGGATCACCTCGTGAACCTTAGAAAAGGCGATCACATCTCCGGCAGGATCGCCATCTAGCACAACTAGATCGGCGTCCATTCCCTTAGCGATGCGCCCGCTGTGGCTCGAGTATCCGAAGCGCGCAGCTGGACTGACGGTCAATGAAGCCAGAATCTGCTGAAAATTCATCCCGGCGCGCGACATCAGCGTGAACTCTTCAGCTGTGTCGAACTGGTCAATGTAACCTACGTCTGTACCGAACAGGACTTGCCCGCCTACATCTGAGTAAGCCTTCAACTCCTGAACTGCCTGTTTGATCCACACCTCATTCTCCTCGGCGGAGACCTTGGCTTTTTTGGCCTCGACGTCAAACAGCGTGAGCGTTGGAATAAGGGCCATGTGAGCGGCCTTCAACCTCTCTGCGAAACCTGGAGTCCAGTCGCCGCTCATGGGAGCCGTGTGGGCAAGTACGTCGACCCCGCTTTGGATGGCAACTTCGATGCCTTCAGCGTTTGATGGGTGTGCGAAAACCGGTTTACCGGCCCGATGAGCTTCGGAAACAATGGCTTTGGCCAGGTCTGTGGGCATGGGCAGTACACCAGCAGCCGTGATGGCTCCCGCAAAAATCTTGATCCCGTCAGCACCATTGCTGATCTGCTGACGTACGCGTTCCAGGGCCTGAGGCGTGGATTGAACCTCCGCCGAGGGGATGTGGTTTTCTTCAAGAAATCCCTTGACGTAGATCGGAGTTCCACCTTTTGGGTAAAACGGTTCCCCGACAGTGAGAATTCGCGGTCCGCGCACCTCTCCCTTCTCTATTCGCCGCCGGATGTCATTCGTGTTGTCCAGAACGGAAGCAATGTCGAACACGGTAGTGAAACCCCACCGGGTCAGCATTTGTTCCAGTTGCGAGGAAATCTCGTCGGACGACTGTCTCTCCGCATGAAGTAAACCGGGAGTAAAGATGTGAACGTGGCTGTTCCAAAATCCGGCGGTCACAACCAGACCTTGGCAGTCAAGAACGGTCACCGCCGCCCTGGCGAATCGTGGCACTTTGATCTTGGCGCTCGGCCCAATGGCGCGTATGCGGCCGTTGTGAACGAGGATTGTGCCGTCTTCGATGGGTGGGTCGGTCGGCGAGGGATAAATCTTTGCGTGAACCAGAGCCAGGTCAGAGCAGAGACCGGAGATGCTCGAAGCGAGTGTCCAAATAAGAAGCATGCCGAGAACACTGTGGATTCGCATGCCAGCAATATACGGCAAGAGGCACAAGATTGTTCTTCGAAACCTGGTGCCGCCGATTTCTCAAAGGAGCACGCCCGGTATCAAAAAAACTCTCTTGTTTCCACAACGCAACCTGAGAAGAAGAAGGCATGCGCGGAAAAGACGAGCACCAATTGGATGTGTTCAGCTACGTAAGCCCCGAACAGCGAATACCGCATGATCCGCGGGACACCACGGGATGCGGCCAAACCCCCTCCCCGAGTCACACACTCGCGGAGACTGGAGAGAATCTAAGTCACGGCGTCCTTTTTCCGCAGCCTGCTAGCAGGTCTCATTCCATTTGTTTCACTTTCCCACGTAGCTCACTCTCCAAATCGAGTTCGAGCCGTCATCGGTCACCAAAAGCGAGCCGTCAGGCGCAACGGTAACCCCCACCGGTCGTCCCCAGACGTGCCCGCTATCCACCACGAATCCAGTCAGAAAATCCTCATACTCCCCGCTCGCGTGCCCGGTCTGGTGCAACGGCACACGAATAAGTTCGTATCCCACCCGCACCGACTTGTTCCAGGAGCCGTGTTCGGACGCGAAAATATCTCCCTGATATTCCGCTGGAAATTGCTTCCCGTCATAGAAAGTCATCTCCAGCGACGCGCTGTGGGCCTGTATCAGCACATCCGGAATAATCGCCTTGTCCTTCAGTTCCGGATGCTTGCCTTTGTGCCGCGGATCTTGATGCGGGCCTATGTACCACCACGGCCAGCCGTAAAATCCGCCATCTTGCACGTGAGTGATGTAGTCGGGAACCAGGTCATCTCCCAAGCCGTCGCGCTCGTTGATCGAACACCACAGCTCGCCAGTCTGAGGATTGACCGCCAGCCCGCCGCCGGCATTGCGAATTCCCCAGGCATAAATTGTCATGCCCGAGCCATCGGGATTGAACTCCAGAATGTCAGCCCGGTTCTTCTCATCAGGGTGCGTGTCGGGATCGTCAACATTCGAGGCCGATCCCACTGCGACAAACATTTTCTTGCCATCAAGCGAGAACCGAATGTCACGCGTCGAGTGCCCCTCACCGTGTGGCAAGTCTGCAATCTGCTGTGGCCGCCCCGTTGCCTTCAAATCGCCGTTCTTATAAGGAAAGCGCAAGACCGCATCCGTATCCCCGACGTAGAGCCACTGCGGGTTTGGCCCCGGAGGATAGAAAGCGATGCCATACGGCTCCGTAAGTCCGCTGGCAAAGACCTCCGCCTGGTTCGGCTTTCCATCAGCAGTGATCCCGCGGAATACTCGAATGTCACCGGCCTGCATTTCTGCAACAAAAAAATCTCCGTTAGGCGCTGTCCGAATCAGGCGAGGATTGTGCAGTCCCGTTGCGTATTGCTCAACCTTGAAGCCAGCCGGCGCTTGCGGCCATGCATTCGCGGGACGCGAAACCACGCTAGGACCGTTATTGGCCGACTTGGTAGCAAACGGCGCAGGCAGATCGTTCGCGGTAATTTTGCGAAACGTTCCCGGTTTTTCGAAACGGAAATCGGTAAACGGTCCCTGCGGCCCACCAGAATTTGCGCCCGATGCACCTGAGCTCGCCTGAGCCGCAGGCGCCGATTTCAAATAGCTGACAATCTGCCACCGCTGTTGTTTCGCCAGCTTCCCCCACGATGGCATCCCTTGATCGATTTCGCCCTTGGTGATGAACCAAAACAGCTCGCCATCACTCGCAGAGCGGATCGCAGCACTGCTGGCGAGCGCCGTCATATTCCCCGCTCCCTGCGTCAACTCGCCATGGCATGAGACGCAGTGTTTTCCGTAGAGTGCCGCCCCAGCCGTGACCGCGTCCTGTTGTCCGGCATCGGGATTCTTCAATTGCGCCGCAGACGCTGGCGCGTTGTGAAACGTCTGGGCCGTTAGCAACGGCGGGAACATACATAAAAATGCGAAAGCAATGAGTTCCGGTGTGCGACGCCAGCTCGTCATCAGTATTCTTCTCCATCCACTAATTTCATGCCAACCTTTTGAATTTATTTGATGCGGAAATCTGGAAACAGCAGCAATAATGAAGCCCGGCCGAGAACAAAGTAGTCTAATGCACAGTGACCGCTGACCGAAAATCCCCTGCGACGCCACCGCGGAAGAGCCTGCGCGCCGTGCTTCCGCTCATCTGGGAACTCATTCAGCCACGCCGTGGCTTGCTCGCCATCGGCTTTCTGCTGATGATCATCAACCGCATCTCCGGTCTGGTGCTGCCCTACTCCACAAAATTCCTGATTGACACCGTCGTAGTCAAACGCCAGGTACAGATGCTGAAACCTTTGGTGCTTCTGGTCCTGGCAGCTACGGCAATCCAGGGCGTGACGTCATTTTCTTTAACCCAACTACTTTCGAAAGCCGCGCAGCGCCTGATCGCCGAACTTCGCCAGAAAGTGCAAGCCCACATCGGCCGCCTGCCGGTATCTTTTCACGATTCCAATAAGAGCGGCATGTTGGTCTCGCGCATCATGAGCGATGTCGAGGGCGTTCGTAATCTCATCGGTACCGGTCTGGTCGATCTGGTAGGCGGACTGATCACCGCGCTGATCGCCATGGTCGTGCTGTTCCGCATCAGCACCCTCATGACGATCCTGGCATTTGCCTTCCTACTGTGCTTTGCTCTCGCCTTGCAAAAAGCCTTCGGCACCATTCGTCCGATCTTCCGCGAACGCGGCAAAATCAACGCCGAAGTCACCGGACGTCTCGCCGAATCGCTCGGCGGGGTGCGCGTAATCAAGGGCTACCACGCCGAAGAGCGTGAAGAGAATGTTTTCTCCCGCGGCGTGCGCCGTCTGCTCGACAACGTCATGCGCACGTTGACGGCAACTTCCGTCATGAGCCTGTCCGCCAGCCTGCTGCTTGGCGTCGTGGGCGCGGTCATCATGTACACCGGAGCCCGCCAGATCATCGCCGGCACCCTGACCATCGGCGGCTTTTTCACCTACACCCTTTTTCTCGGATTCCTCATCGCGCCCATCATGCAGATCGTCGCCATCGGCACCCAGCTCACCGAAGCTCTCGCCGGCCTCGAGCGCACCCAGGAAATCCTCAATGAACGCGCGGAAGATAAAGACCCGAAACGCACCGTCACGCTCGACGACATTTTCGGCACCATCGATTTCGATCACGTCAGCTTCAGCTACGACGGCAGCCGCACCGTGCTCACCGACGTCTCATTCCACGCCGAGCCGGGCATGGTCACAGCTCTCGTCGGATCCTCGGGTTCCGGCAAGTCCACAACCATCGGCCTCATTTCTGCTTTTTACGTGCCGACCGCAGGCAAGGTTCTGGTTGATGGAGTGGATCTCAGCACCGTTCGCCTCGATTCCTATCGCACCCGCCTCGGAGTAGTCCTCCAGGAGTCGTTCCTGTTCGATGGCACCATCCGCGAAAATGTCGCATTCTCGCGCCCTGAGGCCAGCGAAGACCAGATCATGCGCGCCTGCCAGATCGCCCGCGTAGATGAGTTCGCCGAAAAATTCCCCGACAAGTACGACACCGTCGTAGGCGAGCGCGGCGTAAAGCTCTCTGGAGGCCAGCGGCAACGCATCTCCATCGCCCGCGCCATCCTCGCCGAGCCGCGCATCCTGATTCTCGACGAGGCCACCTCCAGCCTCGATTCCGAATCCGAGTCGCTCATCCAGCAAGGCCTCGCCTATCTCATGCAGGGACGCACCACCTTCGTCATCGCTCACCGCCTCTCCACCATCCGCCGCGCCAATCAGATTCTGGTGGTCGAGCAGGGACAAATCGTCGAGCGCGGCACCCACGAGCAACTCTATGCCCTTCGCGGACGCTATTACGATCTCTATACCAAACAGCACGGCCTCGAGAGCGACCTCTTCCTAGCTCCCGGCGAAGGCGACGCCGCCCCGGACGAATCCGCAGCCCAGGCGTCCGCGAGCACCGATCCCAACCTAGCCGACGCCTTGCGCATGGTTAGAGGAGGAATGCGCTAGCGACGGGGAAGCGAGAACTCATCCCCGCCTTTATGCCCTAAGACCCATCACTGCTAGAATCTTTGGCTTGAAGAAAGCCAGAGAGAAGCTACGAGCTTGCGAAGTCCTGAATTGGGATTATCTCGTAGAAATTTCGGGAAGGCCCGAAGGCCGGACCAACGATCTTGCTAAAGCTCTCGCGGGGTTTGCTTATGACTTTACATCGGTCGCAGACGAGAAAATCCGAGACCAGATGCTAATAGACTTCCTCAAGAACGGGACGGATAACGTGTCGAGGGACTCAGCAGAGGAATTTGTGAAGGGCGTAGCAGACCGTCTGCGCAGTGACCGTGAGCTCTTGAGAACGTTTGCTAAGGAGAATGGAATACGCCTGAAAAGATTTAAGATTGTTTAGGTTTTTCGACCCAGCCCCTGGCAACCCAGGATTCGTGGGATTTATTGAAGGCGTCTATGATCCTCTGGTCCGTCTGCTCGGACTTAGCTTCCGACCTAAATCCGAGGAACGCCGCAACAGCAGTGAAGAGACCGATGATCCGTGTCATGGCGATGCATCCTACCTATACGTATAAGTTATACCAAATCTGCAATCGTTCCGCAAACGCTCGCAAACAGGCACTCGGAGGCTGTTAAGTTTCTTCAGTGCCTTTACCCCCCGCCATCCCGCTGACCTGCACCGTGCCGCCCGAAAGCGCCGGCAAGCGACTCGACCAATTCCTGGCCACGCATCTCAGCGAAACCAGCCGCGCCCGCATTCAGCAGCTCATTCAGCAACAAAATGTGCTGGTCAACGACGCCGCGGCCAAGCCTTCGCTCCGTCTGCGCGGAGGCGAACGCATCACCGTCTCCGGACCATTTCACCCGCCGCCGCTGCGCGCCATTCCCGAAGAGATTCCGCTGGACATCGTTTACGAAGACGACGATCTCGCCGTGGTAAACAAGCCCGCCGGAATGATGGTTCACGCCGGCGCTGGCGCCACCGAAGACCAGCGCAATCGCGGCACCCTGGTGAATGCGCTGCTGCACCGCTTCGGTCAGCTCTCCGCCGTCGGAGACGGCCTGCGCCCCGGCATTGTCCACCGCCTCGACAAAGCCACCAGCGGCCTGATCGTCGTCGCCAAAAACGACGAAGCCCATCGCCGCCTTGCCACGCAATTCGCCAAAAGGCAAGTCAAGAAGACTTACCTTGCCCTGGTTCACGGATGGCTCAAGCAGGATCGCGGAACCATCAGCACCAGCATCAGCCGCGACCGCGCCCGGCGCACACGGATGACCACCAGAACCTCAGGCGGACGCGAAGCAATCACGCACTACGCCGTGCAAAAGAGAATCGAGTCGAAATACGGCAAGTTCACACTGCTCGAAGTGCGAATCGACACCGGCCGCACCCACCAGATCCGGGTGCACCTGGCTTCGCTCCACCACCCGGTCGTCGGCGACACGCTCTATGGCGCGCCCCGCGAAATTAACGCCAAGCAAGGTCCACCCATTTCCCTGCCCCGAAATTTTCTGCACGCGGCCGCTTTGCAACTCCAACATCCGCGAACCGGTGAACTGCTTTCGTTTTCCCGGCCGCTGCCTCGAGAGCTGGCGGACTTTTTGGTTCAGATTACCTTGGCGTGATTGCCGGAGCCTGACACCAGTTATAATTGGCCAAAGCCAATGAAGCTGCGCATCGTATTCTCTCTTTCGGCGAGTTTTTTCCTGTTTGTATTAGTCGTTTCTGCACAGCAGCCTCCAGCGCCAGCCCCGGCTGCCCAGACAGTCACCAAGGACAAAGCTGCGCAAGAAGATGAAGCCATCAGCACCATTCGCAAGACGGTCACCGAAGTAAACGTCGTTTTCACCGTCACCGACAAGCACGGGCACTATATCAAGGATCTGAAGAAAAATGATTTCAAAGTCCTTGACGACAACAAGCCCGCGGAGGAGATTCGCAGCTTCCACAACGAGGCCGATCTGCCGCTGCAAGTTGGGCTGCTCATTGACGCCAGCAATTCGGTGCGCGACCGTTTCAAATTCGAGCAGGAGGCAGCCATCGAGTTCCTGAATCAGACCATACGTCCCCGGTACGATCAGGCCTTCGTGGTCGGCTTCGATGTGACGCCCGAGGTTACGCAGGATTTTACCGACAGCACGGAAGCGCTTTCGATCGGCGTGCGCGCCCTGCGGCCCGGCGGCGGCACGGCCCTCTACGACGCCTTGTATTTCGCCTGCCGCGACAAGTTATTGAAGGCGCCCCAAACCGGCCCGCTGCGGCGCGCCGTCATTCTTCTCAGCGATGGCGAGGACAACCAGAGCCACGTGACCCGGGAAGAAGCCATTGAAATGGCAGAGCGTGCCGAGGTCATCGTCTATACCATCAGCACCAACATGATGGGCGATACTCATCACGGTGACAAAGTTCTGGAACGCATCGCCGACGCTACCGGGGGCCGCGCTTATGTTCCCTTTCAGCTTAGCGAAGTGGCGAACGCCTTCGCCGCCATTCAGGACGAACTTCGCAGCCAGTACGCGCTTTCCTATAAACCTGCCAATTTCAAGTCCGACGGCAGCTACCACAGCATCGAGATTCTGGCGCTGAACCAGAAGGGACTGCGCGTCCGCAGCCGCAAAGGCTACTTCGCGCCGGCGCAATAAAAACCCATGCCGGGATACTCGGGCACTCCACTTCCCAAGAAGCTTGGAATCAAGCCCTCCTCTCGAATTGCCTTCGTTAGTTTGCCCGCAGAAGTGAGGGCAGAACTCCGGGACGATATTGCGGCTTGTGAGCTGGTAAAGAATGGCAGCGGTCCGCTCGACTTTGTCCACGTTTTTGTGAAGAGTCAGGCTGAATTGAAGAAGCAATTCAAGGATTTTGCGAAACAGCTCGCGCCCGCTGGAATGCTCTGGGTCAGTTGGCCGAAGAAGAGCTCCGGCGTGGCCACAGACCTTACCGAAAACGACGTCCGGCAAATCGGACTGGAGGCCGGACTGGTGGATGTGAAGGTCTGCGCGGTGACCGACGTTTGGTCGGGGCTGAAATTCGTGATTCGCGTGAAAGACCGCGCACAGCGTGCCTAACCGGGATCGCTCGTCTCTTTGACCCTGTTTGCAGGACTTGCAAGTCGTTGTAAAATACGGGCGCTTGGCGAGAGTCAGGCTGAAGGAGGAAAAACTCATGCCCGTCCGCCGCGCACTTCTGGCTTTCGCTGGATCGCTTTTATTAAGTTCTGCTGCTCTCTGCCAAAGTCGTCCTTCCGTCGCGCCGTTGCCCAACGATCCGCTTGAGCTGGCGACGGGTCCAACGAAAGTGCTCGATACGCCACAATTGCGGGCGCTGGTTTTGGGTTTACTCGAGCAAGCACGACAGAACAACGGGATGCACGCCGCGGGCGGCGCTCCCTTCGACATCAAAGTTTCGTTCAACGCCGTTGGCCAGAACCGCCCCAGCGGGCCGGGCGATGTGGAGGAAACCTGGCTCTCCGGGAAAACCTGGCGCTGGACTGCACACCTCGGCGACTACTTCATTACCCGCGTGTTTTATAAGGGGAGCGCTTACGATGAGAAATCAAAAGGCCCGATACCGCTTCGCCTGCAGATGGTTCGCTCCGCTGTGTTTTGGCCGGTGAGCGGCAATTTCGCGCCCTCGTACCTGCGGGTCGCAACCGCGAAGTGGGACGGTGACGAAGTCATGTGCATTCTTCGTTCGCGAGGTGCCGACGTTGAAGACTCGGACGCGGCTGAAGATGCCCAGCCAACAACCAATCCGGGGCGACGCTGGGACGAAACCGAGTACTGCATTGATCCGAAGACGGGACTGCTGCGCACGTACTCGGAAGCTCCGGGGATCTACACGGTTTACGATTACAACGATGTAACCATCCACTTTCATGGCCGCACACTCGCCCGGCAAATCTCAGTGGTGGAGGGCGGCGCCACCATTTTGCAGATCCACCTCGACAGCATCGAAGATCCCCACATTTCGGATCCAGGGTTCTTTATACCCACGCCCCGCATGCTGGACGAGGGCCCTCAAGGGATGATGGCAGGTCCGTTTCACTTCGCGCATTTTGTGCCAGCTCCTCCCGGCCACAGCGGCGTGATCCAGCCTGTCATAGTGATTGCGACGCTTGACCGGAAAGGCAAGGTGCTTGAAGCTGAGGCGCTGCAATCTTCGGATGCGAGCTTGAGTGAGGCTGCGCTTTCCCTTGTAACCCACACAACTTATCGGCCGGCGCAGTACGGAGCTTCGCAAAGATTGGCCTACATCAACGTGAAGTTCGTCCCCGGAACGTAGGATCAACGAACCGTGCCGCCGGCGAGGCTCAATCGCTCTTGGGCACGGCGTAGTATCCGCTGCGGGCCTGAAGTTTGTAATCCTTGTCCTTGGTCTGGATCTGCACCTTGCGGAAAGTGCCGTCAAGCACTGAGTTTGTGGAGGTGTAACCGATGTTGTACTGGCTGCGCAGTTCGTTGGAAATCTGGTTAAAGGCTTCTTTCAGCTTGTCGAATTTGTTGCCAACTTCGATTACCCGGCCTCCGGTTTCGGAGGTCAGCTTCTTCATTTCGCTGTCGCCGGAGTAGCCGCTAAACCCGTAAAATCCGCGGTCCGCGCATAACAGCACGTAAACAATGCTGTCGGACTTCTGCGCGGCTTCAATCGCATCTCTGATTCTCAACTGGCTGCCTTGATCCTCCCCGTCGGTGAGAAGAATCATCGCCTTGCGCCCGACCTGCTGAGCCAGTTCGTCGTGCGAAGCGAGGTACACGGCATCATAGAGCACGGTTCCTTTCGGGCCATTGGCTCCAGTCGGAATGGGGCCTCCACCCAGGCCCGGGATTCCGCCGCCCCCCCCGCCCCCGGTATTGATGCGGGCAGCGTTCAAACCTCGTTTGAGCGCATGAACATCGCTGGTGAAATCCTGCAACAGATCGACGTTGACGTCGAATCCAATGACGAAAGCCAGGTCTTTGTCACGCAGCGTTTGCGCAAGGAATTCGCCGCCGACCTGCTTCTCCATGTCCAAGACGCGCATCTGGCTGCCGCTCGAATCAATCAAAATCCCCAGGGTCAGCGGCAAGTTCGATTCCGCGGCAAAGTACTTGATGGTTTGCGGCTTGCCATCCTCCAGAATTTCGAAGTCGTCCTTCGTCAGGTTGGGAATCAGCCCGCCCTTTTTGTCCTTGACGTTGAAAAAGAGCTGGACGATGTTGACATTGACTTTCAATGTCTCCGTTGACTGGCCCTCATCCGGACTTTGACCGGCAGACTGAGCGGATTGTTGAGCGCCCGCGGAAAGTGTCGCCAAAAGCCCGGCGAGCACGATGCTAAAGACCCGCAACATTCGATCCTTGGACATGAGAATTCTCGCGTTCTTTTTGTTAGTCTAGTCCTGTAACCTTAGATGCACCAGATTGCAGAATCTGGCATCCCATTTACTGGATACCTGTTTACTCAATACCTGGCCGCAAGGCAGAGAGGCTTACCGGCGTGGTTTCAGCAGGTCATCGCTTCATATGGCTGTCAGTGATCGCATTTGGCTTAAGCCTCGGCGTGGGGCTGGCGCAGCAACCGGACCAATCTCAACCGGGGCAACCGGCAAAGAATCAGGATATTCCCGACGCCCCCTCGGCGGTCCGTCCGCCACAGCCGTTCCCCTCAACTCCCCCAGCCACGGAGCCGCCGACGCCTGCCAGCCAGAGTCCCGGCGAGCAAGTTCCTCCCAACCAACCTCCTCCCGGCAGCACTGCCGGCGACAGCGGCGAAACTGCGGGAACTCCACCGCCCTTCAAGGTCACCACGGTGCCCCCCGGGGGATCCACTCAGGGCCAATCTCGCGCCAACGAGGAGCTCTACAGGATCGTGGTAAACACCAACCAGGTGATCGTGCCGGTCATGGTAAAGGACGACAACGACCACCTGGTCAGCGGACTATTGTCACAGGATTTCTCGGTTTATGAAGACGGTAAGAAACAGACTTTGAATTTCTTCACCAGCGATCCGCTGGTGCTTTCCGCAGCGGTAATCATAGATCTAGGCATGCCCGATGTCGCAGTCCAAAAGGTGAATAAGACATTTCCAGCCCTGCAGGGCGCGTTCACCCAGTTTGACGAGGTTTCGGTTTATACCTACAGCACTAACGTCGGTCGAATGTCGGGCTTCGCCGCCGCCGGGAGCCAGCTAAGCGCCGCCCTCAATGACCTCTCCACCAAGCACGGCGACAACAATGGACCCCCCGTGACCGGGGGCCCCTTGGGACCGCAGGGCCCCACCGTGAATAACATCCCCGTCGGCTCCCCAACCAGTCCAGTGACGACTCCTGCCAAAACGGCTCATGTGTTGAATGACGCCATCCTGGCGGCGGCCATGGATCTCAGCAAGCGGCAGAAGAGCCGGAGGAAGGTGATCTTCATCGTTAGCGACGGCCGCGAATACCGCAGCGAGGCCAGCTATCAGGATGTGTTGAAGGTCCTGCTCTCCAACGGCATCATGGTCTATGGCGTCGGGGTGGAGGGAGCAGCCATTCCGCTTTACAATAAAATTGAGCGGCTGCACTTGCCCAAGTTTGGCTACAGCGACATTCTCCCAAAATACGCGAACGCAACCGGGGGCGAGATCTTCAATGAGTTTACCCGCAGTTCTATCGAAGACGTATATGAGCACGTTATTGGCGACGCCCGCAACCAGTACACGCTCGGCTACCAGACCCGCGCCACGCCTAGCACCAGCTACCGCCAGATTGAGGTCCGGGTCGCCAACCACGGTCCTAGCTGCAGAACTTCCATGCGTCCCTGCGTGGATGTGACCGCGAAGGATGGTTATTACCCGCTGCCGGTAGCCCGGTGAGAGGTAGCCCGAAAACGGATCATCCCGACCCCGAACAAGCGACATCCAGGCAGTAACCCCAGTAACCTGCCGGTAATGGACGCCCTGTGATATAAATCCAGCAGTAACAAGCCACAAATCACATGCCGCGATTGCCTGGGCGATCCGGGTGTCCGCCGCATGTTCCGAGGAAAGTCTTGAGTTTCATTAACTTTGCAGCCCGCGAGATCAATTGCAAGATCGTTTACTATGGCGCTGGCCTGGGCGGCAAAACTACCAATCTGCAGCACATTTACCAGAAAACCGCCGAGCAGCAGAAGGGCAAGATGATCTCGCTGGCTACCGAGACCGACCGCACACTCTTCTTCGATTTCTTGCCCCTCGATCTCGGCTCCGTGCGTGGCTTCAAGACACGCATACACCTCTATACCGTTCCGGGCCAGGTGTTTTATGACGCCAGCCGCAAGCTCATCCTGCGCGGAGTGGACGGCATCGTATTCGTCGCCGACTCGCAACAGGAGCGGATGGACGCCAACGTCGAGGCCCTCGACAACCTCATGTCCAACCTGAAAGAGCACGGTTACGACTTCCACAAGATCCCCTACGTGCTGCAACTCAACAAACGCGACTTGCCCAACGTCCTGCCGGTGGATAAGTTAAGCACGGAACTGAGGAAGAAAAACGAGCCGGTCATCCAAGCCATTGCATTTCAGGGAAACGGCGTCTTCGAGACGTTGAAAGAAATCGCGCGGCAGGTGCTGGTGGAGTTAAAGCAGGGTGGGTAGTCAGTTTCTGGTTTCTTGATATCAGGCAACCGCTCCTCCCGGTAACTTCCCGATCAATAACTAACCAACCTTCGCGCTGCTCGTCTAGAATGGCAGGCGCACATTCACAGCCAATTGAAACTCCCGGAGGAACGCACCCTTGAAGCTAGTCCTACTGTCGATTTTCTTGCTTTCACAAATTGTGCCGGCGCAGACGGCTGCGCTGCACGGCATCGACGTAACCGACCTCGACCGGAAAGTCGATCCCTGCAACGACTTCTTCGAATTCGCCAACGGTAGTTGGCGCGCCAGTCATCCCATGCCCGCAACCATGGTGCGCTGGAGCAAGCGCTGGGAGTCAGGCGAAACCACAAAGGACAAGCTGAAAGAAGTGCTCGAAACCGCGCAGCAGGACAAGACCGCGACGAAGGGGAGCACCGAACAGACTATCGGCGACTACTACGGCGCATGCATGGATGAGTCCAAGGTCAATGCCCGGGGCATCGAGCCCCTGAAAAAATGGTTCGCCGCCATCGATGCCGTCAAGGATAACGGCGGCCTGCAACCGGTGATGGCCGACATGCACGACATCATGGTCACCGTGCCTTTCAATCTCGCCGGTTCGACAGACCCTCACAAGCCCACCTGGGTGCTGGCCGACCTCGGCGCCAGCGGCTATTCCCTGCCCGATCGCGACTACTACTTGAAGCCTGACGCCCGTTTCAAGGAGGCCCGCGAAAAGTTCGTGGAGCACGTCGCCAGGATGTTCAGGCTGGTGGGGTGGGATGAGAAAGCGGCGGCAGCGGGCGCGCAAACCGTGATGGCCATGGAAACGAAGTTCGCGGAGGCTTCCCTGGACAACGTCGCCCTTCGCGATCCCAGCGCCACCGACCACAACACGACATTTGCCCAACTCCAGGCGCTCGCCCCTCATTTTGACTGGGCGGACTACTTCAAACACAATCAGTTGGCGCAAGACGTTGACTTGAACGTCGACCAGCCCAAATACATGCAGGAATTCGACCGGCAGTTGCAGCAGACAGCACTGGCGGACTGGAAGGTTTATTTCAAGTGGCAGGCGCTCAATTCGTCCGCCGAGGCTCTCTCCGCTCCTATCGTAGAAGAGGATTTTGCTTTCTTCGGTAAATACTTGAGGGGCCAGTCTGAGATCAAGCCCCGCTGGAAGCGTTGCGTGGAATCTACCGACCGACTCCTGGGCGAAGCCTTGGGGAAGAAATACACTGAAAAATACTTTCCCCCGGAGGCCAAAGCGCGGGCGCAGGAGATGGTGCGCAATATTCTCGCTGCCATGCGAGACGACATTTTCAGCCGGCCGTGGATGAGCGACGAAACCAAAGAACGGGCGATGGCCAAGATCGCTACTTTCAATCCGAAAATCGGCTATCCCGACAAGTGGAAGGACTACAGCAAGGTTGACATTCGCCGCGACGCGTTTTTTGAAGACTATCTTGCCGGCCGCCGTTTTGTGGTGGACGACGACCGCGAGACCATCGGCAAGCCGGTCGATCGCAGCCGCTGGGGGATGACGCCGCCCACGTCGAATGCTTATTACAACTCGCTGTGGAATGAGATTGTCTTTCCCGCCGGCATTCTGCAGCCTCCGGGCTTCGATAACAACGCCCTCGATGCCGTGAACTACGGCTCGGTTGGCGTGGTGATCGGCCACGAAGTCTCACACGGCTTCGACGACCAGGGCGCGAAGTATGACTACCTGGGAAGGCTGCGAAACTGGTGGACCGACAACGACCTGAAGCAGTTCCAGGACCGCGGCGCCTGCGTCGTGGATCAGTTCGACAACTACTTCATCGAGCCCGGCGTTCACCACAACGGCAAACTGGTGCTGGGCGAGAGCATCGGCGACCTGGGTGGCGCGAAGATCGCGTTTCTCGCGTTCCAGAAGTCGCTCCAAGGCAAACCCCGCCCACCGGACGTGGACGGCTTTACTCCCGAACAGCAATTCTTCATTGCCTGGGGACAATGGCGCGGAGACGCAATCCGCATCGAAGAACAGAGGGTCATGATGCAATCGGACCCGCATCCCATAGGAAAATACCGCGTGAATGGACCGCTGTCGAATCTGCCGGAATTTCAAGAAGCCTTTAGCTGCAAAGCCGGCGCGGCGATGGTGCGCCCCGCAGACAAGCGCTGCGAGGTGTGGTGAGAACGCAGAAGCGGTTGCTGTGTGCACGCTGATAAGGTTGTGATTCTCCGCAAGAAAAAAAGACGCCGGCTGGTTGACCGGCGTCTTCCGTCTGCAGACTACAAAAACTTGCGCTACTTGATTTCTCCCGTCGGACTTGCGCCAAACTCGCGCCGTCCTGCGATGCGCGCGGCGCGCGCCGCTGCCGGAGGAACTCCAGCCGCCGCCCCATAGCGCTCCATCAGCATGGGCACCATGGCATTTTCAGCCTCTTTGATGAAGGCGAGTCCGCCTGCGACGTCTAGATCAACGCGCAGGAAATCTCCCAGTTTCACCTGCCCAGTGGCCACCAGATTAGCCAGTGGAAACACCAAATGCCGCTCGATGGCCCGCTTCAGATGCCGCGCCCCATACTTCGGATCGGTGCCTTCGTGCAACAGAAAACTCTTCACTTTCGAGGTGCAATTGAATACGAATTGATTGGCGGCAGCCGCCATCAGGATCCGCTGCTGCACCATGCCCAATTCAATCTCCAAAATCTGTTGCAGGTGCTCCGGCCGCAGGGTCTTGAACACCACAGCTTTGTCAATGCGGTTCATGAACTCGGGGGTAAACTTTCGCCGCGCGGCTTCGACCGCGGTGCGGTCAATCTTTTCATCCAGAGCAGAGTCCACCTGCTTCGCTTTTTGCGCAAAACCCAGGCCACCCTCCACCAGGTTGCTCATCTCGCCGGTGCCCAGATTCGAGGTCATGATGATGATGCACTGCGAGAGATCTACGCGGCGGTTGTCACCCAGAGTCAGAGTTGCCTTGTCCAGAATTCCCAGCAGCAACTGCCATAACGAGTCAGACGCCTTCTCGATTTCATCGAACAGCAGGATGGAAAGCTTTAGCTTGTCCGTGTGCCACTGGTTCAGCGCTTCCTGCGTGAGCAAAGGGTGGGTTTCACGATGCCCCAAATATCCCGGAGGCGAACCAATCAGCTTGGCAATCTCGTGCGAATGCTGGAATTCGGCGCAGTCAATCTTGATGCAGGCCCGGGCATCGCCAAACAAAGCCTCGGACATGGCCTCGACCACGCGGGTTTTCCCCGATCCCGTTGGTCCCAGAAACAGCAGGTTGCCTACCGGGCGTCCGGGAGGGTTCAATCCCGCCAGGAACATCTGATAGATCTCAACTACTTTTTCGACGGCCGCATCCTGGCCGACAATCTTGCGGCGCAGAGCGTTATCGAAATCCTTGGCATCACTGCTGCGGCGATTTGGATCGAGAACCGTATTGAGCACTGTTTTCATAGGATGCTGGCCCTGCTTTCCCTGTCCTGCGCCTGCTTTCACTTGCGCGGAGAGGGCTTCCACTACCGCCTTCGGGAAGCGACAAATTTTGTCACTCACCGCACTCCCCGGACGATGGCCTTTAGTGCAAATCACTAACCAACTCCCGGCAAATGCCCATCCCTTGATTCTCGAAGACTTAGAGCCATGCGGCAGTCCAGCGAGACCCCTACACTCCAAGCGGAGATCATGTAAAGAGAAATACTTTGCGCATGGCGAAACACTTGGCCGCGGCACGTAGAAAGCGCCCCGCGGCGCTGGCCAGACGTAACTAGCTGCCGTTTTGGCTGCCGGATAGCATCCGTGGGAAAGACTTTTCCATGGAGAAAAACTTGCGACGCCTCGGCCCAACTCTCGTCCAGCTTGCCCTCTGCCTGCCTTTCAGTCTTGTCGTATGGCGTTTCCTTCGCGTCCCGCACGCTTCCGCGGCCCAGTCTGGGTCTCCGGCGAAGCTGGTATGGACATCTAGAACCACGCCCGGCAATCGGCCTCCAGAGCCAGTTTTGACCACCCCGGTTGCGCCGCCGGGCAGCGCCCTCTACATAGCCCAGCGCGGAGACACCATCGGCACCGTCGCTCACCGCTTCGTTTCGCAGACTTCTTACTTGACTTCATCCGAATTGGGGGAGGCGATCCGCCAAGCCAATGGAAATCTTCAGAAAACATTTCTTAAGCCGGGGGAGTCGCTCATTGTACCGGGAATTCTACCCGCTCCTATCGAGGAGAAGAGCATTCCGGTATCACGTGATTTCGAAGTGCGCGCCATCTACCTAACTGGATTAATGGCGGGGAGCGACCATGGTTTGCGCATCATTCGCCGCTGGCGGGAGTTGGGCGGCAATACTGTAGTCTTCGATGTCAAAGACAGCGATGGAACCATCAATATCCCGTTTGATCATCCGCTGGCCGGCGCCCACCATGTCACCATCCGCGATCTGCCCAAGTTCACGCATTTTCTGCATTCGCAAGGCATGCATGCCATCGCCCGCGTGGCGATTTTCCGCGATGAGCGCCTTGTGGTTGCGCACCCTGAACTGGCGGTGAAGTCCCATCGCACCGGCCAGCCGTGGCGCGAAAACGGCAAATTGGTGTGGACTGATCCTTCGCAACCCAAAGTACAGGAATATGACATTGCTCTGGCGAAAAAGGCCGCACAAGGCGGCGCCGACGAAATTCAATTCGACTACGTCCGCTTCCCTGCCGAAGGCGACCAAAAAGATGCCGGCTTTGTTTTTCAGACCGAGCATCCCGCGTGGCATCGTAGCGATGTGATCACTGACTTCCTGAAGCGTGCCTATGCAGAACTACACCCTTCGGGTGTTCTGTTGTCCCTGGATGTTTTCGGAGTGATGGCCTGGCAGCGGCCTGTGGACCTGGCGCATACCGGTCAGGACATCGTCGGCATGGCCAAGTATTGCGACGTGCTCTCGCCCATGATCTATCCCTCGCATTTCTTCGGCATGGATGGATACGACCACCCCGGCGACGCTCCGGAACATTTCATCGGCGAATCCATGGAGCGTTTCGAGTTGATTACCAAGGGCAGCGGCGTGGTGATTCGTCCCTGGCTGCAAGCATTTCGCTGGCGTACCAAGACTTACTCGCCGCAATACATTGAAACCCAGGTGCTCACCGCCAAGAATAAGAACGGCGTCGGCTTTCTCTTCTGGAACGCGAATAACGACTACAGCAAGCCTTTTGCGGCCATGCCCGAGATGCGGAGTGCCAAGGACAAGTATTTTCGGGGAGATGACTTGCTGAACCCGGCCGAAGCCGGGCTCAGGCTACAGGCGGATCCACCGCAAGCTGCGGGGCACTGAAACTAATCCTGATGAACCGCCCCGCCAGGGTGACAAATCTTGGCGTTGGCGCGAAACCGCCGCTAGCTGCCCGAGGCGCGCAAGAGGGCCGGATCCTGCTACTCCTTCCAGCTCGAGATTGCCCTACTAAAAATAAAGCTAAAACGGAGTCCAATTACTCCGTCCCAGGCCGCCCCTCCTCGGTTATAATGCCTAGGTTTGTTGTGCCTTGTCCCCTGCTTAACCGCGCCACCTGTCAGGAATGCCAGCAGGCGGTCCGCCCGCGGATTAAACTGGCATCAAAGAAACGGAACCCTAATTCCGCATCCCTGAATCAGTACCACTAGGAGCCCGCATGGCGATTCAAAAGACGGAAAGAATCTGGCACAACGGCAAGCTGATTCCCTGGGACGAGGCTCAAATCCACGTAATGTCGCACGTGGTGAACTATGGCTCCTCAGTGTTTGAGGGGATCCGCTGTTATGCGCTGCCCGACGGCCCTGCCATCTTTCGCGCCACAGACCACATCCAACGGCTGCTGGATTCAGCCAAAGTTTACCGTATTGACGTGGACTTTACGCGGGAAGAAATTATCCGTGGCATGGTGGAAATGGTAGGTCACAACGGAGTCTGGCCCTGCTACATACGGCCGATCGTGCTGCGTGGTTACGGCGAAGCGGGAGTAAATCCCTTCAATTCTCCAACCGAGGTCTATATCTGCAATTATCCCTGGGGCAAGTACCTGGGCAGCGATCCTGCGCAGGGTTGTGATGTCTGCGTTTCCTCCTGGACGCGAATTGCTCCCAACACGCTGCCCGCCATGGCGAAATCAGGCGCGAACTACATGAACTCGCAGCTCATCAAGATGGAAGCCATCCTCAATGGCTACGTGGAAGGCATTGCCCTCGATGCCAACGGCTACGTTAGCGAAGGCTCCGGCGAGAACGTTTTCGTGGTGCGCAATGACGTACTGCAAACCGCTCCCTTGGGCAACTCAGTGCTGCCCGGAATTACTCGCGATTCAGTGCTGCAGATCGCCCACGAACTGGGCATTTCGGTAGTCGAACAAGTCATTCCACGAGAAATGCTCTACATTGCCGATGAAGTTTTTTTCACCGGCACGGCAGCTGAGATCACCGCCGTGCGGTCGGTGGACAAGATCAGCATCGGCAAAGGAGTGATGGGGCCGATTACCAAGGCGATCCACAAAGAGTTTTACGCCATTGTGCGCGGAGAAAAAGAAGACCGCTTCAACTGGTTCACGCCGGTACCGGTTGGCACTAAGCAGCCGGTTAACGTATAGAGGAACCGCGCAACATTTGACGATGGCGCCGGCCCGCCTGACCTGTGTTTTTTCCATCGGGCATTGTCGATGTCAGCCTCGTCACCCTCACTTGCGTTTCCGTCCTCGCGTCTTCGCTAGTTTTGGACTTTCCTAAAATTCACTTCCATACGTAGGCCCACATGTAGCCGACTAAATTCGTACCCTCAGTCAATTTACCGGCTTTGGTCACGTATCTTGTCCCCTTCGAATTATCGGCTCAAACGGAGAGACTGCACACCCGCAACGCCTCGGGCACCCTCCCCAATTCCACTAGCCACTGCCCAATAGCGCGGCCGCCCATTACTTAGGTCATCTTGGGTCAAGGCCGATTTCGGTTCATCATACGAATGTCCTGGGAATCCTCAAATGAATATTGATGATCTGCTTCGCATCGCCATGGAACGGCGGGCCTCTGACTTGCACATGAAGGTCGGAAACTATCCGCACCTGCGCATTGACGGGGAACTGTTCCCATTGACCGACCAGCCCCGCATCAGCGCTGAAGACATGCTGACCATGGCCTTCAGCATGATGTCTGCCCGGCAAAAGCAGAAGTTCAAAGAAACCACGGAAATTGACATGGCGTACGGCGTGGCCGGCTTGGGCCGCTTCCGCGTCAACGTCTTCCAGCAGCGCGGCAACGTCGGTCTGGTTCTGCGTATGATTCCCACCAAGATCCGCGCCCTCGATGAACTTTATCTGCCCAAGATCGTCGAGCAGGTGTGCGACATGCCACGCGGACTGATCCTGGTCACTGGGGTTACTGGCTCCGGCAAATCAACCACTTTGGCCGCCATGGTGGACCGCATCAATTCCACCCGCGCCGAACACATCATCACCATTGAAGATCCTATCGAATTTCTGCACCGCGACAAGAAGGGCTACGTTAACCAGCGCGAGATCGAAGTAGACACACCCAATTTTTCCGCGGCACTGCGCGCTTCTCTCCGTCAAGACCCGGACGTTGTCCTGGTCGGCGAAATGCGCGACATTGAGACCATTGGAACCGCGCTGCACGCGGCAGAAACCGGGCACATGGTGTTCTCCACTCTGCACACGTTGGATGCGGTCGAAACCATCAATCGTATTATCGCGGTTTTTCCGCCACCCGAGCAGAAGCAGATTCGCCTTCAGCTTGCGGCAGTCCTCCGGGCGGTCATCAGCCAGCGATTGGTGAAACGCTGCGACGGCGAGGGGCGCGTACCGGCGGTCGAAGTCATGATCAATACCGCCTACATTCGCGAATGTATCCTGGTTCCGGAAAAAACCCGCGCCGTTCGCGATGCGATTTCCGCCGGCACGTCGCAATACGGCATGCAGACCTTCGATCAATCTTTGTGGGATTTGTTCCAGGCGGGATTGATTGCTTACGAAACGGCTCTGGAGAATGCCTCAAATGCGGACGATTTCAAACTGCGCATGGCGGGTATTTCTTCCACCAGCGATATCTCCAAAAATGCTATGCAGTCAGCAGGATTCGGCGGCCATTGATTTTTCCTCCTGAAGCGCTATGGGCGCGCAGTAAGCGCGCCCTTTTTTCTCCTGGAGTATTCTCAGTCTAGCGCGCGATCGCATACCTAGGGTGCTGGCATTCCATTCCGCTTAACACCACCAGAGCATCGCGGAATGACGAAACCTCGAACACCTGATTCAGCCCGGTACGTTCAAGTACCTCGTTCACGAAGTGCGACGGATTCACCAGCTTGAGTTGGATCCCGCGACTCCGCGCCCAATGATGCAGTGAAACCAGCGCAGTCAGCCCGCCCGCGTCGAGCGTGTCGACCTCCGACAGGTCCAACACCACGATCCGAGTGTTCTTCTCGCTCACCACCGCATCCCGCAGAGTGAAAACCTCTTCCCCGCGCACAATTCGCCCTGAGCAGCGCACAATGGCCACATCGCCCGTTTTTTCAACATCTATGGTAAGCATGACTGCCTTCCTCGCTTTCATTGTTATCTACGTGAATAGACGCCCAAAGGTTCCCAATGTCACCCCGCCGCAGGTAAAAAGCAGGTAAAAAGTTGTTACATCGAACGAGCCTCAGGCTACACGCTTTCCCTGTGAAAAAACTCCTTGGAATGGGTTAAGGTTGAGTGATCCATGTCCTTTCCTCGCCCAAAAAAAACTGGCTCCGAAAACGAACTCTACGAGTATGCCGTCGGGGCTCTGGGTCGCCGCATGCGTTCGGTGGCGGAACTCAAACGCTTGTTGCGGCCGCGGGTCGAAGCGGAAACCGAGTATGGGCAGACCCTGGTGGAACTCGTCATCCGGCGGTTGAAAGACCAGGGCTATCTTAACGACGAGAAGTATGCCGCAGCCTATTCTTCTTTTCGCCGCGATAACGAGAAGTTCGGACGCTTTCGGGTGATTTCGGACTTGAAAGCCAAGGGAGTTCATGGGCAGGTAATCGAGAAGGCCGTAGAAACCGCCTATGACGCCGTAAATGAAGAACGCCACGCTCGCGAATTTCTAAAACGAAAACGCGTGTCGAAACCGAAGGATCAGAAGGAGGCTGCGCGTATCTTCCGTCAGCTCGTCCGTGCTGGTTTCAGTTCGAAGACAATTTTTGTCATTCTCAAGAGATGGGATGTGGACGATGAGGCGTTGAGCACGTTTGAAAGCGAGATCTCCTAGTCTCGGGTTGAACGGCAAGGAAAAGTTTTCAGCGAATTTGACCGGCCCGACCGCCGGACCAAGAGAGTCATTACCGTGGAACTTTCGTAATGAAAATGGCCCCACCAGCGGGCATAATGGGGCGTTCGGGTATCTTTTGTCCGGAGCCACAGGTAATTCTTGCTCGGCCATAACCAGCTCAGCCGGGGAGGATGCGGGAATTTCGTGCTCCACAACGACTTAGAATAGTGGGCATTTGGTCAGTGGCTTGCGGCTGGTTTCGGCGGGTGAATCCCATGTCAGAAGTTGTCCCCAACGCATCGCAGGAGTTCTGGCGCCGCCCGGTCGCCCGGCCTGAGACCACAGAGTCTCTGGCCCAGACTTGTGCAGGTTGCAGTTCAGAGTTCATGGTCGGTGCCAGGTTCTGCCACACTTGCGGGGCTGCGCGACAGGGGGAAGCCGCTGCGGCTGAGCCCGGATGGCGTGGGCATTTCAACTTCCTGAAACTCTTGGAATTCAATAGCGTCAAGGACTGGCTGGGACTAACCACCGCTTCTCTAATCGCATTCCTGGCAGGGCTGGGTTGCGTTTTGGCAGCCATCGTCGTGGGTCTCATTTACTCAGTTCAGAGTCTCGCCGATTTTCAAGCTATCCAGCTTTGGCGCATGCAGTGGCTGTTGGCGGCCGTAGCAGCGTTTGTCGCGGGAATCCTCTTGAAGAGAAGTCCCTCCAGTGGAGAGTAGTTCGCCTCTCTTCCTGGGCGCCAGAACCTCAAGAACCGGCGCTACTCTCGGCATCGCCAATAATCGCCCGCCGTTGCTGCTGCATGCGATACAGATGGTTAACCGGCCCCACTCCATGCCCCAGAGGATATGCATTGGTGATGGCTGCAGCTACGTAAGCCTTGGCCAGCAGCACCGCTTCCGGCAACCCTCGCCCGTTGGCCAAGTGACATGCCATGGCAGTGGCAAAGGCGCAGCCTGTACCGTGGGTGGACTGAGACCGCAACCGATCCGACTTGAACACCTCCTGCTGCGTACCCCGCCGGCTGCTGAAGCTCAATAAATCGATTGCTCGTTCCAGGTGGCCCCCGGTCACCACCACAGCCGGAGCGCCCATAGCGTGGAGCCTTGCCGCGGCCGCGCCCATCTGCTCCGGATTAGTTACCGGCAGCCCGGTGAGCGCAGAGGCTTCATCCACATTTGGGGTGATAACGGCGGCCAGCGGGATTAACCTCTCGGCCAGGAGTTTGACGCCAGAGGCGTCCAACAGCTCCCTCCCGGAGGAAGACTTGATCACGGGATCCAGCACGATGTTTGCCGGTTTCTGGGCCAAAAGGAACTCGGCCACTGCGCCGGCAACCTTCCCCGATCCCAGCATACCGATATGAACTGCTGCGATTTCCAGGTCTGATGCAAGTTCCTCGAGCGTTTCAGCTACCAGTTCAGGCCTTACCAGCTCAACTCTCCGGACGCCAGCCGTGGACTGCACCGTCAGGGCCGTGATGCAGGCGATGCCGTAGCACCCATGAGCGGCGATCGTCTTTATATCAGCAGTGACCCCAGCCCCGGACGAGGGGTCAAAACCAGCTATGGCCAGGACAACGGGCGGCGCTTGCGTCATAAGCCAGACTGTATCGCAAACCACCAGCTTTGCAAGTCTGTCAGGGATTCACCCCGCATTCCACGCCACAATCAGGTCTTCGATGCTAACCCGATGATAATAAAGGCCGGGCACATTTTTCATACTGCACCATTTCCAGGTTATTTACTATTATATAAACATGTAAGTGGTTGTTACTGCAGGCATACACTCAATTTCATCAACTTATACAATAAGTTACGTGAGATATCCATAACTACATAATTAACTTCTACCGTAAAGATCGCGTTGACAGGTGGCCTCCGGCCCAGTAACATCTTTCAATCGCTGGCAGACAGGTTCGGTGGGAGGAAATACTGAAGAACGACTTTAGAGATGCGAGGTGACTGAATGCGAAGATGTTTTGCTCATGGACTGGCGAGTGTTTTAGTCGTCGTCAGCCTGGGGGCGGCTCAGGGGCCAACCAGCTCAGGGTCGACACAAGCCCAAACCAAGGTACCTAAACACGAGGGAACAGACGCCAAGACACGCTCGAAACCACATAAGCCATACCAGGTTGGAACCGCCTCCTGGTACGGAGAGTACTTCGAAGGTAAGGCAACCGCCAGCGGCGAGCCTTACAACATGTACGACCTGACCGCTGCCCACCCTACCCTCCCTTTGGGGAGCTGGGTAAGGGTTACCAACCTGCGCAACGGGCGCGTAGTCCACGTTCGCATCAACGACCGGGGTCCAATTATACCCGGCCGAATCATAGACCTGTCTTACGGAGCCGCCAGCGCCCTCAGGTTCAAGAATCAGGGTCTCCAGCGGGTACGGCTGGATCTGGTCGAACCCGAGCAGCTAGCCGATCTCCGTCCAGCGGTGTACTAGCCAAATCCCCTTCACCTTCAATGGCCACCCAGGCGAGAACCAGATTCCCGCTCAAAAAGGCCGACCGGTGAAATCCTCAGCGGTCGGCACCTTCGCTGCTCCATGAGGGCGGAGGCCGGAAGGGCCACCGCCGCCGGCGGCCAGCCGCAGCCAGTCGCAGTAGTGGAGGAAATTACAACTTCTCGCAAAACTCACAAACCGAACACGAAATAAAGATTCCGCCAGCCACACCGCGCTCGCGGTCCTTCACCCGCTTTACAATCCGCGTGGGCTTGCCGCACTTGGGACAATCCGTGCTCTTGGAGGTGTCCATCACCTTCTTGCGATCTGCTGTTTTTGCAATTTTCGGCATCATTGATCTCCCGGCGAACGCCAGCTTGGCGCCCGCCAAATAGTCTTAGATATGTGTGCGGAATTAACGCAGGGCCGGGTTACCGCGACTCAAACAACATCTGCATAGCCCGACTTGATTTTACATGAGCCTCGGCAACCGGCGCTCTCGAGCTCGAACCCGAGAGCGCCAGCATGCGGAAGCTGATCCTCTACTTCGACACGGCTGCGAACAGATCCGAGTGCATCAGCGACTGGAACTGCTTGTCGTCGGCTTTAAAGTGCATCTGCAAGTTGGAGCTGTCGGAGTTCACCGTCATACCATCCAGCGCGACTTTTTCGATGGGGCTGGCAGTCATCTTCTTGTACAGAACGCCAGCCTTTACCAATGAGGACAGAGTAGCCGCGGTAACCGAGTCCGAAGTGACAACATCCAGATCGAAATTCACGCCGTTGGTAAAATTCATGGCGTAGTGCGAGCCCAGCACGTGCTTCTTTACCGTGTCAAAGTCGGCTATCTTGCTGGCCTCACCGAGGGCTGAAAGCAACATGTTTTGGGTGCCCGTCTGGTCCAGCACGCTCCAGACCGTTCCGGAATCGGCCGAGCCTATCATGTCCGAGACTTGGTTATTGGAATCGAGCGTGGTGGTGTAGCCGTCGCGCGCATCCAGCGCCCCCCTCACCGCTCCGCTGTCCCCGAACAGCAGCGTGTTGTCATCCAGGAAGGTCATTTCCATGCCGCCGGTCATGGGATAAAGGTCGCTGTCGCGATACTTGGCAGGCTTGATCTTGTGCAGGGTTATTTTCTTGAGTACTGTCTTTTTGGTGAACGAGCCCTCGGCGACGCCGATCACTTTCACGCCTTCCTTGGCGCTGCGATAAGAGGCAAAAGTGAGCTGATCCACGTCTTTGTCCGGGTCAATGCCGATGTCCTTCAGCGCCCCTTCAAATTCCTTGAGGTTCGGCGGCAACACCTGTTGCTTCAATGCCATGGCGGTATCGGAGTTCTTCAGGGCGCGGTAGTCCACCGAGATTATCTGCTGCACTCCGGAAGGAATCACTCCGCGCGCGGCGCTGGCCATGGGACTTGCCCACGCTACCGCGGACGAAAGAAATAGTACGCACAAACAGCTCTTAGAATGTTTCATAGCTAAACTCATTTTGCCTCAGGTATCTCAAGTGCTTAGATGCTGAACGGTTCGAACCGGAAAACTTGCATCGTTAGCCTTATTGTAAGCCAAAGAACTCATCGGAAGATGACACCAAAGTGTAAACCGCATGCAGCAGGAAATGTTGCGGTCACGGCGCGGTTTCTGGGCCATGCGCACACTTCTTCAGCCGCCGGACTTATTGATGAATAGGCGCGCCGCCGCAATGATTTAAGGCATCCTGCGGCCAGGGTAGCGAATCTGACAGATCGAGGAACTACATATGCGTCAACTCACCTTGTTTTGTGCGCTTCTTGCAGGGCCAGTATTAGCGGCCGGACAGAACGGCGGCCAAGCGATCGTGATCTCGGGATATGCCGGTAGCTGGATGCCGGTGCCCGGGGTGTACGCCCTGCCGAGCGTCCCTCTCGTGAATACCCCTTCGGTCTCGCTGGATGCAGCTCCGTTTTCGCAACCGGTAAATGGACCGTTCGCCGCACCTACCTGGTACAGGTCGGGCAGTGCTTTTGAAGCTCGGGAAGCACCGAGCGAGGCTTCCGCCCGGCCCCAACAAGGCAAATATCTCAACCGGGGACTTGCCACATTCCAAGACAGCGAAGGGGTAGCTCGGCTGATGGCCGAGGAACACCTCGACCGGAAACCCGCGGCGCGGGTTTACAGCAACCAGGATGTTGCGCAACTGGTGCAGCAACTGAACCAAAGCATCGGCCTGGTCAAATACAATGGCAAGACGGAGCGCCTGGATTAACTACTATCTTTGCAGAACGCCATCCAACGCGTCGAAGTACTCAGGATAGGAAATGGCCGCTGCTTCTGCGCCTTGAATGTGCGTTTCTCCCGACGCCCGCAATGCCGTAACGGCGAAGGCCATGGCAATGCGGTGGTCGCCGAAAGAGTCGATCTCCGCGCCTTGCAGTTTCTGACCTCCCGGGATCCTTAGCCCGTCTTCGCGCTCTTCGACCTGGGCCCCCATTGCGCGCAGATTTCTGGCGATAGCCGCAATCCGGTCCGACTCTTTGACCCGTAGTTCGCGCGCGTCGCGAATCTCGATGCCATTTTCGGTGTAGGGAGCGATGGCTGCGAGGACCGGGATCTCATCAATTAACGCTGCCGTATCCGCGCCCGCGATCGTCGCTCTCGTGAGCGTCCCGCCTTCAACTTGCGCGGTCCCGACCAACTCTCCGTGACGCTCCCCGAGTTGCGTCACCGAAATGCGCGCTCCCATCAGGCTCAGAATGTCGAGCAGGCGCGATCGGGTGGGATTCATCAGCAGGCCAGTGATCGTGAGCTGCGATCCCGGAAACAAAGCTGCCGCGCAAAGAAAGAACGCCGCGCTGGAAATATCTCCAGGAATTCCCGCTTCGATGGCGCGCAACCCCTGTCCACCCACGATTCTTACTTCTTTCCCTTCTTGCTTTATGTCAGCGCCAAACGCCCGCAATGCCAGTTCTCCGTGATCGCGCGTGCGAACTGGTTCTCCTATGCAGGTCTCTCCATCGGCGTAGAGGCCCGCGAACAACAGGGCAGTTTTCACTTGTGCGCTGGAAACCGGCATTTTGTATTCGATTGCCTTGAGCAGCCCGCCGCTGATTCGCAGAGGCGCGGTCGCTCCTTCCTGAGCCGTGATTCTTGCTCCCATCTGTTCCAGTGGCGTGATGATCCGCGCCATAGGTCGCCGTGATAAAGACTCGTCACCGGCAAGCTCGCTGGTAAATTCCTGCCCCGCCAGGATGCCGCTCAGCATGCGCATGGTCGAACCAGAGTTGCCGCAATTCAACGGCTCTTTCGGCTCTTTCAGCCTTGCTCCGCGCCCGTGAATCACAACCGTGTCTCTATCTCGCTCCCACTCGACTCCCAGAGCGCGCAGGCAAGTTAGCGTGCTGGCGCAGTCCGCTCCGGCGGAAAAATTATCCAGCCGTGTGGTGCCCTCGGCGATTGCTCCCAGCATCGCGTACCGATGACAAATGGATTTATCCCCGGGCAGGCTTAAGGCGCGGGAGACACCCCGTGCTGGACGGACCACGACCGTGGAATTTCTGGCCATTCGTCATTCAATATAGCGGAAGCTGCAGGACTCAGGACGCGCGTCGAGATCAGCCGCGGCGCCTGTTTAATTGCGGTCGAGCATTTTTAGACTAATGCTTTGGCTTCGGCCGTGGCTTCTTTCAAAATCTCGGGCGGCACTTCTTTGATGGTGAGGTGGAATTCAAACATGGGCGTTTCCGAGCCGCGACCCCAGCGAGCCACTTCCCAATGAGCGCGAACAGACTTGATGTCGGGAGTCGCAGTCAAATCGAGCAACAAAGGATGCTCGCCGCGGTAAAACTTCTGCGGAAACCTGCTGATGGGCTTCGCACCCCACGTTGTGCCGTCCCCTGAGCCATAAATGGTGATGTCCAACGATTCCTGCTCCACGATCTCCGTGATCTGCAAATCCACCAGAAATACGCGATTCGACGCACCGCTGACGTTCACAGCCGGGCCATCGCCTTTGGCAGTGACGACCGTCTTTTCGGCAACCAGGAAGGTATCAATCATGGCGAGAGAATTGTAACAAAGCAACGCTAGGCGGCGTGCACTGAATCCAGAAACTGCCGAATCATCTTGCCCACTTCCTCAGGGCGCTCCCACGGTGAGTAATGTCCGGCTTTGGAAATCACTTTCATTTCGCTTCCCCTAATATTCCGTTGCATCAACTCTGCTTCAGCCACCCCGGTAACTGTGTCCTCATTCCCGGTCACAATCAGCACCGGCACGTCAATCGTCTTCAGCGTTTCGACTGAATCCGGCCGCTCGGCCATGCCTCGCTGCACCATGGCCACATCTTCCGGAGACATTTTGCGCATCATGCGCAACGCCCCATCCACCAAATCTGGACGCGTGCTGTGCGTGGTCGCCCCCATCAGCTTGGTCAGCAGGCCTTCGAAGAATGGCTCGGTCCCGCGCTCCATCACATCATCTGCCGCTTGCAACCTGGCGGCCCGGGCCTCTGGAGTATCAGCCTGCACTTTGGTGTTGCACAGCACCAGGGCCGAAGCGCGTCCGGGATAACGCCGCCAGAACTCGAAGATCGCATAGCCGCCGATGGAGTTCCCTACAAGCGGCGCCCGCCTGACTTCTGCCTCGTCCATTACCCGCGCAACATCCGCGGCGTGTTTTGCCATCGTGGCTGGTCCATCGCCAAGGCCGGAGTCGCCGTGTCCGCGAAGATCGGGAAGGATCACGCGATAGCGCGAAGACAGCGCCTGCGCCGCAGGCAGCCAAAGCTCATGATTGGCGGGGGAAGGATGTAGCAGGACGACGGGTGGTCCGTTTCCCAGAACTTCGTAGAATATTTGCGCGTTGCCGCTGGTGATTCGTGGCATCGTTGAGAATTAGAACAGAAAGGCGATGGAGGGACGGGCGTCTCGCCCGCCCAGGCTCGGCCAACTCCAGGCAAACTCTATGGATTCGTCACTTGTAGCCCCACGGGCGCAGACAGCATCAGCGGCTCGTCTGGCATCACAATCCAGGCAATCGGATACGCCAGCAACCCGACCCCGGTCATCACCGCGACCATCAACCACACCAGGCGCACCAGCGTGACGTCGAGATCGAAATATTCCGCAAACCCCAGGCACACGCCCGCTATCTTGCGCCCGGTACGCGGACGCACCAGCCGCTTGCGGGCAATCACTCCGCCCACCCTGGTGCCGCAATAGGCGCAAACATTGGCGTCGTCCTGAATCACCTTGCCGCAATAGTTGCAATACATGGCCTGCCTCCTCGGACTGCTGCTTAACTAGGATACGCTGTTTCTTGCCTGGTGGTTCCGACCTCCTGTCCGCGAGACCCGTTGCGTTTGCCTCTGAAATGCTGCATACTTCCCCAATCCATCCCAATCCAAACAGGAGGCATCATGAAGTGCAGACTGGCAGCACTGTTGGCAGCAGGTTTGTTGGGTTCGGTTTCTCTCATGTACTCGCAGGTGGCAACCGACACCGATAAAGCAGCCAAGGACACCGCCCACGCCACCAAAACAGCAGCCAAAGACACCGCTAAAGGTACCGAGAAAGCTGCGGATAAGACGGCAGACGCAACCAAGACCGCGGCCAAAGACACAGCCCATGCCACGAAGACCGCAGCCAAAGATACGGCTAAAGGCACGGAGAAAGCCGCCGACAAAACCGCCTCTGTGACCAAGAAAGCTGCTGTGAAGACCGGCCATGCCGTAAAGACAGGCGCGAAAGACACGGCTAAGGGCACAGAGAAAGCCGCCGACAAAACCGCAGACGCAGTGAAGTAAGCCCGAAAATATTTTTGTCATCCTGAGGCAGCGGGGTCCTTCGCAGAGCGAAGGACTCCCAACGAAGGACCTATGCAGTACTTCGGCCCGGGTCGTGGTGCAGTTTGATTGTCATTCCGAACAAGCGTTCTTTGCGCCGTGAGGAGTCTGGGCGAGCCGCGCGAAGCGTCGCGTTCTTTGCGACGCAATAATCGCGCGTTTGGCTCGCTTCCTTACCAAACTGCACACTACCCAGGCTTGTTCCCTCTGTGCACCGCCTGTCTCCCCCGTGGTTATCATTTAGAATTAACCTTCCATGCTCACCGGCTCCGAAATCCGCCGCAAATTCCTGGACTTCTTCGTCCAGAAGGGACACCGCGAGGTCCACTCCTCGTCCCTCGTCCCGGCGAACGACCCCACCCTGCTGTTCACCAACGCGGGCATGAACCAGTTCAAAGACGTCTTTCTGGGCCTGGAAAAACGCGACTACAACAAGGCGACTTCCTCGCAGAAATGCGTGCGCGCCGGAGGCAAGCACAACGATCTCGAAAACGTCGGCTTCACCAACCGCCACCACACGTTTTTCGAGATGCTGGGCAATTTTTCCTTCGGCGATTACTTCAAGAAGGATGCCATCGCCTACGCCTGGGAACTGATCACTTCGCCGCAGTGGTTTGCCATAGACAAACACAAGCTCTATGTGACGATTTTCAACGGCGAAGGCGGAATGTCGCGGGATGATGAGGCAGAGCGACACTGGCTGGCCGTGGGCGTGCCCAAAGAACGCATCTTTGCCATGGGTTTGAAAGACAATTTCTGGCAGATGGGCGACACCGGCCCCTGCGGCCCCTGCAGCGAGATTCACTACGACATGGGTCCGGCAGCCTCCGATCAGGGACACGCCGATTGTGCCTTCGCCTGCGACTGCGGCCGCTATGTCGAGATTTGGAATCTGGTTTTCATGCAGTTCGACCGTGACGCGAACGGCAAACTGAATCCACTGCCCAAGCCATCGATTGATACGGGTGCGGGATTGGAGCGGCTGGCGGCGGTACTACAAGGAAAGATTTCGAATTACGATACAGATCTGTTTACGCCGCTGATTCTGCACGCAGCGGGAATTCTGCTTGGCAACTGGAATCTCCCGGCGACGTTGGCCGAAGACGACAGGCATGTGCTCCCCTCCCTTCGCATCGTCGCAGACCACTCTAGAGCGGCCACGTTCCTAATCGCTGACGGCGTGCATCCGTCAAATGAAGGCCGTGGGTATGTTCTTCGCAAGATCATTCGCCGCGCGATCACGCATGGCCGGCTGCTGGGGCGAGAAAAGCCGTTTCTGTGCGAGATGGTCTTTGCCGTCCGCGATCTGATGCGGGACGCGTATCCGGAGTTGAAGGAGACGACGGAACGGGTGTCGAAAGTCATCGCTGTTGAGGAGCGGCAGTTTGCGAACAGTCTGGAGATTGGACTCGAGAGGTTGGAGTTCGCGATCAGAGTTCATGCGCTGAACCCACCGATTCACAGTTCAGAGATCGACACAATTATTCGAACTGGGGATAACCGGAGCACCAGAGAGCTTGTTGAGAGCCTCAATAGGTTGGGAGTCACCTTAACCCTGCCGGGAGACGAGGCCTTCAAGATATATGACACTTATGGTCTTCCCAGAGACTTCATCGAAGACACGTGTCGGGACTACGGCGTTACGCTTGATCAAACCGGCTTTGATCGCGCAATGGGGGAACAGAAGTCCCGCGCGCGCGCTTCATGGAAAGGCGCGGCCAAACAGACCGCCAATCCCGTATACCAAGACTTGGCGTCAAAACTGAGCATCAATCCTGCAATGAGGAGTTCCAGCGGCATACCCATGATTATGCCGCAGTCCAAATTTGTGGGGTACACGTCGACGGAGCATAAGGCGACGGTACTAGCCCTCCTTCGCAACGGAGTCGTAGCTTCTGAGCTTGAGGCCGGACAGGATGGCGAAGTGATCCTCGATTGGACCCCGTTCTACGCCGAATCCGGCGGCCAAGTCGGCGACCGCGGATGGCTCTACAGCGACGATCACAACACCATCGTCGCCGAAGTGAAAGGCTGCTACTCCCCAATCCAAGGCGTTCGCGCGCACCAAGTCGTCGCCAAACAGCCGATTCGCGTGGGCGACAAAGTGGATGCCGTCGTCAACACCGACATTCGCCAGGCCACCATGCGCAATCACACAGCCACGCATCTCCTCCACGCCGGCCTTCGCGAAGTTCTGGGCAAGCACGTAAAGCAGGCAGGATCGCTGGTTGCGCCCGATCATCTGCGCTTTGACTTTTCGCACTTCACCGCCGTCGAAGACGAAGAGTTGCAAGATATCGAAGACCTCATCAACAAAGAAGTCCTGCGCAACGAGAAGGTCGAAGTCATTCCCGATGTGCCGATTGATGTCGCCATCAACGAATACAAAGCCATGGCCCTGTTCGGCGAAAAATATGGCGACCGGGTGCGCGTGATCAAGATCGGCGACTTCTCCACCGAACTCTGCGGAGGCACCCACACCGCCGCGACCGGCGAGATTGGTCTGATCAAAATTCTGAAAGAAGGTAGCGTGTCTTCGGGAGTGCGCCGCGTTGAAGCCGTCAGCGGCGAAGGCTCGCTGCATCACTTCCAGAAAGACCATCAATTGGAGAACGTTGTCGCCGGTCTCAGCAGCCGCGAGGCCAGTGTGTCCCCCGCCGAAGCATTAAAACTTGAGCTTGAAAAGAAAGACGCGGAGATCAAGCGCCTCGCCCGCGAACTCGACCAGGCACGGATGAAGTCTGCCTCAGCAGGCACCGCCAACATCGGTGACAAGATTAAAGAAGTAAAAGGCGTCAAGGTTCTCGCCCACCGTGTGGACGATCTCGAACGCGCTCAGATGCGTACTCTAGTTGACCAACTCCGCGACAAGCTTGGCTCAGGCGTGGTGGTCCTCGGCTCTACGTCGAATGGCAACGTGTCTTTGATCGTCGGCGTGACCAAGGACCTCACCAGCCGCGTTCAAGCCGGCAAAGTCATCGGCCCGGTCGCGCAAAAAGTCGGCGGCAAAGGCGGAGGCCGTCCCGACCTTGCCGAAGCCGGCGGCAAAGACCCGGGAGCGCTGGACGCGGCCCTGGATGCAGCGTATGGCGTCGTGGAAGGGCTGCTGACATAGTCCATTGACATAGCTATCTCAAATAGCTATCCTTGACCCATGCAAGTAAGCGTAGCCGATGCCAAAAACAAGCTGCCGAAATTGATTCGGGCCGTCGAAGATGGGCAACCTGTAACAATCTGCCGGCGCGGTGTGCCGGTGGTGGAAATTGTGCGCTCGAAAAAGCCCACTCACAAGCAGAGGACTCTGGGCACTCTGCGGGGCAAAATTCAGGTGCTCGACCCGAACTGGTGGAAGCCGATGACAGAACGCGAGGTGAAAGACTTCCTCGCCGGGCGTGGCTAAGGAAAAACATTGCGCCTGCTTCTGGACACGGCTGCTCTGATTTACGCGGTGGAATCGCCCGAACGCCTCAGCAAGCGCGCCAGCGCTGCTTTGCGGAACCCAGCAAATGTACTTGAGTTAAGCTCGATTTCTCTGGCCGAGATCGCAATCAAGGCGGCCCTGGGCAAGTTGAAACTCTCGGCCGCGATTGCCCGCCAAGCAATCCAGGATCTGGACATTCGCATACTGCCCTACACTGCCGACCATGCGTTCGAGTTATTCGACTTGCCCCGTCATCACGGCGATCCCTTTGATCGCCAGATCATTGCCCAGGCTCTTTCCGAGAAAATTCCGATTGTCAGTTCGGATGAAACATTCGCCCTCTACAAAGGGCTTAAGCTCATCTGGTAAGACCCGGCGCTGGATGCCGCCGCCAAAGAAGTGTAGAGTGTGTCGAGTCACTGTTGGAGAATTAAAGCCAAGTTTTCAGTATCAGTTCCCAGTTAGGAGCTTTGCCCATGGAGGACCCTATCCGCTTCATCACCCATCAGGGTAAGCAGGTTTTGCTGGTGGACTGTACGAACTGCTCGGCCGAGGAACTGGAGAAAATTTCCCAACTGGTTCCCAGCTACGTGACCGCCGAGCCCAAGGGTTCTGTACTTCTCCTTGCTGATTTCACGGGAGCGCAGTTTGACCGCAAGGTTGTGGAACGGCTCAAGCAAAACACAGTTTTCGACCGTCCCCACGTGAAGCGTTCCGCCTGGGTCGGGACCGATGCCCTGCCCAATGTGTTCTACGAGAACCTCAAGGCTTTTTCCCAGCGCGACCTGCCGACCTTCAAAACACGGGAAGAAGCCTTGGACTGGCTTGTGAAAGATTAGCGGCTCGGGTTTTCAGCTTCTCCACTTCAGCGTAGCCGGCCCCGTCATCGGATGCTTCATCTCTCCTCCGGTGCGCTTCGCTTCCAGGTGAGCTTCCTTCAACGCGAAGTACCATTTCGCCGGCCGGTCGGCGTCGTCAATCAACATGAGGTGTGGATTATGTTTGAGACCTTCCGATTGTTTTTCCATGGTCTGTCGGTCCTGTTCGACGAACTTCGCAAACACAAACTTCAAGAGAGAGGGTCCGAAAGGCATCCAGCGAAAGATGTTCCAGCAGGCGACCACGTCAATGCGGCAGTGGTTGCGCGTGATGGGCGTGACCGTCGTCAAGCTGGAGAACCAGTACTTCCCCGCCCTGATGGTTTCGTAGCGCAGGTTGGGTAGAACGAAGTCAATGGTCGTGGTGATAACTTCGGCGTCCGCATACAACCGCAGCAGCTTGTAAGGCGCGCTGTTGGAACTGGGGGTGTGCGCGCTCATGCGAAATCCGTTGGGAATTGGCTCGAAATTTTTCCGCTTCTCGTGGATGCTTTCGCGGCTGCGCCACCACCAGGCTTCATGAACAAACGGTCCGTGAGCCGGATCCATCAACCCGATGATACCGTGATCTACGCTGACCGGCATTTCGGCGGTGAGATACGCGGTTCTGAACTTTTCGCCAAACTTGGGAACCTGCGGTGGAGGAAACGGTGGCTCCTCGGCCCTCGTGAAACCGGCGCCGGCCGGAGGCGATTCTGGGACGAAGACCCAGATGAAGTCGTCGTGCTCCTCGCAGGCATAGCTCCCGGCGTAGATGCGATCAACTTTCAGTTTCTGGTCTGAAGTCAACGACGGGATGAGTTGACACTGCCCGGTATGCGCGTCGAATTTCCAGCCGTGATAGCTGCATTCCAGGTGCTGTCCATCTAATTGTCCGCAGGAAAGAGGCATGCCCCGGTGAGGACAGGCATCGCGCAAAGCAAAAGCCCGGCCTTGCCGATCGCGTCCGATGACCAGGGGAGTCGCGAGTAGGAGTGCTTTGCGCAGCCGGTTGCGCGTGAGTTGGTTGCTGGGCAAGGCACGATACCAGAAGCCGTAGAGCATCGCAGAGTCCGGCGTCTGGCGCTGCAAAGTGTCCAATTCGCTCATCGGAGGTTATCGGCAGGGTACTACAGGCAGTGGGGATGGTAAAACCCGCGCGAAGGTGCCAATCTAACCCGCTGATTATAAATGCCTTACGAAGATTACTCCGGTGGTTCTACACCCTTCAGGGAGGTTGTAGCCCTGCCCCGCCCACCCTATAATTGACCTACTCTGGTTGGGATTCTCCGTCAGGTTCCGGGCAGGTAGGCGCGGGCGTGTATTTGTCTCCGCATTGAGCTTCGTACGGCAGTTAGCGCGCTACCCGGATATGCGAAAGCACCTGCAATTCGCCCTGATGGCTTCTCCCCTAATCGCGACCTTCCTTTCGCTTGCCCCGCCATGCGTGCAGGCAGAGTCCGGCCCGAGCGGTTCCACCGTCATTACCAGCAGTACGGATAATTTCGGCCGCACCGTTTACGTAAACGACGAACCGATGGCCAGCTCACCCAGACGCGCTGCTGCTCCCCGGCAAAGTTCGCTGGTTTTCTGGAGCGTGACCGATCATCGCTGGAAGCCGGTGCCGACGGCCAATGTCCGCGCCGCCCGATCGGCTGCCGCCGAGGTCAGCCACTATCTGGAGCAGAGTCCAAACTCCGGCTCCGTGAGTCCAGCCGATTTTCTTCCTGGCAGACCGTTTACGCAGCAGGAAATTGACGCTGCGATTGATCAGGCTGCAGCGCGGCACAACGTCGATCCCAACCTGGTGCGGGCGGTGATCAAAGTGGAGTCGAACTTCAATCCCAATGCGGTTTCCCGCAAAGGCGCTATGGGACTGATGCAACTGATGCCGCAGACCGCGCAGCAGTTGAATGTCACCAATCCGTTTGATCCCGAACAAAACGTGGACGCGGGCGTCCGCCATCTGAAGCAACTGATGGAAAGTTATGGCGGTGACGTAAAGCTGAGCCTGGCCGCGTACAACGCCGGTCAGGGTGCAGTGGCCCGTAGCGCGGGTGTTCCGCACTTCGCCGAAACCCGTGGCTATGTGAAGAAAATCACGAAGTTGTATTACGGCGGCGATGTGGGATCCGACGCGGGCACAGGCCATGTCAATTCTCGAATCCTGAGCAGCCCCGCGCACGATCCCGTTCGTGTTCAACGGGATGCGCGGGGCGTGCTCTACATCAGCAACACTGACTGATGGAATGCATCTTAATAAACACCTAAGTAGCTTGCCGACAGCAATTAGAGCAAGCGATTACGGACCGGGTAAATTGAAGAATCCCAGGCGATGGCCGTTGGCACTGCGTTGGAGTAGGGCCTTGGTGGTGGTGGTGCTTTTCGTGACGGCCACCCCGGCTAGTACCCATCGCACCCAAAACTCGTCCACGTCCCAGTTCAAGGCGGCCGAACACTTGCGGGAGGCGCTAAACCAGCGTCCGGCGGAGCAGCGCACGCGGCACGACTACCAGCGGGTTCTCAATGCCTATCGCCGGATCTACTCCGAAGCCCCGGCCTCCTCCAAGGCAGACTCCGCCGCTGTTGCGGTCGCCGAACTGCTGGAGGAAATGGGACGCCGCTTCGAGGATAAAGTTATTCTGCATTCAGCCATCGAGCAGTACCAATTCCTCCGACGCCAATACCCCGGCAGCAAGTCTCGCTTCGACGCGCTGTTCCGGATTGGCGAGATCTACAGAGACGACCTTCACGAAGACGCCAAAGCCCGCTCCACATTCGAAGAATTCCTGCGCCGCTATCCTAGAAATCGTCTAGCGGAAGAGGCGCGCAAAGCAATTGCCCCCACGGAAAAGCAGCAGGCCCTGAAAGCCGAAAAGCCGCCACAGACTTTGGCCAGAAAATCCACCCAGAAATCCACGCATGATTCCACCGATGGGAATGCTGCCGACGACGTATCAGCCAACAATGAGAGCACCGTGGCTGAATCCAGGAGCGCGAAACTATCGGGGGTGAGGGCAATTCGCCATTGGTCGACGCCTGACTATACGCGAGTAACAATTGATTTGGAGCAGGATGTCCGCTATGAAACGCAGCGCATCGAGCATCCCGACCGCGTCGTTCTCGATCTCCTGGATACCAGGCTGGACCCTGCCCTCACCGGCAAGAGTTTTGCTGTGGATGATGGCTTCCTGAAGAAGATTCGAATCTCTCAGTTCAAGAGCGGACAAACCCGAGTGGTCCTCGATGTGGACGACGACGCTGAGTTCAACGCCTTTTTCGAGGCGAATCCTGCTCGGCTCATTGTTGACGTTCGCGAGAAGCCACGGCCCGTTTCACTGAAAGAAGTTTCGACAAATGCCGGAATGCCGATCAGCGGCGTCGGCTCCGCTCCCAAAAAGAGGGTTGTCGAGGCGGACGACGGTGCCGCCATGGCGAAGCTGGATACGTCCAGCGGTAAGCCAGTTGACACTGCCAGGGTTGCGACTAACCCGTCCGACCACCCGGCAACCGGCGCGGCTCAAGGTAAGCGGAAAACAGCCGTACCTAATCCGCTCGCGCGGGAAGCACAGCCCACGGCGAGTGGAGACCGCTCGTTGATTCGGGCGCTCGGTTTAAAGATCGGTCGAATCGTGATTGATCCCGGGCACGGCGGCCACGACACGGGCACGATCGGCCCCAGTGGTCTGGAAGAAAAGGACCTCGTGCTGGATGTGAGCCTGCGGTTGGGCAAGTTGCTCGAGACCCGGCTCGGCTCGGATGTGGTCTATACCCGCCGCGATGACACCTTTATTCCCCTGGAGAGCCGCACTGCCATTGCCAATCAAGAGGCGGCCGATCTGTTCGTCTCGGTCCACGCCAACTCCAGCCATGACCCTGATGCCCGTGGAGTAGAGACCTATTACCTCAACTTCACCTCGTCTCCCGATGCCTTGGAGGTCGCGGCTCGGGAAAACGCGGTGTCAGATAAGTCCATCCATGAATTGCAGGATCTGGTAAAGAAAATCGCTCTGAAGGAAAAGATTGACGAATCGCGGGAGTTTGCCGCCGACGTTCAACAATCGCTGCATAGCGGACTGGCGGCCAGAAGTCCCGGAATCCGTGATCGCGGAGTCAAGCAAGCGCCGTTCATCGTTTTGATAGGCGCGAACATGCCATCCATCCTGGCGGAAATCTCATTCGTCAGCAATCCGGGCGACGAACGCCATCTCGAGACTGCGGAATACCGGCAACGCATCGCCGAGTCTCTCTACCGAGGAATGGCAAAGTATGTCAGCGGCTTAAGTGGGGTGAAAGTTGCCACCAAGATGGATAAGAGCACAACTCCATAGAACGCACCCCGATTCCCCGGTATGTAGCACCGGATGACCTGGCAATTCAGCACCTTCCCGTCAAACCCAAAACGGCATCCTTAAAACCAGGTAGCGGTGCTCACTCCACAGTGTGCTTGGCCGTGTAGCCCTCGCGCGCGATGATCTGGATCTTCACGTCTTTGCCCTTTTGATCTCTGATCTTCAGCGGCCCTCCATCGGAAGCCATGACTTCGACCTTGAGCTTGCGGTAGCTGCCATCGAGCTTGCTGTTGGTAGGCCGATAACTGATGCTGTACTGGTTGCGGATGTCGCCGCCAATTTCCTGGAAGACCCCCGGGTATTCCGCCGGAAATCGTGGCTGGTAAAACTTTCCGCCGGTCAGCCGGGCGAAATTCTGCATTTCGTTGTCCGCCTGCAAGTAATCCATCTCGCTAATCGGGATCCCCATGCCGTGCGGAGCGGCTCCGCCCCTCGCTTCGTACATGGTGCGCGCGATCCAGCCTATGCTGATGGGGAAGATGGTCACATCGTGGGTGTTCTTGATCTTCTTCGTAATTTGATCGAGATTCAGTTTGCTGAAACTGTCAAAGCCGGTGCTGATCAGGATGACATATTTGTGTCCCTCAATACGGTCCAGGCGGTCGAGGGTATCGTAGAGCGCGTCAAACATGTTGGTCTCAGAAAAACCGGGAATGCGTAATTGGTTCAGGGCGCCAAAAATTTCCCGCTTGTCTTGGGTGAAGTCCACCAGGATCTGCGGCTTGATGTCGTAGTACGTGACTGCGACCCAGTCATCCTTTTTCAAGCTCTGCGCAAAGCTGTAAGAACCGCGCAGCGCTTCGAGCATGAAAGAGTAGTTGGTGGAAGCAAACTCAACCAGCAGCACCGCCGTGATCGGCGCTTGTGCGACGTCGAAACTGCTGATGGACTGCTGCACCCCATCTTCGTAAACCCGGAAGTTTTCCTGTTTCAGCGTCGAGACAAACTGGCCGTCCTTGGTGGTAACCATCACCGGAACGGTCACGGTGGGCACATCCACATGGATGGAGTAGTCCGGCATACCCTCGATCTTCTTGGGTCTTTCCGGCGGCGGTGGAGGCGGCTCGTCTTTCTTCTTGGGAATCGCATAGGGCCCGACATCCGTCTGCGGGCCTCCGGCTTCCGGCGGGGTGGTTTGCTGCCCATTGCCGCCCGTCGGCGCCTGGGCCTGCGCATGAACCGAACCTGCAAGCGCTCCCCATAGCCCCAAAACACCAAGCGTCAACAGGATACGCAGAAAGTGCTTGCCGCCCGGCCGGCCTGCCGGTGAATCCCCAGAAAACATTGACTATCCTCGGAAAACCCTATGCTACTATAGACGCAGAGCTTCGCGATTGGGATGTTTCCTGGGCTTTAACTTCCTATCTCCCGCCAGGCAAGTCGAATAAAAACGCGAAGTGTGAGTGCCTTTGAGGGACCAGATCTTCGGTTGAAGAAACCAGATCAGTCTCCGGGGAATCTGTTGGGGGGAATGGTAAATGAGACGAGCAGTTCTGGCCACCGCCGCGCTCTGCCTTTTGATTTCCCCCGCGATCCACGCCCAACCGATTAAGTCCGTCGAAACCATTCCACTAAACCAAATTCACGCTGGGATGAAAGGCGTCGCCTACACCGTCTTTCAGGGCACCAAGCCTGAACCTATGGATGTCGAGGTTCTGGGCACATTGAAGAATGCCAACGGCCCCAAGGGCGACGTTATTCTGGTTCGCCTCGGCGGCGCGAAAGCTGAGTACTCAGGCGTCGTCGCCGGCATGAGCGGCAGCCCGGTTTATCTGGATGGGAAGCTGGCTGGAGCTTTGGCGTTTCGCATCGGCGAATTTTCCAAAGAACCCATCGCGGGCGTGACCCCGATCGCCGAGATGCTCGAGATTAGCGCTCTGGACCGAAGTCCCATGCCCGCGCCGTTTCCCGGCAAGACTGCAGTAAACTCAGCCGACAAGACTGCCAGTCCCGGCATCTCCAGCGTGCCGTCATCGGGGTTCGTTGATGCTTTGGTGCCCATCGAAACTCCGCTCGTATTCAACGGATTCTCCGAAGATTCGATTCAGCGCTTCGCTCCACAGTTTTCCGCGGCCGGCATTGTGCCCGTGATGGGCATTGGGTCGGTGAGTGACGCCAAGCAGCCCGAGCCTCTCGAACCCGGCTCCGCCGTCAGCGCAATCCTGGTGCGCGGCGACATGGACATCGCCGCCACCTGCACCGTCACCTACATGGACGCAGAACACCTGCTGGCTTGCGGCCATCCGCTGATGCAGTTTGGAATGGTGGATCTGCCCATGACCAAGGCGCAGGTATTGGCGACTCTGCCTTCACCAATGAATTCCTTCAAGATTGTGAATGCGACCGAAGCAGTGGGTGCGTTCGTGCAGGACCGCCATAACGGCATTTTGGGAGAGTTCGGCAAGAAACCGGAAATGATCCCGGTCGCGCTGACCATCCATAGCGAGTCTTCCGACAAGCAATTTCATTACGAGATTCTCAACAACGCGCGCTTGAGCCCCGTGGCAATGATGGCGACTGTGTTCAACGCTCTGCACGGCGTAAACGAGTACGGCGAAGAAGTCACTTACCGCATGGCTGGGCATATTAGCGTTGACGGCTATCCCGATGTCACGGTGCAAGATATGTTCGCTGCAGCCGATGGCGGACAACCCGCCGCGATGATGGCTGCCACCTCACTGGGCGAACGCTTCACCCGCATTTACGACAACCCGTATTCAGTGCCAGCGGTTCGCGGCGTGCAGCTCGATTTCGATCTCGTCCGTGAACGCCGCTGGGCGCGCCTGGACGCTGCCCGCACCGATATCACCGAAGCCCGCCCCGGCGACGACATCACCATTGAAGTCTCGTTGCAACCCTACCGCGGCGACAGCATCGTGCGACGCATCCCCATTCGCATTCCGACTTCGACTTCCAAGGGATTGTTGCGCATTCTGGTCAGCGACGGTGAAACCCTCGATCATCTTCACCGCAGTTCTTCTGCCATGGGACACAAGCTGGACCTGGCTTCGACCATCGCCTATTTAAATAAAGAACACACCAACAACCGCGTCTATGTTTCGCTGCTGGAGTCCGATCCCGAAGCCATGGTGGCTGATAAAATTATGCCCGCTCTGCCGCTCTCGATCATGAATGTGATGGACGGGATGCGGGGCACGCAGGACATGATCGTGTCCAACGAGTCGTCGGTGAACGAATCCGCCAGTGCCCCGCTGGATTGCGTGGTGGCGGGGGCTCAGGTGCTGACGTTGAATATCAAGTAGTGTCAGCCCTTTACTGTTTGAGGGCTGGCGACCTCGCGATCCTCTCCCGTGATAACCTGAAGTTTCTCCTCCCAAATTGCATATTGAGGTTTAACTTTGCTCCACTCTCCGCGTAGATTGTTTGTTCTGATTATCACTTCTCTGGCCCTCTCGATCGTCGCCCTGGCCGAGGGCACGCGCACCTGGGAGCAATCAAAATTTGACGATCTGATCAAAGGGACGCCGCAAGGTGTCGCTATCCGCAGCGCCGGCGGGCTTGAGCTGGCCCCATCTTTCAGCTCCCTTTGCACTACTCCCTCGACTTTCATCTGGGCGATTGCCGCGGACCACGAAGGAAATCTCTTCGCCGCGGCTGGTTCGCCGGCGCGCGTTTACCGCATCACTCCGGATGGAAAATCAACAGTGATCTTCGAGCCGCAGGCGTTGCAGGTGCAGGCGCTGATGCTCGACAAGAGCGGAGCCATTTATGCGGCTACCAATCCCGACGGCAAGGTTTACAAGCTGGAGCGGGGCACCGGGTCGCGCGACAAGACTTCCGACAAAAAGAACGCAGAGGAAAAAAACAAAGCCGCCGATTCACCCTGGACTTCATCGGTCTATTTCGATCCCGCCACAAAATATATCTGGGACCTGGCGCTCGATGACTCGGGCAATCTCTACGTCGCGACCGGCGATCATGGCGAGATCTTCCGCGTCACCCCCAAAGGCGAGCACTCGGTGTTCTTCCAAAGCGACGAAGCTCACATTCGAGTCCTGACTTTCGAGCGCAACGGAAGCGGCAACCTGATCGCCGGCTCCGACGGCAGCGGCCTGGTGTACAGAATTTCACCGAAGGGCGAGGCATTCGTCCTCTACAGCGCGCCAAAAAAAGAAATCACCGCGCTGGCACTCGATAAGCAGGGGAACATCTACGCCGCGGGTGTTGGCGAGAAACATGGCGGCCCGGCTCCGAGTTTTCCTTCCACCATCATCTCCATCCCCGCCCAGGTTCCCAGCAGCGGGGCGCCGGGCAGCGCCCCGAATCCCAATCCGAGTCCAGGTCCCAGCACTCCTCCAACCATCACATTTTCTACTTCCGCCTCGGGCGCAACCGGCGGATCAGAGATTTATCGAATCGCCCCTGATGGCTCTCCCACGCGCATTTGGGTCTCCCACGAGGACATGGTTTACGCCCTGGGCTTCGATCAACAAGGAACTTTGCTTGCCGGCACGGGAAACCGCGGCCACGTCTTCGCCATCAGCAGCTCGACCAGCAACGACGACAACTACACCGATCTGCTCAAAACCAGCGCCGGACAGGTCACCGCTTTCGCAAACGCTCCCAATGGCCTCTATGCCGCCACCAGCAATCTGGGCAAAGTCTTTGTGCTGGGCGCGGGCGCCACGCCGGAAGGTAGCTACCAGAGCGACGTTTTCGATGCGCACAACTTCTCCCGCTGGGGACGCGCCGAATTGCGCGCTACCGGCAACGTCGAACTCTTTGCCCGCAGCGGCAACGTGGACAATCCCGACCGCAACTGGAGCTCGTGGCAGAAAGTCGAACTTCAGAAAGACGCCCAGGTCGGCGTTCCTGCAGCCCGCTTCATCCAATGGAAAGCCGTTCTGCACGCGGGCAATCCTGCGCCGCGCGTGGACAGCGTGACTCTCAACTACCTGCCTAAGAACGTTGCTCCCGATCTTGATGAAGTGACGGTGCAGACCGGTGTCCGTTACCAATCCATGTCGTCTTTGTCTATGCCCAGGATACCGGGTTCGGATTCGTCCGGCAGCGCGGGGATGCCGCACTTCGACGCTCCGCCGCCGACGATCCACGATCGGGATTCCATCGGAGTCAAGTGGAGCGTGCACGACGACAACGACGACCAGATGATTTATTCCCTCTATTATCGCGGCGACGGCGAGGCTCGATGGCTTTTGCTGAAGGACAATCTCAGCGATAAATTCTATTCCTTCGACGCTTCTCTCTTGCCCGATGGCGGATACACCGTCAAAATCGTGGCGTCGGATGCGCCCTCCCATTCGCCCGGCGAGGCGCTTACGTCCGAGAAAGAAAGTGCCCGCTTTGAGGTGGATACTACTCCGCCGCGCATCGAAAATCTCAGCGCGTCCCATCAGAACGAGCGCCAGGGCGGGCGCGAAAACGGGCAGATTCACGTCAGCTTCCGCGCCGCCGATGGTTTCTCGTCCATCAAGCGCGCCGAATATTCGCTGGACGCCGGCGAATGGCAGTATGTGGAGCCGGTCGGGCAAATCTCGGATTCAAAGACCGAAAGTTATGACTTTAATGTTGCAATTCCCTCTGATCGAGCGACTCCGGTTCCCGCACCAGTCGCAAAGAATGCCGGACCTGGAGCGCTTGAGCACGTGGTCGTCGTCCGCGTGTATGACCACTACGAAAACATGAGTTCCGCAAAAACGGTGATTCGGGGCAAATAGGATTGCCAGTCGCGCAGCGTCCTAATTAACGGCTAAGGACACAAAGTTACACCACGGAAATCTTCAGGATCCAGCCCCTTCGTGTGACTTCGTGTCCTTTGTGGTTGATGAATTCAGGACACTGTCGCTCATCGAACGGCTCATTGAGTCATTGATTCGACCGCCAGTCCGGTAACCTCGTCGGTCTTGCGCAGTTCGGGAAAAATCCAGGCCCATAGCGCGATCACCACCAGCGTTCCCACGCCACCCAGGACTACAGCGGGTACAGTTCCGAACCAATGCGCGGTCACTCCGGACTCGAATTCGCCGAGCTGATTGGATGCGCCGATAAAGATCATGTCCACGGCGTTTACGCGGCCGCGCATGGCGTCGGGCGTGCCGATTTGCACCAGGATGGCCCGAATCACCACGCTCACCATGTCGCAGGACCCCACTAACAACAGAGAGACCAGGGAAAGCACCAGGCTGCGCGAGAGTCCAAAGATAATGGTCGAAATTCCAAATCCGGCGACGCACCATAACATGATTGGCCCCACCCGCCGTTGCAGCGGGCGATGCGCCAGCAGGATCGCGGTCGCCGCCGCGCCCACGCCGGGAGCGCTGCGCAGAAGCCCCAGGCCCCACGGCCCGGTGTGCAGAATTTCGCGCGCATATACCGGCAGCAGCGCCACCGCGCCCCCCAGCAAAACGGCAAACAGGTCGAGCGAAATCGAGCCGAGGATCAGCTTCTGTCGCCAGATGTAGCGGAACCCGGCAAAAACTGTTTTCAAGCTGGTTGGTTCCCGTGGGCGGGATTTTTCGCGCGCTTTTATCCGCATCATCGAAAGCGCCGCGCCTACGGCAGTGAGCACCGCCGTCCCATAGACGGCAGCAGGTCCGCGAAACAACGCATACAGCACTCCGCCGAAAGTTGGCCCCAAAATCGTTGCACCTTGAAAGATGCTCGAACTCCAGGCAACCGCATTGGAAAAATGAATCTCGGGAACAAGTTGCGGCAACAGCGCCCGGCTTGCCGGAAAGTTGAAGGATCGTATGGTGCCCAGCAAAACCACGACGCCATAAATCGGGTAAACAGTCCGCGATCCTCGCAGCGCAAAGAGCAGCAAGAGGCCGGAGCACACCGCAAATCCCGCGTAGCACGACATCAACAGCAGGCGGCGATTCAGACGATCGACCGCGTGCCCGGCGGGCAAGAAGAACAACATTCCCGGCAGGAACTGCGCCAGCCCGATCAATCCGAGGTCGAGAGGACGTTTGGTAATCTCATAGACCTGCCATCCCACGGCGACCGACTGCATTTCGAGCGCGGCGACAATGCAAAAACGCGCGATGGCATACGCGGTGAAGTCGGGATAATTGAAGGCGGCGCGGCCGGAGAGCCTGGGATCAGTGGACGTGGGCATGCTTTCTTACTCTGCCACAAAATCTTTGTTGTGTGGGGCGGGCACCCCTTCGGCTTCGCTCAGGGCAGGATACCGCCCAGGTTCCGTCGAATGCGTTGGAGGGAATGAGAGAATGACTCACTGATTCAATGATTCAATTTCTCAATCTCCTCGGCTGGCTGGCATGCGTTATCTACGCCACCATTCCAACCTTCTGGCTCTTGATTCATCCTCGTGCTGAGTACTGGCGCTCGCGTTCACGTTCGCCCTATCGTGTGCTCGTGCCTTTGTGGATGGGAATGTGGATCATCCTCGGCCTTTCTACCGCACCCTGGCGCCACGTTGCTCTATATCACGCCTGGGTGACATGGATACCGGCGGTTCTGTTCCTGGCGGCCGGGATCACGCTCTACAAGTATGCCGGAGCACATTTCACCGCTGCGCAACTCGGCGGGCTTCCTGAGATTTTGCCCAACCGTAGCGAACAGCGACTGGTCACTGCCGGCATTCACGCCCACGTGCGTCACCCGGTTTATCTGGCCCATCTCTGCGAAATGCTGGCGTGGAGCCTTGGAACGGGACTGGCGGTTTGCTATGGACTGACCGCGTTTGCAATAGCCACCGGCGCGGTCATGATCCGCATGGAGGATGCCGAACTTGAACGGCGGTTTGGAGACGCCTATAAAACGTACCGAAGCCAGGTACCAGCCGTTTTCCCGCAACTCATCTTTTATCGCGCCCGACGGCTATAATCCCATTGATCTGATTCCGGGCTTATATTCCCGATGCGCTTTGAACTCTTCATCGCTTCCCGCTACCTCCGCGCCAAAAGGCGACAGGCTGTCATCGGCATCATCACCGGCATTTCCATCGCCGGCGTTGCAGCCGGGGTAGCATCCTTGGTCATCGCGCTCGCCATCAACAACGGATTCCGCCAGGATCTCCAGGAAAGCCTTCTGCGCTCGACTTCGCACATTAACTTGCTGCGGGTGCAAAGCGATGGAATCAAAGATTGGCAGCCGCTCATGGATCGGCTGGCGAAGCAAGCGCATGTGGTGGCCGCCGCACCTGCGATTTACGAGGAGGTTCTGATCTCGCGCGGGCCGCGGGCGCGCGGTGGCGTGCTCAAGGGAATGATCCCCGCCGACGAACGCAAAGTCAGCGACATGCTGAATACGGTGAAGACTGGTTCGGCTGCTGTCTTGGATGAACCGAGCACGGGCGAGACGCCCGCGCCTACTTCGAGAGATTTCTCGGAGCGAAGTGCCCCGTCGCAATCGCCGGATGCCCTCGAATCCGTGCGACAGCGCCTTGCCGCCATGCCGCCCATCATCCTCGGCAAAGACATGGCCGATGAACTTGGCGCATCCGTGGGCTCGGTGGTTCTGGTCACCAGTCCGCAAGGCGAGCTCACGCCCTTCGGCATTGTGCCCAAGTACACTCGCTTTCGCGTGGCCGGGATTTTCAACTCCGGCTTCTATGATTACGACAGCGCGTGGGCCTTCACCCGCCTCAGCGACGCGCAGCAGTTGTTTGGCCTCGGCGATCAGATTTCGGTAATCGAATTCAAAGTAGATGACATTTACAAAGCCGACCAAATCGGCAGGCAAATCGAAAATGCCGCCGGCAAGGGCTTTATGACCACCAACTGGATGGAGCAGAACAAAGCTCTGTTCCGCGCCCTCCGCCTGGAACGTCTGGTTACCTTCATCACCATCGGCCTCATCGTGTTCGTCGCCGCCCTCAACATACTCATCTCGCTCACTATGATGGTGATGGAAAAAACGCGCGACATCGCGGTTCTCATGTCCATGGGCACACGCAAATCGCAGGTGCGGCGCATTTTTGTTGCTCAAGGAGTATTGATTGGCGTAATCGGAACCGCGCTTGGATTAGTCGTCGGCTACGCGGCTTCCCTGGCCGGCGCGCATTACCACCTGCTGTCACTCGCTCCCGAGGTTTATTCCATTGATTATGTCCCGTTTGCGCCGCGCGCCATGGACGGCGTTCTGGTGGCGCTGGTCGCGATCGGCATTTCGCTGATCGCTACCGTCTATCCTTCCTGGTCGGCAGCAAGAATTCTGCCCGCGGAAGCGCTGCGGTATGAATAGATCTGATGACCGGGTCCACCGATGCGAACAGTTATCTGTATCGCACGCTCCGGGCTCCCCTCTTCCGCCCATGCGGATTACTTCCGAGTAACTCGTAACTCGCCCAGTGGGAATCCTCACGACCACGGAGGGAGTTGTCCGGGAAGCGGTAGCGGACCTCCTCGATTGCATGGGCTGTACCGCGCGCGGAAAATAAAAAACGGGCTGGCAGCGATGCGACACAATCGCCACCAGCCCTTTTGGTTACTTGACTCTGCGAAGACTGCGGCTATCCAGCCCTGCCTGCGGCGGTTAGCGCGCAATCAATGCGGCTTTTCCGCAGGAGGACGGCTCTCCTGCTTTGGTGCTGTTTGGCGCGGCGCTTGGCGCTGCTCCATCTGTTTTTGCTGAGTGGCATGCTTTTGCTCGACCTGTTGCGTTTGCTGAGCGTGGCGCTGCTCCATCTGCTGTTTTTGCGTGTCGTTGTAGTTTTTTGTGGCGGCTTGCTGATGTTCTTTTTCCTGCTGCTGCTGGAGCTTCTGATGATCCTGCCCCTGCTTGGCAGCGAGGTTGTCCTGTTGCTGCTGATATTTCTTATCGGTTGCGGCGTTGCCGGAGTTTGGCGGTGTGAACTTGTGCGGCTGCAATTCGCTGGCGTGACTGTTCGTGTTGGGACGAGCTTCGGTAGTGGCAGGACGCGCTTCAATGCCGCGCGCGGCATTGGCTGGAGGAGCCTTGTATTCGCCGCCGGCTTGTTTGGTAGCTACAACGCCAGTTTTGAAATCACCGGCTTTGGCCGTAGCCGCGATGGGCGGCTTGCCCTGGTTGGCGGAAGCACGCTGTTCGGGATTACTGCGGGCTTCCTGAACGTGCTGCGTCTGCGCGGCTATTGGACCGACGTGGTGCTGGTTAGCGTAGGACTCTTGCTGCGACGTGGGACGGGCTTCCACCCCACCCGTACCACCGTTGTAGCTGACGTGAGTTTCGGACACATTCGTCACCCTGGTGTTGTAGGTGTTGTGAATGATGGTGGTGTTCACGTGATTCACGTAAGTGTTGTAGGAAAAGTGACCACCTTCCCAGCGGCCGCCCTCATAACCAACACCGCCGTAGCCGAAGCCATAGTTGATGCCGCCGTAGAAGCCCACCTCTGGGCCCCAATATCCTTCATGGAAAAGGAACGCGCTGCCGCCCCAGCCCCAATAACCTGGAGTCCAGAGAAAGCCGACCTGGGGCGCCTCGACCCACGTCCCGGGCACCCAGTAGTATCCGTTGTCGTCGTCATAGGCCCAGTAGCCGGGTGTCCATAGGTAGCCGTCGTCGGGACAGATTGGCTGCTCATAAACGGGAAGCGCCGGGGGGCCGAAATTCACGGAAACGCCGATACCGATTTGAGCGAATGCTCCGTGGGAGAACACCAGCAAGACGAACGAAAACAGCAACAAGCGAACAGCAACAGTAGTGCGCATTGTGCTTCCTTCTGCCTGCTCATCTTTGGTTTATTGCCCGGAACTGCGAGAGGCTCACGGGCGAGGATTTGAGCGGCGTCGCGTCGAGGCAAGGATTCCACGGAGGCACTCGCCGAGTCTGTGCACTACTGCTCACTTTTCTATCTGCTTCAACTGATCGTTCCTCGGGCATAACCAAACCATAAACTGGGCAAGGAGTCTGAATATCTTCTTGTCGTGTGACAAGAGTGCAGCCACGAATCCGTCAACTCCCGGTTTGTCGGCAAACCGGAAACTGAGCCAACACTATCAAGATTCGGAACGCGAAGGCTCCAGACGATCGGACGCCGATCGCGAAGAATTAAGATCAGGCGGGTTGCTGGTAGAGGCCAATCACGTTCCCCCGGGATCGCGGACGCTCGCAGTGATCTCGGGCGCGTCTGCGCCGATGGGCTGTAGATCACGCCTCCGTTGGCGACGACGGCCTCAACGATCGCAGACGCACTTTCGTCAGCTTTAGGAACTCTCGCTTGCTGCTCGTGTTCTAATGGATTAGGCAATCTATGCCGAGTAGCCGCGGCGTTTGCCGCTGAATCCTGATGCGAGGAGCGCTCTGGTTGCATCTAACACAGGAAGCGATGCTTCGGGTTGAAGGCCTCAAGAAGGTCTTCCGCTCAGGAAAATCGGATCTGGTGCTCTTTGAAAACTTATCGTTCCAGGTGGCAAAGGGAGAGATGCTCGCCATTGTCGGGGAGTCAGGCGCAGGAAAGAGTACCCTTTTACACATCGTCGGAAGTCTTGATAGCGCTTCTTCGGGTGACGTATACTGCGCCCACTTGCGGATGAATTCGCTGTCGCCGGATGCCGCGGCGGACTTCCGCAATCGCGAGATTGGGTTTGTTTGGCAGTTTCACTACCTGCTGCCGGAGTTCACGGCGCTGGAGAACGTGGCGATGCCACTGTTGACCCGGGGTCAGAGCTGGGCGGATGCGCGGCCGAAAGCCTCGCGTTGGCTCGGCGAGGTGGGATTGGAACAGCGGGCGCATCATCGTTCGGGCGAGCTTTCCGGTGGTGAGCAACAGCGGGTTGCTTTGGCTCGGGCGCTGATCACGCAGCCCAGGCTTTTGTTGGCGGATGAGCCGACCGGTGATTTGGACACGCGCACGGCCGACTCGGTTTTTGAATTGATCGCCAGGTTACATCGCGACTATCAGCTAACCTCTCTGATTGCTACGCACAATTTCGCTTTCGCCCGCCGGTGCCATCGCGTGCTGCGATTGCAAAACGGAAGAATTGAGGAAGTGGCGCCAGAGACATTGTCGGCATAAGTGGTGAGAGAGTTTTTTCCGGCAATGGCCGGACAGAGTGAAACAAAACCGCAACTGTATGGCAAAAACTTGCATTCGGTTGCAGCGAAACTAAGATTCGGTGCCTTTGGTAACGGTATTCAGGTGCCTAAGTGGTCATTTCGACATCTGGACTCCGTGGCACCCTGATTGCATAATGGACGTAGGGCCAAGGGTTTTCGGGGATAGGCCGTTCGGTTGACCCGAGACTCGCTGCGAGAGCTAAGGGAGAAAGAGTTATATGTTTGAGCGTTATACGGAGAAAGCCAGGCGAGTCATCTTTTTCGCTCGCTACGAAGCCAGCCAGTTCGGCTCTCCTTATATTGAGACGGAGCACTTGCTGCTGGGCCTCTTGCGAGAAGACAAAGCTCTGACCAACCGCTTTCTGCGTTCTCATGCCTCGGTCGAATCCATCCGCAAACAGATCGAGGGACATACGACCATTCGTGAAAAGGTGTCCACCTCGGTGGACTTGCCGCTGAGCAACGAGTGCAAGCGGGTCCTCGCCTACGCGGCCGAGGAAGCCGAGCGCCTTTCGCACAAGCACATTGGCACCGAGCATTTGCTTTTGGGTTTACTGAGAGAAGAAAAGTGCTTTGCCGCTGAGATTTTGCACGAGCGCGGTCTGCGCCTGGCCAGCATTCGCGAAGAACTGGCCCGCACCAGCCAGGAAAAAGCGCAGCCGCAGCGCCAGCGCGAGTCTTCTTTATTGAGCGAGTTCTCGCGTGATCTCACTCAAGCAGCGATGGACACCCAGCTTGATCCTCTAGTGGGCCGCGAAGGCGAACTGGAGCGCGTCGTCCAGATTCTGTGCCGCCGCACCAAGAACAATCCCGTGCTGATCGGCGAGCCCGGCGTGGGCAAGACCGCGATCGTTGAAGGGCTGGCGCAGCGCATCGCTGACGGCGAAGTTCCGTCGTTCCTTGCCGATAAGCGCATTTTGGCGCTCGATCTTTCCCTGATCGTCGCCGGCACCAAGTACCGAGGCCAGTTTGAAGAGCGTCTCAAGACCATCATGAAGGAATTGATGGAGTCGCAGAATTCCATCATCTTTATTGATGAGTTGCACACGCTGGTTGGCGCTGGTTCAGCGGAAGGCTCGCTCGATGCCGCCAACATTTTGAAGCCGGCCTTGTCCCGCGGCGAAATTCAGTGCATCGGCGCCACCACGCCGGGCGAGTATCGCAAGTCCATTGAAAAAGACCGCTCGCTGGAACGGCGTTTTCAGGCCGTAAAAGTTCCGCCGCCAACCGAAGGCGACGCCGCCAAGATTCTGTTCGGGATCAAAGACCGCTACGAGAAATTTCACGCCGTCACTTACACCGACGACGCCATCAATTTTGCGGTTTCGCACTCCAACCGCTACATTCCCGACCGCTTCCTGCCCGACAAGGCGATTGACCTGGTGGATGAAGCCGGCGCCCGTGTCAAACTGCGCCAGACTTCCCTGCCCGAGGACATCACCGAGGTGCAGAAGCGCATCAAGTTCATCGTTCATCGCATGGAAAACGCCATCGCGAACCATGAGTTCGAGAAGGCGCGTTTCTATTCGGACGAAGAACGCAAGGAGCGCGAGAACCTGCGCGCTCTTCGCGAAAAATATCATCTCGATGAGTCCTCCACCGGCGTGGTCGGCCGCGAGGACATCGAGGACGTGGTCTCACGCTGGACCGGCGTTCCCATCACTTCCATTAAAGAGGAAGAAACCCAGAAGCTGCTGCGCATTGAAGAAGAGTTGCACAAGCGCATCATCTCCCAGGATAAAGCCATCAGCGCGCTGGCCCGCGCCATCCGCCGCAGCCGCGCGGGGTTAAAGAGTCCGAACCGCCCCATCGGTTCGTTCCTGTTCCTTGGTCCCACGGGCGTGGGCAAGACCGAAGTTGCCCGCACTCTGGCGCAGTTCATGTTCGGCACGGAAAAAGCCTTGGTCCGCTTCGATATGTCCGAGTTCATGGAGAAGCACTCCGTGTCGAAGCTGATCGGTTCGCCTCCGGGATATGTGGGCTATGAAGAGGGCGGCCAGCTCACCGAGCGGGTGAAGCGCGCTCCCTACTCCGTCGTCCTGCTGGACGAAATCGAGAAGGCGCACCCGGATGTTTTCAACATCCTGTTGCAGGTTTTTGAAGACGGCCAGCTCACCGATGGTTTGGGCAACACGGTGGACTTCAAGAACACGATCCTCATCATGACCTCGAACATCGGGGCGCGGCACCTGCAAAAGCGCGAGGGCCTGGGCTTCCAGTCCACGCAGGAAGACATGATCTCCGGCAAGATCGAAGATCTGGTTAAAGGCGAAGTCAAGCGCACCTTCAACCCCGAGTTCCTGAACCGGCTGGATGAAATCATCCTGTTCAGCGCGCTCAGCGAGAACGACCTGATCCAGATTCTCGAGTTGATGGTCACGCTGCTGAACCAGAACCTGGCGCAGAAGGCGATTACGGTCACCGTCGCCGACGAAGCCAAGAAGTGGATTTTGAACCAGACGCTGACCGACCGCAGCTATGGCGCGCGTCCGTTGCGCCGGGCCTTGCAGAAGTACATCGAAGACCCTCTTTCCGAGGCGCTGATTCAGGGTACGATCACCACGCGGCCAGCCTTTATCGAGGTCTTCCTCGAGGACAACAAGCTGTACTACCGTCCGGTTGACGCGGAGAAGACTGAGGGTGTGCTGCTGTACGAAAACTAGGGATTGCGTAGGGCAGACGCCTCGTCTGCCCAGTCGAGCGCCGCTCGACAGATTCTAGGCCGCCAGCGAAAGCTGGCGGCTTTTTGATTTTTCCAAGCATTCGTCCGCTCAGCAGCCTAGCGGCAGCAGAAAAGCACGTTCTTGTGGAATCGTATCGCCGCGGTCGGAAAGGAAATCGTTAGGGACATCAAGCTTGTCCACAAGATCAAAAAAGTCCTGCCATGACTTAGGCTTCGGCGAGGCCGGGACTCTGCCCGTCTTCGATTTTTGCGACTTTTCTGACATACTCTCCATCTACCAGAACATCATGCCCAAGGTCAACATCGCCCAGAAATTCTCGCAGATCCACGAATACTGGAAGCCTTACATCGCCGCCGAACTGAACGGCCAACACCTGAAGCTCGACAAGCTGAAGGGCGAGTTTGTCTTCCATCATCACGAGCATGAGGACGAACTGTTTCTGGTCGTCAAGGGCCGGTTCCGCATGGAGTTCCGCGACCGCCACGAATGGATTGAAGCGGGCGAATTCATCGTGGTGCCGCGCGGCGTCGAGCACCGCCCGGTCGCCGACGAAGAATGCTGGCTTCTGCTGTTCGAGCCGGCGGGGACCCTGAACACGGGAAATGTCGAGAACGAGTTCACGCGACGCCAACTGGAACGGGTGTGAGCGCGGCAACCTGAAACTGAATCGAACTTTCTCCCGCAATTTTGCGTAGATTAAAGTGAGAACGCGCGAGGTACTGCTATGTTTACCTTCCTCCTGTGGTGCATATTGTTTGTGCTGTGCTGGCCGCTGGCACTGCTGGCTCTGATCCTCTATCCGCTGGTTTGGCTGCTGCTACTGCCCTTCCGGATTGTTGGGATTGCAGTGCAGGGAGTATTGGAACTGGTGTGGGTGGTGGTGACGCTTCCGGCGAGATTGCTGGCCGCGCCGTTCCGGCTCTAAGCCCGCTGATTATTCCGGAGCCTTCGCGGCTGGCGCCAATCCCAACTCCTTCATCACCATCTGCAAATCTTTCCAGGTCTCCTTTTTCTGGCGCGGATCACGGAGCAAAAACGCCGGATGATAGGTCACCGCCAGTCGGGTTCCGCGAAAGTCGTACCAATGCCCGCGCAATTCAGACATCGGAGCGTTGATGGCCAACAATGTCTTCGCCGCTATGGCTCCCAGCGCCACGATCGCTTTCGGCTTGATTACGGCAATCTGCCGCATCAGAAAAGGCGAACAGGTTTCGCACTCATCGCGCTCCGGCGTGCGATTTCCCGGCGGGCGGCATTTGATGATGTTGGCAATGTACACATCCTCGCGCCTCAGGCCCATGGCCTTGATCATATTGTTGAGCAATTGCCCCGCGCGGCCAACGAAGGGCTCGCCCTGCTGGTCTTCATCCGCGCCCGGAGCTTCCCCAATAAACATAAGCTCCGCCTTGGGATTGCCCACGCCAAACACAATTTGTTTGCGTCCCTGTTTGTGCAGTTTGCAGCGGGTGCAGTCGCCGAGATCCTCGCGAATCATGCGCAAGGCCCTGGCCGGATCGTCCACGCCTGATTCCGGCTTCGGGTTTGCCATCTCGAAGATGTTTTCTTCCGGGGTCACCACGGCCGCGATCGCAGCAGTGTTTCTGGAGGTCATCAGTTCTCGCTCTTCTGGCTGGGCTTCATCAACTGCGTCTGGTAAGACTCCGGCGGTTGCGGGCCGGCGGTAGAAATCGTAGATTCCAAGCTCGTTGTAATAGCGGATGCGTTCGGCGAGGGCGCGCTTGAGTTGGGGATCGAGCACGCGAGGCATTCGCTAGCTTCCGGCCTTCACCGGCGTGATGTGCTCTTTGCGGAGACGAACGACCTGGTCGAGCAGGCGCTGCGCGACCTCCCACTTGGTAGTCTCGGGAACATCTATGACTTCGTGCTGAGTAATGATGGTGACGGCGTTGCGGTCGCAATCAAAACCTACGCCTTCGCGCGATACGTCATTCACCACGATGGCATCCAGGGATTTCGATGCCAGCTTCTTGCGCGCGTTTTCCAGCGCATTCTGGGTCTCGGCCGCAAAGCCAACGATGATTTGCGACTGCTTGTGCCGCGACACTTCGCGCAGAATGTCGGGCGTAGGCTCGAGTTCCAGCGTCATCGGCCCGCTGCGCTTGAGCTTCTGCGACGCTGCAGTCTTCGGCCGGTAATCGGACACCGCGGCGGTCTTGATGACAATGGTCGCCTGGGGCAACAAGTCCAGCACCGCTCGCCGCATTTCCTCCGCGGCTTCCACTCGCGTAACCTCAGCCGCTCCCGGCGGCGTCAAAGCTGTCGGACCGCTCACCAAGAGCACCCGCGCGCCACGGCGCAATGCTGCTTCGGCCAGGGCATATCCCATGCGGCCGCTGGAACGGTTGGTGAGATAGCGCACCGGATCAATCTTTTCCCGCGTCGGGCCGGCTGTGATTAACACTGTTTCGCCAGCCAATTCCTGCGACGCGCCTAGGGCCTCGAGCGTTGCCGCCACGATTGCTTCGTTCTCCGCCAAGCGGCCCGGCCCGATCATTCCACATGCCAGATAACCTGTTCCCGGTTCCACGATGCGCACGCCGCGCTTCTTCAAAATCTCGAGGTTCGCCTGCGTAGCCGGATGGTTCCACATGTTTACATTCATGGCGGGAGCGACTACCACGGGCGCGGTGGTAGCCAGGTAAAGCGTTGTCAGAAAATCGTTAGCGATGCCTTGAGCGAACTTGGCGAGCAGGTCGGCGGTGGCAGGCGCAACCAGCAGCGCGTCCGCCGACTGCGCAACCGCTATGTGTTCGACAGCAGAATCGATGTTCGGCGCTTCGGTTCCCGCCGCGAACATGTCGGTAATTACTTTCTCGCCGGAAAGCGCTGCAAAGGTGAGGGGACGAATGAACTCCTGCGCGGCCAGGGTCATCACCACCTGAACCCGAATGCCGCGGTCTTGCAGCAGGCGGACAATCTCTGCCGACTTGTAAGCCGCAATCCCGCCGCTGACGCCAAGAACAACCTTCATAATTCCTGATTGTAAATTCTGGTTTCCTGCCCTGAAAACTGACGAATGTAACGCGGCCGGGCCTCGCCAAAGCCGGTCGCCGAACGGTGCACCCAGCTTCCCTACTCTTGCCCCAGCGCTTTGTCGAGCATTTCGCTGACCACCTCGACCTGTGGCCTGGGGGCCTCCGGAATTGTCCACTTCACCTTGCCGGCCTTGATTTCGTCCTGGGCGATTCGGCAGGGCTTGCGCGAATGTGTGTCAATCACGGGAGGCGCGCCACCCTGCAACTGCCGCGCGCGGCGGGCCGCTACCAGAATGTACCGGTAATTGCTGTCGAAGCCTTCAATCAACTTCATTGTCTTCTCCCCTGTCACTAGCGTTTTCGCTGTGGCGCTGCGTCCGGTGGAAACGAGGCCAGGATGGGCTGCAAACGGTCCCCCACATTCCCCAGGCGAAAACCGTCAGCCCTGGCGATCACCTCCCGCTCCTCGGCGGTTGGTTCCTTTCCTTTGCGCTTTAGCCGCTCTGCAAGCAGAATTCCCTTCAACACCTCAATCGACTCTTCCAACCGGTCGTTCACCAAAATATAGTCGTATTTCCTGTAATTCTCAATCTCCCGGGCGGCCGTATTCAACCGCCGCTCAATCACTGACTCCTCATCCACGCTGCGATTTCGCAAGCGGCGCTCCAGCGTCCTCCGGTCCGGCGGCAGGATGAAGATGCTTACCGCATCGGGGAGGTTTCGCTTGATCTGTTCCGCGCCCTGTACATCAATATCGAGCAGCAGGTCGTGCTCGCGTTGCCCGGCCTGCTTCAGAAATCTTCTTGCCGTGCCGTAGTAGTGCCCGAACACATCCGCATGTTCCAGGAATTCGTCTCTCTTGATCATTTCCTCGAATTCGTGTCGCGGAACGAAATAATACTCGCATCCGTTCCGTTCGTTTCCCCGTGGCGCGCGCGTAGTGTACGAGATCGAGAAATCCAAATCCGGAACCAGCTTGCGCACCTCATTCACCAGGGTGGATTTGCCCGACCCCGAGGGCGCAGAGATGATGAAAACGGCTGTCATTCGAGGTTCTGCACCTGCTCGCGGGCCTTTTCGATATCCGCTTTCATCGCCAGTCCGAGCTCAGTGATTTTCAACGCCTCGCCCGCCAGCCCGGAAGTCTTCGAGAGCAGCGTATTAGCCTCGCGATTCAACTCCTGCAGCAGGAAGTCCAGCTTCTTGCCGACCTCTCCACCCTGGTCGAGTAAATCCAGAAAATGCTTCACGTGAGTATCCAGGCGGACAAGCTCTTCCTCGATGTCGCTGCGATCCACCAACAACGCCGCCTCCTGCAGAATGCGCTCCGGTTCCGCCTGCGTGCCGATCAGTTCCTGCATCCGCGCTTTCAACTTTTCGACATAAGTTTGCAAAACCGCACGCCGGTGCTTGTGGACGGCTTCCGCCGACTCGCGCACACGCTCCATGCGTAGCCTGAGCTCGCGCTCAATGCCGCGTCCCTCCTCCTCGCGCATGTGATTAAGTTTGGAGAGAACTTCGTCCATCACGCTGAGGATCAAAGTGTCCAGCGCCCCGTTCGCGGGCAAGGTCCCGCCCTCCAGCGCCCCTGGAATGCGCAGGATGGCGTTAAGATCGGGTTCCGCGGCAACGCCAAACTCAGCCGCCGCGGTCCGAAACGCCTGCATGTAACCGCCGACCATTTCCCGATTCAAGGAAAAGACTTCATTCCCGCCGCGTTCGATGCTTAGAGTCAGCTCCACATGACCGCGCGCCAGCTTGTCCTTCAGGATTCGGCGCAGCTTCATCTCCAGTTCGTCGGTATCAGCCGGCATGCGGAAATGCGGATCAAGGAAGCGATGATTTACCGATTTAAGCGATACCGCAAAACTGGTGCGTCCCTTACCCTGCGGATCAGTGATCTGCCCTTTCACCTGGGCGAATCCCGTCATCGAGCGGATGGTCACGCGGCTATTGCCTCACTCGAGCTTCCGTCATTCTGGGTTGATCCAAGCTTGCTTGATCGAGCCTTGGTTGATCCAGCTCCACGAATTGCAGGTCATGCAGCCGGCGATAGGTGCCGAACTTCCTCATCAACTCCTCGTGCGTCCCGATGTCCTCGATACTGCCGTTCTCAAGCACCACAATCCGGTCGGCGCGACGCACGGTGGAGAGCCGGTGCGCAATCACAACCACCGTCCGCCCCGTCATTAGATTCTGCAGCGCCGATTGCACCAGCGACTCCGATTCGCTGTCCAGTGCCGAAGTCGCTTCGTCCAAGATCAAAATTGGAGCGTTCTTCAGCAATGCCCTGGCTATGGCAATGCGCTGCCGCTCTCCGCCGGAAAGCCGCACGCCACGTTCCCCAATCATCGTGTTGTAGCCTTCCAGCAGTTCCCTGATGAAATCATGCGCCAGGGCCGCACGCGCTGCTGCCTCCACATCCTTCTGCGAAACATGAGGCTGCCCGTAAGCAATGTTATTGCGCAGGGTGTCGTTGAATAGCACCGTCTCTTGGGTAACCATGCCAATCTGTCCCCGGAGTGAAGCCAGAGTTGCATCGCGCACGTCATGTCCATCAATCAGCAGTTGCCCGGCGCTCACGTCAAAAAACCGGGGGATCAGGTGCACCAGCGTGCTCTTGCCCGCGCCGCTGGAACCCACGACCGCCAGCACTTCTCCGGCGTGGACTTCCAGATTGATATCGCGCAAAACGTCGCGTGACTCGACGCCGTCAGCCTGGTACGAGAACCCCACGTCTTGAAAGCGGATGCTTTGCGAAAACGCAGGCTGCGGTCTGGCTCCGCGTTTCTCGCGGACTTCATCCTGGGCATCTATGAACTTGAACAGCTCCGAAGACGCGCCCACTGCCTGTTGGAAATTGTTGTTGAACAGGGCAAACTTACGCACCGGCTCGTAGAGCTTGAACACCGCGACTATGAACGCGAAAAATATTCCCGAAGTCATCACGTGGTGGCCGATCTCCTGCCGCCCCAGCAGCAAAAGCAGAGCAATCGCGATCGCGCCAAAAATGTCCATCAGCGGAGAGCTGATCGCCGCCGCCGCAACCGAGCGTAGGTTGGCCCGAAACAGCCGCCGCGCCGCCTCCCGGAAGCGCGAGATTTCCCAATTCTCCATGCTGAAAGCCTTGACAATGCGGTTTCCCGTGATGGTTTCGTGCAGAATGTTTTGAATATCCGCCAGCTTGTCCTGTCCACGCCGTGTGGTGTGCCGCACACGGCGTCCAATCTTCCCGGCGGAATAAAGAATGAAGGGCACGAAGAGCAGCAGGATCCATGCCAGCTTGCCGCCCAGCAGCACGACCACAAATGCGGTGAAGATCAGAGTAAAAAACTGCTGTAGAAACTCTGCCAGTACGCTTGACATCGCATACTGCACCCGCTCAATGTCGTTGACAATTGTCGAGACCAGCGTACCCGTAGTGTGCTTCGAGAAGAAAGCCGCTGAACGCCTCAGGATAGAGTCGTAAAGATCGTTACGCAGGTCGGTGATCATGCCGTAGCCGGTGTAATTCACCAGGTACGTGCCGGCATAGTCGCAAAGCCCTTTCAGGATGGTCGCTGCCACCAGAGCAAAGGCTACCGCTGTCCAAGGATTCTGAAAATGGGAAGGAACAAACTGTTGCAGGTAGATGGCGCGATCCGTGCCCGGCATCTTGAAGAGTGGCAGATCGTGCGCCGGAGACGCCGGATTCAACACCCGGTCGAAAATCGGCCCCACCAGCAGCACCCGGAAAGCGTCAAGAAAACCCACGGCAGCCATCAACAGCACCGATGACAATAACTGCCACCAATACGGCGCCACGTATCGTATAAGGCGTGTCAGTTGCCGCATTCGGGGCTCTCGTTGCGCAGTCGCGAAGCCGCGTCTGCGCGTGGAATCGGCATATCGCGCAAGGTCTTATTCTACTTCAGTTCTGGTTCAAGTCAGTTATCGAGCGCACGTCGGTAACCACCGGCCACCTTCCTACGCCGGACTGTCGCGATGCACCACTTTCAGCCGATAGCCGGCTTTCTGCAACCGCTTGCTCACTTCTTCCGCAATCATCACCGAGCGGTGCTGGCCGCCGGTGCAACCGAATCCTATCGTCAGATAGCTCTTGCCTTCCCGGATGTAGTGCGGCAACAAATACACCAGCAAATCCGAGATGCGTTTGATAAATTCTCTCGTCTGCGGAAATGAACGAATATACTTCGCCACTTTCGGATCGCGCCCGGTCAATCGGCGGAACCGCGGCACAAAATGCGGGTTGGGCAGAAAGCGCACGTCGAACACCAGGTCTGCATCCTCCGGCACTCCATGCCTGAAACCGAAGCTTACACATGAAACCAGAATGTTCTTGCCCGACTCGCGTCTCTTAAAACGCTCGGTAATATACGACCGCAATTCGTGAACATTGAACTTGGAGGTATCAATCACCAGATCGGCGATGGCGCGGATCTGCTTTAAGTGTCTGCGCTCAGTCGCAAGAGATGTCTTTACCGACGCGTTCCTGCCTAACGGGTGCGGGCGGCGGGTCTCGCTGTAGCGCCTTAGCAGAACCGCATCCGCGGCCTCCAGAAAAATGACCTTGGTGGGAAGGATGCGCTTGACCGACTTCACCATTTCCGGCAGCGATCCCAGTCCTTTGCCCTCGCGAACATCCACCACCAGTGCCGTCCGTTCGATGTCCGAGGAACCGCCCACCAATTCGGCAAAGCGGGGAATCAATCCAACCGGCAGATTGTCCACGCAGTAATAGCCGAGATCTTCGAAGGCCTTCAGCACCGAGGCCTTGCCCGAGCCGCTCATCCCGGTGATGATCACCAGTTCGCCCGGCCCGTGGCCATCGCGTACAACTGGCCGGCGGGCGGGTTTTCGCCCCTTGGGTTGCTTTCCTACGGTCTTCCTGCTGGCGTTGCGTACGGCCATTGCGCCTGATGTTATCAGGGACGGTGTTCAGTCGCTAGTTGCAGAGGAGATAGCGCCTGCCAAAGCCGACCACTGGCCGGCGCCAGGAGTGGAACAGTTAGGCAGGGCCGGAATTTAGCCGCGACCCGGGTCGGTGCCTCGTGCCTGGCTCTGGGCGACCACCAGCGCCCAGTAGCGCGCCACGCGTTGGGCCGGAGCGCTGAACCTACGGTGTGATCTCGAACACCGCGCCGTGCTTATAGGCGCCCCCATTGAATGTCGTGCCGTAGAGATTGCCAGACGCATCGAGGATCAGGCCGCTGTAAGGACTAAGCCCGTCTCTGCCGTTGAAGGTTTGCAGGACCTTCTCGGCCCAGCCTCCGCCCGTTTGGGGCGTCAACTCGAAAACCGTCCCGCATCCGAGGACGGCAACGCTGCTGCATGACCCGCTGCCGCTGAACGCCGTTGTGCCATAGAGATTGCCGGTGTTATCGAAGATTAGGCCGGCGTAAGGATAGGTTCCCGAGCCGGTGGCGTTGAAGCTATACAGTACCGTCTCAGTCCAGCTTCCCTCGACTGCGGGAGTCAGCTCGAACACTACCCCGTAACCGTAAGCACCGCCCCGGTACGTTGTGCTGTAGAGATCTCCTGCGGCATCGAAAATCAGGCCGGCTTGGGGACTAAAACCATCCGCTTCGTTGAAACTATATAGCAGCGTCTCAGTCCACGTACCACCCGCGCCGGAGGCGAGCTCGAACGCGGTCCCGCATCCGGCGCTGCATCCCACGCCGTTGCCGCCCTCGGAGGTTGTGCCGTAGAGATTGCCGGAGCCATCGAAGATCAGGCTTGAGAAGGGGTAGGTCCCATCCATGCCGTCGGCGTCGAAGCTATGCAGCACGGTCTCCATCCAGCCCCCGCCCGTGATGGGAGACAGCTCAAATACCGTCCCGTAGTCGTGGGCGCCTCCGGCGACCGTTGTGCCATACAGATTGCCGGCGGCATCGAAGATCAGGCTGGCGTAGGGAGCGTTACCGTCCACGCCGTTATTCTCGAAGATGTGCAGCGGCTTCGCCACCCATCTCCCGTAAGCGCTGGGCGTCAGCTCAAACACTGTCCCGACGCCGGCACCGCCGCCATTGATAGTCGTGCCGTAGAGATTGCCGGAGCCATCGAAGGTCAGGCTGGCGTTAGGATGGCTCCCGTCCTCTTCGCTGTCGTTGAAGTTATGCAGCACCTTTTCCGTCCAGCCACCGCCCGTCGTAGAGATCAACTCGAACACCGTGCCGTAACCGTAAACGCCCCCCTCGTAGGTCGTGCCGTAAAGATTGCCGGCGGCATCGAAGATCAGGCCGGCATATGGCGCGGCCCCGTCGGCGTTGTTAAAGCTACGCAGCACCCTTTCCTGGCTAGTCGCGGCCCCCTTCACAAACAGGACCGCACCAAATATCGCTAGCATTGCCCTCAATCCGATGGAGAGTTTCTTGACACGCATTGCCTCTTCTCCTTAGCCCGCAGCTTCGGCGGCCAACGCGGGAGGAAATTCTTCCCATCCCGGAATGCAAGCCAAGCGATTCTACACCCGTTTCAGCCCTCGTCATCCGCCGAATCCTAGAGACCGACTCGGTGAAAGACTCTCGTCGCTAGGCTCATGGGAATATCCGTACGTCGGCAAGGTAAAATTTTGTAAATGGTATGCAGCGGAGCACCCTTCGGAATACCATTGATAGTGTTAGGGTTTATGCTTGGTAATTGGCGTCGTGGGGCGCGAAATTCCGCAACCAAAGTTGCGGTTTGCGCGTCAAAGACCAAGGTGCATCGCGGCCCGGAGTGCGTCTTGGGACGGGGTTCACCACCGCGCTCGAGTCGGAACGAGGCTTTCGCATGACAACTGCTTCCTCCAAATTGGAGGCTAAGAACACGGTCTGGCAGTCGAGATTGGCCCGGGCTGCAGACGGAAACAACCGGTTCGTTTCTGTCTGCTTGCTGTTGACCATGCTGTTGCTCTGCGTCTTTTCCTGGAGCTGCAGCGGCGGCGATCCCAAGTCCTCGGCGCGAGCCAATGTCAATCCAACCATGCCAGTGGCCGTGGCAACTGCAGAACGACGCGACATGCCCTATTACCTTACCGGGCTGGGATCGGTCACTGCCTACTACACTGACAGCATCAAGAGCCGGGTTGACGGCGAGCTCATGCAGGTGAATTTCAAGGAAGGACAGTTCGTAAAAGAAGGAGAGCTGCTGGCCGTCATCGATCCGCGGCCCTATCAGGTCGCCCTCGAGCAGGCACAAGCCACCTTGTTTAAGGATCAGGCCTCGTTGCGCGATGCCAAGCTGAATTATGAGCGGTACAAAGGTCTGCTGCAAAACTCAGGCGCCATGTCACAGCAGCAGGTGGATACTCAACAAGCCACCGTCGATCAACTGGAAGGGACAGTCCGGACGGATCAGGCAACCATCGACAGCGCCAAACTTAATCTGGTCTATTGCCATATCACCGCTCCAGTGAGCGGACGCATTGGTTTGCGATTGGTTGATCCCGGAAACATTGTGCACGCCGCGGATACCAACGCGATGTTTGTGATTACCCAACTGCAACCGATCGCGGTGGTGTTTACGCTTCCGGAAGACCAGCTTCCGACCGTTTCCCAACACATGGCCAAAGGGACACTCGAAGTAGATGCTTACAGCCGCGATAACCAGACTAAACTGGCGACCGGCAAACTGTTGACCATTGACAACCAAATTGACCAGACCACCGGCACCGGACGGCTGAAAGCCGTGTTTGACAACAAGGAAAGCGAGCTTTGGCCAAACCAGTTTGTGAACATCCGGCTCCTGCTGGAAATCCGCCAGAACGCCACCGCGCTCCCTGCAGTGGCGATTCAACGCGGCCCGCAGGGTACCTACGTTTTTGCGGTGAAATCTGATAACACCGTGGAGATACGGCCAGTAACGGTTGCCTTTACTCAAGACAATGTCTCCTCCATCGCAAGTGGCATCTCTCCCGATGAAGTCGTGGTGATCGACGGGCAGGACAAGCTGCAGGCTGGCAGCAAGATTGAAATCAGGCCGGGAGCTCAAAGCCAGCCGCAGCGCACTGCGGGATCCCCGCAACAGAATCAGAATCCTGGGAACCCGGCTACAAACCAGTCTTCGGGAAGCCAGGGTGTGGCAGCGCCTTCCGCTGGAACTCAGCCAGCGACCGGAGCCGCGGAGAATCCGGCGCAAGGCCACGCAACCCCAGGAAAGCCGGCGCAATGAATCCGTCGCGCCTCTTCATCCTCCGGCCTGTGGCCACCGCGTTGCTGATGGTGGCCATCATGCTGGTGGGCATTGTCGCCTACCTGCAGCTTCCCGTTTCAGCTTTGCCGGAGGTGGACTACCCGACCATCCAAGTCATGACGTTTTATCCGGGCGCCAATCCCGACGTCATGGCATCGTCCGTAACCGCCCCGCTGGAGCGCCAGTTCGGTCAGGTTCCGGGTTTGAGCCAGATGACTTCGACCAGTTCCTACGGTTCCTCGGTCATCACTCTGCAATTTGGGCTCGATCAGAACATTGACGTCGAAGAGCAGCAGGTTCAAGCGGCAATCAATGCGGCACAGACCTACCTGCCGTCCGACCTTCCGGTTCCGCCGATCTACAGCAAAGTCAATCCAGCAGACACGCCGATTCTTACCCTGGCATTGACCTCCTCGACCTTGCCGCTCTCCAAAGTGGAAGACCTGGCCGACACCGTGCTGGCGCAGAAGATCTCGCAAGTCTCCGGGGTCGGATTGGTCTCCATCAGCGGCGGCCAGAAGCCGGCAGTGCGGGTACAAGCCAATCCAACGGCGCTCGCCTCTTACGGGCTGAGTTTGGAGGACGTGCGGGCCGCGCTGGCTGCCACCAACGTGGACCAGGCCAAAGGCACGCTTAATGGTCCACAGCAGTCGTTCACCATCGGGGCCAACGATCAGTTGTTGAGCGGGGATCAGTATCGTCCCATTGTGGTGGCGTATCGCAATGGCTCGCCGATCCGCCTTGCCGATGTCGCCACGGTGACGGACGGAGTGGAGAACACGCTGCAAGCAGCATGGATGAACACCGATCCGGCGGTGATCATGAACATTCAGCGTCAGCCCGGGGCAAACATCATTGGCGTAGTGGACCGGATTAAGAAGTTGTTGCCTCAGCTCCAAGCTTCGCTGCCCGGCGCGGTGAAGGTTTCCATCCTGACCGACCGCACGGAAACCATTCGCGCCTCAGTAAAGGATGTGGAATTTGAATTGATGCTCACCGTTGCGCTGGTGGTCTTGGTGATCTTTCTGTTCCTGCGCAACCTGGCGGCGACATCGATTCCCAGCGTAACGGTCCCGCTTTCCATCGTGGGAACGTTCGGCGTGATGTATCTCTTGGGTTACAGCCTGAACAATCTCTCTTTGATGGCGTTAACGATTTCAACCGGCTTCGTGGTGGATGACGCCATCGTCATGATCGAAAACATCGACCGCTTCCTCGAGGAAGGCGATTCGCCGCTGGAAGCTGCTTTGAAAGGCGCCGGACAGATCGGTTTTACCATCGTTTCGCTGACGGTCTCGCTGATCGCGGTGCTGATTCCATTGCTTTTCATGGGCGATATCGTGGGACGCCTGTTCCGCGAGTTCGCGGTCACCCTGGCGGTAACCATCCTGGTCTCAGCAGCGGTTTCGCTCAGCCTGACGCCGATGATGTGCGCGAAACTGCTGAGGACGAAAGACCCTTCCAAAGAGAGCCGCTTCTACAAGGTTTCTGAGAATTTCTATAACCGGGTGATTGAGTTCTACGGACGCACGTTGAAAGTGGTGCTGCGGCACCAGACCATCACCCTGTTGGTGACCGCAAGCACGCTGGTGCTGACCATCCTGCTCTACATCTACGTGCCTAAAGGATTTTTCCCGGTGCAGGATACGGGTGTGATTCTCGGCATCTCCGATGCACCCCAGAGCATCTCATTTTCTGCCCTCGCGCAGAAACAACAGGAGCTCTCGCGTGTCATCCTGCAAGACCCGGATGTAGCCAGCCTGTCTTCCTTTATAGGAGTGGATGGTACCAATCTGACGCCCAATACCGGGCGCATCCAGATAAACCTGAAGCCGCGTGACCAGCGCAAGGATACCGCCTCAGACATCATTCGCCGCCTGCAACCCAAACTGGCGTCAGTGGAAGGCATGACCCTATACATGCAGCCGGTGCAGGACCTTTCGGTGGAAGATCGCGTGAGCCGCACCGAATTTCAATACACCATGGAAGACGCGGATGCGAAGGAACTGCAGCAGAAGTCGTCGCAACTGGTAGCCAAGCTACGCACTCTGCCGGAATTGCGCGACGTAGCCACCGACGAACAGAACGGCGCCCTCGAGACCGATGTGGTCATCGACCGCGATACCGCTTCCCGTCTGGGAATTCCGCCCGCAAATATTGACAGCACGCTTTACGACGCTTTCGGGCAGCGCCAGGTTTCCATCATCTTCACTCAACTCAATCAATACCACGTGGTACTGGAAGTGGACCCGCAATTCCAGCAGAGTCCTGGTTCGCTGAAAGACTTGTACGTAAAATCGGGCAGCGGAACGCAAGTGCCGCTATCCGCATTCACGAAAGTGCAGACCTCAAATACGCCGCTCGCCGTGAATCACCAGGGGCAATTTCCGGTCATCACGCTTTCCTTCAATCTTGCTCCCGGCAAGTCTTTGGGCGACGCCATCAAGGCCATTGACGCCGCGCAGACGGAAATCGGCATGCCTCCCAGCGTCAATACCAGCTTTCAGGGGACGGCTGCAGCGTTTCGCAATTCACTTTCGACAGAGCCCTGGCTCATCGTTGCCGCTATCGTGACGGTGTACATCGTGCTGGGAGTTTTGTACGAAAGTTACATTCACCCCATCACCATTCTCTCCACATTGCCGTCAGCGGGCGTGGGCGCTCTGCTGGCTTTGTGGATCACCGGCAACGATCTGGGCGTGGTGGGCATCATCGGAATCATCCTGCTGATTGGCATCGTGAAAAAGAACGCCATCATGATGATTGACTTTGCTCTGGAAGCCGAGCGGGTGGAACATAAGCCTCCCGAAGAAGCCATCTTTCAAGCATGTCTGTTGCGCTTCCGTCCCATCATGATGACCACCATGGCGGCTCTGCTCGGGGGCTTGCCACTGGCGCTGGGCACCGGCACAGGGTCCGAACTGCGTCATCCGCTCGGGATCACCATCGTGGGAGGTCTCATCTTAAGCCAGGCCCTGACTCTGTACACTACGCCGGTCGTTTATCTCTGGTTCGACCGCCTGGCCAGGAAATTTGAACGCTTGGGAATTGGCAATCCGATCGAAGAACCTGCGGCAGGCGACTAATGAATTTTTCCGCCCCCTTCATCCGACGGCCGATTGGAACATCGCTGCTGACCTTCGCGCTGTTCATGTCGGGAGCCCTGGCTTTCAACTTTCTTCCAGTCGCGCCGCTTCCGCAGGTTGAGTTTCCGGTAATTCAGGTTTCCGCGAGTCTTCCCGGCGCGAGTCCAGAGACCATGGCCTCGGCTGTTGCTACCCCTCTGGAACGACAATTCGGGCGAATTGCCGGCATCAACCAGATGACCTCGGTCAGCCAGCTTGGTTCGACGGGCGTGGTTTTGCAGTTCGATCTGAATCGCAACATTGATGCCGCCGCTCGGGATGTGCAGGCAGCGATCAATGCCTCCCGCAGCCAGTTGCCGTCGTACTTGCCGGGCAATCCGTGGTATCGCAAAGTGAATCCTGCAGACGCGCCGATCCTGATCCTCTCGCTTACCTCGGACAGCATTACCCTGCCTAATATTTACGATCAGACCAACTCGATTCTTTCTCAGAAATTGGCGCAGGTGAGCGGCGTAGGCCAGGTTTATGTGGGTGGGGGCGCGAACCCTGCGGTGCGCGCCGAGGTGGATCCAAACCTGCTGAACAAGTTCGGCATCGGGCTGGACGCGGTTCGCACCGCGCTGAACGCGGCTAACGCAAATCGTCCCAAGGGCGAACTGGCCAATGCGAGCAAGGCTTGGACGATCAGCGCCAACGATCAAATCACGTTGGCCGAGCAATATCGTCCCTTGATTGTTGCCTACAACCAGCAGAATGGCGCCGCAGTGCGGCTGGGAGATGTGGCCGATGTGCAGGATTCGGTCGAAGACGCCCACATCTTCGGCTTGTCCAACGGGAAGCGCGCCGTGATTGTCCTGATTTGGCGCCAGCCCGGGGCCAATATCATTCAGACCGTGAATAATGTCCTGGCCGAACTGCCTCAATTGCAAGCCTCCATTTCTCCCGCCATCAAGCTGGCTGTGGTTTCGGACCGCACGCTCACCGTGCGCGCTTCCTTGCGAGACATTGAAATCACACTGTTGATCTCGGTCGTTCTTGTCATCGGGGTGGTGTTCGTTTTCCTTCGCACCGTGCGTGCCACCATCATCCCCAGCATTGCGGTGCCACTCTCCCTGATTGGCACCTTTGGGGTGATGTACCTGCTTGGATACAGCCTCGACAACCTGTCGCTGATGGCGCTGGCAATTTCCACCGGATTTGTGGTGGATGATGCCATCGTCGTGCTGGAGAACATTACCAGATATCTCGAAAAAGGCCTTACGCCGGTGCAGGCCGCTTTTCGTGGCGCTCGGGAAATTGGCTTCACCGTGCTTTCCATGAGCACGTCCCTGATCGCGGTGTTTATCCCCATTCTGATGATGGGCGGCATTGTGGGGCGGCTTTTCCGTGAATTCGCCGTCACCCTGAGTATTGCCATCGCTGTGTCCCTGGCGGTCTCGCTCAGCACTACACCCACCATGTGCGCGCAGCTTTTGAAATCGTCGGCCGAAGACAAGCACGGCCGCCTTTATAAGTTTAATGAGAGGATGTTCGACCGCCTTCAAAAGGGTTACGGGAGCAGTCTGGGGTGGGTACTCCGTCACCAGTTCGCGGTTCTGGTGATCACGATTGCGACCGCCGCCCTGAGTATTTACTTGTTCGGCGATGCTCCCAAGGGCTTTTTCCCGCAGCAGGACACGGGACGGATTCAGGGATCGGTACAGGCCACACAGGACATCTCTTTCGATGCCATGAAGCAAAAGATGCGCAAGTTCGTTCAGATCGGCATGGAGGATCCCAATATAACGAACATGATCGGTTTTTGTGGCGGCAGCACGGCCATGAATCAGGGCCGCATGTTCATCAACCTGAAGCCTCTGGGCCAGCGCAAACTGAGCGCCGACCAGGTGATTGCTGAGTTGACCCGCAAGTTCTCCGTCGTCCCCGGCGCCGTTCTCTATATGCAGGTGCAGCAGGATCTCAATATAGGAGGGCGCGTCAGCCAGGCGCAGTACCAGTACACCCTGCAAGGAGAGGATCTCGCCCAACTAAACACCTGGGCGCCTCAATTGTTGCAGAAGATGCGGGCGCTTCCCCAGTTGCGGCAAGTGAATACCGATCAGCAGGACAAAGGCCTGGAGAGCAACGTAATTATTGATCGAGACACCGCCTCCCGGCTGGGCGTCGCGCCCGCGGATATTGACTCCGTCCTTTACGACGCGTTTGGGCAACGATTTGTTTCGACCATCTATGAGCCCCTCAATCAATATCACGTGGTAATGGAGGTTGATCCGCGGTTTCAACAGAGTCCGGACACACTGGAAAACGTGTACGTGCACTCTTCCAATGGAAATATGGTGCCGCTGTCGGCCTTCGCCCACTTCGGATCTGCAAATACATCGCTGGCCGTGAGCCATCAAGGGCAATGGCCGGCAGTGACAGTTTCTTTCAATCTGGCGCCCGACGTGTCCCTGGGCCAGGCGACTGACGCGATCGAGAATGCGGAGCGCTCCATCCACTTTCCCGAGACCATTTACGCCAGCTTCCAGGGAACCGCGGCAGCTTTTCAGGATTCGCTGAAAAATGAGCCGGTCCTGATTGCCACCGCACTCCTGGCGGTGTACATCGTGCTCGGAATTCTCTACGAGAGCTACATTCATCCCATCACCATCCTTTCCACCATTCCTTCCGCCGGAGTGGGTGCTCTGCTGGCATTGAAGCTGACCCACAACGAACTCAACGTGATCGGTCTGATCGGGATTATTCTGCTGATCGGTTTGGTCAAGAAGAACGCCATCATGATGATTGACTTTGCCCTGGAGGCGGAACGCGGAGAAGGCAAAGCGCCCGTGGACGCAATTTACGAAGCCTGTGTGCTTCGTTTCCGCCCCATTATGATGACCACCATGGCCGCTCTGCTGGGCGGCCTGCCCCTGGCGCTGGGAACCGGAACAGGCTCCGAGCTGCGCCGACCGCTGGGTATCACCATCGTGGGCGGACTGATTCTCAGCCAGGCCCTCACTTTGTTCACCACTCCCGTGGTGTACCTCTACATGGACCGGCTGCGCTCACACTTGAGTCGCAAACAACACCCCTCCCGAAGAATATCCCCCGCCGAACCCAGCCCCAGTTCTGCGGACTAGCCTATCTCCTTTCCCTGCCTCAAGCCACGAACGTGTTGGCGCTTTGGTAACTTGGTCGCTTCTAAAGTTGGGACCTATCATCCATCATCCCCTAAAGCGTCGTCTCTCAAAGAGGCAGGTCAACGATGTTCAGCCGAATCCGGTTTGCTCTTGTTTCTTTAGTCCTTTTTGCTCTGGCCGCTGCCACCTTTGCGCAAAACGGCGACTACCATGTAATCGCCGTCAGCAATGGCGGCACGATTACGGGGACGGTCAAGTGGTCGGGGCCTGAGCCCCATCTTCCCAGCCTTCCCATCACCAAGGACCCGCAGATTTGTGATCCGGACTCTCATAAAGTCCGCGATCTGGAGCGGTTGATCATCGGCCCACAAGGCGGAGTAGCCAACACCATCGTTTACCTGAAGAATATTTCCAGCGGAAAGGCTTTTGATTTTCCCGAGGCGCGCCGCTTTGTGGACCAACGGCATTGCCGGTACGAGCCCCATATCCTGCTGGTTCCCCAGCAGGCCGCACTCCAGATGAAGAGTTCTGACGCCACCCTTCATACCCTCCACATGGAGGGCGCTGCCAGTTATAACCTCCCATTTCCCTTTCCCAATCAAACCATTAGTCGAGACATGAACACCGCCGGCTTGGTCAACGTAAAGTGCAACGGCGGGCATGTTTGGATGAATGCCGAGATCATGGTGGCTCCTCACCCCTACTTCGCGGTAACCGACGAAACCGGCCAGTTTCGGCTGACCGATGTTCCACCCGGAAAATATGAGCTGGTTGCCTGGCACGAGGGTTGGGTGGTCAAGAGGCAGGAAACGGCTTTCGATGTCCTCACCGAGCGCAAGGTTGAACGCCCTGTCTTCTCTGAACCGAAAACCTGGGAAAAGGAAGTTACAGTCAATCCCAACGCTGCGGCCGTAGTGAATTACACGATCACCGAAAAGTAGCGGCGGTGCCCTTCCAATGGTCTTTTCGACCCCACCAAGCAGTAACTTGTAGCCGATCTCACATCCTCTGCCAATTCTGTCTTGTGCGTTGTTTTTGGTTTGCTCCGAGTGTTAGACTCGGCACTCACTGGAGGCGACTTATGCCGCTTAACCGCCGCGACCTGCTGGCCAAATGCATGGCGCTCGGAGTTGTAACCAGCACAGCCAACCTTTTGCCCTCCGTTCTCGCGGAAGCGTGGGAGCAAAAAGAGACCATGCGGCCGTTGACCCCGCCAGACCAGTTGGGTCCTTTTTATAAGCGGCGCGCTCCCGGCTCGAACGTGTTGCGCGCGCCCGGAGACCCCGGCATGCCTCTTGTAGTCACCGGACAGGTTTTCAATACCCGTGGCGAGAAAATCCCCGGAGCCGCAATCGAAATCTGGCAAACGGATCACCTGGGGATTTACGACCTGGACGGTTACCGTTACCGCGCCAAGCTGGCTGCCAGCGCGGAGGGTAAATACGATTTTTCTTCTGTCATGCCGGGACACTATCCGGCGCGTGCCTGCCAGCACGTCCATTACCTGGTGACTGCGCCCGGCCATAAGCCATTGATCACGCAACTGTACTTCGCAACTGATCCAGTGTTCGATGGCGATCCCGACAAGAATTTCAAGCACGGCGATTCGCCCAGCCGCGAGCTCATACGCCCCGTTCTTCTCGTCGGCGATCCCAAGGACATTCACGCCGCCGTGCAGTTCGAGCTCGTCATGGGGGTACTATGAACGGGGGTGCTATGAGGCAACGGTTCGGAAGGCTGATGCTGATAGTGGCGATCACAACTTGTGCGAACGCGCAGGATATCCGCAAACTGGTTACGATCACCACGTCGGCTCGGGTTCGGGCCGTTTCCGTGTGTGGCTCCAGCGGCCTGGCTGCGGGGCTTGCGCGCCATGGATCAGTTTATGTCTGGCGGCTGCCATCGGGCGAACTGCTCAATAGCCAGCCAGCGCAAGAAGGCGTTAGTGCGCTCGCGTGTTCGCCGGACGGAAAGTGGCTCGCCGTCGGTAAGAGCGACGGTTCGGTGGTGGTAGCGGACATTACGGGAAAGGTGATAAGAACTCTGGCGGTTACGAACCTGGGTATCGGACATCTCGCGTTTTCTCCGGATGGCTCATTGCTGGCGGTGAACGTGGAGGACGCCCCGGCGCAGTTGTGGAATCCGGCTCAAGGAACGCTGGTCGCTGCGCTGAAAACTGATTTCAGTGGCACTACAGGCATGGGCGGCTCAGGCATGGCTTTCTCTCCTGATAGCAGCTTGTTGGCAACTGCTGACGGCGATACTTCCGTCAGAGTTTACGACCGGAACGGCAAATTGAAAACGACGTATTCCGATCTCCTAGTGGAACCGTTTGCCATCAGCTTTACCCCGGACGGAAAGCAAGTGGTCATCGGCGGGGCGGATTGTATGCTAACAATCCTCGATGCGTCCGATGCTCATGTAATGCGGCGGCTCGCCAAACAACCCGATCCGATATTTGAGGTCGCTGCACTGCCGGACGGCGTGTCGCTAGTGAGTCTTCACATTGACGCTGCGAGTTTTACGAAGTTCACGACCCTCTTGTGGAACGTCCAAAGCGGCGAGCGGCGTAAGGTTCCGATCGATGGCGCTCACCTCGTGGGTTACGGAGTAACCGCGGGCCGCAAAGCGGTCGTCTTCACCGCCGATTCGGACTCGAGTCTAACCGTCTGGGTTTTTCCCAACTGACCTCTCTGGCGCGCCAGTGGGCCTGAGGTCATCCGCCTAGCGGCCGTTTACCGGCTACCTCTCCGGATTGTGTCTCGATAAAGGGCTGTTCGGAGGTAATCCGTGACCGGTTGGATTCAAACAAGAACAAGTTTTAGAAGCTCTTACCGTCCGGCGGCGATGGGCCGGTCGGTATACAGCGATTTTCCGGAAATTTCTTCAACCAGATAGATTGTCTTTCCTAATACCTGGTCCGCCTGCGCCTTGAATTCCAGAGGAACGAACAGAAACTTCCGCGTTCCTTGGCCCCACCGTGCTTTGAGCTGCTCATCAGTCAGGAAGATAGGTGGAGCATCCGAGTAATCCGATCCCCAAATCATGGAACTGGTGCGCCCATTGACCAGAAAAGCCTGCCGCCCTGTGTAGAAAATCACCGACGATCCGTAAGACTGATCCCCATACAACAGCAGTTCCGCCGCCGTGTCGCCAGTGTCGGGAGCCGTATATCGATTGAATGTTTCAGCGAGTGAGCGTGACGAGAGCATCGGCTCAAAACGCACGAGGGCGATGTGAGCCGCAATCAGAAAGACCGCCGAAGTAAGCCCAACGCAAAGTGTCGCGCCGATATCGTTTCGCCGGGCCCGCAGCCACCATGCGATCGCCGGGCCGAAGGCGAATGCCACTGCGGCGATCAAGGCTGGCAGCCTCAGCGCAGCGAAGGATTCTGTCGTAAGGTCAAAGAAATGAGACATGGAGAGCGTGTAATCTCCCACGCCGCGATGCGCCAGCAGAGAACCGATATCCGATACGAAAGGCAGGCTGCGTGAGGCCCATAAGCCATAGCCGAGCACGGCGGCCACTGCAATGCCGATGGCGACGAAGACGGCATGCGCGCCGGTAACCCAACCGCGGAAAGCGCCGCTATTCTCCAGGGAAGGTAGTCCGGCAGCGGTCAGGACCAACAGCGGGAAATACGCCGGAAAAGTGTAGTACTCCTGATTGGTGGAGAGTGAAAAGAAGATCAGAATGAATGCCGCATAACAAAACAGCAGGCAAGTCGTCTTCTGGGCAAACGTGAGTGGTGCACTCTGCGAGCTTGAAACCCGAAATGCACGCCAGCGAGACAGCCCCCAGCGCACGACGGCTGGCAGCCACAAACTCCAGGGAAAAAGCCAGACCAGATGCAGCGTCCAATAGAGAACGCCGGGAAGTTTGTTGTAATCGCGCGGGTAGCGCTGGCCGAGAAACCGCAGCCAGTGCTCATTCACAAAATAGAACCAGAGGAACCCGTGCACGTTGCCCGGGGCCGGAATCGGCCCCGGATGGCCCTCGCCAGGGTTCCGCAATGCCGCCAGAATATGCCACGGCGCAGCAATCAGGAGAAAAACAAGCGCGCCTGAAAAGACCCTGAACTCACGCCAGCGGCGCCATTCTCCAGTGAGAAGCAGATACGGAAGCACCGCGCCCAGAAAAAACCCCGGCGCAATCAAACCCTTGGTGAGCACACCCAGCGCGAGCGCCGTGTACGCCAGGTAGAAGTAAGAGGAGCGGCGATTATCCGTTCCGAGCAGAAAGGCATACAGGGCTCCCGCGATCAGAAATGCAAGGATTACTTCAGGAATGAAAATACGGGTGAAAAGAAAAACTCCGGCGGCAGTTTCCATGCTGAGGGCGGCATAGAACGCAGCCCGCGTCCCGTAGGCTCTGAGCGCCCACGTCCAGGCCAGCCACATCAACAGCAGCACAGAGATCGCGGAAGGAAGATGTGTGGCGAACGCGTTGAAACCGAAGACACGATAACACCCTGCAACCAGCCAATACGGCAGTGGTGGCTTCTCCAGATAGCGAATGCCATCCACCCGCAGCGTGACCCAATCGCCGGAAAGTGCCATCGCGCGGGCCGCGTTGGCGTGAGTCGCGTCCGCATCATCGAGAAGAGACGGAGAGAAAAGCGCCAGAAAAAAGACGGCGGCCCAGATGGCCAACAGCAAGGCCCAGCCGTGCCGGTGAATCGACCAGGATTTCTGGTCTTCGCCAGATTGAGATTCTATCGGGTTGGAGATTGAGGACCTCAAGCCCGGAGCACTGTCGAAACCACTCGTTCGCAATTAATTAGCATAGCAAGTAACCCCGAAACTGGCCTTCTTTGGCCCATGACCAGCACAGTTTGATAATCTGGCTTGGTCCTGGAATTCTGACCGTCATCTTGAGAAAACTCCTGCTCACGATTGTTTTTGTACCCCTCCTCGCCGCCGCTGGGTGGTGGTATTTCCACCAGCGCCAGTTGCCGGACTACGGCCCGGCGTACCGGGAATATGCCTACGTCACGAATGGAAAAAGCAATTCAGTCAGCGTGATTGACCTGCGGGCATTTGAGCTGGCGAAAACCATTCGAGTAGGAAACGAGCCCACCGGTATTGCCGCCAATCAGAAGAAAAACGAAATCTACGTCGTCAACGCCGGTTCGAACAGCATCAGCGTGATTGACGCCGAGCGCAATGCGCTTGCCGCCACCATCGGCGTGCATGGCCGGCCCTACTTTATTGACGTTTCCGAGGATGGCAAGCGGGCGTACGTCGCCAACTCCGGCTCGGCGAATGTTTCTGTTATTGACCTGGACAAGCGTATCGTGGTCGGCAATATTCGCGTGGGAGCTGCTCCCGGCCTGGCCAGAGTCTCGCCCGACGGCCAGACGGTTGTAGTCAGCAACCGCGCGGACAACACAGTTTCGCTGATTGATGCCCAGCGTCTGGCCGTGCGCGGCACCATTCCCGTTTGCGCTCAGCCCGGGGACATTGCCATCCTTCCCGACAATAATAAAGCCTTTGTCGCCTGTTCCGGCTCAGCCCAGGTAGCCTCGATTGACTTGAAGAGCAATAAACTCCTGGCTCTGCTCGATGTTGGCAAAACTCCCGCCCAGCTTGCCTTAAAGCCCGACGGCGGCGAACTGATGGTGAGCAACTTCGATTCCGATGATGTTTCCATTGTCGAAACCACGACCAACGAAGTTGGCGGCAGCTACCTGGTCGGAAGTCATCCTTCGCGCGGGCTGGTCACGGCGGATAATTCCCGGCTCTACGTCAGCAGCTTTGGCTCGAACTCCGTCGCCGTCTATGACATTGATATGGGAAAAGTGATCGCCTCGCTGCCGGTGGGAAGCCACCCGGACGGGCTGGCGCTTTCGCAAAATCAGAATTATTTGTTGGTTTTGGATTCCGAGTCTGGAGACGTGACCGTCATCCAGAAACGTATTCCGGACAAGAAGTTCGAACCCGGCGAGTACTCCCTGCTAACCCTGATCCCGGTCGGCATTCAGCCTAACAATATTGTGGTGAAGTCGTTTGTGCTGCGCGAACCGCCGCAAAAATGATCGGACCGAAAGCGGAGCACCTTGCTCAGGCCCCCGCCCCGCAGCACTTCTTGTATTTCTTGCCTGAGCCGCAGGGACAAGGATCGTTCCGCCCGATCTTCGCTGAACCACGCACCACCTGCTGCACCTGCTGCATGTCTCCCGAACCGGCCATGCGGGCTGATTCCAGTTCGCGGCGCTTTCTGCGCTGGAACGCTTCTTCGATGTCATCCACCGAGGTGGTTACATTTCGCGGTGGACGGCGGCCATTGCCATCAGGTCCGGCCTCAACTCCCGATCCCGCCGGGACCGACCTCGGCTCCGCTGGACGCTCCAGAATCTGCATCAGGTACAGATACCGAACCGTATCTTCCTGGAAGCGCCGCATCATGGCTTCGAACATGTCGAACGACTCGCGCTTGTACTCGACCAGAGGATCGTGCTGCCCATAACCGCGCAGGCCGATGCCTTCCTTCAGGTGGTCCATGTCCCGCAGGTGGTCTTTCCACTGCGAGTCAAGCACGCTCAACATGATCATGCGCTCGTGGTAGCGCATGGCATCCGGGCCGATAAGTTTTTCTTTGGCATCGTAGCGGGCCTTGAGCTTGTCGAAGACAGCATCGCCGAGTTCCTGGCGGTTCAGCATCTCCGGCTTCACGCCTTCGGCGAGAATATCCACTCCAAATCGCGTAAAGACCGCATCCTTTATCCCTTTGAGATCCCAGTCTCCAGGATGGGTCTTCACCGGGCAGTGCTGGTCCATCAAGTCGCTGAGAATGCTGGACACGTAATCCTCGAGGATGAGTTCTTTCTGCTCCACCCCTTCGAGCAGTTGGTGGCGAAGCCCGTACACCGCCTCGCGCTGCTTGTTCATCACGTCGTCATATTCCAGCAGGTGTTTGCGGGCCTCGAAGTTCTGCGCTTCCACCGTCTCCTGCGCTTTTTCAATGCGCCGCGAGATCAACCGCGATTCGATCGGGATTCCCTCCTCCATCCCAAGCCGCTGCAGCAGGGTCGAAACCCACTCTTTGGCGAAGATGCGCATCAGGTCATCTTCGAGCGAGAGATAGAAGCGCGAGGAGCCGGGATCGCCCTGCCGGCCCGCGCGTCCGCGAAGCTGATTGTCAATGCGGCGCGACTCATGCCGTTCGGTCCCGAGGATGTGCAACCCCCCCACTGCAACCACTTCGTCGTGTTCCTTGTCGGTTTGTGACTTGTACCGGTTGAAGATTTCCAGCCACTGGTCCGTCGGCACAACATATTCGTTGCCTTCGTAGTACCAGACTGTGCTCTTGCTCTGGTCAACATCTACCAGGATTTTGCCTTGAGCGGCGCGCAAGGGCTGCGCAATTCCCTTCTTTACGCATTCCTTCTTGGCCATGAACTCGGGATTGCCGCCAAGCAGTATGTCTGTGCCGCGCCCGGCCATGTTCGTGGCAATGGTTACCACGCCCTTGCGCCCGGCCTGGGCGACAATTTCGGCTTCGCGCTCGTGCTGCTTGGCATTCAACACCTCACGCTTGACGCCTTTCTTCTTCAATAACTCGGCGAGACGTTCCGACTTTTCAATTGACGTAGTTCCGACCAAAACCGGCTGGCCGGTTGCATGCAATCTCTGGATTTCATCGGCTGCGGCAAAGTACTTCTCATTTTCCGTGCGGTAAACCACATCAGGGTTCTCAAGACGAAGCAGCGTCCTATTGGTTGGAATGACCATCACTTCCAATTTGTAAATCTTGTCGAATTCTGGCGCTTCTGTTTCCGCCGTGCCGGTCATTCCCGCCAGCTTCTTGTACATGCGGAAATAATTCTGGAAGGTAATGGTGGCGAGCGTCTGGTTCTCCCGCTCGATTTTGACGTTTTCTTTGGCTTCGACCGCCTGGTGCAGTCCATCGGACCAGCGCCGGCCGGGCATCAGGCGGCCGGTGAACTCGTCAACAATAATTACCTCGCCCTCTTTCACCACATATTCCACGTCGCGGTGATAAAGCGCATGGGCCTTTACGGCAGTGTCCACATGGTGCTTCAGGTCCCAGTTTTCCGGATCGGCAATGTTGCCGATGCCCAAAAGGCCCTCAACCTTTTCCCACCCTTCATCTGTAACCGTGATGCTGCGGCGCTTTTCATCCACCACGTAATCTCCGGTGAGCTGTGCGGGTTCGCCGGGAGGGCCCTCGATCTCTTCACCTTTTTCCAGCCTGGGGATGATGCGGTTCACACGGGCATACTTGTCTGTGGATTCTTCGCTGGCGCCGGAAATAATCAGCGGCGTGCGAGCTTCATCAATCAGAATGGAATCAACTTCATCCACGATGCCGAAGTTGTGGCCGCGCTGCACGCAATCCTTGAGGTCGAACTTCATGTTGTCGCGCAGGTAGTCGAAGCCGAACTCATTGTTGGTGCCGTAGGTCACGTCGGCGGCATAGGCATCACGCCGCTGCTGGTCATCGAGGTCATGGACAATGACGCCTACCGTCAGGCCGAGAAAACGGTAGAGCTTGCCCATCCACTCGGAATCGCGCTTGGCCAGATAATCATTCACCGTGACCACGTGAACCCCGCGCTCGCTGAGCGCGTTCAGATAAACCGGGAGGGTGGCGACCAGCGTCTTTCCTTCACCGGTCTTCATCTCGGCAATCTTGCCCTGATGCAGAACCATGCCGCCAATCAACTGCACGTCAAAATGGCGCATGTTGAGCACACGGCGACCGGCCTCGCGAGCCACCGCAAAAGCCTCGACCAGCATTTCCTCGAGCACTTCGTTTGTGGCCTTGCGGCGTTCGTCGTCAATCTCTTTAACGCGCTCGGGATCGGCGTCCGCCTCGTCGGGAATTAGGCCCAGACGGGCCTGAATGCGCTTGCGGAATTCGTCCGTTTTGGCGCGCAGTTCATCGTCGCTGAGCTGTTGCATGGCGGGTTCGAGCGCATTGATCTCCCCCACCTTGGGCATCAAACGCTTGAGGTCGCGCTCGTTCTGGGTGCCAAAAATCTTGGCTACAACTTTATTAAACAATCGGATAATCCTTGGAAAAGGCAAGCTGAAGGCTCTGCCTGTCTTGTTTAGAAGCCTAGCATATTAGATGCTGCCGCATCAGGTAAGTCGCGGAAGGACCGTAACGCAGGCCAGGACACTTGAGATGGTAAAATGAAATTGCAACCGACGACGAGGTTAGGAGCAAGGAGGGGCCGAGGACATGGCTGAACCAGCGCGCAAGAGGGCCGAGAAGATAGTAGCGAGAAGAACTCCGGGCCGCAAAGTCCCTAGGTCGAAGAAAGACACTGCCAAGGCGTTGGCCTCGATGATCGAGCAGCACCTCACCGATCTTGGCCTGCCGGCTGAAGAAAAGAACCGCAGAGTCGCAAGATTTAGCGAACGGGTGGACAAGGCTACCGAGAGCCACGCCAGATCTTGAGCATTTCCGCGAACTTCGGATGGTCCGGCTTTATGCCGAAATCATCCTCCAGCCCCGCTTTGAACGTTTCCTCATCGCCACTTCTGAGTAGTTTTTCGAGTTTTTCTTTCAACTGACGTTCTCTACGGCGAGCTTGCGCTCGACCGGTACGGGGACGAAAAAATTCCGCGTCAGTCATACGATTCAGCCAGTTTCTTAGCTTGTGCCCGCCTCCGCCCAGCAGCGAACGGAAGTCATCCCTTTTTACTTTGCAGGAAACAAGGGGAAGTGTCCAGCGCTGAATGGAGAATCAAACCAAGGCAATTCCCCTGCGATTTCTCAGGAGCGAGTGAGTTCAGGTTTCGCCACTATCCACACCCAGGTCAAATGCACAATCAAGAAAGATCGTGTCCTGCTCCGGGCGTGAATCCCCCGTTTTCGTGTATATTCCCCACGAACGATGCCCACCTTTTACGACCTGTTTCGCGCGTGTGCCGGACGCTGGCCTAATGACGTTGCGCTGGAAATGCAGCGCCGCGATCACGTCGAGAGCTATACCTATGCCGAAGTGCGCCGCATGGCCGAATCCATCGGCCGCTGGCTGGTGGAAAGTGGGAATCCGCCCGGCGCGCGCATCGCCATCGTGGCGGACAATCATCCGCTCTGGGTAGCGGCTTACCTGGGCATCATCGCCGCGGGCTGCACCGCCGTTCCGCTCGACACCGCGTTCCACGCGGACCAGGTCGCGAAGCTGTTGAAAGATAGCAGCAGTTCCCTGCTGATCTGCGATACAACGCACTTGGCGGTCGCGCGAGAAGCTCTGGCCGGCAGCCCCACACCGATCATACTGATGGACTCTTCGAGCAATTCTCGCTTTCCCTCAGCCGGACATCCGGGGGCGGCTGTCCGCACCCAAACAGATCTTGACTCCATCTTTTCCGCCGGTCCCGGCACTTTTTCATCCGCTGCCGTTTCGTCCGACAATCTGGCCGCGCTTCTATACACGTCCGGCACCACCGCCGACCCCAAAGGCGTCATGATCACCCACGCCAATCTGCTGGGCGAAGTCGAAGCGGTGTTCGGCTGGGTGCAACTTGGCCCCGACGATGCCCTGCTCGGAGTTCTGCCCCTGTTCCACGTGCTTTCACAAATGGCCAACATTTTGATTCCCCTGGTTAGAGGCTCGCGCGTGGTTTTTCTCGAGACGTTGAATACCAGCGAATTGCTGCGTGCTTTACAGGAGCGCCAGATCACTGCATTTGCCGTCGTTCCGCAGTTCTTCTACCTGATCCACGAACGAATCTTCAAGGAGGTCGCACAGCGCGGAAACCTGGCGGGATGGGGGCTGCGCGCTTTAATGGCCATTACCCGATTCTCGCGCCGCCTGGGATGGAATCCTGGAAAACTTTTCTTTCACTCGATTCACAGTACCCTGGGCGAAAAAATACGCTACCTGGTTACGGGAGGGTCGCGCTTCGATCCGCAGATCGGCCGTGACTTCTTCGCCCTCGGCATTGACATCCTGCAAGCCTACGGCCTCACCGAAACCAGCGCTGCTGCTTTCGCTACCGCGCCCGATGACAACGTCATCGGGTCCGTGGGCAAGCCTCTCCACGGTGTCGAAGCCCGCATCGTCGATCCGCAGCCGTCAGAAGACGCCGGCGCGCCGGTTGGCGAGATTCTGATTCGCGGCGCCATCGTCATGAAGGGCTACTGGAACCGCCCCGACGCCACCGCTGCCGTTCTGAAAGATGGCTGGCTCTACACCGGCGATCTCGGCTACTTTGACGCCGACGGCAATCTCTTTATTACGGGACGAAAAAAGGAAGTCATCGTCCTCAGCAACGGCAAGAATATCTATCCCGAAGAAGTCGAAGCTCATTACTTGAAGTCGCCCTTCATCCAGGAGATTTGTGTCCTCGGCCTCGAGGGGCGGCCCGGCGGGCCGAACTCGGATCGTTTGCACGCCGTAATAGTGCCGAATTTCACTGCGCTCAAGCAGCAGAAGATCGTCAACGTCAAAGAAGTCATTCGCTATGACGTTGAGGGGCTTTCGGTGCAGCTTCCCTCAACCAAGCGAATTGGCAGCTACGAAATCTGGCAGGAAAGCCTGCCTCGCACCACCACCCGCAAACTGAAGCGCTTCGAGATTGAAAAGCGGGTCAAGGCTAAGCCGGCAAGCGGCGTCCCTGATACAACTTCCAGCGCCGAGCCTGTTTCTGTAGAGGACGCTCTCTGGCTCGAACAACCCGAGGTGCAACCGGCTCTCAAAGTCATCCGCGCTGCAGCGAAGACCAAGGCGGAAATAATCCGTCCTGAAGACAACCTCGAACTCGACCTCGGATTGGATTCCATGCAGCGCGTGGAGCTGCTCGTAGCGCTCGAGCAGGAACTCGGCGGCAATGTTGAAGAATCAAAGCTAGCCGAAATCTACACAGTTCGCGAATTGATAGATACCGTACGGGAGAGTGCTGGCAGCGGCCACGAACGCACTCCGCACACGCATTTTGCCGGCTGGAAAGCTCTGCTGGAAGAGGATTCCGCCGATCCCGAGGTGCTGGCTCTCGGCGAGAACCGCCCCGTGAGTGAATCCGTGCTCTATCTGTTAAGCCGCCTGGTGCAACTCTTTTCCTACGACCGGTTCCATCTGAAAGTTACGGGGCTGGAAAAAGTCCCGGCGCATGGCCCGTTCATTCTCTGTTCCAATCACCAGAGCTTCATTGACCCCATGATTATGGCCGGGGTTTTGCCTTGGCAGGTCTTTCACAATTTATTTTCGGTCGGAACCAGCGACATCTTCGGCTCCGGCTTCATGCGCGGCCTAGCGCACTGGCTGCGCGTGGTCGTGGTTGATCCCGACGCCAACCTGTTACCTGCAATGCGCGCCGGCGCGTTCGGCTTGCGGCATGGCCGCATATTGATCCTCTACCCGGAAGGCGAACGCAGCATTGACGGCCCGCCGAAGACATTCAAGAAGGGCGCTGCCATTCTTTCCATCCACATGCAGGCGCCTATTGTGCCCGTCGCCATTGACGGGTTCCATGATGCGTGGCCGCGTGGAAAACCGTTCCAGAAATTTGCACCGCTGAACATTGCTTTTGGCGATCCGATTTATCCGCCGCCTGCAGCCGAAGCCTCGGAAGAAGCCTATGAAAAACTCACTGTAGAGCTAAAGACGCGAGTGGCAGGAATGTGGGAAGCCCTTGCAGAGACGTAGCCTGCTAGTCTGGTTTGCTAGGTTTCGTCACTTTGCTCGCGGATGCGTCTGGTCGTACACCTGCAACACATGCTTCATGGAAAGCTGGGTGTAGCGCTGCGTGGTCGAGAGGCGCTCGTGACCCAGCATTTCCTGAATAGCCCGCAGGTCCGCGCCTTCTTCGAGCATGTGCGTGCCAAACGCATGGCGCAGGGTATGCGGATGCACATCCGGAGAAAGCCCTTTGGCGACCGCAATTTTCTTGATGATTCGCCCCACGCTGCGAGTCGTAAGCCGTCCGCCGCGCCGATTGATCAGGAGTGCCGCGGTATTCTTCTTGCTCAGAGCCAGCGCTTGCTGGCGCGCCGGCAAGTACACGGCAAGAGCCGCCCGCACCGCATCTCCGAACGGTACGTAGCGTTCCTTCTTCCCTTTGCCGCGGATCAATATGGCCTCGGCGCTCAGGCGAATGTCATCCAGGTTGATTCCGATCAGTTCCGAGTTGCGGATGCCGCATCCGTAGAGCAACTCGAACATCAGCCGGTCACGCTCGGGAAAAGCCGCCACTTCGGGCATTTGCCCGTCAAGCATCGAGTTCATCTCTTCGACCGTGGGAACTCGCGGAAGCTTCTTGGGCAGTTTCGGTGTCGAGACCAGAGCCGCCGGATTCTGCTCGACGACTCCCTCTTGCGCCAGCCAGCGATACAGAGAACGCACCGCCGCCAGCGAACGTGCCACTGAAGCCTTGCTCAAGCCTTTCTCGTAAAGATGCGAAAGAAATCCGCGAATGTTCAAGTGATCAATGCCTCGCCAATGGCGAGACCCGATGTAAGCGGCAAAAACCTCGAGATCTCCGGCATACGCCTTGATGGTGTGCGGTGACGCATTCCGCTGGCGCATGGTGCGGAGAAACTGATCTACCGCCTTTTCAACCATCGTTCTCTTGGTTTCGGCAGCCATTGAGTGAGTTGGATTTCCCTTTGCCTCTGTGTGTCTCTGTGGTGATTGGTTTTTCATCTTGCCTTCGCCCGCGGATGATGTTTCTGATAAACGTTCTTAAGCCGGTCCAGCGCCAGATGTGTGTACACCTGCGTGGTCGAAATATCAGCATGGCCCAGAATCGTCTGCACTGTGCGCAGGTCCGCGCCGTTTTCCACCATGTGAGTAGCGCAACTGTGGCGCAGCATGTGTGGGCTGGCGTTCCGCCCCATGCCTGACGACGCCGCGCGCACCATCTGCCACACACGTTGCCGGGTCAGCATTCGCCCGCCGCGCCCCAGAAAAAGCAGCGGAGAACTTTTGCCCGCAGCCAGCGCCCGGCGCGCGTCTTTCATATAACCGGTCAATGCATCCTGCGACGATTTTCCCAGCGGAACGATCCGCTCTTTGTCTCCTTTGCCCCGCACCAGGACATACCCCAGCTCAAGCTTCAGATCTTCGAGCTTAACGCCGACAATCTCGGAAACGCGCAACGCACCCGCATAGAACACTTCCAGCATGGCCCGGTTCCGCGCAGCAATAGCCTCAGCTTCTTTTCGATTGGAAGGCGCGTGAGGCCTCGCCAGCAACGCTTCCATTTCGTCGCGGGCCAGCGCTTTAGGCAGCACTTTCCATTGTTTCGGAGAATCAATGTTCAGCGTGGGATCATGCTCAATCAACTTATCGAGCAACAGATAGCGGTAAAAATGGCGTAGCGCCGAAAGCTTCCGTCCCACCGAACGCCCATCCACCGCGTTGGAAAATAATTGCTGGATGAAATCGCGCACATCGTAACGGCTGGCTTTAACCAACGGGCGCTTGCGCGTTTGCAGAAATCCGCGAAATTGTCCCATGTCGGTCGCGTAAGCTGCCACGGTCAGCGGCGCCAAACCTTTCTCGATTTTCAGGTAGTCCAGAAACCCTGCGACAACGCGGGAGTCGGCTGCGCCAGGCACAACTCGAGTATCAACATTATCGGACGCGGTGAAAAGTGCCCGGGAGGATGCGTAAGCTTGTGCGAATATGGTTTCAATTGCGGCGACCGCAATGCTGCGAGGCAGGCAACGGGGACCGATTTTCGTCTTCCTCCTATTGACAATCCAGCGACCTGATGGCATAGTACGCTGGTTTCTTACGTGCTCCCCCAGTTCGTCTTTCTCCGGGTTCAACAAAGGCCTTTTTGCTCCTTAGATAGCTGTCGAGGACAACGGGTAGGGGCTGGATGAAGCGGGTTGCTCACTTTGTCGTTCTTTTTTGTCCGCTGTTGGTCGTTGGCATTCTGCCTTTGACTGGCTGTGGCGGCGGGGCCAGCTCCACGGCCGCAGCGCCGCAGACTCCGCCGGCTCCGACCGCTTCCCTGACCGCCAGCCCCTCCACCGTGCAACAGGGTCAGTCCGCCACGCTCACCTGGCAGACGACCAATGCCACCACGGTCACCATCAGCAGCATCACTGGAAACCTGCCGGCGAAGGGTTCTCAGCAAGTCACACCCAGCACCGCCACCACCTACACCCTGACGGCCACCGGATCTGGTGGAACGGTCACAGCCACGGCCCAGGTTGATGTGACCCCGCCCCCGCCGCCGACAGCCACATTGACCGCCAATCCCACCACGATTCAAACGGCGGCGTCCACTCTGCTGACATGGCAAACGACCAACGCCACCGCGGTCATCATCAGCGGGATTGGGAATGTTGCACTCAGCGGCTCGCAGCAGATGACGCCGACCGCGTCCACGACCTACACCCTGACCGCCACAGGAATTGGTGGAACCGCAACGGCCACTGCGCAGGTCACCGTGATTCCGCCCCCGCCGATTTCCGCCGCCTTTTTCGGTATGACGATCGGAGACACCGCCCTTTACCCTCCTTCCACTGTGCCGATCGGCGCCATCGGACACCCCAGCCTTTTGGCCTGGGAAACCATTGAAGCCAAGGGTCGTGGAGAATACGACTTCAGCACCTATGACACGTTCGTAAACTGGGCCAACAGCAATGGCATCCCGTTCATGATGACTTTTGCCTGGACGCCGAACTGGGCCTCCGTCAACTGTCCCGCTACTGGGGTTTGTACAGCCGCGCCTGACGACATGACCGATTGGCAGAACT
>Ga0210394_10000173_pt1 | contig 154620 bp, 130 predicted proteins | sample IncBWC12MmetaG_FD_160121 | JGI IMG/M metagenome (GOLD analysis project Ga0210394, IMG submission 160121) | Forest soil microbial communities from Barre Woods Harvard Forest LTER site, Petersham, Massachusetts, United States - Inc-BW-C-12-M | ecosystem: Environmental > Terrestrial > Soil >... | reverse complement strand
GAGGGGCCAATAAGGATTTCTCTGCATTCCCCATTGTTCCTTTTCAATGACTTGGCGCTCCCCGGCATTTCTTCTAAGTCCTTTAGATTCCGCTCGGTATTGTTTTCGATCCCCACCGCCCCTACCAGTTTTCTCATTCCATAAAAAGAACTTGCCACTTTCACGAATCTGACCCTACTAGGGATACGCAATAGCGTTCGCTATTCGAGAGCTTCCCCTGTTCGATTACCAATATGCTGAGTCTAGGACGGAGTCAGCCCAGAGAGCAGAGTGTGCATAAGTGCACAGACAGCCGATTTTAAGTCAACGGAGACTTGTTGGTAAGGAGACTCCAATGATGGCCCGGGCAGGTGTTTGGAAGCGAAGGCGTGAAGATCTCAAGAATAGAAGAACCCCGCTATTCAGGAGATATGAGAAGAGTCCTAACGATCTTCGTCTCGCGTTGGAGATTAAGATTATCGACGATCAAATCGCGGAGTGTACTCAACAGATGGAACGAGAAAATCGAGGGCTGGAGCCAGTGCGGGGAAATCCAAGCCTAGCTTAGGAGAGCATAGTGAAGTTTGGAAGCGCCGCGCTTCAAAACTTACTTAAACTAACAATGGCAGGCATGCCGCGAAGGGGTTCCCACAGTGAAGAACTTAAATTGAAGAGTAACTCCTGCGGGCTCCGAAGGGTAGTGCCGGATTTGCCCCGTTAGTAAGATTCTCCGGGGCGTAAAGCGATGATAGGCGCAGATTTCCGTGTTGGTTTTGAATCTGAATCTTTCATTGTCATGCGCGGCGAGATTGATGGCCAGGAGAGCAAACTAACTTAAGAACTCCGAGTCACGCCACCGACGGTTCCATTGTCGTTCAATTGTTTTGACTTCCCACCGAGGTGGAAAGTCTACCTCCGTAGAAACGTTCTCAATCTGTCTTTCCCACTCCCTGGAAAAGTCTCGCAAAATTGTACAAAACAGAACAGCACGCGAGATTGTATAAAAGGGGACAGCGCGGCTCCTCGAGAGTACCAATAATGTGGTACTGCACACTGAGCACGGGCGAATCGTTGCTCGAACGGCAGGCGGGCTGTTTAGTGAACTATGCGAACCGCCGGAGTTTCAGGATCCGCCGCAGTGAGGCAGCTGCTGCATGGTACGGGTTCAGGCTTTCCAACAAGGTAGAACTGGTGGGAAGCATGGGGCTACGGGAACAACGCATAGGAGCAAAAAGTTGTCAAAATCTCCAGGGCACGCACGCACTGTAAAAGTATTTATCGCTGACGGCAGTCAACTGAGCTGCCAATTGATAGCGGGCGCCGTACGGCGTGGTCGCTACCGGACCCGCGTGGTCGGCTACGCGACTGACGCGGCGGGAATTCGCGAAGGACTCGAAGAGAGCGATGCGGACGTCGCGGTGATTGGTGCTCGCTTAGATAACGAGGACCGCGCTGGTTTTGATGTGACGCGGGAAATAATTGCTTCGCGCTCCAAACCCAGCGTCATCATAATACTCGATTCCAACAAGCCTACGATGGTAGTGGAAGCATTCCGGGCAGGGGCAAGCGGGATATTTTCCAGGGACCAATCGTCTGAATTGTTGTGCAAGTGCATCCACGCAGTGCACAAGGGGCAAGTGTGGGCGAGCAGCAAGGAATTGCATTTCGTGATTGATGCCTTGGGCCCGGCTCTGCAAGCCAAATCGATTTCTCTGCGAGCAACGGGCTTGCTCACAAAAAGGGAAGAAGGCGTTGTCCATTTGGTAGCCGAAGGCATGACCAATCGTGATATTTCACAAGAACTAAAACTGAGTGAACATACGGTCCGGAATTATTTGTTCAGAATCTTCAACAAAGTGGGAACTTCGAATCGACTGGAGCTGGCTCTTTACGCGATCGATCGAAGAGAAGGCCTTGAGCAGCAGAATACGGTGGCCGCTCTGGAGGCTTCGGTCGTGGGCACAGATCAAGCCGTTTCCTCAAGGAGAGCCTGATCAATACGCCCCGTTGAACGTCTTTCCTTTACTCGCCCCCACCGATCCCTACCCATCGCTAGCACTGAATTTCGACAAACGGTCCAGGATGTTTCAAGGCTCGTAATTATCGCGCTGGTCAAAACCTCATTGCACCTCCCATCCCCAAGTGGAAAACGAATCCATCTCAGCGAATGCACCTTTATTGAGCGTTGGTGCGATCAAGCCAATCGTCCGAAGAGCGGGCATTGCCTATTCTCGGGTCCTGTGCAGCGCCGTGCGCTTGTATGTGCAAAATTGCACGATGTACGTTTGTACCTAGCAATGTCGGGACTGCGTCTCAAGACGTTCCAAGCAAAGCGTTAGTGACTTTCCTTCTCTTGTCCGTTCCCACTGACCTAGCTAGTGTGCAACTTGAGAGAGTGGTGGGGGTGCTTGTTGAATCTTGGATGTCCAACGAGAAAGACACTCCGGTTCCTGTTGCAAACAGGAGTCACATTCTGGTGGACGAATGGGAGTGGGGAGCAGCGGAAGGGTGAAGGCCGCAGCCGCGACGTGAGTGAGCATGGCGCGTTTGTGTTTGCGCCGAACGGTCCGCCGGTGGGTGCGAGCGTCATTCTCAAGATTGATCTAGAGGGAATCCCCGATGAAATCGGACGCCTTCCGGTTGAGGTGCATGGTGAAGTCCTTCGGGTAGAGCAATGCCCCGCTGAGAGGGGAATGCTAACGGGTGGGTTTGCAGTTCAATATTGAGGAGGTTATCGCTAAAGAGATAGCGAGCGATCTCCCAGAGTCTGGCAGACGGAATCTGCCAAAGATATTGCGGACGGCGACAAGCGAAGTAGGATCTTCAGGGCTGAAGTCGACCGTAAGGTGAATGTAATTAATGGCTTACAGGATCTTGGCCTGTAAGCCACAGAGCGGAGCTCTATGCTTTTTGGGTACATGGACGGGGTGGCTGGTCAAGTGTGTGACTCTTCTTGGTATGCGGTTTACACCCGACATCAGCATGAAAAGATGGTGCATCAGGTGCTCACCAGCAAGGGATTTGACAGCTTTCTTCCGCTTTACGCAACTACTCACAATTGGAAGGACCGGACCAAAGCACTTACGCTGCCGCTGTTTCCTTGCTACGTGTTTTTGAAAGGCGGTATTGAGCGGCGGCTTCAGATCCTCACAACGCCAGGCATTTATGGCTTGGTGTCCACTGCGGGCCAGCCGGCAGCGATTCCAGATATAGAGATTGAAGCGATTCGCCGAGTCGTCGATAGCGGCGCGCGCGTGGAAGCGCATCCTTACCTTAAATGCGGAAACTGGGTGAGGGTCAAGTGCGGGCCCCTCGCGGGAATCGAAGGGATATTGGTGCGGAAGAAGAATCTTTCGCGCCTGGTGTTGTCCGTGGAGCTCTTGGGGACGGCAGCTGCCATCGAAGTGGCGGCGTTCCAGGTTGAGGTCATAAACGCACCGCAAGGAAGAGATTCCAACATCGGACATGGAGCCGATTTGCGGCACACCAGGAACCCTGAAGCAATCGCCCTCGAGTAAAGGATGAGGTGCCAGGGACGGAGAACATTGCGCTCTTGGGAGCGATCATCGTAACGGCACTGGTTGTCCGGAGTGCGGCGAATTCAATGCGAGACTTGCAGGAGAATATGTCATGAAAAAGTGGTGGTATGTGACGGCGGCAATATCGCTGGTGTCGTTTTCGATTTCCGCGCGGGCGCAAGGACAGGCGCGAAAGGACATCAAGAGCGAAAGCGCACAAATCCTGAGCGCGGTGGACATCAAATCCCAGCCGGTGAAAGCAGCAACGGATGACCCGAATTACTCCATCGCTCCCGAGGACGTCCTCACCATCGACGTGTGGAAAGAGCCAGAGATCTCGAGGACTGTGCCGGTGCGAAGAGACGGCAAGATTTCACTGCCATTGTTAAACGACTTGCAGGCCGCGGGTTTAACGCCCACACAGCTAGGCGCCGAGATCGTGGAGAAGCTGCGCGCGACAATTGTGCATCCGCAAGTAACTGTGATCGTGGCGCAGATGAGTAGCCTGCGGATTTATATCCTGGGTCAAGTAACTCGGGGAGGAGCTTATCCCCTGGTGCCAGACATGACCGTGATGCAGGCCCTTTCGGTTGCTGGCGGGTTTACACCTTACGCGAACGTGAAAAAAATCCACGTCATTCGCAGCGAAAATGGCACGGAAAAAATGTTTCCCCTCAACTACAAAGAAGTGAGTAGCGGGCGCAAGACGGAGCAAAACATTCATCTTAAACCTGGCGATACGATCGTCGTGCCGTAGGTAAATAACATGGCAAAGCTGATTCACATTCACAGTTGGGTACTTCTCGCGATGTTTCTGTATGCGCCCATAGTCAAGGCACAAGAAACCGATCCAGCCAAGAACGATCCGCGTGAACAACCGCTCGCGCCTCTGCCAGCACCGTTGCCGGCGGGGAAAACAAGCGTACTGGCTCTGAACTCCCCGTTATGGGCTGGTGAGGAAGTCCAGTCCGCGGGCAACGATCAGTTGCTAAGCAGTGTTCAAGCACCGACCTTGGGTCCAGTCGTGAGCGCCCGCAATTTCCTTGTGCCGAGCTTCAGCGCGACCTCGCAGCTGGCCATGAATTCTTCCGGGTTAGGTTTTGGTCAGCCAACAGATTTCAACTATCTGCTAGGCTCGCTGGACTTGAACCACATGACAGATCGCTCTGAATTGCTCGTGCACTATACCGGGGGCGGAATGTTCTCGTCGTATTTAAATTCCGCTATTCAAGAATTACAGTTCTCTTACAACTACAAATGGGAACGATGGTCCCTTTTGCTGGGCGACGAAGTCAGTTTTCTCTCGGAATCTCCTTTTGGATTTGGGGGCGTCGGGGGCCTGGAATTCCTTAGCGGCAATGCTGCGTTCGGTCCTGGCGGCTTTCTGAATGGGATTTTGGGTCCAAACCAGACGATACCAACGATTATGGTGCCCCGATTGAGTAATACGCTAGTCTCGCAGATCGAATACAAAGTCAGCCCGCGTGCAACGTGGACCGCTGCTGGATCCTACGGGACGCTGAATTTTTTTGGCGTAGGCTTTATCAACAGCTCCGACGCTTTGTTTCAGACAGGTTACAACTATTCCGTGAGTCCAGAGAGCACGATTGCGGCGATCTACACCTTCGATGACTTCCGGTATCCCGCGTTTCCCCAGACGATCGAGTATCACGTGATGAAGCTTGGCTATTCGCGATACGTTACCGGAAGACTGAGCTTCCAACTTGCCGCCGGCCCAAGCGTAGTAATGCTGCGGGGCGTGTTCACAGGCTACGCGAACAACCTTTCATGGGCTCTGAATAGCGCATTGAATTACAAGTGGGATCGCACGACACTTTTACTTAGCTACGATCACCTGGTGACGGGCGGGAGCGGCGTGCTGGTCGGGGCGCAGACGGGACAAGTGCAGGCGACGGTAGAGCGAAAACTCAGTTCGAGATGGCAGCTGTCGGCCTCGCTGGGTTACGCAATGAATGGAAGCCTGACACCAAATACCACTACTTCGGATATTCAACGCTACAACTCCTGGTACGCCGCAGTTCGATTCAATCATCAGATGCGGCCCGCGACCAACTTTTTTCTGAGCTATGGTGTAGGGTTGCAGGCCACGAATGCCACTGGTTGCACTTCGCCGAGTTGTGCAACCAACTTCATTAGTCACCAGATTTCCGGAGGATTCAATTTTGGCCTGCGACCAATCGTAATGCGATAGCCCGAGCGAGAAGTACGGGAAAAAGGGTGAGCACTCCAAAAGCACCAACCAGAACTGATGAACGACTTTTTGGCTCGCGGCGGTACAGAACTGTTAACCGAAAAGCTTGATTCTGGAAAAGCAAAAGCCTTGTCCCATAGGCGAATTACAGATGTTCATAGAGAGGCTGGCGATGTCTAACAAAGTTGAGGAGGGAGCTACGCGCGGCTGGGAAGAGTACCTGGCCATCGTAGTCCGACGGCGCTGGTGGATATTGCTTCCGTTGTTTCTGTGCTGGCTGGGGGTATGGGGAGTGAGCTGGACTCTGCCGACCACCTACACTTCCGATGCGCTGATCTCCGCCGAACAGCAGAAGGTGTCGGACCTCTACGTGATGGAGAACGTCAATGTGAACCTGCAAAATCGTTTGCAAAGTACTACGCAAAAGGTTTTGAGCTATGCCAGCCTGCAGGGGATCATCGACCGCTTTAAGCTTTACGAAACGACTCCCCGGATGAGCGGTTTTTTCAAGCCCAAAGATCCAGTCGATCAAATGCGGAGCGACATCAAGATTGAGCTCGTGGGGGCGCCAGGATATCGGGGAGAGTTCTTCTCCTTCAAGATTCACTATTCCGCCGATACACCCCAGCTGGCGCAGCAGGTCAATACCGAGCTGACGTCTTTGTTCATCAACGAAAATGTGCGGGCTCAACGGCAGCTTTCCGAGAATACAACGGCCTTTCTGGACGGCGAACTCGCGGACGCGCGTACCAAGATGGAAGAGCAGGAAGCCCAAGTCTCCGCATTCAAGGCTAAACACGTTGGAAACCTGCCCGGCCAGTTGCAAAGCAACGTACAAATTCTAGCCGGCCTGCAGGCGGCGTTGGCGAGCACCCAACACGCCCTGGACAGTTCGAAGCAACAGAAGATCTATCTGGAGTCACTGCTGCAGCAATACCAATCGGCTCAGGCGAGTATGGGTGGAGACTCAAACGCCATATCCACGCAAGCCTTAGATAAGGAGTTGCAAGACTTGCGTCTTCGACTCCAGACTCTGCGTACTCGTTATCATGACGGCCATCCGGACATCGTCGCGCTGGAGGATGAAATCGCCAAGACGGAGGCTCTGAGGAAGCAAAACGAAGCGGAAATCGCCTCCAACCAGCAGACCGGCAAGTCAACAAACGCGATCGACTTCTCCGCCGCAGAAGGGGTGCAGCGCGGGGCACCCACGGCAATCATGCAGCTGCAGAGCCAACTTAAGGCCAATCAGCTGGAAATTCAGAACGAGCAACAGCACGCGAGGGATCTTGAGGCGCAAACTACCGTGTACCAGGGGCGCCTGAATCTGACTCCGGAAACAGAACAAGAGCTGACCGTCGTCTCGCGCGGGTATGACGAAGCCAAATTCAATTACAACTCGCTTCTTCAGAAGCAAACGCAGTCGCAGCTCGCCACAAGCCTGGGACAGCAGCAGCAAGGGCAGCAATTTCACATTATCGACCCGCCGAAGTTGCCGGACAAACCGTCAGCTCCAAATCGCTTCCTGATCAGTCTTTTCGGCTTGGGTCTGGGAACCCTTCTCGGCTTGGGTCTTGCCACGTTCCTTGAATTGACCGACGTCCGCTTCCGGCAGGAGAAAGATCTGGAAGGAATTCTTCCTGCACGTATGCTGGTCGGTATACCGCGCTTGAGCACCCCCCAAGAGGAACGTTCTCGCGCTATCGCACGGTACTTTGAATATGGCGCAGTGTCGGTAATGATTTTATTGATTTTCACCGGCAACCTATATACGTACTACAACGGATGAGTGACTGTGGTGAGTGAGAGCTACGGACATGATGCGAAATCCTTTCCCGGTGAATATATGCGTGGTCTGCTCACCAGCATGATCTGCGGTATTCCTTGCCGGAAAGGCACCTTAGAATCAGGAATGGAAAACAATGAGCCAGTTATTTGAAGGATTTAGCAGAGCAGCAATTCAGCCGAAGCAGCCGGTTGCCGTCCCGCTGGACATGGCTCCGTCTCAGCTGGTTCCACCGGAGCCTACAGTACGGGAGGAAGTGCCGAGCGATGCGGCGCCGGGAGCGGCCGTGTTCGGCGGCGCAGCCGAGGCTAAGAGGGCGCTCGATAGTGAGAAGTCTCGGTCGGTGATGGTGCAACCTCCGACGACATCTCGTCTAGTTGCGTGGACGGATCCTAATAGTCTTGGCGCCGAGAAATTTCGAGCGCTTTCTGTCCGGTTAGACGCCATTCGCAGACATGAGGAACTGAAATCCGTGCAAGTGACCAGCAGCGTGATCAACGAGGGCAAGTCATTTGTGGCCGCGAATCTGGCTGTAACGTTGGCCAAGTACTCTGGATTTAAGACCCTTCTGATTGAGGGAGATTTGCACAGACCTACGCTGGCATCGATGTTCGGGTTAAAGGATTTGCAAGGTCTGAGCGACTGGTGGAGTGGCCGAAACAAGGACCTTGCGCGCTACATGCTTCGATTCACTGGCACTGGCCTGTGGTTTCTTCCAGCAGGAAAAGCCTGCGATCGGCCCTCGGAAATCTTGCGTTCGGCGCAACTTGCGGAAGCGTTTTCACAGTTGTCGGGCCAGTTCGATTGGATCGTCATAGATTCCACTCCGATGTTACCGGTGATCGATGCCAACCTGTGGTCGAGGCTTGTGGACGGGACTCTGCTGGTCGTGCGGGAGGGCATCGCGCCGCTCAAGGCTTTGAAAAAAGGGTTGCAATCCCTGGACCACCCGAAGTTGATCGGTGTGGTAGTCAATGAGGCTTCTGATTTCGATCAGATCGACTACGAGGGGCAATATTATGGTGCCCGAAAGTACGGAGACAACGGCTCCGGAAGATCAACATAGGCGAAAGGTGAACGTGAGAAGGATTCTTTCACCAACTGGTTGATGTAGTTCGCAGCAAGTCGCAACGCTCATGCGCTGCAAACATTCCAATTAGATTCTCGATCGTATGCCCTCTACCCTTTGGAATAAACCTGTTCGGGGCTCGCTTTGGCTTGTCTGATTGGACCGAGTCCGATGGCGTATTCGATATTCCCGCTGTTTAAATATCTCGTGTGGTTGGCAGTGTGGTGTGGCGTGCTTCCTCTCGATCCGAGGATTGCCCTAGCAGCCCGGAGTCAGGCTAACTTGAGGTCTAACGCTAGCAACAAAACCTGGGAGAAAAATCCATCCGCGGAAATGTTGGGGACGGTTACATGGTTCGCAGCTTTATCGCTAGCAACACTGGTCGTGATTATGTATGCGCCGGTGCTCAGTTCGCTGGCGCGGCAATGGTGGAATGATCCAAATTATGGTCACGGATTCTTCGTTCCAATTTTTGCGGGCTATATTTTGTGGAGTGAGCGCGCTCGGTGGAGCCTGCTGCGATTCCGCCCAAACAATTTCGGTCTCGCGATCATGGTATTCGCGATCGGACTGCGGGTTATCGGGATGCTCGGCGCTGAGCTATTCATGGCGCGGCTGTCCTTGCTGATTCTAATCTCTGGAATGGTGATGTTCTTGGCCGGGAGCGGGGCGCTGCGTTCGATATCGTTTCCGCTCGGGTACCTGTTGTTCATGATCCCCCTGCCGGCAATCGTTTATTACCAATTGACGCTTCCTCTGCAGCTGTGGGCATCTCGCTTGGCTGCGACCGGTCTGGTCGCGCTCGGGATTCATACCGTGCGACAAGGGAATCTACTCTTTCTGCCGAACTGCACGCTCAATGTAGTTGAAGCATGTAGCGGAATTCGATCTTTGCTTTCCTTACTCGCAGCGGCTGTCGCCTACGGGTACTTGGCTGAGGCAAGCACGTCAAAACGCGTCGTGCTGGCTGCGGCCAGCATCCCGATTGCCATCGCGACCAACGGGCTCCGGCTGGTCGCGACCGGTGTGCTGAGCTACTTCTTCGGACCGGGCGTGGATTCCGGAGTGGTCCATTTGACGCTCGGCCTGTGTGCCTTCACGCTGGCTTTTCTTTCGATTCTTCTCCTCCATAAAGTTCTAGGGCTGCCTTGGAGGCAGCGGAATCTCGCTCGGGTGCGTCCATGACGCATCTCCGATCCACCTTGGCCGCGCTGGTGCTTGTGGGAGGAATCATTGCGACGCATAGTTTCAGTCCAAAGGTCGCCGCAGCTCCGCATTGGCCGTTGCGCGAATTTCCGTCTGACATTGGCCTGTCACACAGCGAGGATCGCCCATTCGAGATGCAGGTCGTGCGCGCCGTCGGTGCAGATGACTATATCAACCGGGTGTATCTTGGCGGCACGCTTCCAATTGAGCTTTATGTCGGCTACTACAAAGACCAACGTTCCGGCGACAGAATGCACTCTCCAAAGAATTGTCTTCCGGGTTCTGGTTGGGAGCCAATCCATTCCAGTCGTGTCCAGATCGGCTTGGACAGCGGAGTTCCTGTTCTTGTGAACGGATATCTAGTGGCACAAGGAACGAGACGAAATATGGTCCTCTATTGGTATCAGTCACATGGACGCATCGTTGCCAGCGAATATTGGGATAGATTCTTGCTTATTGCCGACGGATTGAAAAACCGACCAACCGACGGGGCAATGGTTCGCATCTGGACAACTGCCGCTGATGGGGAAACGAACGCTCAAGCGCGGGCAGCGGACTTCGCGCGCCGCGTCTATCCACAGATCGAGGAATTCCTTCCAGATTGACAGCTTGCCGAGCGAAACAAATCTGTGAATCGACATTTAATCCCAAGTAACCGTCAGGAAAGATTTCTCTCCAGATGAAATAACGCTCAGCCACGTCCAGTGGTTGAGCGGAAAGTAAAGTTAACCCAGATTTAAATCATTGCAGATGGATACAAGGATGGTACGCCCATGAGAAACATAAACCTGCTCTTCACTCAAGCTCTCGATTGGACTGCACCAAGAAAGAAATCAAGAATGCGTCCCAGGAGGTGGATTCTTGGCCTTTCTCTGGCCGCAGCTCTCTTAGGTTGGGGTTGCCCGAAACAGGATCCACTTCAAGCTTTTAATCCGCCGGCGACTCCGATTGATCCGGGGCCAGCCCCTGTTCCGGAGCCGGTCACGGCGCTGTTATTCGGGACTGCTCTGTTGATCGGTGGAGCGATTGTGCGGCGGCGGCGCAATAACGGACACAAATAAATTGGTCTCTTTGGTTTGGTACAGAAGCATGGTCCCCCGAATGTCCCACATCACCTGGAGCGGCCGTTGATCCGTCTGTTGAATGCTTACATTCCGACACGAACGCTGTTGCTCGGAATTTCAGAAGCCTGCTTGATCACTCTCGCGCTTGTGGCATCCGCACTAGCGCGATTGGGCACCGGTCAGGCCGGTTTTATGCTCACGTATCAGTACGGCTCTCTGAAAATTCTACTCGTTTCGGTTGCCTTCATGATTTGCATGTATTATTTCGACCTTTATGATTCTGCGGTTGTAAGTAATCGGCGCGAGGCGCTTGTTCGTCTAATCCAGGTGTTGGGCGTCGCGTACATCGCTCTGGGTCTCCTCTACTATCTATATCCGCCGGTGAAATTGGGGCGTGGCATTTTCCACATTGGTTTCCTGCTCGTCGGGCTTTTGCTGCTGTTGTGGCGGAGGCTGTTCTCGCTGATCAATAGCAGGCCCGGGCTTGCTGAGCGGGTGCTCATTTTGGGCCAAGGCTCGCTAGCGGAATCCCTATCGCGTGAAATCGAACTCCGACCAGAGTTGGGCATTCGTGTCGCGGGCCGCGCAGAAATGCTTTCAAATGGACACCTGTTTGGGGATCGAGAGATCGGAGAAATGCCAATCACTCTCGCGCAGGCAAGCTTCAGCAAGGATTTGTCGGCTGGCCGCCCGCTCCGCGGCATCGACCGCATCGTCGTAGCCATGGAAGAACGCCGCGGGCAGCTGCCGGTTGGCTTATTGCTATCGCTGAAGAATCGTGGCGTGCAAGTGCAGGATGGAAATGATGTCTACGAGTCCATCACCGGAAAGGTTCCAATCGAGTCCATCCGATTGAGCTGGCTGTTATTCTCGCCAGGCTCTCATGCCTCGCGCCTTTTCCTGATCTACAAGCGGTTCGCGTCCGTGGTGATTTCAATTGTCGGGTTGTTACTCACCTTGCCATTACTTCCTTTCGTCGTTCTGGCGATCAAGCTTGGTTCGAGGGGGCAGGTTTTATATTCGCAGAATCGCGTGGGCCGCGACAATCGGGTCTTTCGTTGCTATAAATTCCGCACGATGCGCGCCGATGCCGAAGCGGACACCGGGCCAGCCTGGGCGGAGAACGACGACCCTCGAGTCACACAGGTCGGCAGATTCCTGCGCAAAACGCGAATCGATGAGATTCCCCAGTTATTGAACGTGTTGAGAGGCGACATGAGTTTTGTCGGCCCGCGTCCCGAGCGGCCTGAGTTTGTCGCGGCGCTGAACGAGAAGATCCCTTACTACCACTTGCGGCACTCCGTTCGTCCGGGGATAACCGGTTGGGCTCAGATTCTTTATAAGTATGGAAGCTCAGTAGAGGACGCCAAAGAAAAACTCCGCTATGACCTCTATTACATTAAGAACTCGTCGCCGGGGCTGGACTTGGTGATTTTCCTAAATACAATCAAGATCGTACTTTTGGGGCGAGGTGCCAAATGACGCCCGGTCTCCCCTTGGCACAATAATCGTGCTCGGGTTGCCCCATCCGGAAATCAAAAGCCTTGCGCTGGGGTCGGCCACCCCAGACCGGCGAATTGCAGTAGCCACGTGATCATGGGATTCGCACTCACAATTGTCTACATCGTCGTTACGATCCTCTCTCCAGAGCAACTTGGAAAAGAGTGGGCCAGCTATCACGCCATGGCGTACCTGGCCGGAGTTACTGCCTTAGCGTCTTTGCCCAGCATGTCGACGTACAGTTATTGGAAAACTTCGGTGCAGACATATCTGCTGGTTGCCTTCATCGCGGCCATTGCACTTTCGCAACTGGCTCATGGATGGCTCGGTGGGGTTATCGAAGGTTGGCGCATTTTCCTGCCAAGCGCCGCGGTTTTTTTCTTCATTGTCGTAAACGTAACGACAATTCGAAGGCTGAGAATTGTGACACTGGCCGCAGTGGCATCCTGCTCGGTTGTTGCCATCCAGGCGTTATGCGGATATTACGCGGGTTATCGCGGGGAAATGTTCATCTTTCACAATAACATTTATTCTCCGCAGGACGAGGTGATTGGAGAGTTGATTCGAGTTCGCGGGGCGGGATTCTTGAGCGATCCGAACGATCTCGCGCAAATTCTTCTAATCGCGCTTCCCCTCGCCTTTATCGCCTGGAGGCGAGGCCGCGTTTTGGCCAACTTCTTTGTCGTGCTTGTACCCGTCACATTGCTCCTGTGGGCCACCTATCTGACTCATTCCCGTGGCGGTTTGATCGCGCTGGCCGCTGTGGCGCTCATGGCAGCCCGGAAAAAGCTAGGAACAACCGCGAGCATGGTTCTGGCAGGTGTATTTATTTTTGGCCTCCTGGCTCTTGATTTCACTGGTGGCAGGGGAATTTCAGCGGCCGACGGCGCCGACCGGCTCGAAGCTTGGGCCAACGGACTGGAAATGTTCAAGAGCGCGCCGATATTCGGAATCGGATTCAATGGCTTCACGGACCTGTATGAGATCACCGCTCACAACTCTTTCGTTCTCTGTCTCGCTGAGCTTGGAATATTAGGAAGCACGCTCTGGATGGCATTGCTCGTCACGACGACGACGAACCTGAATCGCATCCTCAGGCCGCAGGAGAAAACGCATGCGAAACGATTCTTTGGCCTTCAGCGTCTTTTCGAATCGAGCTATATCCATTTCGCTGGCTCGCTTGACAGAGATTTCACGCCTTTGGGAGGAACCATCGTCTTAAGAGACACCCTTACTTCCGGAGTGCTGCCCACGTTGGCCATCGCCAACGCGACGGGAACTGGGACGACCCTCGACTCCGGTCACTCGCCGGACGTCCCCCGGCACTGGCCTATTGTCATGCGCCTGGCGTTGGTGTCGTTCATGACTACTGCCTGGTTCTTATCTCGCAGCTACACGGCCACGATGTACCTGGTTTTGGGACTCGCAACCGCTACGATCGCACTTCAACGAGGTTCCGACAAACCCTATGATAGCGGTCGCTGGGTTATCTCGACACTCATTCTTGAAGCACTCATCATTGTTTTGATTTACGGCCTGGTCCGGCTTCGACACTGAAAGTCACGGTTCCTTCGTACATCGTACACACCCGCCGAGGCTATCGAGACGTTGATTTTATTGCTGTTCATTTCGTCGATGCGCTTACGAGCAAGCTAACGCAGTTTCCTCCGGGACGTAGCTCCGTTCTGGTGCAGTAGCGCGCTGCCAACACAAAGAGAATGAGATGAGTGCTACACACGTTTTTGCGTACGCATTTTGGTGTGCTGCAATCCTTATGCTGTACACCTACGTCGGCTATCCGTTGTGGATCTGTTTGCGCAGCCACTTGTATCCGCGGCCGCTGCGGCAGGGTCCTATGCTTCCGACGGTAAGCATCATCCTGGTTGTCCATAACGGGGCAGCGCTGGTGCGACAGAAAGTGGATCACTTGTTGTCGTTGGACTACCCGCGAGCTCGAATGGAAATCGTGATTGTATCCGACGGTTCCACGGACGGCACGGATGCTATTCTCAACGAATTCCAAGACCCGCATGTGAAGTGCATCCGATGCTCCGAGCATTCCGGCAAGGCGGCGGCTCTGAACACAGGGATGCACATTGCCACCGGCGAAATCCTCATCTTCAGCGACATTCGTCCCCTTATGGAAAGTAACGCTCTGCACCTTTTGCTAAGCAACTTTGCCGATCCTCAAGTCGGATGTGTTGCCGGTGAGTTAGTGCTGCGCGACGACGGGCATGACGCGGGCGCCAAAGCCGTGGGCGGCCTTTACTGGCGATACGAGCAATGGATTCGCACTTGTGAAGCAAAAGTAGATTCGCCTCTGGGAGTATACGGTGGCTTTTATGCAGTTCGCCGCGCGCTGGCCACGGCACTGCCCGAAGGAATTATTTTGGACGATATGCTCCAACCCCTCAGTGTCATCCGCCAGGGCTATCGATCCGTTTTGGACGTGCGTGCGCGAGTCCATGACATCTGGCCCAAGAGTTTGAGCGGAGAATTTCATCGCAAAGTCCGAACGCTCGCGGGTAACTTCCAACTTCTACAACTAGCGCCCTGGTTGTTGCTGCGGCAGAATCGGCTAAGATTCGAGTTGATCTCGCACAAGCTTTTGCGCCTGCTTGTACCGGCCCTGCTCTTGATCCTGCTGATCAGCAGCTCACTGTTGGCGAAGCGGTCTTTTCTATACGCGGGGGTACTTGGAGCGCAGCTTGGTCTATATTCCCTTGCCGCTCTAGGCGTCGGGCGGGGGATTCCGCTCCTGGCGCGGATAGCCGCACCGGCCAGCGCCTTCTGCATGATGAACGCCGCCGTCGTAGTGGGGTTCTACAAGTTTCTGTTTACACGCGGCCCACTCTGGAAAATCTGGACATCCCCGCCCTCTGCCTCAATTGCAACCGACGACGAAATGCGAACCTATTCGAACTCCGCGATAGTTAGCATGCGTTTAGACGATCAGACGCGAGATCGGGGATGACACGATGAGATTGAAAGTGACTGTAGTTACCTCGGATTTTCCCATCCCGGTCGAACCGTACCGCGGACATTCGGAATATCAGATCGTTCTGGCACTCTCAAGAATTGCTGATGTAAACGTCCTTTGTCCTTTCCCGCGCTACCCGAAATGGTTCCAACCGACTTACGACTATCGCCGGCCTGACCTGTCCTATTCTCCGCCTGGCGTCGCTACTCAGTATTTCGAATATCCAGCGTTGCCCGGCGTGACGAGATGCATAAACGGTTTAGTTTGCGCAAAGTACCTTGAGGCATACTTCCGTGAGTCTCGGCCGGACGTAGCGTGTAACTTCTGGTTGTACCCTGAGGGGTATGCCACCGTTGCTGTAGCGCGAAAGCTTGGCATTCCTGCGATCGTCGGCTCCATTGGCTCAGATCTGAATCGTATTCCTGACCCGGCTTCCAGATGGTTGACGCGGCTTGCGATGAAGCGGGCAACATTCGTAGTAACCAAAAGCGAGCACCTCCGCCAGCGCGCGATTCAGATGGGGATTGATGCCCAAAAAGTCCGGACGGTCCGGAATGGCTGCAATCCAGAGGTGTTTCACTTGGCTGACCGGAGCACAGCGCGGGCGCAGCTAGCGATAGACGACAAGGCGGAACTGGTTTTGTTCGTAGGGCGTTTGGATGGCAAGAAGGGCATCGGAGAATTGCTCGACGCCTTTGCTTCGCTCGCCCGCCGCCGTCCGAATCTGCGTTTGGCGTATGTCGGGGATGGGCCGGGTGGCGAGCACCTGCGAAGTAAGGCCAAGCACCTCTCGCTCCAAGATCGAGTCCTTTTACTCGGTGCCTGTCCTTCTCAGACAGTTGCCCAGTGGCTAGCGGCTTCCAACGTGCTCGCTCTGCCCAGCTATACCGAGGGATACCCGAACGTCGTCATCGAAGCACTTAGTTGCGGACGCCCAGTGATTGCGACCAACGTTGGAGGGATCCCCGAACTGGTACATGAAAAGTCTGGCATTTTAATTGCCCCACGAGATTCGCGAGCCCTCGCGCAAGCGATTGAAACCGCGATGGGACGGAATTGGGATGAACGCTTCATTTCAGATGAATTTCACAGGGGCTGGGATGAAGCTGCCGACGAACTGCTCCGTATCTGTGAACTGGCAGTACAGCAACGAGGAGAGAAATGTCAGTTGCTGGCCAAGGCTCCAGCTTTGATGAGCCAGTAAGTTTTGCGTTTCAAAGTAATCCCCCTACCGTGAAATTAATCTACAATTCCCAAATTTGGGGCGCTTCCTATCTGAGGCAACGCCTGCGTCAGAGTACGCAGCACACCCTGCCACCGATCGAGCGCATATGGGTGACCATCGCAGACCACTTCGAACCAAGGTGGCGCTGCACGGACTTGAGCACCGCGCAGTCGCGGGTGGCTTTATGGCGGTCTGCATGGCCAGCGATTGCGAGTCGATGTAAGCGCGACTCCGTTGGCAACGCGCCTCGATATACGTTCTTCTTCCCGGAAGAAGAATATCATTCGACATTGATTGAACCAGTTGCGGAGATGGTTCGTGAGGGGATAGCAGACGTAGAGGTCCATCTTCATCATGATGGCGAAGGCCGCCAGAATTTTGTGGATCGCATAACCAGCTTTTGCCAGATATTGAATGGCGAGCATGGTCTGCTGCGCGAAAGCGATGGGAAGCTGGCATTTGGTTTCATCCACGGTAACTGGGCCCTGGATAATTCGCGGCCGGATGGTCGGTGGTGCGGTCTTAACGACGAAATCCTGCTCCTGCGAGACCTCGGTTGTTACGCCGATTTCACGATGCCGTCCGGCGATTCTCCAACGCAATCTCGTTTAGTGAACACCATCTACTACTGCAATGATGATCCCAATCGTCCAAAATCGTATGACGAGGGAGTGCCTGTTACTCCCGCCAGTGACGTAAAAGGCGATCTGCTTATCATCCCCGGTCCGCTCGGAATGCGCTGGAAAGATCGCTGGCTTCCGCGGCTCGAAACAGGAGAACTTTGCCATGGCAATGTAGCGACACCTTACCGAGTAAAGCGGTGGGTAGACTTATCGCCGCGCATCGGAGCCGACACGTTCATCAAGCTTTATACGCATGGCGCTCAAGAACGGAACTCCTCTGCCTTACTAGGCGGGGAACTGGAATCGGCATTTAACTTGTTGGTGGAAGAAGCGGGCCGGCGCGGGTGCTCCATTCATTTCGCCTCAGCCTGGCAAATGTATCTTGCCATTGATGCCGTTCGGCAGCTTCGCGATCCCGCGGCCGCAGCGCAAACCGATCAAATCGAAGTGCCGGTTGCCGCCATTCCTCACTCTGTGTGAGGTCGGATTCACGACTGGATTGGAAGCGGATAGAGTGAGACAGCCTTGCTACCCAATGTGACAACGAGACCAGCAAGGATCCCAAGAACAGAGTTGCGGGAGAGTACAGAGGATTTCGTGGTAGGTGCAGTCTTGGGACCAGACTCCAACGGGAGCTTCGATCACCTGCTCGCGTCAGTCTCAACTCTGCGTAAGACGGGCCGGCCTGCCAAACTTGTTATGTTTGCCGTACCGGGTGTGGGACAGCTGCCCGGTAAGACTGACCTCGAAGATCTAAGTCCGGAATTCCTGTGGGCGCCTGACGATTTGAGTGCGCGTGACTTGCTTCACGAATGCGACGTACTTGTCTCGCTCCAGGATGGAGTACCGCTTTTAGTTCTGCGGGCCATGGCTTCGTACGTTCCTATCATCACAACGGCTGTCCGCATTCCAGAAGCTCTTCGGAATCAACGAACGGCAACATTTATTCACCACGGCGATACCAGCGGTTTACAAGAAGCGCTGCTGCAGTTGGCGAAGCAGCGAAAACAAAAGCCGACTCTTGATTTTCTCTCTCAAGAGAGCATTGCTAACTACTATAGCGAAACGTATCTGTGGCGTGAGAATGAACCTTCCAGTGCCAACGGCCACGATGCGGAGGGGCTTGCGCTGATTAAGAAAGCATTGTTTAGCGTCGTTCCCAGCCGCCAATTAATCAGGCACGGAAATCGGAATCGACCGCAGATCGCCCTGACGATCGATGACGGACCGGATGCAGTCTATACCCCGCGGATGCTGGACATTCTTCGGGATCACGGGGTGAAGGCCACGTTTTTTGTCGTCGGGGGAGCCGCCGAGCAGTATCCGAATCTCGTCGTGCGCATGAAAGAAGAAGGGCACGACATTGGCAGCCATTCCTATAGCCACCCGTACTTTCATCGGCTTTCTTGGAAAGGTGCAATGCAAGAGATCCAGATGACCCGATGGGTCTTGCATCGTATTTTGGGTGAAGAGTGCAGGCTATTTCGTCCGCCGCACGGCAAACTGTCATTGCGGAGCCTCTTCCCGGCTTGGGCGGCGGGCCAGCAGGTGGTCATGTGGAACGTCGACCTGAAGGACTACCGTGCTTCTCCGGGAGAAGTGGAAGCGCACTTGGATCGAACTTTCTTGTCTTCTGGAGATATCGTTCTCTACCACGGCATTAACGACGCTTCGATAAGAGCCTTCCCTCGCCTGATTAAATCGGCACTCGATAAGGGCCGCAAGGCGGTCACCATTTCCGAGCTTAACCGAAAGTAGCGCCTATCGTGCAGCAATTCCGATGTCCCGATCGTGCCTCTGACAGAACTATTTATTCGTCCACCAAACTCTGGTCAGTTGCTGTCGCCACTTAATGAAAGTGAAGCGATGTTGTTCAGAATCAAGAATAGGTCTCACATTTTGAAGACCGTCACACGAGCTCCGTTGCTTTTCAGATTGGCCAAAACCATGACCCGCTGGCGGATCCGCGGCGGGAACCGGCTGGTGGGAATCGTCGAGCAAATGGGAATGCTCAATGTGGTCGCGCAATATCAATTGGGTCGCGGGGTGCGTTTGAATGTGCCGCTATTTCGCGCGGACACCTGCTGGGACCTGCGAGACATTGAACAATATGAACGACGGCTCATCCATTCCTTTTGCCGCTTGCTGAAACCGCTATTTGGCGTTGTCCTTTTCGACTGCGGAGCGGATATTGGGACGTTCTCAGCGCTGGTCTGCTCGCAAACATCGCACGTCGCGCGGGTCATTGCCTTCGAGCCCAACCCCGACGTAGCGAAGTTCATGAGGCGCAACTTGTCCCAGCTGCTGATTCCATCGAAAGCGATCACAAAAGCAGTAGGATGTTTCAAGGGAACCGGGCGGCTGGAAGTTCCTGGCTATGACAACTCGGATCACGCTCGTTTTCTTGTGCCCGGCGACGGCCCGCTCGAAGTAGTCACCATAGATAGCTTTGGTGTGCGAGGCGGCGACGTGGCGATCAAGATTGACGTGGAGGGCGGAGAACTGGAGGTTCTCCAGGGGGCTGCAGAAACCATCTCGGCAGCCCGAAAATGCGTGATAACGCTGGAGGCCAACCCTCGAGTTGCCATGCGCACCAACCGCGACCCGGTGGAATGCTTAAGATTTCTTGAGTCCTTGAGACAATTTAATTTTGTCATTGCCGAAACCGCAGAATCTCCATTGACCTCTTCTCCGATCATCGCAGATGGACAGAAGGCTATACGCAATGTGATCGGATGGACTCTGTAAATCAGCTACTCGAGAAATGGAACGCCTGCGCAAAAGTGCATCTTACGGTGGTTCCACCTGTGAAACGGGACAGCCGATTTTGATGTGGCCAGATTCTCCCATCGCTTTTTGATTTCCTTAGCTATCCCGTGACGCAAAACGCTTACTCCTGTGCTCCGAAAGCCTGTAAGAATTTTGACAGCTCTAACAGACCCTGAAATCGATTCCACGAACTTGACCGTTTCCCTGCCGATGCCCGTACCAAGCAATGCCAAGGTTATCGGGCGCAACTTCATTTTCATGGGCCTGGAAGTGATGATCACGCTCGTTTGCACGTTGCTAACGACCGTCGTCATTGCGCGGGTCATCGGACCGACACGGCTTGGATATTTCAATCTAATACTTTGGCTGACCTCCATCACCTGCTCGGTCGGTTCGCTGGGCATTCCGCTCACAACTTTCAAGTACATGGGTGAATTCCTTGGCGGCGGTCGAAAGGAGCTTGCGCGCGCGGTATTCTTTTATAACCTTTGGGCTCAAACCGCGATTGCATCGGTGTTGGCGGTTATTAGCATGATTGTCGTCTTGACTTTTGTTGACCCAGCCTATCGCCTCTGCTCCGTCTTGCTGGTGTTGAGCATGGTGCCCAACATGATTACCTTCGTGCCCTCGCAGGCGAACTCTGCCGCCGAGGATGCCGCGCTCAACACGCGTGGCGCCTTGGTTGGTGCTGTTGTCTACGTGATCGCCGTGGCTGTAAGTCTCTACCTTGGGTGGAACCTGGTCGGCATCGCCGCGGGCGTTCTGCTCTATCGCACCGCGGAATTGGCAGTAAAAATCCTTCCGGTTCTTAAGTCAATGAAAACGATCTCCCCGGTTTCACTTCCGCGGGAAATTCGCAAGCGAATGTTCTCCTTCTCGGGTCTGAGCACAGGTCTCATGATCTTGCAGATCGTGATTTGGGACCGCTCCGACATCATTTTCTTGAAACTGCTGCAGCCCGATATTCGTCAACTGGCTTTCTTTTCCGTCTGCTTTAGTGTGGCCGACCGTCTCATGCGCGTGCCCCAGACATTCGCCAACGCGCTTTCGGCCACGCAGATGGCCGAGTACGGACGTGATAAGAATCGTTTGTTTAAAATGACCTCGCAGGCTTCGACGTATGTCCTTATGGGTGCGCTTCCGATTTTGATTGGGCTTGCCTGCATCGGCGGTCCTTTTGTAAGGGTGATGTATGGGCCGCAATACCTGCCGGCGATACCGGTGTTCATTGTCGTAGCGCTTCTGAGCATTCCGAAAGCAGTGCTGACGCCCGCCCAGAGTCTGTTGTATTCCGCGGAGGATCTGGGTTTTATCCTGAAATGGGGCTGTATATCCGCGGCGATCAACGTACTGCTTGACCTCGCGCTGATTCCCAGTTACGGCGCGATTGGTGCGGCTTGGGCAAATGGTGTCGCCCAAACGATCGCCGCAGTATCAATCTGGGGGCGCGTGCTTGTTCGTTATCCCGTGCGAATCGATGCGCCCGCTGTTCTCAGGCTGGCTGCCGCAACTCTTACGATGGCCATCGTTGTTCTAGGGATTGTGGCGACGCCGCTCAGCGCTCTCATGAAGTTGAGCATTGCCGTGCCTGCAGGTGCGGCTGTTTTCCTGGTTACCAGCCGGATGTTCATGGTGCTGCAGAAGGACGATCGCCGGCGGCTGTTGGTGCTTTCTGCTTTGCTGCCCCCGCCGGTCGCTTCCTCATTTTCACGCTTAGTCGATTTCCTGGTTCCTCAAACAACAGTTGCGGAAATCTCAAGATGAACTCAAACCGTCTTCGGTCCAATGGGTAGCATCATGAAGAGAGCCTATTCCATGCCGTTAGTGGCGAGCGTCCGAGCTGAGCAAGCATCCTCGCTGAGAATCGCGCACGTCGTTGACAGCATGGAAATGGGTGGAGCGGAAAAGCTAACAGCCACGATGTGCCGGCTCCAACGCCAACGCGGGCATACTCCTTCTGTCCACTGTCTTTATCTCGTTGGCGTGCTCGGGGAAGAGTTACGTGGGGAAGGATTTGAGGTCGTTCTCCACCACCCTCGTTCGTTTTTCCGTTTGATGCACAGCATATACCGGGCATTCCGACGATCTCGCCCCGACGTTGTGCATTGTCACAATGCTACAGCGGCCATCATCGCTGCTATTCCTGCCCGCCTCGCCGGGGTGAAGGCAGTCATCGCCACTCGGCATGGCTTAGTGAAACCTCCTTACCAATTACGCCGTGAGTTGAAATTCGCGCTGGCTTCACGTTGGTGTGATTGGATCGTTGGAGTCTGCGAGGGTACTCGCACAAATTTGTTAGCGGCTCCATTTGCCGCTCGTGACCGGATCATTCACATCTATAACGGCGCTTTGCCCGCCGATAGCAAAGCCATCCCGCGGACAAAGAACGGCTTTATTTTGCTTTACGTTGGCCGGCTGGCGCCGCCGAAGGATCACGCCACCTTATTGCGAGCGGTTGCGCTCACGCGCTCACATCATCCAAGCGTACAACTTTGGATGGTCGGCGATGGGCCGCTCGAGCCCAGTCTCCGAAAGCTCAGCGATGAACTTGGGCTGAAGGAATCCGTAACTTTTTTTGGGGAACAGGCGGATGTCTCGCCGTTTATGCTCGCGGCCGATCTATTCGTGATGTCCTCGCTAACCGAAGGATTGCCTGTATCGCTGCTGGAAGCTATGTCGGTCGGGCTGCCGGCGGTGGTCACCGATGTAGGAGGGATGGGTGAGATCGCGCGTTTATCCGGTGCAGCCACGCTTGTGAATTCGGCCGATCCGGAGAGCATGGCAGGAGCCCTGTGTGACGCGATTGCCAGGCGCCACGAACTCCCGAAGCTCGGCCAGTTGGCTAGCTACTGTTACGAAAAACATTTCAGGCCGGAACGAATGCTGGACGAGTATATGAGCCTGTACTCTCGTTGCTTTTCTCACAAGCAAGCCCTCCGCCCTGCATAGAAACTTGCACGATCGCAACTAGGCATAAGAAAAGCCGTTCGTTGATACGCCGCTTCGTGTTGAGCGCGTTTTGTTGACGATTGATGGTTGCCGCGGAGCTTTTGGCGGCGGCGTGGGAATTCAGATTATGCGATTTATCTACCACCATCGCACCATGGGCCGCAGCTCTCAAGCCATGCACATTCGTAGCATGGTGGAAGCACTGAAATCGGCTGGACACGAAGTCACGATCGTATCCCCTCCAGGCGTTGATCCACTCCAGGACGCGGGACGGATGCCGTTTTTGCGCAAGGGGGATAGTGCAAAGGGCCTTCAACGTCTCTGGAAGTATATAAGCCGCGAATGTCCGCAGTTCGCATTTGAGGCGTTCGAACTTCTGTACAACCTGTTTCTCCCATTTCGGCTGTTGCCCATTCTGTGGCGGCAACCCGACGCGGTGCTGTATGAAAGACACGCCTACTTCATGTTCATGGGTGTGCTTTTGGGGAAATGGTTGAGACGGCCCGTCGTGCTCGAAGTGAATGAGCTCGCGGGATTCACGCGAGCCCGAGGTTTGCTCATGGAGCGTCTCGCACGGAGGATTGACTCATGGGTTTTTTCAAAGGCTAGCCACATCTTGTGTGTCTCCAGTGTTCTCGCAGAGGAAGTTGAGAAGCGCGGCACCAGCAGCGAACACGTGCATGTGTTGCCCAATGCATTTGATCCGGATCGCTTTCAAGGCTCAGGGCAAGGTCAATCAATTCGCGCGCGCTTGGATATTGCCGGCTCAATCGTGATCGGCCATGTGGGCTTGTTTTATCTCTGGGATCGTCTCGACGTTTTGATCGAGGTCGTGAACAACATCCGCGACCGCCACCCGGAAATAAAAATATTGCTGGTGGGAGATGGCCCCGAGATGGAGCATCTGAAACAGACCGCATTTCGATTGGAAATGGAAAAGGCAGTAATTTTCTCTGGTGCAGTGCACCGCGACGACGTGCCCGCCTACATCGACAGCATGGATATTTGCGTGCTGCCCGATTCCAACGCCTTCGGATCTCCAATTGCCCTCTTTGAGTTCATGGCCATGGGTAAGCCCTGCGTAGCTCCCGATCTCGGACCCATGCGCGACGTCCTGGAAGACAATGTGACGGGAATCCTGTTCCCCCCTACGGACTATAAGGCCCTGGAGAAATCTCTTCTGCGGCTCGTTAAAGATTCGATCCTGCGGACGCAGCTTGGTGCACGGGCAAGACATGTTGTTTTCGAGCGCCACACGTGGGCCGCAAATGCCCGCTTTGTAGTTCAATTGGCCGCCGGTGGAAGTCCCGCTGGAACATTCGCTCAAATAGAACAATTCGATTGCAACAATCACTCAATTAGAAGGGAATCCTGAATGCCTCCTAGTGCAATTCTCCGCGTCGGATTCGTTGGCGCGGGCTACATAAGCGAGTTTCACGCGCGCGCTCTCCAACGCGTTCCGAATGCTCGGCTTGTTGGAATCGCCGATGTCGCAGAATCTCGTGCCGCAGCACTGGCCGCGCGATTCAAAGTTCCCAGAATCTTTCCAACAATGGAAGCCCTGATGAACGACGGAGTCGACGTAATTCATATTCTTACTCCTCCTGACACCCATGCACCACTGGCGATTGCCGCGCTAAGGAATGGCTGCCACGTGTTGGTGGAGAAACCATTGGCAATCAACGAGGAAGAAGTTGACCGCATTTCTGCCGCAGCCGCAGCCGCGCAAAAATCCGTTTGCGTCAACCATTCCATGCTGTACGACCGTTTCGTTTCTAAAGCGTTGGACACCGTCCGTTCTGGCGCGATTGGAGTTCCGCTTACTTTCGACTACTTCCGCAGCAGCGAATATCCGCCTTACCGCGGCGGGCCGTTACCGGTCCACTACCAGGATGGTGGTTACCCTTTCTTGGACCAAGGCGTACACGCTTTATATCTCGCCGAATCTTTCTTGGGCGCAATCGAAGATGTGAAGGCTTTCTATAGCACTCACGGAGGCGATTCCAACCTCCTGTTTGACGAGTGGCGAGTGGCGGCGCAATGCAAACGCGGCACCGCAAACATCCAGATATCTTGGAACGTACGGCCACTACAGAACTGGTTCGTCGTCCAGGGTACAAAAGGCGTGCTTCGGGCAAACCTCTTCGCGATGTGGGTGACGCATACCTCGCAACTTTCGCTCCCGAAAGCGCCCGCGCGTGCGTTACAGGCGATGACCGAGGGACTCAGCATCTGTGCGCAGGTTCCAGCCAACATCGCTCGCTTTGTACTCAAGAAAATCGTCCAGTACGACGGACTGCATTCCTTGGTGGCGGCGTTTTATCGCGGGTTAGAGACAGGTGCATCGATGCCGGTGCCAGCTGGGCAAGCGCGCTCAACTGTCTACTGGACAAACCGCGTGTCTAAGCAAGCCGATGCCGCGAAAAACAAGTTCCAGTCGCAATTCCAAAGCGAGAAACGCGCCAAGGTTTTAGTGACGGGGGCCACTGGCTTGATCGGGCGGCACCTGGCGCGGCGGCTGCTGCAAGAAGGGAACCGAGTTCGCATCTTCGTTCGAAGGCCGCCGGAGGACGAATTCATCGATGATGCCAATGTCGAGATTATCCTCGGGGATCTAGGAGATCCCATCGCGGTGGACCAAGCCGTAAAGGGCACGGAAATCGTGTACCACGTGGGTGCGGCTATGAAAGGCAGCGCGCATGACCATGAACGCGGTACGGTCTGCGGCACGCAAAATGTGGTTGATAGCGTGCTTCGGAACGATGTGCAGCGCCTTGTGTATATCAGCTCCCTTAGTTGTCTACACGCGGCGATTTCGGGGCCCGGCGCGGTAATTCAAGAAGATTGGCCAGTGGAACCGTCTCCAACAAAACGGGGAGCCTACACCCAGGCAAAGACCGCCGCCGAAAAAATAGTGCTCGACGCGGTTCGAGAGCGACAGCTCCGGGCTGTTCTCCTTCGACCGGGTAGGGTTTTCGGTCCAGGAATGACGCTGCTAACACCTGAAGTTGCCCGCAAGATGGGAAACCTTCTCGTCATCCTCGGCGACGGCACGCGCGAGCTGCCTTTGGTCTACGTGCAAGACTTGATCGATGCAATCGTGCTGGCCGCCGAAACTAGTAACTTCGATGGCCGCGTCTACCACATTGTGGATCGAACCCGCATCACGCAGAACGAAGTTGTTCGTGACTACCTCTCGAAGAATGCAGTAAAGGCGAAAGTCATTCACGTGCCCCTGACGATTGTGTATAGTCTGGCGCTCGGCTTCGAACTGTTGTCCAAGGTTCTAAACCGACCGGTCCCGCTTTCCATCTACCGCCTTAAATCCGCACTCGCTCGCATGCAGTTTGATTGCAGCCGCGCAGAAAAAGAGATTGGCTGGCGACCGCGCGTTGGCGTCGCATCCGGCCTTCAGGAGACAATGGCGGCCGAGCGCACCAGCTCCAGCCGCAGTGTTTTTGCAGCCGCACAAGCAAGCTGGTCAGCCAAGTGATTTTTCCACTGTCCCCAGCAAATTCGACCGGGCTTCAACCAGGTAGTTCGCTCCCATGCATTTTTACAAGGACGACTCCATGAAACCTTTGCTGAAGGTGCATTTGAAATTGGGCAGCCGCGCCATCTCAGAACAACAAGAGCAAGCCAGATTAGCCGACGAAGCTCGATTTGCCGATCAGGCCTACGTTCGCTACGCAAGTGACCTGCAACTGAACCAGACCGTTTTCAAGAAATATGCCGAGCCCCAAGCCGACTGGGATTGGCGGCAATACGGTGCCAAGCTTCTCGGGTCCGTGAAAGGTTGCCGCGTCCTCGACTACGGGTGCGGGCAGGGTGAAGAGACTGTCTATCTCGCCATGATGGGTGCTCACGTCACCGCTATCGACATTTCCCCGGTTGGCATTCAGCTCACGAAAGAACGCGCCAGACTGAACGGCGTGGGCGGTCGCGTCAGTGCGGCACAAATGCGTTGCGACCCGACCGAATTTCCAAATGAATCCTTCGATGTCATCCACGGGTTCGGGATTCTTCACCATGTTGGATTGCGAACAGGCATGATGGAAGCAAAACGGCTCCTCAAACCCGGCGGCCGCGGAATCTTCTTCGAACACATGGGAAATTCCAGGATGATCGAATGGTTGCGTCCGAAGGAGAAGAACTACACGAAAGGCGAGCGGCCCGTGAAATGGGACGAGATCCAGAAGCTACAGCCGGAATTCTCGCGGATGGTGGTGAAACCATTCCACCTCGCTTCTCGTTTGCGCAGACGCGTTCAGCTACTGAACCTGCCCGTGGTTAAGCGTGTGGATCACGCAATACTTAGCGCCCTGCCTGTGATGCGGCACTTCGCCAGCGGCGTGGTCATCTATCTGGAGAAATAGTGCTAGGTGCCGCGGCCCAAAAAAGGCCTTGGCACCGAGCGAAATTCGCACCAAGACCCCTGTTCAGGTCATCACACGGTCTTGCTACCGGAAATTGTCTAGTGTGAAGGCTGCCCTAATGGAATATCTATTGCCAAGCCGGTCCGTTGTCGGTGATCGTCATGCCCTGAACTGCTGTGGCCAGAGCTCTCGTCGCGCCTGCCGCCTTGATGGTTCCGCCCGACGACGCGATCCCCTTATTAATGACAAGGCTATCGCTCGGATCAATCGTGATCGTAAACGTACCGCTCAACGGATTCCCTGGACTTGAATCGACGACTCCTGGAGTAAGCGCGCTGAAACCAGACGCATCCCCAAGTTGAATCGTGTAGATGTTGTAGCTGACCGCGTTCCCTGGATTGCTGTTGTTCGCCTCGATCCGGTATTGCCAGTTGACGGCATTTGCTCCGTTCGCGTTCTCAGCGACGATAGCAATGGCCGGAGCGGCTGGAACCAACGCCGTGTACAACGCTTCTTGCGTGCCATCAATGCAGGCGATGGTTGCTGCCGTCACAGTGGGTTTCGTCTCGCAGTGGCTCACGAATGTCGTGCTGCGCGTTGAGACATCCGTTTGCAACCGGTCCACAACCAGCAGGACGTTGATCCCGCGAAAGTAGTAAAGCTCGCGAACCACGGCGGCTACATAGGGATTCTCTCGAGTTGGATGCCCCGAGTCGCATGCGTTGTTCTGATAGGTCAGCGTCAGATCGGTGACCGCGAAAGAATACCCCGGTTGCGTCTCCAACCGCTTGACGATTCCAGGGCCATCCGAACAGCCGCTGAATATGTTGATGGAAGCCTGCCCCCCCACAAACGGAATGTTGTGCGCGAAGCCCGTGGAGGCGTCCGCAGTTCCAACACCGTTGTAGCCTGCTACGGTTTCGGAGTAAGCCGGCGTCTCGCGAATGATGTTAACGCCCTTACGGGACACTTGAAAGGTTCCTGCATCTTGGTGGGAGTGACCACCACCCCAGGAAACGGAGCCAACATTGTCCCCATTGTAGATGCCCATCTGCCAGAGCATCGAAGTTCCCGTCGCCGTCCAATCGCTGCGCGAGTACATATACTGGGCACCGGACGAATAATAGTCGAGCGGCATCGTCGAGTACGCCTGAGCAGATCCACCTGGATCAACAGACTTGTGAATAGCACCAATGGCGGGATTCACAGTGGAAATCCACTGGCGGGCTAGTTTGCCAACAGCGGTGCCGGAAAACTCATTCGCTGCCGCCTGCATGAAGTCGCCGTAATACTGGCTGGAGGCCCCGCATCCGCCATGTCCATCAGGTCCGTTGTGGCTCTGATATCCACAATTCGCGCCGCTGGCCCAATTCTCATCGTCACCCCAAGTGAACATATCCCACATGCTGCGGCTCGTGGTCACTGTTGGCATCGTGTTGTAAATCGTCTGGAACACGCCGGACTTGAACGCCGTAGTTTCTGTCCACATATCGCGGCCCAGCAGTGCAGAGGACGCGAGTGCCAGCGCGTAGTAATTGAGGGAATATCGTCCGTATTCGCCGCCACCTTCTTGGCTGTGGAGCGCATAGCCGCGCGCGCCATTCTTACCCGTTCCGGTCGGAGAGACGAAGTTGAGCATATCGGGCCACCGGCTTTGCGTACCGTACTTCAAGTTCGCATCGGCGTTGGTGTTTTCGCTATAGCTAGCGATCCCGAAATCGAAGTCGTTGCGGAACTGTCCCGCGAAGTAGTTGTTCGCGGGCATCCCAACGTTGCCCCAAGTCTGCGTCGCGTTGTCTTGGTTCGACTGCCAAGTACTCCAATTTGTGTCAATGGTGCTCACTTGGGCGGAAGTGAGGCATTGCGCCTTGCCGCAGCCGGGAGACAGCCAATCGCGGACGAGCATAATCCACTCGCCATTCCGCCGCATGTTGTCGTCGCCCGCTCCCACGCCGTTTGAGCCGGAAGGACTGAAGGCCAGGGCATCCGTGATGACCTGAGAACATGCCCCTGCGACATTCATGACGTAGCAGGTAAAAGCCATGTCGTAATCGTCGAGCGGACGGGCGGATGACGTGTTCAATCCCGCGTAGCTCGAGCTCTTTACCCATGCCTGCGCGGCTGTAACTCGCGAGGGAGTCCAGAACAGCCTTGGGTGGCCCGCGGGAATCGCGAGGCCGTAAGCCGTGTTCGTACCAGACGCGGAAAAGATGGACACGGAGGCGGATGCCGCCTTGGACGGGTCCGCCGAGCTGGTTGCCGTCACACTAACAGCGGCTGGCGAGGGAACCGCCGAAGGCGCTGTATAGAGTCCGTTGCTGTTGACTGTTCCGCAAGCCGCAGGGCTACAGCCGGTCCCTTGCACACTCCATGTCACAGCCGCATTCGACGATCCGATCACTGACGCGGTCAATTGTTGAGTCGCGCCTGTTGCAACCGAGGCGCTGCTCGGCGTCACAGCGACACTAACAACAGACACGATGGTCACGCTGGCCGACGCTGATTTGTTGGGTGCCGCCATACTGGTTGCAACTACACTGACGCTTGGCGGCGACGGCGCCACAACTGGCGCTTTATAGATGGCCGTCAAGGAACTTGTTGAGAGTGTCCCACAGGAGATGCCGCTGCAGCCCGCTCCGCTCAGACTCCACGCTACTGCCGTATTCGTCGTGCCCGTCACGCTCGCCGTAAAAGAGTCCGTGGTGGCAGTAGGAACCGTAGCACTCGTCGGGTTAATGCTCAGCAAAACCGCAGCTGCCGCTACAATTGTGACGGTTGCCGAAGCAGTTTTGGTGGGGTCCGCCATGCTAGTTGCAGCCACGGTAACGCTGGGCGGTGAAGGTGCCACCAACGGCGCCGTATAAACAGCCGCTGTCAGACTGGTCGCGAGCGTCCCGCAGGAGGCGCCGCCGCAGCCCGCTCCGCTCAAACTCCACGCCACCGCCGTATTCGTCGCGCCTGTAACGCTCGCCGTGAAAGAGTCCGTGCTGGCCGCAGGAACAGTAGCACTCGTCGGGCTAATGCTCAGCAAAACCGCAGCTGCCGCTACAATGCCGACCGTCGCCGAAGCTGTTTTGGTGGGGTCCGCCACGCTAGTCACTGTCACGGTGAGTGTTGCAGGCGAGGGCACACTCGCCGGTGGCGTGTAAAGGCCGCCGCCCGAAATGGTACCACACGCCGCGCTACTGCAACCCGCGCCAGCCACGCTCCAGGTCACTGACGTGTTCGAACTGCCGGTTACAGTTGCTGCAAACTGCTGCCTCGTTCCTTCCGCCACCGTGGCAGTGTTCGGGCTTATCTTTACCGCTACTGTGCCGGCAGGATTTGCGGGACCATTAGAGGGCTTGCTGCTGTTGGTCAAACCCACGCATCCTGAAAGGGAGAGGATTCCACATAGCACGCCGAGTAGAACAAGTCCGGGCGTTTGTGCGTGCAGAGGACGATTGGCAGTCGACATTTGGCTCCGGCTTCTACGCAAGCTCCGTGCCGAAATGCAACACGCGCTCCTACACACTGTAAATACAGGAGCGCGGCGTCCAATACAGCTGACCATGCGTCCAGAAAGAGGGAACTGGCCTAGTCCCGTCCCTAGGTGTCCAAAGTGTCTAATGGGTAGGGGGAAAGAGCAGAGATGAAAATCAGCGGAAATCGGGCAAAGAGCTGGCTAAACGGAGCCGCGCCTGGCAAAGATCCTGAACAACGGTGAAAGCTTACTCAACAACAGGTTTAGCAGTTCTCGTCACGGCTGCCCCGAATCGGAAAAGGAGTGACCCCACAATATGCGCACATCTGCTCAAAGTGTCGAACTGCAAGCAGTCTTCAGAACCAAGGGGCGCCAGTCGCTGCGCCCAAGGCGGTTTGCAACCGGAGACGGGCGTGGCTTTGATCCGCCACACCATAGCGCTGGATATCAAATGGCTGGATTTTTCCAGGCCGGTTCGTGCCCCCGTAAAACGAAAAGGCTGCCCGGTAACCCGTTTGTTCTAGAGCACTTACGGTCGCGGCGGAGAAACAATGCTTCAGTCCCACAGGATAAGCAAGAATATCAATCCTCTGCTTCAACTCTCGTTCCAAGATCTCCCGCGAATGGCGAGCTTCTTCCCGCTGCGACTCGGGCGAGAGTTTACTCAGGATCTCATGGCTATGCGTGTGTGAACCGAACGCCATGCCATGCGCTTGCATGTCTCGGGCTTCGTGCCAGTCCAGGAAACAACGTTCGTCGCCTCCTTCAGGCCGCGCTACTTCACAAACTTTCTCCAGTTCCGCTATGAAACGTTCGGAATCCTTCGTGGCGGGGTGCGTAAACAGCCGCAGGATCTGCACACTCACACGTTTTCCTCCATCGGTCTTGAGGTCAAAGTTCGCAGGTCCGGGGTACTCGAGGCGGATGCGTTCCTTGACGCTATGTTTCACAATGTAGGCGATTACATCCCACCACGGCAGTTGCCCCGCGCCAATGAACGCGGTCGGCAGGAAGAACACGCCCTGTACACCCTGTGCTCGGAGGATCGGAAATGCCAGCGTGTAGTTATCGAGGTAACCATCGTCGAAGGTGATCAGCACACTCGTCCCCCGCGGGACATTGCCGCCGATCATGGCGAACACTTCCTCTAAAGTGGTCATATGAAAACGGCGTTTGAAGTAAGCGATCTGCGATTCAAATTGTTCGGCCGTGGCCGAGAATACTCCCGAGTCGAATGGAGTCTCGTCCGCGTTTCCGAGGCGATGGTAGTTCAGAACGATCAGGGCGCGGCGTTGAGGCATGCTTTCAAGTACCCTGGTGAGCCCTGCCCAGCTGCACGCTCGTGCTAACAATTCTCGCTTTCCGCGCATTTGTTCATAAAGATTATAGTAAGAGCGGAAGTGGAGTCTACTAGCCGGCTCGATGTTGTCCTTCAGGTTCTAAAACATTCCGCGGAAGTACCGGTGCATCCTTTTCGCAAAGACATCACGGTTTTTTTGCATCTGTTCAGCGACGTATCATCCAGTCCCCAAGTTGAAAGCCCAGTCGTGTTTCGCCCTCACAATTCGCTAGTTCCTCAATATGAAATCGCAGCGGCGCCCTCGGCTCGAGTCACCGGCGGCGTGAGCACATGTAACGGCGAAATTAGGAACCAGGATTTGTCCATTGGCAGCTCGCGCCAGCTTCACGATATCGCTTCATTTTGGCAGGCTCTCGAAAGCGAAATCACCAGCCCGATTCAGCAATGTCTCTGGAGCGAATCGTGCTGCGCCACATTGCCCCTCGATGGAGTACTTCATTTCGTCGTCGTCAAAACGGGTTCACAGACTGGCGCCATCGCGCCGCTTGTCCGCGCCAACGGGGTTCTTGGCAGGCTGGAACATCTCGGAGTCGAATATCTTCGCGAGCCTACTGACTTGGTGTTTTCCGATCCCCCCGCTCTTAAGAATCTTGCCAACGCTCTCGTCAAACTGGGTTCCCCGCTTTTTCTGGATAGAGTTCCCGCCGACTCGCCGACCGTTGCCGCGGTTCAAGCAGCCTATCGCGGCCGCGGCATGGTCCTTATACGCAGAGCCCAACCCTATCCGCGCATCTCGTTGCACCCGGGCTGGCGGAAGCCCGAAAGCCAGTTCAATAGTGGGCGCCGCTCGGACTTGCGACGAGCCGTTCGAATCGCCGAAAAAATCGGTCCACTCAGTTGTCAGATTCTGTCCCCTACTCCCTCGCAACTCGGTCCGATTCTTGAAGAGGCTCTGGAGGTAGAGGCTGCTAACTGGAAGGGAAGCAAAGGGAGCGCCATCGCGCACGACACGTTGCGTGGCCAGTTCTACCGTCACTACGCTGCCGCGGCAAGCGCAGCGGGAATCCTGCGAGTGTGCTTCTTGCGAGTTGGCAGCAAAGCCGCTGCCATGCAGCTTGCACTGGAATGCGGGGGCAGCTTCTGGCTTCTGAAGATTGGCTACCGCGAGGAGTTTGCACGATGCTCGCCCGGCATGTTGCTGATTGCAGAGACCATCCGCTATGCAGCTTCGAGGGGACTCCGGTCCTACGAATTCCTGGGTAACGTTGACAACGGAACCCGCGTCTGGACTCAGGATGAGATTCAATGCGTAACGATTCGAGCGTATCCCTTCCGTCCGAGAGGCGTCGCTGCTCTGGCAGCGGACGCAGTCCAAGCGCTTTGCCGACGAGTTGAAGAGACCCTGAATAGAAAAAAGAAATGAATCGCAAGCTAAGCAAAATAATGTGGTCCGCTTGGGAAGCCGTCGCGAAGCATGCCAGCAGGGCTTATATTGCCGGACCCGAGCTCGACGATGCTCTCACTAGTTGCCGGCGTCTCTTGGGACTGGGATTTGGGGGCACGATCGCTTTCTGGAACATCGAAAGCGATCCACCGAAACGAATAGTGGCTGCTTACACGTCTGCCCTTGCTGTCCTCGCCAATGAGAAAATGGATTGTTATCTGTCCATCAAGCTTCCAGCGCTGAAATATGACGATGTGCTTCTCAATGAGGTATTGGAACAAGCTCGGCGCACGAATACTCTTGTCCATTTCGATTCCCTTGAGTACGAAACAGCCGACCGAACCTTTTCCATGATTGCGCGGGCGGCCCGTTCCTATCCGCATCTAGGGTGCACTTTGCCCGGCCGATGGCTTAGAAGCGTCACTGACGCGGATCTTGCGGTCGAGCGTGGCTTGCATGTTCGGGTGGTCAAAGGAGAGTGGCAGGACCCTCAACATCGAGATATTGACCCTCGGGCTGGGTACCTGAACGTCGTCGACCGCCTCGCTGGTCGGGCGCGCTTCGTCGCCGTTGCGACTCATGATCCAGAACTCGGGCGAACAGCGCTACGGCGACTTCGCCAAGCGGGTACTCCATGCTCCCTTGAACTCCTGTACGGCCTTCCAGTAAAGCCGGCCTTGAAGGTCGCGAATGAGTGCGCTGTGCCCGTGCGCGTCTACGTGCCCTTTGGTCACGGGTGGCTGCCGTATTCGCTTACACAGGCGCGGCGCAATCCCCGGGTATTCTGGTGGATCCTGCGGGATCTTTTTGGCGGCAGACCGCCGCTCCTTTCGAAGGAATCTTCGCGCGGAATTTTGCCCAGGGTTAAAGAAACTCCAAGTTCCACTTCGATTTCACGGGCGTGATCTGCGGTGTCTACGTTTGCCCCGCGAAGCGTTCGTCCGAAAAATGCCGTACAGCATCAAGACCATGACAACTGACTCATCGGTGGTTGATTTCGTCGGCAGGCAAGCGCGTGTTTCAGAGGTCAGCGGACTTCGTCCAGACGCCGGTTCCGAAGAACGCTTTTATTCGTCCTATGAATGGGCGCTTGATCCTGTTCTTTCGGTGCGCGACTTATTCGAGCATCTCCGTGAATCCCTGAACCAATTGAACTCCCTCCATGTGCCCTGGCAGGTCGAAGAGTGCAAAGCCAACATTTATCTGTTCGCTTCTGCTATCACGTGCACTGTCGACGACTACTTGGGGGAACCTCCGCGGGATGTTTCGAGGATCTCCCGGAAGTTTCCCGGACTTCGAATTCCACTGTTTCTCGTCCAGAAGATAATCAACGTCGTCTATCGCCTCGGGACCTTTCCGCAAAAATTGCGCACGGCAAGATGGAGGAGAAAGTGGACCTCCAACGTCGATGCGATATGCGAACTTCTCGCCCGAACCGGAAAGCCCGGCCCGCAACAATTGGACGAGTTGAGGAGATCCATCGAGATCTGCAGCGCCATTCCGCTGCCGAGGCAGCTTCTCAACCGCCGGATGCAATTGCCTTCCGGATATCGCAGCCAGGATCTTGCGCATCACGATGCATTCTCACTCGCCAAATTATTTACTGCTGCTCAAGTCAATCGCCGCTCGCCGCTCTTGATCATCGGACCGCGCTCGATGGGCGCATATTTTGCTCCAGCTGCGAAGGCTAAGCTCTCGGAGCTTGGCTGGACCTCGGTGTCCTGGTGCACGATACGACCGAAGAAGGGAATATCGCCGTGGGAAGAATCCGCGCTGAAGGCGCTTCACTCGCCGGACGCGCAGGTCCTCGTCATCGACGAGTCTCCGAACACTGGCAACACGTTTCTGCTCATGGTGAACCTCCTGCGAAAAAGAGGAGTGTCGCCCAATAGAATTTGTCTCCTTGCGGCCATGCACCCGGCTCGCCCCGATTGGCGCCTTCCTGACACGGAGGAGACTCGTGGAATTAATCTGATTCGTCTGGAAGCGAACGCTCTTCACAAGAACCGTCTTCTCGAACCCAGCTCTGTCCAGCCGCTTCTTGCCAGCTATTTCCAAGCCCTGGGATGGGACGACGCTCAGCTCGTGCAGAGTAGTCCGACCGGTGAACTCAATGCGCGCCTCGAAGAACATTTCAAAGATGGCTTCCAGTGCCGTCTCAAGCGCGTATTTGATGTACGCCTGGTGAAAAATGGCGCACCACCTGTGTTCCGGCGAGTTCTTGCGAAGAGCGTCGGGTGGGGCTGGCTCGGCTATCAGGCTTTTTTTGCCGGTAAGCAGCTCGCGGAATTTGTTCCCGCGCTAATTGGCCTTCGAGAAGGTCTTGTATATATGGACTGGCTCGATCATGCGGAAAGCCGTTCCACCGCGCCGCCCATCAAACATCTTGCGGCGTATGTTGCTGCCCGTGCAAAGAAATTGCTCCTGAAAAACGATCCTACCTTTGCCATCAGCCCCGGCTACGGCTGGACAGGCTGGAGTGTGCTGATCGATTCCCTGAGAAGAGCCTACGGCCCGATCGTTGGCCGTATGAGAGTCTCCGCTCTCCACCGGAATCTTAAGCGATACGTGTGTCGCGCTCCTGCCTTGATAGACGGCCAAATGAATCCGTGCGATTGGATCCAGGCTCAGGACAGCTTTTGCAAAGCTGATTACGAGCACCATAATTTCGGCCGCACTGAGCTGTATATTGTTGATCCCGCCTATGATCTTGCAAGCGCCGTCTTCGAATTCCATCTTTCCCCCAACGAAGAACAAGAACTGATTGCGCAGTATGTTCAGAGCAGTGGTGATTCAACCGTGGCAGAACGAATTCTGCTTTGGAAGGTGGTGCGCGGCGTTGTAGAGGTGGAACGCGCCACTGCCGCGCTCGGCATCGAGACGCGTAGCGCCCCGCGCATGATCTGGCACGAACGCCTCGTTCTGGCCCGCAATTTCTTGGTCCATCACATGAACCGATTTTCGGCTTCGTTGCTTCCGCATCGTTTGCCGTCGCAATGGACTCGGCGGCTCATCTTTCTCGATCTCGACGGGGTCTTCGACTCTGACGTCATGGGTTTTCCCCAAGCAACGACCAGCAGTCTGATCGCCCTCTCAAGGCTGCAGAGGCACGGATTCTCCGTCATTCTCAACACCGCGCGCAGTGTCACGGATGTCCGGCAATACTGCGAAGCCTACGGCTTACCAGGCGGAGTTGCCGAATCCGGCTGCGTATTTGTCGATGCGGTGGCCCACAGCGAAATCTCGCTGATCGATCCGGAAGATACTGAGAAACTGAGCCGCTGCAAAGCGGCGATCCAATCGCTTCCCGGAGTATTCATCGATCCGAACTATCGGACTGCCGTTCGGGCTTTCCGTTACCATAGAAATCGTACACAGGGTCTCTCGGAATCGGAGATTCGCGGTGTTCTTGAGCGTGAGGGACTGGATCGTTTGACATTCCTGCCGACCTACGCGGACACCACCATCCTCCCTAACAACATTGGCAAGGGCTCTGGTTTGTTATGGGCAAAACAATACTTGAGATTCGAAGGCGAGCCCGTTGTGGCAATCGGTGATAACGACCAGGATCTTGATATGTTCCGCGCCGCCGACCTCGCGTTCGCCCCCGCGAATTGTTCGGAAGCAGTTCGTGAGTTTGCCGCTGCATCTAAATGCAGACTAACGCAGCAGCCCAACCAGAGAGGACTACTCGAGGCAGTGATGCAAGTACTTCATGCCGACGGTCAGCTCTGCGAGAAATGCGATGTCCGTCTCATGCAAGCGGATGGCTGTGGCGCCCTGTTTCAAAAGCTGATGGAAGTTACGGAACGCCCAAAATCTCGTAAGTTTTTATCGATTCTGAATTGGCGAAGTTTGTAGACTTGCGTACAGCACGGATTTTCGAATGCACTTGCCGAAAGAGCTTTACTCCGAGGTTTTCGGCAATTATCGCGTCAGTGGAACTTCAGAGTTGTCCCAATCTAAGCCTTCATTTCTCTGGAAGGTGCCTCAAAGCGGCGCCGCTGACGCCTTGCTCTTTCGAAGAGCTCGAAGTAGGGCGGCGGGAAGATTCGTTCGAAGCCAGTTCTTCAAATCGCGTACGGCTTGATCCATTCGCAGATAGAGGGCACCCTGAGTCAGGGGCCGCGCAAAATGGATATCTGCATAGCTCCCTACTTGGGCGCCCCAGCGATCTTTGCTCGGGTCTTCTCCTCCCAGAAAATCATATTGGCGGACGCCCTGGCCGATCAGCACTCTAAGGACGTGGGCCCTGAGCACGTAGCCGACACGGTCGGACGAATGTGCGGGATCGAAGCCTTCCTGCAGAGAATAAACAGTGTTGCGATATCGGAAGCCATACTGCGCGGCGACCGGGCTTCCGTCCAGCTGCAGAATCCAAAATTCGAGCCATCCTCGCTCAAGAAATGAGGATGCCATGTTGTAATAGAACTCGCGTCGCTCCGCGGAGGCAAACGCGCCCGGCCCTCCTCGCAACCGCCACCGCTCTTGGTGAAGCCCGAACAATGCCGCCAGAGATGCAGGAAGCTCTTGCGCGTTATCACACTTGGAAATCGATACCTGAAATCGCTTTTGCAGACGTTTTGAGTAATAACCAATTTTCGTTCCTTCTTTTCTGGAGATTGTTTGCTGGAGGTATTTCTCCCAAGTGTTCGGCAACGATATCGTCGAACGCGGCCGTTCCAGCCGCCTGTGAGTCCACCTGCGTGTCTTCAGTTCCGAATTCAATAACGGCAGCGCGGCCGAATCCAACGGAAGAGTGTTTAGCTCGCAGATGCCCCAATCCGGGTTCGATCCCAGCCATGACAGAAAAGCTTGGAGGCAGGAAGTCTCGTAGCCCACTCGGATGATCAGATCGAGATTGTCCGAATCTTCCGACCCATCTCCCACGAAACGCAATCGTTTGACGCGAAAGGGAAGCGCTGGCTCAACTAAATCTGTATACAGCGGAACAACGCCCACTATTTCATCGTCCGAATTCGAGAAAACGGGCGCCACAAGCTCTTTGTCCTTTCCGTATGCCTTCCACCACGCTCCCAGCCATTCCAGTGTGGAAAATATAGTCAGCCCCGCCGCACCCCGCAAAATCTCCTCCCACGCAGGACGAATCGCTTCCAGGCCGTTCCATGTGTGAACCGTTTTTACTTGCAAAGGCATAGAACCGCAGCGTCCGGAGACCGCTCCCGAGCCGCCTGATTTGTTCCCTTCTTTTGGAATTTCGGTATCAACGACGTCACAGAGTAACAATATTCGCGCACCAAAGGCATTTATGTCCGCTATTGGGCAGTTTGTTAGGCCTTTGCCTGCCATGCTGCGTTGGGAAGGTGTACCCCGTGATGAGGAAACATAAAATTCTGCTGGTGGACGACAGCGACGACGTCCGCGCCGTGCTCCAGGAAGGCTTGCTAAGCCGCGGCTTTGAAGTCGTACCGGCCGCGACCGCCAACGAAGCGCTGAAGCTCATTTCTCTGGAAAAATTCGACGTTCTGCTCTCCGATCTGCACCTGCCCGATGCTAGCGATGGGATTACCGTCGTCAGTGCCATGCGCCATTCACAGCCCGACGCCGTGACGCTGGTGCTCAGCAGTTATCCCGTGCTTCAGGCGGCCATGACTGCCATGCTCCTTCAGGCGGATCAAGTCCTTTTGAAACCGAGCGACGCTGCCGAGATTACCGAAATTATCGAAAAGAAACTCTTGCACCCTTCTACCCACCTCACGATGAAGAAAGAGCGGGTCGCCGCAATTCTGAAGCGGGATCTGGATGCCACCATCCAGAATTGGATGTCTCGCGTGGAGCACACCGAGGAGTTGACGGCCATCGCGCTGACTTACCAGGAACGCACAGGTCATCTCCCTCTGCTCCTCGGCGACCTCGTGCGCCGCCTGCATCTCGCTCCAGATGACAAGGTTCCCATTTCGCCTGCCGCACGCGAGCACGGCATTCTGCGCCGCAAACAAGGGTACACCGTCCCAATGTTGGTGGAAGAGTCGCGAATCCTGCAGGTTAGTATCTTCAATACTCTGCAGAACAACCTACCAAGCGTGGACTTCAGCACGGTGCTGCTTGACGTGATGACGATCGCAGACGAAGTGGACTCACAATTGAAGCAGTCCATGCGCGGTTACATGGAAAAGGTGAACGCGAAGTCTGCGAGCTAGGCTGCCAAATCCGCACTCGTTCATTTCGCCATCTTATTCACGAGCTCCGTGCCGTGCTCCGTGCCGTGCTCCGTTCATAGAAAACCCGCCAGCACTCCCCTAGCAAGCCCTTTCGCATTGTGCAAAAAGGGACAGACACCTGTTTTCAGCGATTGTAGTGTGTCTTCAATCAGCGGCGAGGGGAGAATGACAGGGACCGGAAAGCAAGGCTGGGCCGAGTTCTTTTCACCCCCTCGCCGATTTAATAATTCCGTTTGGTAGTAATCGACTTCTTAAACTGCTTTACTCGGGGACGAAGGCCGGGGCACCTGTTTCAAGCGGGATGGTTTCAGAGTCTTCGCAAAGCCTTGTGAATGGAAGCAGTTCTAATGCTCCAACCACCATTCTGCCCGAGTAATGCTCCCTTTTCTCGGCAGTCGAGTGGCTCATAGAGAGCAATGAAAATCGCCGCCCTTACTCCGAATTGGAGATGAAAAACCGACTCGAGCGGCGACAAAACTCAAACAGTTCTCGGACTGCCCCTTAGGAAATGAAAAACAAGCATGATTACGCCCACGACCAGCAAGATGTGGATAAGTCCTGAACTCACATGAAACGCCAGAAACCCAAGTAACCACAGAACGATTAACACCAACGCAAGAAATCCAAGCATATTTTTGTCTCCTCAACTCTAAGCGAGGAAATCAGGGAAGTTCATGCCTCGCAGAGTACGGATGGCCGCATAAGAAAAATCATCACGCAACGAGATTGTATGGACTGCGGAGAGGGAAGTCTGTTCGCTTTGATACAGTTTCCGGTTTGCGCCTGAAAGAGACCAGCATTTTATCGAGCCGCACCATTTACCACGACGGACCTCCAGGCTGATTCGCGGGACGGTCTTGTCTGGCGGCAGTCAGGTCCGAAGCGCTACGCTCCGATCGGGGATGCGCGACCCAGAGTGCACTTTTTTGAACAGACGCGAACTGTGATTTCTCTTATCTTTACCCCGATCAGATTTCCATACCATAACCCTTTTGGAAAACACACCGGGCATTTGGGAGTTCTGGGGAAAATCTGGTCCAAGGAGAGACAAATGGCGACTGAGAATGTGAAGAAGTGCGCTCATCCGAACTGCTCGTGCACGACTCATGCGGGGAAATATTGCAGCGTGCAGTGTGAAACGATGGAAAAAACGCCGGACATCGAATGCAAATGCGGGCATGGCGTCTGCAAAGGAAAAATCGACTAGGAACGCGGTTGCCAAGCGGAGTTTGTGCATCGCAGCGGTAGGCTTAAAGACATATGTGAGGGAGCGAGCAATGAAGCCAGGCATGCAGGATGAGATCGAAGGCAAGCTGCACAATCTGAAGGGAAAAGTGAAGGAAAAAGCGGGAGAACTGACCAACGATCCGGATCTCGAGGAGGAAGGTCAAGCAGAGGAGGTAGCCGGGAAGGTCCAGGAAAAAGTCGGGCAGGTCAAGAAAGTTCTTGGCAAATAGCCAAGGGTTCGCGCCTGGCGATTATGGACTTCTGCACGGTGCGCTTCGCGTGAGGCGGGTCGCGCTCGAAGAGCGGAGAAGCATTTGCGCTACAACCTGAGAGGAGATTCGCATGTTACTGCTAATCATTGTCTTGTTGCTGCTGTTCGGCGGTGGCGGTGGCTATTACGGGTATTCGAGATGGGGAAACCGTGGAGGGGTCGGGATCCTCGGGGCGGTCATTATTATTGCATTGATCGTATACCTGTTCGGTGGAATACGAATATAAGCCGATCATCGGCCGCAGTTGCAAATTGCTGGGATGAGGCGGCAAGGAGGGACTGATTATGGAGTGCTCCATGCGATTAGACCACCTCGCGACGTGGAACGAACTATGCGAGGCACTGGCATTTTCATCGCTTAGTGACTTGGGATCTGGCCGTGCGCGCGACTTGGACAGTGGAGGGGCGTCGGATTTCGACGCAGGCATTGGACCGCGAGCAGAGGAACTCGCATGGTTGGCGCTTGCGAGCAAAGTACAAGATGATCGGCGGAACTAACCGCGCCATTGAGTGGTTGGTTCCGGCCAAGGCGCATCGTTTGAACTCGCAGTAGGACTTCACCCTCGTCTTTCACTTTCAGGAGTTGACCCGCGTTTGTATTTCGCCGCCCGGAACAAGACAATATGGCAAGCTGATCCGGCGTCGCAACGAGACAGGGAGGGGAATCATGCGAAAGACATTCTGCAGTCAGTTTCTGATGCTGGCGGTGCTGGTGGCCATACCAGGGATGGCATTGTCTCAGGCTGGAGAGGATATCCGGACCCTCGTCATAAATGACCAACCCGGGCAAGCCCCTGTCGTACGAATACAAGGCAAGTCCTACGTGGAACTCGAAGCGTTGGCGAAGCTAACGCGCGGCTCGCTTAGCTTCAATGGGAACCAGGTGACGCTGACGTTCCCGGGTGCTGGCGCAAATACGGCAACGACAGTTGCCGGCGGTAAGTCTGAATTCTCAAGAGAATTCTTGCGCGCGGGAATAGAAGAGCTGGCTGTGATCCGGGAATGGCGAATCGCCCTGACGAACGCGGTGCAAAGTGGATCCCCAGTTGGAGATGACTGGATTGCTGTCTACCGGAGTCCCGCGCTTACGAATCTCAGATTGGCGTCCGTGGCCGCCTCCACGGATTCTGATCGAAATGCATATCAATTGCTTTCGAATGAGCTCGACAACATGAAAAAGTTAAGCGATCGATTTGTGGCCGCGCATGCATCGCAGAATTACACTCCCACGGATGCTTTGAAAAATGACCCGTTGGATCAGCAAATCCTGGGTTGCGCGCGATCTCTCGCTGCCATGGCCTCCAGCGGGCAGTTTGTGGACGATGGTTCCTGTCATTGAACCCGGCTGAGATCAGACCGTAAGTCTGGAAGTTTATTCCGCAGAAGAGATCACTTTTTACATTGTGTCGTTTTTGCGCAGGCGATCAGATAGTAAGTTCTTCACGCGAAGATCGCGGCTCATCCGGAATTGACACTGACGTCCGAGATGCGTGAGAGGTTAAGCATTCTGAAATTTATCGCGGGCTGATTGAGCTGGTTTGCGTTGGAGTGTCGGTGTCAGCCGGATACACAAGAATCTCGACGGTACCCCAGCTGGAATCCGGAGTCGCGCTCTTCCGTTTGCCTAGCCCCAGAGTCTTAAGCTGCGAATCGTCAAACGAGAAATTGCCGACGAGGTAGTCTCTCACCACCATCGCGCGCGCCTGCGTAAGCACTAAATCCTTCTGCGAATCTCCCGCCCCGCCCGTCGAAACGACCACCACCGCGATTCCGAATTCAGTGTCGGCCAGGAACTGCCCGGCAGCACGCAATGATTTCTGGTTCTTTGGCTTGGCGGTATCCTCTTTGTCGAAGAGCTGCTTGGAATCGAAGGTAAACGTCTTCAGGGGCGCCCTCTGGGGAAGCTCTGGGATATCGTTTTTCGCCAGGTCAGCAGAACTTTCATAGCCGCGTTTTTTGAAATACCCGCGCACCAGGAAATTTTGTTTCATCGCCTCCATGTTTTCTTGGAAGGCGGTGACTCCGGCTTGCGCATGGGTGACCGTGTCGCGTAATCCGGCAGTCGTTTGATCGAGCTGGGTATACAGCTCCTTGTCGTTGACCAAGGCGCCGATGGTTCCCTTTCCCTGGTTGATCTTGCCGCTGATGGAGCTCAGATTGGCGGCGACCAGCGTGACGTTGTCCAGCGCTTCCTGGCTGGTGTCCAGAATGCCGTCAGCCTTTTTCATCAGATCCGCGAGGACCAGTGGAGGTTCGCTCGCAAGTGTATCGTCCTGCTTCACATTCAGCGCCTGTGCGGAGCCGAAGGAAATGGAGACATATTCGTTACCCAGGAGGCCCTCGGTTTCGATGGTCGCCACGGAGTCTTGCTTGACGATGTCATGCGTCGATCGCTGTAGATCCATCAGCACGGTGATTTTGTCTGTCGGTTTCTTAGGCAGATCGATCTCCCGCACTGTTCCGCTATGCACACCGCCGATACGCACCTCCGCGCCTGCATCGAGGCCGACGACTGTAGCGAACTGTGCCTTCAAGCGATAAGTGTTGCTGAACAGGTACTGGTTGCTCCCGATGAGAAAGACTCCCACCGCCAGAATCGCCAGCGTTGCGATGATAAATGCTCCGAGTCTCGCGGCCCTTGACATATACGCTCCCTATGAATCTCGCTTCATAAATCCCGACACAAATTTGTTATCGCTTTTTTCAAGATCCTTGAAGCTGCCTTCGATCAGCACATTCCCTTCGTGCAGCAGTGCGATGCGGTCCGCGATGGTCTTTGCGCTGAACAAATCATGAGTGACCACGATCGACGCCATGTCATGCTCTTCCTGTAGCTTGAGGATCAACTCATTGATCTCACCGGACGTGATCGGATCGAGTCCCGCCGTCGGCTCGTCGAGCAAGAGAATCCCGGGCTTCAGAGCCAACGCGCGCGCAAGCCCGACACGCTTCTGCATCCCGCCTGAAATATCGCTAGGCATTTTCTTAAAGTCGCCTTCCATGCCCACGCTGGCCAGCAGTTCCTTCACGCGATCTCCCTGTTCGGATCCAGTCAATTTTGTATGGCGCTTTAACGGGAACGCAATGTTCTCTTCTACCGTCATGGAGTCATACAAAGCGGCATGTTGAAACAAAAACCCCATCTTTTTTCTGATTTCATTCATCGCATCGAGGCTGAGGCTCGTAATTTCCTGCCCATGTACTACGACTGAGCCAGAGTCCGGTTTTTGCAGGCCGATGATCAGCTTGAGCAGCACGCTCTTGCCGGTTCCGCTGCGCCCCAGCACCGCCAAAGTCTCGCCATCGTTCACGGTCAGATCAATCCCATCCAGGACGATTTGGCTGCCGAAAGACTTATGGAGGCCTCGCAGGACCACCGCTGGCTCGCCCCTCGTTTCGCCGGAACCTTTTATCGAGGGGGTCGTGCTGCTCTCAGATTCGCCAAGCAAAAGTTCTTGATCGGTGTGCATCATGGGAAGAACACCAGGATCATTTTGACCAAAAGGACGTCAGCCAGAATGACAAAGAGCGATGACAGCACGACTGAACTCGTCGCCGAAAGCCCCACGCCCGCGGTGCCACCTCGAGTTCGCATCCCCTGGAAGCAGCCGATCGTCCCGATGATGAGGCCGAACACTGCCGTCCTAAAGGTTGGCGCCAGAAAATCACTGAAGCTGGTGCCATGGAAACCTTGGTGGATAAACTTGTGTAGGGAAGTGGGCTCTGCCAAAGTATCCGCAATCCATCCGAACAGCACACCGAAGAAATCGGCGGCGAGAGTCAGCAGCGGAAGCACCAGGATGCAGGCCACTATGCGCGTGAAAGCCAAATACTTGTAGGGATTTACGCCGGACGCCTCGATGGCATCGATCTGCTCGGTTACAGCCATGGATCCCAATTCGGCGCCGATGCCCGCTCCTACTCTGCCGCTAACCACCAATCCAGTCACGATCGGACCCGTTTCGTGGATTATCGAGAACACCAGCGCGGCGGGGAGCATGGACTTGGCTCCGAATCGAACCAGGCTGCTGCGGCTCTCCAAAGAGAGCACCGCGCCGATCGCCGCACCGGCCAGCGCAACCAGCGGTAACGATTTCGAGCCTATTTCGTCGAGCTGCCGCAGCAGTTCGCGGCCTTCAAAAGGTTTTCGCACCGCGGTCCGCGTGACCTGCCATGCAAAAAGGCCCAGTTCTCCGAACCACTCCAGGAATAGTTGAATCAAGTTCAAGAAATAACGCAATGACTCGGGCACGAGGGACCGAGTCTGGCCTGCATCCGGGCTGGTCCATCGGCGAGGAATCCTGGCAGTGTGGCTCACAATTTGTACTCAGCGGCCTGAAGTGGTTTCCGCGCCCGTCTCAGAGAATGCCGGGCGATAAAGATGTCTGCTTATACGAAGCTGGGCCCGCATGCACTTGCCTGCTGGCAGGCTAGGCCCGATGCCGTTCCACCACTTGCCTAGGCACCCTTTCCCTTTTCTCCTTGCTTGGGAGCGGCCTGGTGTTGGGCCGGTTGCTGGCGCTGCTGCAACGCTTGTTGCTGCTGGGTGTGTTTTTGGGCCAGTTGCTGCGTCTGCTGCTGGTGCTGCTGCTCCAAGGGCTGCTGTCTCGTTTGGTTGGCCGGGGTTTGCGGGAGGCGCTGATGGTCCTGCTCCTGCCTGTTCTGGAGTTTCTGGCGTTCATTGACCTGTTGCGTTTGAAGCTTTTGCTGCTGCTGCTGATATTTCTGGTCCTGCTTGGCATTGCCAGTATTTGGAGCGGCATAGTGTTCCGCTGGAGGCAGATCCCTGGCATGGACTGCGGGGCTCGGGCGAGTTGACTCGGCCGGGCGACCCGTTTCGGTGTTCGGACGAGCCGTTTCGTTGTTTCCGCGGGCAGCGTTGTTCTCGGCGGCTGGAGCGTTGTGGACTGCGCCGCCTTCTTTGGCGGCTACGGCTCCGCTGTCTTTAAAGGCGCCAGGCTTGGAGGTGGCAGCGATGGGAGGTTTCCCGTGATTCGCGGAGGCGCGTAGCTCCGGGTTGGCGCGTGCAGACTGCGCGTGCTCGTTCTGCGCCGCGACGGGCGCAACGTGGCGCTCGCGTCCGGCAGCTTCCTGCTGGGAAGTGGCGCGCGCGTTTACGCCACCGTTGCCGCCGTTAAAGCTGACGCGATTCCCTCCGGAGCGGTTCTCCACTCGCGTGTTGTAAACGTTGCGGTTGATGGAGACGTCCACACGGCTGTACGACTGGTTGTAGAAAAAGCGGCCGTTATCCCAGCGGCCGCCGTCGTAGCCTTCGCCAAAATAGCCGAAGCCATAATTGATGCCGCCGTAGAAACCGACTTGTGTTCCCCAGTAGCCTTCGTGGAAGTAGTAGCCGCCGTTGTCGTCGCCCCAGTAGCCCGGAGTCCAGAGATAGCCGACTTCGGGAGCCATGACCCAGGTCCCGGGAACCCAGTAGTAGTCGTCGTCACCGTAAGCCCAATAGCCTGGGGTCCAGATGTAACCGTCCTCCGGACAGATGGGCTGCTCGTAGACGGGCAGTTCGGGCGGCGCGATTCGAATGGAAAGCGCGATGCCAACTTGCGCGGACGATGCCGCGGAGATGGCCAGCAATACTAGCGCGAACAGCAGCGAACGGATGGAAAGGATAGAGCGCATTGTGTTTCCTTCTGCCTGATGGTCCTCCGTTTTCGCGAGGGCCGTCAGAGCAACTAAACTTGATCTTTTCGATCTGCGATCGGATAACCTGGTTTGTAAACCCAAGTGGAAATTCGAAATTCAGGGGCCGAAGTCTGATCGGCACACTGGCGAAATTATAGAGACAACCAATCCGCAATGCTGTCCGGTATTGCACATGACTCTCTTCTGTTCTCGCCAGTGAGAGCATGCTTTCCACTAACAAAAGAAGATGAAGAGTCAAAAAGACGCATATTTAGGCCAATGATCCTGTTTTCGGACAGAGTTCTTGCCGGCGCAAGCAACAGGCGGATTCAAATCCAAAGGCGAGCTGCATTCCCAAAATGGTCTTATGCCACCGGATCCTTCTGACGGGTGTTCTTGACGCCCGTCAGGATCCCAACGCCACAGAGCACGACAGCACACACTACGATCCAGTGGGTAGGCATGTGCGCCAAGTGCGCGCCATAAATCAACCCGCAGATCAAAATTGCGAAGCCAATCGAGTAAAGGCCGAATGACATAGCATCTCCATCTCAGGTCAGCAGTAGTCGTGGTACCCGAGAACTAACGTTGCTCGCTTGCCGCAGAGCAATTCGGAACGCAACAGCTTTCCCGTTTTCATTGCGAAGAGCTGGCTTTCTGGTCTTTCACCTGCAGATCATTCACCACCTGCTTGACGTTCGGCACTCTGTTCGCGACGGACTCTGCGCGGTCGCGCTTGTTCGGTGAGTTCACTTCGCCGCTCAGCGTAACCACACCGCTTTTGACTTCGAACTTCACGTCCTTGTGCAATTTGTCCTGGATCAGCGCCGCATCCAGATTCTTCTCGATGCCTTCATCCAGATCTGAGTTCATGGCCTTGGCTTCTTTTTCGGTCCCCACGGGGATCACGGCAATTTGGTCCGCGACAACCTGCGCGCCTGCGAAGGACTTTGCGATAGCCTCGGCTTGTGATTTATCGTTCTCGTTTGTAACTTGTCCGCCGAGCGTCACGACGCCTTTGTCGCGATCCTGAGTGACGGAGACATCCTTGAAACCAGATTGGTCCAGCGACCTGCGAATATTGTCAGAGACGTCCGGGGATTTCGCGGACGTCCCGGAGCACCCTGCGAGTGAGCCAAAGGCGAGCAGTGCCGATGTGGCGACTAACAATCTAGCTTTGTTCATTGTTTCTCCTCAGATGAATTCGAAATAAGGCTATCAACCGCGATCAGGCCATCGGGACCGGCGACCTTTTTTCGACTTTGAGTTATGCGCCTTGCGCCCGTGCAACTTCGGGCACTCCGACAAGCTCATCAAAAAGCGTGCGGTAATGAATCATGGCCTGGCGCAGTTCTTCCGTGCTGGCCTTCCCGCCCGCTTGACGATTGGCAATCCCGTGGGCTAGCCGGTAATTTTCGAGAACCAAAGGATAATCCACGGAAATATCCGCAGCGCGCTGTTCAAAGTCAGTCACCGGATAGCCGCGCGCAGACATCACATCTCCAAGGAGCTTATCGGCCTCCGCCACCGCGCCTCCTGGTCCATCAACGAAGCGTGACTGCACTCTGCTCCAGGCCTCCACGAAGCGAGCCCGATCCGCCGCACCAAGCGGCCGGATGTTGAGACCCACGACGCGATCTGTGCGCTTATCAAGTCCTGCTTCAGCCTTGCGCCGGCTGTCGCCTTCTTGAAGAGCCCGGTCATATTCCGCATCGCCAAATTTGGTGCGGAGTTTTTCAGTGCGGCGCTTGCGGAGAAAACCCATGGCGACGAAGGACACGATGGCAATCAGAACCACGCCGGCGATGATGAGTAAGGTCGTTGTGTTCATGCGAATTGTCTCAACTTTCTTGCCAGACTCGTGGGTCGAGTTTGGAATTCTGCGAATTCACGCATTCAGCCGAGAACATGATCGGTCATCGAGAGGACTGTTGTCTGTGCCATAAAGTACATTTCGTTGGGTTGAGGGTTCTTGGAAGAGAAATAGTCCGCCAAGAGAGAGACTGCGACGGGAGGCAAGGCTCGGCTGGTCCCCAGAAGACCCGAGAAGTCGCTCACTCGTTCGTAAAAACGGTCCGGCCATGTGCGTCTATGTGCTGGTAAACGCTGGCCAGCGGGGCAGGCCGTAGCTCACAAACGTTGGTTGTCGGAGCCGAGCCTGCGGCATGGCAGGATCTCACTGGATTCTCTTCTGCTTCCATTGCATCAGGCGGATGGAAAAAACGCTTTGCTTCCTTTCGCGTTAGTTCACCGCTCAAATAGCTTTGAATGTTTTTTTCCATACCCACCGGAAAGGTTGGCACGGGGCCAACGAGCTTCGCTTGGTAGCTCTTCAGCATAACTTCCCTGAAAACCGGAAGAGCGGCTCTGCCGCCGGTTTCCATCGCGCCCAAGGAGCGGTTGTCATCGAATCCGATGCGCACCGCCACGGTAATCCCATCGCGGCCGTACGTTGAGCCCACAAAAAGGGCATCCCGGTAGCTGTTGGTGGTGCCAGTCTTACCCATAACAGGGATAGGAAAGCTGTGGGCATCCAGCGCGTGCGCGGTACCCGACGGCAGTCGTACAACGCCTCGCAATCCTTCTTGGATCAGCGAAAGCTCCAGTCCGTATTCGTTCTTGGCACAACAGGGCGACGGATGGCTGTAGACAACTTCTCCGCCGTTATGTTCGATGCTTGCAATCACGTAGGGCTCCGCGGCTATGCCGCTAGCCATCCGGCGGTAAGCATTGGCAAGCTCCAGCAGGGTGACTTCGGATGCCCCAAGGGCGGTAGTGTCATAGCGGTGCAATAAGGTTCGGATGCCGACGTCTCGCGCCGTCTTCAATACGGAGTCAATTCCTATCTGTTGAACAATCCAGATCGCGACGGCATTTCTCGACTCCGCCAGAGCCTGCCGCACGGGGATGATGCCTTTGAATTCCCCGTCGAAATTGGAAATCCATTTGACGGGCTGATCTCCGTTCGTGGCAACGGAGATGGGTTCGTCGGGCACGGGAGTATCAAGATCCAGAGCTCCTTGACGAAATGCCGCCAGATAAACAATCGGTTTCATCGCCGAACCCGGTTGGCGCAAGGACTGCGTTACACGGTTATAGTCGCTGTAAGAAGTATCGTGCCCTTTGTAGGTGCGGCGCCCGCCCGCCTCGGCCAGGATGGCGGAGTCGCTGTTCCGCAAAACAACCACAGAGCCCTGAATCAGCCCGCTGTTATGAGGATGACGCTTTTCATAAAGGTTCAAGCCATTTTCGAGCGCGGTATTCGCGAACTCCTGGATTCGATCGTCGACCGTGGTATGAATTTGGATGTGGCCTTCCAGTAGTTGATTAATTCCGATTTGCGGCGCGAAAGTCTCGTCCAAGCCCTTCAGTTCTTCGAAAACATTTTCGACTGCTGCTGGCGCTTCGGTGCGGCGCGTGACGTGAGCGGCAAGCTGGATGGGAGCCTCTTCGCAGCGCCCGGCCGTCTGCGTGGAAATAAAATGATTCTTGACCATCAGGGCCAAGATCTGGTTTCGCCTGCGCAGCGGTTTTGGATTGCCTGCCAAAGTGGGCGCATACTCGCCCGGAGACTTGGTGATGCCTGCCAAAAGCGCGGCCTTATCGGCATCCTCTCGAGTGATCGCTGATAGCGGTATGCCAAAATAATACTGAGAGGCCGCCGCAAAGCCGTAGCGGCCATTCCCCAGGTAAATGAAGCTGGCGTAACGCGCGAGTATTTCTTCCTTGGCGCGCCGCTTGGATCCGTACCGTTTCTGCATTTCTCCCTCAATCCACAAGGAGAGGCGCATCTCCTCCACTTTCAACAAGACTTTGTTCGCGCCCGGCCCACCGATGAAGAAGGCGAGAGAGCGTGCGAAAAGACCTTGGTGTTGAAGCGTGTCGCTGGTCTTTGTGCTTACCAGTTTCTGCAAGAAGTAGCCGCGAACAAGCTGCTGGGTAATCGTCGAGCCACCTTGGGGAAACGCCGCTGCCCGCTCCCCGGCATTCTCGCCGTTCGGTCCCACATGGCGAGAGAACAAGGCGCGAACGTTGGTCTTGCCGATCAATCGAGGGAAGGCTGAATAGTCCACTCCCGCATGCGAGAAAAAGTTCTCATCTTCGGCGGAAAGGATGGCCTCCCGGAGAACGTCGGGAATATCCTTATATTGAATGATTTCCCGGCGTTCCGTTCCTAGTTCAATGAGAACATGCCCGTTCGCATCGTAGATATGGCCCGTCGTGGGAGGCTCGAATCGAAGGAAGGCGTCTAAGTCGGGCAAGTCTGTGTGGTTATAGGTGAGATAAATAATTCCACACAGGATTGCCACCAATGGTATAGCCACCAGCACAACAGATATACGAAACAATAGACTCGTCTGGTAGACCTTCTGAACGTAGGAAAATACTCGGCGAAATGTCCACGGGAACCATGGAAAATGTGGCTGCTTCTTGTACATGTGAAAAGCTCTCAGCGCGAGAGCGGGATCTTCTGATTTTTGGCCCTGTGTTTCTCGCGACTCTCCGAATCCTTCTTGGTTGAAGGTCCAAGCCTCACATATCCAGCGTCTGGATTCTGTGCCAAATGAGTCACATTCTTGCCATCGTTTTCCCGCGGTCTTTCCGTCACGACCCAAGGTCCCGCTTGCCACCGACGAAACGGCTCGCGACCCGGCTTGCGACCGGTGGGAACCACGCATGCACAAAAGAAAAAGAGCCGGCTCGGGGGAACCGGCTCTCAGGTGGGTAGGACTATTGCGGAGATGTTGCTGCAGCCACTGGCTGCACGCTAAGGGAAACGATCTTGGTTCCGATCACTTCGCCCGAGACGATTAGCTCGACGCGGCGATTTTGCTGGCGGCCTTCTGACGTATCGTTTGTCGCGATTGGCCGGGTCTTGCCGAAGCCCGTCGCAGTGGTCGAAGATTCAGGGACGCCTTGCTGGGTCAGATAGCTGCGGACGCCTTCGGCGCGCTGTTCCGAAAGCTCCTGATTGAAGAGTTCGGTCCCAACGCTGTCGGTGTTTCCCTCAACCGCCAATTTCAGCGACGGGTAAGCGAGTACGATGCCGGAAATCTTGGCGAGTTTCTCGCGTGCAAGCGGACGAAGCGTAAACTTGCCGGAGTCGAAAAGCACGTCCGACATGTTGACCACCAGCCCGCGGGCGGTGTCGCGCGTCTCCAGGATTAGATTGAATTGCTGGAGGAGGCGGGCGCGAAGTTCTTCGCGGTCTCGCACGGCGTCCTTAAGCTGCGCGTCGGATGAAACGGCCGCGGCGCGGTCGCGGTCGGAATCGGCTTCGGCGGCGTGCTGCTTCTGACGAGCGTCATCTCGATCTTTCTCTGCGTCGGCCTGAGCACCGGCGGATTGTTGTGCGGCGGCCTGGGCGTCGAGATTGCGGCGATCGGCTTCCTTGCGCTGGCGAACGGCGTCAGCGGTTCCGATTTCGGCGGTGATGCGGAGCTGGGTCTCTTCATTAGCGCGAGCTTTTGCGGAGGCTTCACGTCCCGCTCCCGCGTTGCGCTCTGCTGCGGCGCGTTCTTCGTCAATATGCTTCACGGAGATTTCACGAGCGTCTTCGGCGGTCTGCACGACTTCGCGCGATAGCGCAACCAGCGATTTCTTGTTCTCGTGCTTGCCGCTGGCGAGCGCGTCGGCCTCGTTCATCTGGTTGACCGCCTTCTCGTAGCTGGGGGTGGCGTATCGCTCGGCGCCGGAGGATTTCGCGATGCGCAGGGCATTGCGCGCTTCGAAGAATTCGAGCGGCAGCTTAGAGTTTAGGATGACGGGGTCGAACTTATAGCCTGTGGGGATGTAGCCGCCGCGATCGATTAGTTCAAACTTGGCATCCACCACTTCCGTGGCGCCGACCGTATCCGGGCGAATGGAATTTTCCAGGACGACGAGGTTGCTGGGACGGCGCACAGCGTAATACGGTTCCGCGGTCACGATCATAGCGAACGCCTGAAGATCGGTGGTTACCTCTAGCTTGCTGCGGTGGTTATCACCCACCAGTACTTCTCCGATGTTGACGGGGCGTCCTTCGGGCGAAATGGCCCACAAGACGTACGTCAGATATTCATTGCCAAAACTCGTCGGCCGATCCAGACCGGAAAATTCGGCTTCCACGGCCAGAGTGCCGCGCTTGCTTTCGACTTTGGCTTCGCCCGCTGCGGAGGGCATCAAGTCGGTGCCTTGAAAATCGATCTTGGTAGAACCACTGCGGTGTCTATAGCTCACCGCGCGAGTCGTGCGGCTCACGACGTTCATTCGAAACGTCGGAGTCGGATTGCCGGAGTCCGCCGGTGCCTGCGTCTGAGCCTGCGCTTGCGCCGATGCGGCGAGCGTTAATGCCACTGCCAAGGTGATGCTTGCTGTCTTGAACATGAGTCTCCTTCGAAAATCTGCGAGAGCTCAGTATCACGTTTTGTGAGTTTCAATACTGTGCGAAAGAGGACGTTTCGGAAGAAAGAATGTATTCGCAAAATGCGTTTTACGACCGGGTTGGCGAAGAAACGACGCGCGATGGCAGCAAAACGATAAGAGTATAAATTCCCAGAGTGGTCCCAAAAGGAATTTCAGAGACCGACAGGAAAGCCGCAAGGAGGGCCAGAACGTGTGCCGACCGTTGATTTGCCAGCAGCGCTAGTCCGGCCAGGGTTCCGATTAGGCCGCAAAGCAATGACAAAACCACCAATCCGATATAAATGAGGTGAAAATCAGCCATCAACGCAAACGGATTAGCCACCCGATTCAGCAGCGCGCCAAACATCACCGTGGACGTACCGCTGAAAAGAACAAGCCAAATTCCTAAAATGACGCGGAGAACGCCATACGCAATCCAGCAAAAGCCCAATAGCCGCCGATGACTGCTCAGATTGACGGCTTCCGGTCCATCTAAAGGCATCTTCGACTCCTGACCGATCTTATGACTCTGTCGTCCCCATACTCGATTTAATACCGGCTTGAATAGAGCCGTCTGTCCGCTTTGGAACAGTTCCAGCAAGACGTCGCCGCTCCAGCCTCATCGACAATCGGCCAAAGCCATCGCCAAAGTTTTCACACAAAAAGCCTGTAAATTGCAGTTTCCCTTCGGATGGCACGATCAATATCCAGAACGGCCGGAGTTCGGCTACGACGTAGTTGTCGACCGGGACGCGTTGTGGTTCGTGGAAAAGGATCGGTGAAAAAATCGATTGTCGCATTTCTCGCAGCGATACGGCCTCCTGAGAATCAGGGCCAGAAAAACTTGTTCAAGGATCCCTTTTCGTTTCGATTGATGAATTCTTTTGCTCTGGCATAGCGGGCAACGGATCACGACGGTTCTCCTTCTGGAGCATCTCGCTTGGCCGGCAATGATCCACGGCGACAAAAGAGATGTATGTACCGAATTGAACACCGAACTGCCATCCAAATCTCCGTTTTAGAGAAGCCAAGACTTTACCTTCCGGCCTGACCGCCAGCAGGAGGGTCGGCCTATTCGGTACAGCAAGTGTTCAAAATGGAACAGACACCATTTCCCAACCAGCTTATGGTGGGGGAGGTAGGCGCTATCTCGGGGCCGTTTGTTACGTGTGTCCAAGGATGGCCGATCGAGTTGTGCCTGTCCCGTTCTATGACCAATCTTGCTCAGAACGAGTTGCTCTCGGCCCGCAGGAATTTCCGCCCGGAAAGTTCGGTCGCGCACCGCCGCCGCCCCCTCAAGGTGCTTTTTATCCACCGCGATGCAGAGGTGGTCGAGAGCTGCCTGGAAGAGCTGAAGAAAGCTCATTTCGCGATTAGCTCTGATTTGGTCTTGACACATGCACAGTGCGCGCAACTCCTGAAACTCCAAAAATATGATGTGGTCATCGCGGAATATCCCAGCCCCAGTTGGAAAGGGTCGCAGGCATTGCAACTTCTTCATCAAACGGTGCAGGAAGTTCCGCTCCTGTTCGTGACCACCGCGGTGGGAAGCGAATCCATCGCCCTACTCAGCGCCGAAGGAGCGTTCGATTTCGTCGGGAAGGAGCATCTTGCTCAATTGCCGATGGCTGTCCGGCGAGTTCTGAACGAAAGCAAATTGCGCGCGGAGCTGGAAGAGGCTGGAAAAGCGCTGAGGCATTCGCAATCTTTGTACCAGGCGCTGGTGGAAAATCCTGCCTATGGAATCTGCAGATGCGATGCGCAGGGAAGATTTCTTGATGTTAATCAGGCTCTGTTGACGATGCTGGGGTACGAATCCAAGGAAGAGCTGATGGTGGCAAATCGTGCGTCGGAAATCTCCCTTGACGTTGGGCGCAGAGTTCCATTGGCCGGAGGCTCCCCTGAGGCAGTGAGAATCGAACCCGTCGAAATTGAATGGAAAAGGAAAAACGGAACGAGTTTGAAGGTAAAACTCAGCGGCCGCGGAGTTTTTGACGAGCATCGAGTTTTTGTTGGGTATGAAATCATCGCGGTTGATGTCACCGAACAGCGGGCCCTGGAGGATCACCTGCGCCGCCAGGCCTTGAGCGATTCGCTGACGGGGCTGGCCAACCATCGCCGGCTTTTCGAGGTGCTGCACGCGGAAATCTGCCGGTCAAAGCGCACCGAGAGGGAATTCGCGGTTCTTCTTCTGGATCTCGATGGATTGAAAAGAATCAACGATCGCTTCGGGCATCTGGCAGGGAACCGCGCACTTTGCCGCCTGGCGCAGGTCTTGACGGACTGCTGCCGCTCCATAGACACTGCGGCGCGGCAAGGCGGGGACGAATTTGCATTGGTCCTGCCGGAGACGGGTGCGGCCGCTGCTACGTTAGTGGCAAGGCGAATTTGCGAGCTCCTTGCCATGGATGCCGAAGAACCTGCGCTTTCCGTGAGCGTGGGAGTGGCCAGCTATCCGAAGGACGCCGAAAACGTGGGAACACTCCTGTACGCGGCGGACAGCGCGCTTTACGCAATCAAGGAGCAGCGATTAATATCCGCGCGAGTGGGATCGAACACGTAAGACCACGGAATCCAGTGGCAAGGTTTGTTCCCTGCGGGCTCAACTCGAATCGTCGGGGCAAGTGTGCGCTATCGAACATCGCATCTGGGGCCAGCCCAGCATACTCCTGCCCGGCCACGGATTCCGGGCAGGAATTCGATGGCCAGGAGGAACACGACATGCAACGCAGCTATCAATATATATTCAGCTTTTTTGTTCTAAGCGCAGCTCTCGCGGCGCCCTCGGCAATGAACGCGGCGGGCCGGCCGCAGGAGAACGGACGCCAGGAAGAAAACCACCGAGACGGCAAAGACCAAAACAGGATCTACGACCGGGACCATAAGGACTATCACAACTGGGATGACAATGAGGACCGTTCTTACCGTGTATACCTCGGCGAAAGGCACCGCGAGTACCATCCCTTTGTCGAACTGAAAGTGAAAGAACAAAGGGACTATTGGAACTGGCGCCACGCTCATCCGGATCACGACCACGACGGGCGTTAACGTCTGCGATTTGCGAAGCGGCAGCGAATGGAGAGGCATCGAGCGAGGGAGCGCGGCAGGCATAGGCGCTCCCACAACTCTCTGCTGTCAACGAAGTGAGATGCGACCGGAATCGAGGCTGGAAAGGGGGAAGCTCCCATGAATGAATACGATTTCAGCTCAGGCGCCAAGTCACAGAGACGGAAGTCGGATCACGATGCTGCCGAAAAAGTTCACTATGCATCAAGTTTGGAAGAGCGCGTGCTCCAATCGATTTCTGCTCGCGCACCCCTTCCGAAAATCCTGAATGAAATCTGCAGTATTCTCGATTGTCAGATTGGAAATGTGGTTTCGCTCATCTCCCTCCCGGGGGATGACGCAGGAGATCTTGAAGTAATTGCCAGGAATGCAGTGCTTTTTGGTTTGTACACGTTTTGTTCGGAAGGTGTGTTTGGCGAGGGTAACGAACTGCTCGGATTCCTGGAGATGTACTGCAGCGTTGCACGGACTCCGAATACCAGCGAACTGCAGATGATCGCGCGCGCGCGCTGCCTCGCGGCAATCGCCATCAAACGCCATAATGAAGCCGGCCTTCAAGGCCATTGTGACCTGCCCGATGCAGCACCGCTCCAGGAGCCGTTGCCGGAGTCGCCACGCTCATCGAACTAGTTTCCGCGTGAATAGCACCGGGAGGGCGACTCATCCGCTGAAGTGAGGTTCCGCCCGCCCGTGACGGGCGTTGCGGTTTGATTCATTCGTGAAGCACTACACTCAACAGCGAAGTGTTGATCTGAATCCCCCCGTTGTACTTGATGAATCCGAGCTTCTTGAACTTGTTCATGAAGAAATTCACCCGAGACCGCGTTGTCCCAATCATCTCCGCGAGCGTTTCCTGCGAGATGTCGTGAAGCACCGCGTGGGGCTGGTCGTCCTTGCCGTAGCGGGCGAGCAAAAGCAGCGTGCGCGCCAGCCGCTTTTCGCTCGAGTTGAATAGCTGATCAACCAGGTCTTCTTCGACTCGAATGTTCCGCGACAGCATGAAACTAATGAACCGGTCGGAGAGATCGGGCTGCTCGTGGAGCACTTTGAACATTGCTGTCTTTGCAATGAACAGCACCGTGCTTTCCGAAATCGCGCTTGCCGTTCCCATGCGAACCGGCTGGCCTGCCATGCAGCCTTCACCGAAGAAGTCGCCCTTCCCTAGAATGGCGACGACCGCTTCTTTGCCGCCTTCGTTCACGACCGAGAGTTTCACGCCCCCTTCTTGGAGGTACATTACCGTTTTGGCCGCATCTCCCTGCGAGTACACCAGGTCCCCTCTTTTGAACTCTTTAATTGTTCTCTCAACCCCGGCCGAATCGAGAAATGCCTGGGCATCAAACGCAATTTGAGCCTTCGACACAATTTTTGACTTCCTATTTTTGTGATTCACCATTAATTAAGACTCCCTTCCAGAATGTGCGCCGGAACCTGCCACTGTCCGTTCTCGCCCTTCGATCAGATCCTCTTCTAACGTCTTCTTCCTGGTTTCCTGATCCTGCTCGTTTGTTGGTCCATCTCGGACTTGTGTGTCCAATATTTTTTGGACGATCTCGATCGGTACTTGCTCGTAATGCGTTTTGGATATAAGCATCGAAACTCCTTTCCACTGACTCGACGCTAGCAGACAAGAATTCCTACGGGTCATATCTTTTGGAATCCGGGCGGCGGCGTTTGCCGCGTCGAATCGTTCGTTTAGTGTTGCGGAGTGGATTTGTGGGTTCGCATCGCTCGCTTGGTATCTGGAGAGTAACAGTTCGAATCTGCTAAGCGTTTTTGCGCGTTGTATTTTTCACTTGCAGAACTCGTTACGCGGAGGTACGATAACGGTGCTTTAGTTTAGCGTTTTGCCTTCAGGGGGCTCTATGGCGCGTGGTCAAACGAAGTCCCTTGCCATGCACTTCAAGACCATGGTGCAAACGGAAGTGCCGCAAGGTCGAAACGGAAAGCACAAACAGATTGTCAGCACCATCCTCAAGGACCTGGACAGCTTAAAGCCCGGTTCTGCCATTAAGGTTCCGCTCGCGGATCTGGCGGACTCCAAAGAAAAAGTTCGTTCCGCGCTGAATCGTGCAACCAGAAAAGCGAGCCGCAGGGTTGCAACCGCAAGTGACGCCACTTACCTGTACGTATGGAACGAGAGCGTATAGCGGGCCCACGGAAGTTCCCACCGATTAGCTCCTGTGAAATTCTGACTTAAATGCAAAAGTGTCCATAAGTGTACAGTTTCGTTGATTAGAAAAACCTAAGCTACTGCTGTAGGAAATAACAAAAAGACCTTCGCGCAGGCCCCTCAGCTTACCTGAGATCGTCTCAGCTTCGTCCTACGCCTTCGGGCACTAGAAATGTTGCACAAGTTTATGGAGGAATTCGAATGAAAAATGTAAAAGTATTATTGTCTTTGCTAGCGGTCACGATGTTGGGAGCCACAATGCTGCCCAGCGCTCACGCGGACACCTGGAACAAGAAAACCATTGTTACTTTCAGCCAGGACGTGGAGATTCCAGGGAAAATTCTTCCCGCCGGCACGTACACCTTTCAACTGCTGGATTCTAACTCGGACCGTCACATCGTTCAGATTTTCAACGCCGATGGCAGCCAGATTATCGCCACCATCCTCGCCATCAATGACTATCGCTTGCAACCGACGGGCGAAAATGTCATGAAGTTCACCGAACGCCCGGGCGATTCTCCGGAAGCTCTGCGCGCTTGGTTCTATCCCGGCGACAACTTCGGACAGGAATTCGTCTACCCAAAGGCTCGCGCAATCCAGCTGGCCCAGGCGACACATATAGCCGTTCCCGCGGTTGCCGTTGAGACCTTTGATGACAACACCATCAAAACCGCTCCAATCGTCGCCGAGACGCCTGACCAGAAGGAAGTGGAAGTAACCACGGTTATCCAGACCTCTCCGGCCGCAGCTGCCGTTGAGACTCCTGCGCCCGTCGCCGCAGTCGCAACTCCCGCTCCGGTCGAGGTCGCTGCCGTCAAGCAAACGGAAGAACTGCCGCAAACAGCGAGCTCCCTGCCGTTGCTCGCATTGCTTGGTGGATTGTCCATCAGCCTTGCGCTAGGCCTGAAGCTTTTCCTTAAGCTCGCTTCGTAAGCGAATGGTACTCGGTGCGTCGCGGACGTGATCGCAAGATTACGTCCTGCGCCGCCATAGGGCTTTCTCGTGAACCTCATTCCTGATCGCCGTAAGCATTTAGCAGGCAAAGGGCGGCTGTGCTTTGCCTTTTCTTTATTTGTGCTGAGCATCCTTTGTTTCTCTCCGTCCCTCGCCACGAAGAGTTCGCCCGTGGGCGCGGATGCCCAGGCGAAAATTGCGGTGTCCGCAAATCTTGTCCTGCTGCCTGTAAACGTGACGGACGCGCGCGGAGCATTCGTCTCCGGTCTCAAGCAGGAAGACTTCCACGTCTCGGAAAATGGACAACTGCAAGAACTCACAGTATTCGAAGAAGGCGATACCCCTGTTACCGTCGGTCTCGTCGTGGACCACAGCAGAAGCATGGCTACCAAGATCCCGGATGTCGTCGCCGCAGTGGCTTCCTTCACGCATTCAAGCAATCAACGCGATGAAATGTTCGTCGTGGATTTCAATGACGACGTTTCGATTGAACTGATGAAAGGGAAAGCGTTTTCGAACGATGCGAAGGAACTCGGCGAAGCCCTCACAGCCGTTTCCGCGCGCGGAAGAACCGCGCTATACGATGCCGTCAGCGAGGGTCTACATCACTTGCAGTATGGACACCTGGAAAAGAAGGCGCTCATCATCATCAGCGATGGCGGGGACAATGCCAGCCACCTCAAATACTCGCAGGTGCTGGCCCAGGCTCGCCAATCGCGGGCTTTGATCTACTCCATCGGCCTGCTCAGCTCCGATGGCGATGAAGAAAATCCAGGCCTTCTCCAGCGGCTGTGCAAGAACACTGGAGGGATCGCCTATTTCCCGCGCCAAGGCGAATCGGTCGCAACCGTATCAGCAGAAATCGCTCGCGATCTTCGTGAACAATACACGCTAGGGTATATTCCACAGAACTTGAAGAACGCTGCCGTTTTTCGAAAAATCGAGGTAAAGGTTAGCGCAACAATCCATGGGAAGCTGCGCGTGCGCGCCCGCCAGGGTTACTCACCTGCTGCGGAAACGCAACCCACGGAGCAACTGGGACCGGAGACGAGATGATTTCGCATTCTCGGCCAAGGACGACAGTCTCTTCAGCCCGGGCCCACCTCCTTCGTGGTGCTTGCGCTTTTTTCCTTGCGATCGGCATCCTCGCGCTAGGTTACGCCGGCTTCGTCTTCGCGGATTCACACGCCTATCAAGCGCTGGAGATGAAAAAATTCAAACACGCGGGCCGCCTCTCGGAACCACATGTTCTGGTGGAAGGGGATGTAATCGGCGAAATTCAAGTGCCGCGCCTGGGGCTCAACGCCATGGTTGTCCAGGGTGACTCCTCCGCTAGCTTGCGGCGAGCCGTAGGTCACATTTCAAACTCGGCGCTGCCGGGCGAATGGGGCAATGTCGCTCTGGCCGGTCACCGCGATACCTTTTTTCGTCCGCTACGCGATATTCGCATGGGGGACGAAATCCGATTCCAGACTCCAGACTACAGTTTCGAATACCGCGTGGAGTTCATTGAAGTCGTCGCCGCCGATGATCTTCGAGTCCTGGAGGCGTCCGCCGGTCATGAACTGACATTCATCACCTGCTTCCCGTTTTACTATGTGGGCCCGGCGCCAAAACGCTTCGTCGTTCGTGCCCATGAGGTCAACCGGATGGTGCAGGGTCCTTCCGCGAAGGACTAAAGTTATGCCCGCGTCAGCCACTATCGCTCTGACGCTACCTTGAGGGGCATTCCTCTCCAAAAGGCCATAGCGTCCAGCATTCTCTTCCCACTGCCAAATCGCGGAATTGCAAAGACAAACGAACGACTGTGCAGTAACGAACAGACAGGCGGACTTGCGCGGTCTAACATTGCGCTGTCTGGGAACCAGCCAGAAACCTCTCCTGGTGCGGCACAAGCGCTTAAAACAAGGGTTTCTTGTGAGAACGGAGCAATATGCTTTGGACAATTTTCGTCGTTTTGTTTGTCCTGTGGCTTCTCGGCGTGGTCACGTCCTACACGCTCGGGGGATTCATTCACATCCTTCTGGTCTTAGCTCTGGTAATTTTTGTCCTTAACCTGGTGCAGGGCCGAAGGCGGATCGTTTAGTTGCAAGAGTGGAGTAGTTCATACCGATTGTTTGGAAACGTATTGAAAGTCCTTCAGCCAGGAATTTGTACAGAAGCAAAACGTCAGCAGAAGAAGATTTGACCTTGGAGGTCAGCAATGAAGAGATTTATGGTAACGGCAGCATGTCTTTCGCTCGTAGCAGGTGCAGTGTATGCCCACAAACTGAACAAGGAACAAAGACGCCTCGAACAATGCGGCGTCGTCATGCAAGAAGTGCTCAATATTCCCGACAACATTCCTCATGATCTTTTGAACAGAGCCGAGTGCGTCATCGTCATTCCTTCGGTCCGCAAAGCGGCTTTCGGGATAGGCGCAGAGTATGGACGCGGCGCGATGATTTGCCGCACGGGCGAGCACTTCCGCGGAGCCTGGGGAGCCCCAGCGATGTATGCGCTGGAAGGCGCCAGCGTCGGCTTCCAAATCGGCGGTGAAGCGACGGACTTGATCCTTCTGGTCATGAATGACAGCGGCATGAACTCGATTCTGAGCAGCAAGGTTAAGCTGGGTGGAGATGCATCCGTTGCCGCAGGCCCATTGGGACGCGATGCTTCGGCGGACACCGACGCTTGGATGAAGGCTGAGATTCTCAGCTACTCTCGTTCGCGCGGCGTGTTTGCCGGGATTTCCCTGGAAGGTTCCACGATTCGCCCTGACGATGACGCCAGTGCGGACGTCTATGGCCACCCCATGAAGGCAAGTGAAATCGTGCGTGGTGAACATACCGGCGTGCCGGAGACAGGACGCCATCTCGTCCACGTTTTGGAAAAGCACTCACCCGTCAACGAATCCGAACACGCTTCGAATCGATAGTGGACGCTCGTTGGCCTGCCGGGATTGTTCTTGTCTTGGCAAGCCAGCAATTTTCAGCAGAGCGGCACCGCGGAGCACTCCGCTGTACCTTCGAAAGGGGCCATCTGCATTTGTCGCAGGTACCACAGCGACTATTGCAGTGTGGCCTCTTTTTTTAATTTAACAGGCACGATGCCGCTGGTTCGGCGGAAGACCGATGGCGAATGATCCAAACGAGAATGTTGGCGCAGTTCTAAAAGGAATTACTTGTGCCGCCGGTCGCTGCTGTGTTCCGAGTGCCCGTTGGCATCGAGCCACGTCAAGAGCGAGCGTATGCTGCCGTGCGCCAGGGCTATACTGGAGTCGGCTGCTCCGTAATAGAGATTGATTGTGTCGCCGTCTTTGGCCACCGTGTAGCCGCAGGGAAAGACTACATCCTGGACGTCACCGTGACGCTCGTAGTCCGCCTCGGGCGCAAACATCCAGGAGTCCCCACGCACCAGGCACTTGTCCGGTTCTTGAAGATCGAATAGCGCCAGTCCCAGCCGGTAGATGGAGCTCGAAGGAGTCCTGCGCACGCCGTGATAAATCATCAGCCAACCTCTGGGCGTTTCGATCGGAGGCGGAGACATGCCAATTTTGTTGGCATCCCACCACGCCCCGCGCCGCGCTTCCAGCATGAGCTTATGATTCCCCCAGTGCCGCAAATCGGGAGAGTAGGAGATCCATACGTGAGCTCCCAGCGGCGTCATCGGCCGATGGATCAAAGCCCAGAATCCGTTGATCCTGCGAGGCAGGAGCGCTGCATCCTTGTCATCCGGTGGCATAACCACGCCGATTCGTTCGAAGCTGCGAAAATCCCCGGTCAGCGCCAAAGACACTCCGGGGCCCCCGCGGGAATACGATGTGTAAGCTACCGCAAATTTTTTCAGTTCCGGCATGTAGGTGATGCGTGGATCTTCAATCCCCCACACTTCCTCGGGGAATTGCTCTGGATTTGGCAGAAGCGTGGGTTCACGATCGATTTGCCAACCATCGACTCCGTTTGTTGAACGAGCCGCGCAAAGATGCGAGAGTCCTCGGCGATCTTCCACACGGCAAAGCAGCAGTGTCGAGCCATCCGCCAGAAGCGTAGCGCCGGCATTGAAAACACTGTTGATGGAATAGGGCCAATCCTTGCCCGTCAAGATGGGATTGCCGGCGTGCCGGTTGAACAGCGTCTCGTAATGTTTCGTTGTTGCCGCAACGGCGGATATCACCACACTCATAGATTTAATCCCTCGAAATTCTGCGTAGACTAAGATTTCCGTCCAGCTTCTTACAGCTTGTTCTCCGCGCCGTCCGCTTCTTCCAACTTCCGCATTTCCAGAAGTGCCATAAGAAAAGACAGGGTGGATTCCGCGCCCTGATTTTCATTAGCGCGATCAGGGTGTAAACCGTCGCGACAACCGCCGGTAGAGGGGTCGTAGAGTGCAATCTGAAGATCGTTGTCACCTAAGAACCAATTAAACGCCGACCACGCTTCCTTGCGCCAACGGCTCTTCCCAGTCGCGCGATATGCTTCCAAGCAGGCGGAGACGACGGCGCACGCTTCCACAGGCTGCTGGTCGAAGCGCGCTCTCTCGCTGGTCTTCGAATAGAAGCCCTGCGATCCGATCGGCACGAAATGGCCTTTCACCTCGCAGTGCTGTAATCCAAGGACCCAATTCAATGATTCGAGGGCCGCGGCAATCATTTCGTCATTGCTGAAGCGAACGCCGGCTCGCACCAGGGCTTGAGGCAATCGGGCATTCGAATACGCAAGTCCACTCTCAAACCACTTCCAATCCTCGGTGCGGTTCGCACGGTAGGAATTTAGCAATCGATTTGCCAGGGCATCGGAAGCACTCAGCGCGGCCCGGTCACCCGGGAAGGACTCGAGGTATTCGAGGACGCCGAGCAAGGCGAACGCACAGGCGCGGGGACTCCTGAATTCCAATGCTGCGGGCACTGCAAGTTCAAACATGCGCCCCGCGGCTCCCCGCAATCCCGCGTCCTTGGACCTGCCGAGAACCGTGCCCAATCCCCACAGCGCCCGGCCGTGAGAGTCTTCTGATCCCAACGCTTCCTGCCACTGGCGTTCATAACTCAGACAGTTTCGAAACCGCTTTGTGATGGGGTCAAAGGCCAGCCATAGGAAGGCCATATACCGGGAGGCCAAATCAGCAAAGTCACTGGGAACGCCGGTGCTCAACGCGTCCAGCAGAATTGTCACGATCAGGGCCCGGGCGTTGTCGTCGGTCGAATAGCCTTCTGGAAAATTGGGAACCGCGAACACCGCGTGCTCGATGATTCCTGTATGGTCGGTCAGGCGGCGCAAGTGATCGAGCTTCACGGAAGGAAGGCGGTCGAGAGACTTTTCCGTGTTCTGCGCGGAGAAAGTCGCGCGTGGATTTCGCAACCGCTCGTTGTAAATGCGTTCGAAACTCTTCATATACTTCTGTGCCGCGCGGCTCCAGACCATGTCCCTGGCATACAGGTAGGCGCGCTTGCGCATGGCGTGCCGTTCCGTGTCGTTGTCCAGCAGTTCAACCGTCTTTGTGGCGATTGCTTCTGGATCATCAAAAGGAACAAGTGCTCCGCGTTCCTGGTCCAGCAGTTCAATCGCGTGCAAGTATGGCGTTGAAATGATGGCCTTGCCGGCGCTCAATGCGTATGCCAGCGTACCGGAAACGACTTGCGCTTTGTGTTTGTAAGGCGTGATGTAGATGTCGGCCGCGCCAATCAATTCGATCATCTCTTGCGGGCTGACGAAACGGTTGCGGAAGATGACGTTGCCTTCAACACCAAGCTCCTTGGCCAGATTCTGCAGGTACTCGCGGTATTTGTCGCCCTCGCGGCGCAAAATGTGCGGGTGCGTGACACCTGAAACCATGTACACAACATTGCGGTGCCGCGAGAGGATTTTCGGAAGCGCCTTGATGACGTTTTCAATTCCCTTATTCGGCGAAAGCAATCCAAACGTTAGCAAGACCTCTTTTCCTTCCGTGCCGAATCCATCCTTGTAGAAACTCGGATCGGTGAAAGGCAAATCGGGGATCCCGTGCGGAATCATGTCAATTTTTTCGCCCGAAACATGAAAAACGTCCTGCAGGATTTCGACCGACTGCTGGCTCATTACGATCAGCCGGTCGGAAAGTGCCGCGATTTCTTCCATGACCGCGCGTTGGTCCGCACTCGGTTCTCGAAGTACGGTGTGCAACGTCGTCACAAACGGCATTTGCAAGTGTCGCAGCAGCTCCAGGATGTGACTTCCGGCACGGCCGCCAAAGATTCCATATTCGTGTTGCAGGCAGACCAGATCTACATTGCTGAAATTGAGAAAGTCCGCCGCCTGCCGGTATGAAGCGAGGTTCTCCTCGCAGAGTTCGAACCGCACCCTCGCGGGGTAATCGTATCCTTCTTCGGAATCATTAACCGGCAGCGCCAGCAGCTCCGTCGTTCCGTACTCTGCGTGCAAGGCATCGCACAGGTCGGTCGTGAAGGTGGCGATTCCGCAGCGTCTCGGAAGGTAATTGCCCACGACGGCGATTCGGTTTGGCAGAGCCGCATGCCCGGGGGCGGGTGGCAGTACAACGTTTTTCTCTTCTAATACCAGCGATTGAACTTCAATCAACTTGACGGATTCTATGAGCGGCCCTATTTTCGTATACGACATTCAATTCCCCATGAATCCATGAAGTGCGGAAGACTCACCGCCTATTTGCGCCCGCATCATTCGCGCTGGACGCGCTTTGACCGCCGGATTCTCCGCCAAACCCTCAGTCCATCCCGTGACCCGCAGCGAATCCGCCTCTAATCGTGTAGGACGACCGTCAGCAATGACTTATTTACTTTGATTTTCCCGTTGTACTCGATGAAGCCCAGTTTTCGGAATTTGTTCATGAAGAAATTCACACGCGATCGCGTGGTTCCGATCATGCTCGCCAGCGTCTCTTGGGAAACCTTCGGCAGTATGCGGACCGGCTGGTCTTGTTTTCCATACCGCGCGAGAAGCAGGATTGTGCGCGCCAGCCTTTTTTCGCTGGAGTTGAAGAGTTGATCCATCAAATCCTCTTCCACCCGGATGTTATGCGCGAGCATGTATCGGATGAAATGATCGGATAACTCATGCTCGGCATGCAGTACACGCAGCAACTCGTTTTTTTCCATGACCAGAAGTGTCGTCGGCGTGATCGCTCGAGCCGTTCCCATCCGGAGCGTTTGACCGGCCATGCAGCCTTCGCCAAAAAAATCAGTCGGGCCAAACATTGCCACGACGGCCTCTTTTCCGGACCCATTTACCACGGAGAATTTCACGCCGCCCTTCTGAACATACATGACGGTATTGGCGGCCTCACCTTGGGAATAAATCGTCTCACCCCTCCGAAATTCCGCAACTTTTCTTGATACCCCTGCGGTATCGAGGAAAATCTTCGGGTCGAATGTTCCGCCAGCTCCATTCTTCTTTATTTTCTTTGCTTTCATATTCGAGTGGAAGTACCACCTCTATTATGGATATCCGCTGGCCTGCCCCACTCTACTAAGGAGACTCCCTCCAAAACTGTGCAAAAGGGAACAGTCCACTGCTCTGGAAACTGTACCCAACCGCTGTTCAATTTGGTACAGACGGCAAAAGTCGACGCTGGTTATATGAATACGTTCGCAGATTTAGTGTGTTCTTTATTTACCAGCCAGTGAAATCCTGCGGCTCGGATTCCTTCGTGCTGGTTGCTTGTAGTATCGAACGCCTCGTAACCGGGTGAAGAGGAGAAGCTAATGCGCAATTTAAAGTTTGCCAATATTTGGATACTGGCGTTCCTTTCGGCCTTCGTTGTGACAGGGTGCAACGACCCGGACAAAATTGCAGGGACCGCCACCTCTCCCTTGACGCCGCCTACTGTGACTTCCGTTACTCCACCGAACGGCTCAACCCTCGTCTGCCCCAACGTCGCGATTATCACCGCCACATTCAGCAAGCCGATGAACCCTGCCACGATCAACACCACCACTTTTAAGCTCGCCGGGCCCGGCGGGGCCAAAGTGACCGGGACGGTGGCCCTTGATTCCACGGGCATGATTGCGACCTTCACACCCCCTGCGGCCAGCCTTGCGCCGAGCACCACCTACACCGCCACGATTACCACCGGGGCGCAAGACCAATTTGGGAATTCCCTGGCGGCCAACTTCGTTTGGACCTTCACCACTTCTGTCACCTGCGTTGTGCTCCCGCCGCCCTCAGGCTTGGGCACCGCTTGTACCTTCGGAATTTTGGGCGCCACACCGGTCGTTTCCAATACCGGCCCCAGCGACGTTACGGGAGATGTGGGGATTTGGCCTGCAGCTTCCATTACTGGCTTCCCGCCGGGAACTCTGACCGGCACTTTACATGCCGGTGATGCAACTGCCATGACCGCCCAAGGGGACTTGACCACCGCGTATAACAACGCGGCGGGATTGGTGGCCCCTCCCCCTGTCCTTACCGCTGACATCGGAGGGCAAACCCTGCCCCCTGGCGTTTACAAGGCCACGACCACTTTGGGAATCACAGGCATTCTCACCCTCGACGGTAGCACCAATCCGAACGGCGTCTGGGTCTTCCAGGTTGGATCCGCGCTGACAACGGCAGCCGGTGGCGCGGGTACTCCGGCGAGTCAAGTCGTCCTGATCGGCGGCGCCTCGGCCCATAACGTCTTCTGGGTAATCGGCAGTTCAGCGACCCTTGGAACCAACTCAATCTTTCAAGGAACCATTATGGCTAAGGCATCCATCACTCTTGGCACCGGCGCGACGCTTGATGGCAGAGCGCTGGCGGAGACGGGTGCAGTTTCATTAGCCAGCAATCCGGTGAATGTGCCTCCTTGCCCATAAGGAGTTGGGAAGCGAGACCGGGGCGAAGCCGCTCCGTTCACTCCCCCGGGTGCAAGGGCAGGAGTTTACGTCGTAAGAGTTTCGGAGGAATATTCGCATGTCATCTCAAATAAAGAGCCATCCTGTTCGCGTCTTAGCAATGCTGGCCGCAACCGTAGGTGGCCTGTGTATGTTTGCGACTGCTGCCGCTGCGCAGGACCAGCCCGTTCCCAAGTGGGAGCTCTACGGCGGATATTCTTTCCTGTATCCCAACTCCACGGTGCACGGTGTTGTCCCAGGGGCCGCCCCGGGCGCGCTTCCTGTTAGCAGCGAGCTGGAATCGAATCCGCGAGGCGTCGGCGCCAGCCTTACCTATAACTTCAGTAATTGGTTCGGATTGTCTCTGGATACCAGCACCGCTTGGGGCAGCGGCGAAGTGGGGTTGGCGAAGAGAATTGACGACGCCGGTTTCTCCAACCTTTCTTTCGGCCCAAAGTTTACTATGCGCCACAAGCGCCTCTCCCCGTTTTTTGAGGTGTTGGTAGGTGACCAGCGTCTTATGCCAGATGCCTTCCACGACGTGGACAAATTTGGGTTCATGGTTGGCGGCGGGCTTGATATCAACCTCTCCCGGCACATTGCCTTGCGATTGATCAGGGCCGACTTTGTAAGCTCGTCTTACCGCTATGGTCCTCCGTCTGTGCCTTCCACGGATATCCGGGGCCTGAGAGCACAGACCGGCCTCGTTTTTATGTTCGGTGGCGGAGCGCCCCCACCACCACCCACTGCGGCTTGCTCCTTGCAGCCGGCCGAAGTTTTTGCCGGCGAACCGGTGACCGTCACCGCCAGTGGATCCAATTTCAATCCCAAGCGCACCGTAAAATACAACTGGAATGGCACCGACGTGAAAATTACCGGGAGCGAGGCCTCCACGCAGATTGACACTACGGGATTGCAGCCCGGCTCCTACACAGTCACCGCGAACTTGAGTGATGGCAGCAAGAATGGCGTGGCATCCTGCAGTGCAAGATTTACGGTGAAAGTGCCCCATCCACCCGTGATTTCGTGCTCCTCAGATCCCTCCAGCATCCCGATGGGCGGCACCTCCACCATCACTTCAAACGCCAGCAGTCCCGATGGCCGCAGGCTGATTTACAGCTACACCGCAAGCGCCGGCGACGTCTCCGGCAATGGTGCCACCGCAACTCTGAATGCACGCGACTCACAACCTGGCCGTATCACCGTCACTTGCAACGTAAACGATGACCGCAACCCGGCGCTTGCCGCCTCGTCCACTACCATGGTGGACGTGCAGGCTCCCCCGCCACCTCCTGCTCCGGCCCCCGAGATCAAGGAACTGGAAGCCAAGCTGGCGCTGCACAGTATTTATTTCCCGACTGCCCGGCCCACTGCCGAGAATCCGGACGGTGGTCTGCTCGACAGCCAGGCCGAGATCCTGAATACCTTGGCGAAGAACTATGTTAGTTATCTCAAATACAAGCCGGATGCCCACTTGGTTCTCGGCGGACATGCGGACCCGCGCGGCTCCGAGGAATATAACAAGGGGCTCACGGAACGGCGCGTCGAAAGAACCAAGAAATTCCTCGTCGAACACGGCGTGCCCGCGGACCACCTCGATACGCGCTCTTTCGGCAAGGATGACAATCTGACCGTCGAACAAGTAAAGGAACAGATCGCCCAGAATCCAGATTTGACCCCCGACGACCGCAAGCAGATGCTCAGCCATCTGCAGGTTCTCGTGCTCGCCAACAACCGTCGCGTAGACGTGTCCCTGCCCACCACCGGACAAATGTCCACTCGCCACTACCCATTTAACGCCAAGGACTACCTGGCGTTGATTAATCCCAAGGGTGGCGAAAAGAAACCACCCGTCGCCAAAAAACCAAAAAAGTGACGGCGCAAATCGGTCTGCAAACGATGTGTCACGGCGCACTGCCGAAAGTGGAAGCCATCGGACCTAAGCGGTTTTTGGTCTTTGCGGGCTGGGATCCGAGGCAGATAATTCCGGCACTCCGGGGTTCACCTCAAGATGCACCGCGTCTCGGTAGATTGTCGCCGTCCCGGGACGTAAATTCCTCCCTAAACTGTCCAATAGAGGGCATCTATTTCGCCTCGTAGCTTGTAGCATGAAAGGATAGATAGCGAGAAAGATCGACATTGGCCGCCACGCATCGCTGGCCCGGACGATATCCCTCTTCTCGCCGTTTTCCTCCTCTGGACCCCGGGAAAACGGGCATCCACTGCAAGCTAGATTAGATAGAGGGCTCTTTGCGTCTGCTTCGAGGCGGTCGTAGTGTGTCGCGGTTCGCGGTGGTGGCTCTGGGCCTTTCCTCGTATTCCTACCGCGTTCGGGAGCTTGCGTTCTGCTGGCTATTGTTTCTAATCGGCTTCGCCGCGTTGGCCCTGCTGGCTTTAGGGGCTGTGCTTGCTTGGTACGCATGGACACATGACTCCCCTTCGACGTGCGAGACGACCCCCGTCTCTCCGGTCCTAGTGCTCCCGTCTCCAGGAGTTACCTTGGAACCCGTCTCCGTCGTTGTACCCGCCGCCGCTTCCGAACTCACCCTGGAGCCATCCGCGACCACACTTTTGGTTTCGTAGCCATCCGCAACCTTGCTTTTACTTCCGCCCCAGGCTATTCCCACATTTCGCGCCGTGCCTAAGAGCTTCAACCTCCCTTTAGTTCAGTTCGGGTCTCATCGCGACCTCCAAGGAAGTCATGTTGGAGGTCATATTGTTTATATCTATAAGCTTCGGCAGGCGAGCGTGAACTCACCCCCGCCGGCGTTTAGGAGCGCGGCGATGAGGAGATGGGACCGTTTACTGGACTCGTATATCAAGGAGTGCCGCGATACCGTGTTGTGCGTATGTAGCTAGTCGTAAGATTCTAATAGTCGGCGTGGATCAGGAATCCGCGAGTATGATGGCGATTTCGAAGGCCGGTATGTACGGGCTTTGAAGATACTACACGCGTAATCTTCGGTATGTCAGATCATCCATTCACGGCCAATTTGCAGTTGCACCAAATCAGAGCAGGAGACGGCTGTTACGTATGAGGCAATCGTACGTACTTCTACGTAGTACTACGTGTTCAGTAAAGAACAGACATATAGTACCTGGTATAGGTACTTTTGATGGGAACTGACTGTTGCCGGACCGGGGGGCAGTTGGAAGCAGCTAGGCGCGAGAAGGGAACTGCCACCCGGGATTCTACCTAGGCCGCTATGACTCAGACATCTAAACCTTACTCCGATCGAGCTGTACGGGCTTCAGCGCACAACGCACTCGATCACAGGCAGAGTTTAGTACGAATCCTTTTTGTTCATTGTTCCCCGCTTGATGTTGAGCGCTGCCTGCATGGATTCATGCGCATGCGATTCACGGTTAGCTCAGAAATAGTTCAGGCACCGAACAGTTTGCCGAACGGCTGAGTTCGAAGAGCTTCGACAGTGTCGTGGCCTAGCACCCCAGCGCAGTGCAGTGCAATAGATCTCGGTGCTGCGTCACTTCTAGTTGGTCCGAATGTATGGCAGAGGGGCAAGGAGAAGAGTCAATGCGAGTATTCGCGTCGAGGCTTAAGAACTGGAACAAGCGATGCCAACAGGTTGGCCATCATGACCTGCATGGCGTGAGTGAGGGTTGATATGGGCGCTCCAAAAGCATTGTTAACCCCGTGCGTTCTTGATGATGATCCAGTTCAGCTCGAAATGCTCTCGGCGGCAATCGCTGAGATGGGATATGAGCCGATCTCCACGAACAATCCCGAGGAAGCGCTAAGATATGTACGCCAGGGGCGGTGTCGGCTCGTGCTGGTGGCAGTGCATATGCCGGAGGTGGACGGGTACGAGTTTCTGGACCGCGCGCTCCGCAGCGATCCCGGGTTGAATGTAATTCTTATGGCGGCAGAGTACACCCTGGAATCGGCACTGGAAGCGGTTCGCCGGGGAGCGTCGGATTTTCTCCCGAAGCCGGTCGACCGCGCTCGTTTGAAGAAGACACTAGACGAGGTCGCCGCGCTCTGGGACCAGCGCCGACGCGTAAAAGTCCTTGAGGAGCAATTGCTGAATGACCCGGAATTCTACGGAATCGTCGGAAGAAGCCCGGTGATGCTGGAGGTGTTCGACCTGGCGAGAAGGGTTGCAAGGCATTACACAAACGTGCTGCTTGTTGGGCCGACGGGAGCGGGAAAGGAACTGGTGGTTCGAGCAATTCACAAGATCAGCCCCGTGGGGCAGAACAAACTGGTGGTGTGCAACTGCTCGGCGCTTGTCGATACCTTGCTGGAGACCCAGCTTTTTGGACACGTGCGTGGTTCGTTCACGGGGGCGACCGACACGCGGGCCGGTTTGTTCGAGCATGCCAATGGCGGGACAGTTTTTCTGGATGAAGTTGGCGACACATCATTGGCGATGCAGGCAAAGCTTCTTCGAGTTATCCAAAATCGGGAGGTTCAGCGCGTGGGTTCGCCGGAGGTGCGGCAAATCAACGTACGCTTGATCGCGGCGACAAACCGAGACTTGCAGGCGGACGTACTGGCAGGACGTTTTCGTGAGGATCTTTTTTACCGGCTGACTTCCATCCAGATCCGAATCCCATCGCTGGCCCACAGGCGCGAGGATATTCCGTTACTGATGCATTTTTTCCTGAAGAAATGCAACGAAGCCTATGGAAAGAACATTTCCGGACTGACAAGGCGGGCCCAGACGGTGTTGTTGCGACATTCCTGGCCCGGAAATGTGCGTGAACTGGAGAATGTGATTTCGAGCGCGTGTATTTCAGCGACGGGCAATTTTATTGATCTCGCAGATTTACCGGAACGCCTGCAGCACCCGAGTCCCCGTGCCTGGGACCAAGAAGACTGGACGCCGATGTTACTCGATGACATGTGTAAGATCCACATTCACCGGGTACTGAATATGTGCAAGGGGAATAGGCGGAGAGCGTCGCACATGCTAGGAATTGGCCGCACCAGCCTATTTCGAACCCTTAAACAGGAAACTCAAGAGGCGGCCGCCCACAAAAAATCCAAAGGCGCTGTCGCTTGAAAGTGGAGCGTGGGCCTTCAGAGGATGTCCAAGAGAACCACAGGACCGGCCCACCTGCAGAGTTGTCAATAGGCGAGTCTCAGAGTTGGAATGGCAGCAAGTTCTGATGGAAGTTCGGAACGTGACATGGGGTCTTTCTACTGGGAAACTTTGCGGGAAGCGTCTCAGCAAGTTAGGTGCAAATCAGTATGGAGGATAGAGCATGGGAAGTCTCCAGGCGTATCTAACTGCAGCCAGGGCGGGCGGATTCGTTGAGGTGAACGATTCCGCTGGCGGCAGCGTGATGTGGCTCAGGAAAGAAGCAGAGGGTACTGCCAGGGAAACGTATCAGCGTATGTGCATGGACAGCCTGACCGATAGCGTAACCGTTTACTGGACGACAGCTCCAGGGAAAGTAAGCTCGAAGACATTTCGCCACGTTTCAGCCCTCCAAGAATGGATGCAGCTAAAACGGGAAACGATTATGCAGCGATGACCAATCGACTAGTGCTTCTCGCATTAGGCGCAAGGCTGAGCCGGTTTCCATAGTTGGACTTGAAGTCACTGCCGCACATTCAGCAACCTGCAAAACATGTTCAGATGCGGGTCCCAAGCTTGATGAGAGTCACAAAGGCCACACCTGTTTCACTATGTGCCGACCAACTGACGACGACCACCCTTCCCGCCATCTCCCTTCTCTTCAATCCATTCGTACTCCAACTTTCCTGTTGAACCTCCTTGATAGTGTCCCCTTGCGGCCTCGATAAAAATGTCCCCTAGACTGCACCTTCCTGGTTTGTGAGGGTGGGGCTCTTGATTTTGCTTTTTTCTTGTTCGCCTCGCCTGCTGTTCAACCGTTGGCCCTTCCTCCGCAACCATTCAATCCTCAATTCTCCCCATTCCCTGCAAAACACTTAGCCTCTCCCCGCTCCCATGCTATCCTCTCCCGTGTACACCGAATTTCATCCCCGCCGGGCCGTCTCTCACGCCCGCGCGTTCTCAAATTCCTTCCTCTTTTCCCCGGCCTTCAACAATTCAATGGACCAGCATCCAAACGACCTTCAAACGCTCTCGAAAGCTTCGCATACCATGGCGTCACTCTATCGCCTACACCGCTCCTCTAAGTCCTTTGGCGGCAACACTTACGGACATCCCCGCAAGTGCTGCAAACAAAAGACTTACGGCAAACCTAACTCCTTTAGATGCAACACTTACAAAAATAGGGCGTGGGGGGTGTCTATCCTTTTTCGATCCCGCCACCAAATTCCAGTCACTGCTTTGGTTTCAACCATTTACAAATTGCCCATTTTCTATCCCCTTTGTTTTGATATTCATCCCTGTAATGGGGGGTTGGTACCCCCTCCCGAATTTCCGTTCGTGCATCCCACAATTTACGGCACGCCGCAAAATTGGCAGACGGAGCCTTCGTCGTGAGGACGTGGCGTGATGCATGGCGGAAATCGCGGGAATTGGTTAGAATCCGCGGCGGATGCGGTCGTGGTCGTCAACCAGAAGAAAAAAAATGATCAATCTGCTTTCCATTATTGCTCTTGGCTTTTTTCTGGGAATGCGGCATGCGACCGATCCCGACCACGTCATCGCCGTGACCACGATTGTGAGCCGCCAACGCAGCATCGGGCATGCGGCTTTGATCGGGGCGTTGTGGGGCCTGGGTCACACGATCACCATTCTCGTGGTTGGTTCAGCGATCGTCCTGTTCGGTCTCGTGATACCCCCGCGAATTGGGCTCACCATGGAAATGTCCGTTGGTCTGATGCTGATTCTCCTGGGAATCCTGAATTTGTCCGGAATCATGCGCTGGATTACGGAAACGGTCACGCCTTCGCAGTCCGGACAGCACGCGCATCCGCATGGGCACGGAGATTACGTGCACAGCCATGCGCACGGCCACGGTCCGGAAAAACACGGGCACGCTGAAAACGCCACGCCCGTTGGCTGGATGGACCGCACATTTGGCCGGCTGGGGATCTATCAAATCGTGCGGCCTTTGGCAGTAGGCATCGTTCACGGTCTTGCCGGATCGGCGGCCGTGGCCTTGCTGGTGCTTACGACTATCCGCGTACCGTCCTGGGCGGTTTTGTATCTCCTCGTATTTGGGATTGGAACGGTCGCCGGGATGATGCTGATTACCGCAGCGATAGCGATCCCATTTACGTTTTCGGAGAACCGCTTTGCGCGCCTCAATCGTGGGATGGGGCTGGTCTCAGGATTGGTCAGTCTGGCCTTTGGGCTTTTTATTGTGTATCAAATGGGTTTCGTCAACGGACTCTTCACGCATAATCCCACTTGGGTGCCGCGCTGATATTCTAGGACGGCAATCGTCGCAGATTTTTATGCGAAGGGATGCCGTGTAACGCTCTCGCGTTCGGCTCGCACGTCCTCGCCGCGGAGCTCCCGGAGAGCGTTGGTAACAAATTCACCAGTGACGCGCTTGCGCCACGTCATGTCGAAATCGGTGTTGTCCAGCGGCTTGGCGATGCGAGCTGCAAGAATCGCAGCTTCAGTGATCGTTTCTGCGTTCAAGGAACGTCCCAGCAAGAATTTCGACGCGTCGGCCGCGACCAGCGGACGGCATGCCGCCGAGCCCACCACAATTCTCGCTTCTTCGACCACGCCCTGAGCGCAAAAGCGCGCGGCGGCGGCAACCGATAACACCGGGAAGTCGAAAGAACCGCGGCGGCGCAACTTCCAATACGTGCTCTTCCACCCGTGAAGAGAATGGAGCAGTACCTCGGCGAGAATTTCATCGGGCCGGCGCTTGCTGTAATTTATTCCGTCGTTGTTGTAGAAATCTGCGAGCGCGACTTCACGCTCACCGGATCGCGAAACGAGGCGGACACGGGCTCCTAGGGCGATCAATGCGGGTGCCGTGTCTGTGGAAGAGACAGCCACGCACTTCGCGCTGCCCGGAGCGACCCAGCAAGTGGTTCCATCTTTTTTCAGGCAGAAATTAATGGCCTTTCGCCATTCGTAGTTTTGATCGTAGTAATTGCAGCGCGTGTCCAGGCATAGATTTCCGCCGAGGGTGGCCATGTTTCGAATGTGCGGCGTGGCAACCAGAGCGGAGGCTTGCGCGAGAGCGGTCATGCCGTTTCGAAAGCGAGGATCCTCGGCTATCTCGGCGAGCGTGAGGCACGCGCCAAGTTGCGAGCCTGAATCGTCCAGCTGAATCCGCGTCAAGCCTTCGACGTGGCGGAGGCTCATGAGGGTTCGGGGGACTTGCTGGCGGCGTTTCATGTTGGGGAGCAGGTCGGTGCCGCCGGCGAGCGGCATGGTGCCGGGGCCCTGTCCGTCGAGAATGCGAACGGCTTCGTCGAGTGTGCGGGGAGAACGGAATTCGAAAAGGGGCAGGCGCATCATGAGCTGAGTACCTTTTCTTTCTCCGGGTGTGGGTTCGAATGGCGCGGGACATCGTTGATGGCGTTGCCGTCGCCGCCTTCCCAGGGCGGGGGGACGCGCAGAGCTTCCGGCCAATCTACATGCGGAAAGTGGGTCGGACCATAGCGTGGATCGCGGCCGGCTCTTTTTTCCGCTAGGGCTTTCATGATTTTTTCCGGCGTGATGGGGACTTCATCGATGCGAACGCCGACGGCATCGTAAACGGCGTTGGCTACAGCGGGCATGATGGGCAGAAGCGGGCCTTGGCCGACTTCTTTTGCGCCAAAGGGGCCGCGCGGGTCGGGTTCTTCGACCAATTCGGTGACGACTTCGGGCATGTCGAGCGAAGTGGGACTCTTGTATTCGAGCATCGAAGGAAATTTGTGAACAAGAGCGTGCGAGAGTTTTTTGGGAAGGCGGCGGAATTCTTGTTCCTCCATGAGGGCTTCGCCGAGGCCCATGTACACGCTGCCTTCAACCTGGCCGCGAACGAGCGGAGGATTTAGGGCGCGGCCGATGTCGTGGGCGATCCAAATTTTTGGGACTGTGATCCAGCCAGTGGCGGGATTGACGGCCACTTCAACCACGGCGGCGGTATAGGAATACGTTGGCGAAGGGCCGACTCCGCCGCCTTTGTAGAGCGCGGGAGATTTCGGCGGAGTGTAGGAGCCGACGGTGCCGATCGTGCCGAAGCGAGCTTCGGCGAGGCAGACAGCTTCGTGGAACGTAACGCGTTTTTCCGGAGCGGTGGAATCGAAAACATGTTTGTCGGCGAAGCGCAATCTCTCTTTGGGAACTTCGAGGCGAATGGCGACGGCTTCGGCGAGCAATTCTTTGGCGCGCTCGGCGGCTTGGAGTGCGGCGTTACCGGCCATGATGGTGACGCGGCTCGAATACGAACCCAAGTCCACCGGGCCTAGATCCGTGTCGCCAGTAAAGAGGCGGATATCGAAGGTGTCGATGCCGAGAACTTCGGCGACAATTCCGGCGAGGACATCATCGGAGCCTTGGCCGATTTCGGTGGCGCCACAGAAAATCGCAACACCGCCGCCGCGGTCGAGCTTTAGCTGAACGCCGGAGTGCGGCACCTTGTTCCAATAGATGGCGAGGCCAGCGCCGGTCAGATAAGCGGAGCAGGCGATGCCGACGCCGCGGCCTTCCGGCAGCTTGCGGAATTTTTCTTTCCAGTCGGAAATCTTCACCACGCGGCGAATACATTCGGAAAGATTGACGGTTCCGAGCCGGAGATAATTCGCAGTCACGGTATTGGGAGCTTCGACGATGCGGAGGCGCAGGTCGGCGGGATCGAGCTTGAGTTTCTCGGCAATTTTGTCGAGCTGGACTTCCTGGCCGAAGCGCGGCTGGACTGTGCCGTGGCCACGCTTTGGTCCGCAGGGCGGCTTGTTGGTGAAGGTGCGGCAGCCTTCGAAGCGGTAGCGCGGTATATGGTACGTCGTGGTTTGCAGCGCGCCGGTGTAAAAGGTGCTGGCGACTCCGTAGGAGCCGTAGGCGCCGCCGTCGATCAGCGTCTGGAGATGCATGCCGGTGATGGTGCCGTCTTTCTTGACGCCGGTTTTGAATTTCATCAGGACGGGATGACGGCCGCGATGACAATAGAAAACTTCTTCGCGGGTGAGGCAGATTTTGACGGGACGATCGAGGAGCAGCGCGGCTTTGGCCACGACGATTTCGTGATTGAAAGGATCGCTTTTGCCACCGAAGCCGCCACCGTTCGGAGTGGCGCTGACGCGGATGTGCGCGGGCGGCATGTTTAGAACTTTGGCGAGGGCGCGGTGAAGATAGTGCGGGGTTTGCGTGCTGGACCAGATGGTGAGTTTTCCGTCGGGATCCTTGATAGCTACGGCGGCGTGCTGCTCGATGGGAAGATGCGTACTGCCCTGGTAGAAAAAAGTGTCTTCGAAGATTTCGTCGGCTTCGGTGAAGGACTTTTCAACGTCGCCGAATTCGAGGGCGACTCGCTTGTGAATGTTGCCTTCTTCGCCGTATTCGTGAATGCGCGGTTCGGGAGTGGCCAGAGCTTCTTCGGGATCGGAAATCGTGGCAAGAATATCGTAATCAACGTCGATGAGGTCGAGCGCTTCGAACGCCGTAAGCTCCTCGCGGGCGATGACGGCTGCGACGGGATCGCCGACGTGGCGGACGTGATCGACGCAGAGGGCTTGCTCGTCCTGGCTGACGGGAAGGATTCCGTATTCGATGGGAAGGTCTTTCCCGGTGAGGACCAAATAGACTCCAGGGTGTGCGAGGGCGCGGGAAACGTCGATCTTTCGAATGCGCGCATGTGGGTGCGGGGAACGCAGAAGTTTGCAGTGGGCCATGCGCGGAAGGAAGATGTCGTCGGCGAAACGGGTTTGGCCGGTGACTTTGGCGCGGGCGTCTACTCTGCGGCGAGGGATGCCGATGACACGGAACTCTTCGCCGTTAGGTGGAGAACTCTTCGCAGGCGATTCCGGAAAATCTTTTTGCTTCGGCAAATGCCCTCCTAAGTGAGCGCTAATGTGGGGCTGCGCACCTGGACTCTATTTCGCCGCGGCGTTTTGCTCCGCGATCTTGACCATGGCGGCCTCGACGGCCTCAAAAATCTGGAGGTATCCGGTGCACCGGCACAAGACACCTGAAAGCGCCGCGCGAATCTGATCGCGATTTGCGTGGGGGTGCTCTTCCAGCAAAGCTTTCGCGGTCACTAGAATCGCGGGCGTGCAATAACCGCATTGGGCGGCGCCGAGGTCTGCAAAGGCGTCCTGCAGGGGATGAAGGTGGCCGTCGAGGCCGAGACCTTCGACAGTGAGTACAGTTTTAGAGTCGCACTCGACACCGAGAACCAGGCAGGAGAGGACCGGCTTGCCGTCCAGGAGCACGGCACACGCGCCGCACTCACCGAGTTCGCAGCCGTGCTTCGTGCCGGTGTGGCCGAGGTCTTCGCGCAGGATCTCGAGCAGAGTTTTGTATGGCGCGAAAGAGACGTCGACTTGCTCGCCATTCAGGGTCATTCGGAGGTGCGCGGATTTTTGCGATTCGACTGGCAATGTGATCAGCATCAGTCACCTCCCGGAGAGTCGTGAAGTAGAGGCATGGCGGCTCAAGTTGAGCGGACGGAACTTGTGGCTCGATTGCTGTTGCACTCTGACCGTGGAAGAGCGATTGAGCGAATCTGGTTTGGCCAGTAGTCCTCGGATCAGATAATCGGAGAAACCTTCGGCGATGTCGGTGGCGGTTAGAGTGCCGCTGGGGTTAAACCACCGCACAGTCCAATTGAGGGCTCCCAGGATGGCGCGTGCGGTGAGTGCGGGATCGCAGGGAGCGAACTCTCCCGAGTGAGTTCCAGCGGCGATCAACTGGCGCACACCCCCTTCATAACGATCGCGTTTCACAACCAGCGCGCGGTTCAGGCGGGGAGGCAGGGAACTGGTCAAGAGATGGGCGGCGGAACCTTCGACTTCGTCGAGGACGCAGCGCATGTGAGAGACGATGATCATGCGAAGCTTTTCGGCTGCGGTTGTGCGCGAGCGGCGAGCCTTCTGAAGAGCGGCGAGCAGACGATCGAGAGTAAGGTCCTGGCAGAAAAAAAGGAGCTCATGCTTTCCTTGGAAGTAGTTGTAGAGGTTGGCGGGAGATAGGTCAGCGGCGGCAGCAATGTTGCGCATTCCGGTTTCGGCAAAGCCGCTGGCGCGAAACTGCTTTCCGGCGGCGCGCAAGATTTCCAGGCGGCGGGCGAGATACCGCCTTGCGACGCGGCTCTGTTTCCCGTTTGCGGTCCGATGATTTGGCAAATCTGCTCCGTGTTTAAAGCTATCGCTGCGGGGCGCCGGTGTCAAGAAAATCTGAACAGATGTTCAGTACATGAACAACTGTTCGTAGCCTCTGGCATGGGGACATCAAGGGCGGAGCAAAACTGCTCTTTCCTGAAATATCTGAGGTTGTGCCGGGAGGGTGCGAGGTGCTCAGCGTGGAAAGAGGCGCGCGGCGTTGTCGTACAGGATCTTTCGCTTGGCTTCTTCGCGAATCGGGAGCGCCGTGAACTTTTCGATGTTGCCCTTGATTTCGGGGACGCCTGGGCCGGGCCAGTCGGTTCCCCAAAGCACCTTATCGGCAATCTCTTCGATGCGTGGGAAGTATTCGAGAAGCTTCTGTGGAGGGATACCGGAGATATCTATGTACATGTTCTTATGGCGGCGAACGAGGAAAAAGGCCTCTTCCATCCAGAGAGGTCTTCCACCGTGGGCCAGGATCACGACGAGATCGGGGTAATCGATGGAGATGTCATCGCAGAGGAGCGGTTGCGCATGAAGATTTCGGGCGCCTGGAAAAATGGAAGTTCCCGTATGAATCATAACGGGCATGGCATTGGCTTGGGCTCGCTCGTAGACTGCGGCCAGTTCGAGATTGCCGTCCATGTAATCGTTAGGCGAGAGGACTTGGTGCGAAGGATGGAGCTTGATCGCGCGGATGCCAAGTCTGGCCATGCGGTCCACTTCTGCGCCCGCGTCGGGGACGGTTCCCGGCAGCACCCCACCGAAGGCGATCAGGCGGTTGGGTGCGGCTTTGCAGTAGTTTGCGCTCCAATCGTTCACTTCGGGCGTGAAGCCGATGATTTTCGGGGCGACATAGTTGATGAGGCCGGCGCGCTCGACGCCGAGGCGGTCGAGCAGGCCGAGAAACTCTTTTGGGTCGGCGCAATAGCGCTCAATGTCGGCATAGTCCTTGCGCCCGCGCTTCATCAAATCAAGCGCCGACGGCTTCATCATGCGATATGGCATGATGTGGACGTGGATGTCTATGATCGGCTGCAGAAGTTCGCGTCCTTAGAAGTAGTCGCCTGCATCGCTCTCGTGAATCAATTGAAGCGAACGTATTCAAAGTTCAAGGGCTGATTATTAATCCCACGCGCTGGTGGAGCAATCCAATTCGCAAACTTGCCGGGCTCGACGACCCTGCCCGTCATGAGCGACTGGACGAAGGCGTGGTCTTGCGGGGTCGGCAGCCACTCGGACTCCCGTTTCTTCCATGCTTCCTCGGTCAGAACTTCTCCGCCAGGAGTAATAAAATGTCCGGCGAAATTGCCGATTTCGCGGTGGAAGCCCTTGTGAGGCAGGGTAAACCGGAAAGGAATGCCCGTCGCGTCGATTACCCGCTGCCAGCGAGCAACGCCATCGGCGATTTCCTCGATGTAGTCATCGCGCAAGCGCTCATTCAGGGCTGTCAGCGCCGGTACCTTCCTGGCAACGATTTTTTCGCCGACCACTTCATAGACTGGATATTCCGCTTCACTCAGAATGTGATCGTCTTCGAGTTTGGTTTCGCGGAACCGCCCCTTCAGCCCGTTGGTGAAATAATTTGCGGCGTTTGAAGAAACATCGGAACCGTAAAGATCCAAAGTGACGCTGTAATGAAAATTCAAGTACTTCTGAATCGTTTGCAGATCGATCACGCCCAGAGCGCGTACATCCGATGGGTCGTCGACTTTGTGTTCCTTCATCACTTCACAAGTGCGCTGAATGATGCGGCCAACGCCCGTCTCGCCGACGAACATGTGATGCGCTTCTTCGGTGAGCATGAAGCGGCAGGTGCGAGAAAGAGGATCGAAGCCGGATTCGGCAAGCGCGCACAGTTGGAATTTGCCGTCGCGGTCGGTAAAGAACGTAAACATGTAGAAAGCGAGCCAATCCGGCGTGGGCTCATTGAAGGCACCTAGAATGCGGGGGTTGTCCGTATCTCCCGAACGCCTCGCGAGCAAAGACTCGGCCTCTTCACGGCCATCGCGACCGAAATAGCGATGCAGCAAATAGACCATCGCCCACAAGTGGCGGCCTTCTTCGACGTTTACCTGAAAAATGTTTCGCAGGTCGTACATCGAAGGACATGAGGCTCCCAGCATGCGCTGCTGTTCCACGGAAGCCGGTTCGGTGTCGCCCTGCGTGACAATGATGCGGCGCAGGGTGGAACGGTATTCGCCGGGCACTTCTTGCCAGGCAGGCTGGCCTTTGTGAGCACCGAAATTCACTTCGCGCTTTTCGTCGCGCGGCTGGAGGAAAATGCCCCAGCGGTAGTCCGGCATTTTCACGTAGCCGAACTGGGCCCAGCCGTCGGGTTCAACGCTGGTGGCGGTTCGCAAATAGACTTCATAGTTGTGACTCTCATTCGGGCCCATGTCGTACCACCAACCCATGTAGGCGGGTTGCCAATGTTCGAGGGCGCGCTGCAGGACGCGGTCCCGTCCCAAATCGACATTGTTGGGAATCTTTTCTGTGTAATTGATCATCGCACTTTCTCCCGTGAACTCAATCCATCGCGAATCTGTTGACTAAACTCTTTCCCAGTTGAATTTCACCGGCGCTCCGGTGCCGTAGACTTTGAGCGCGCCATTGGCGCCGACGGCATTTGGACGAACAAAGATCCAGTTTTGCCATGCAGAAAGGCGGCCGAAAATCCTCGTTTCAACGGTTTCGGAAGAACCGAAACGAAGATTGGCTTCGAGCCCGGTGAGGGCATCGGGCGATTGCGCGGCACGCGACTCGATGGCTTGGCGGATTTCGTCTTCCCAATCGAGATCGTCTGGCGTGGCAGTAACTAGGCCTGCTTCGAGAGCCTCGCGCGGCGCCAGCTTTTTTCCAATCTGCTGGTGCAAGGATTCGACGTGCGCTTCATCGCCGTAAAAACGCGCGGTCAGGCGCGAAAGATGATTCACCATCGGCAGGGGCCCGAAGTTCATTTTTGAGAGAGCGAGGAACGACACTGTCTGGCCTTCCGGTGCGTCGTGCATGTAGACGCGGTCCGCGGCCAGCGCCAATTCGAGTAACGTGCCTGCGAAACACGATCCGGGCTCGACAATCGCGTAGATGGAGCGAGAGGTTACGTCAATGCGGGCAAAGGTGCGCCGCATCATGCCCAAAACCTCGCGAACGAACCAATTATCCTGGCGATTCAAAATGAAGTTGTCGATTGCGAGGATAGCGTCGGCGTTGCCCGAGGTTTTGACGATCCAAAGGCCTAAATCCAGTTCGGTGGCGCGAAGCGTCAGGATGGCGTCGTCCAGCTCGCGGGCCATTTGTAGTGGCCACCATGTGGCGCCCGCCGCAAGGACTTTTTCCAAAGTGTCTTCGGTAACGGATTGTGGCGCACGAACCGTGATCGTTGCGGTTCGCGCTTCGCGATTGCATTGCACGTCCACGTGTTCATAGTGAAGCCCGGCCGCATCCACAGTGCGTTTCAAGGGCGTCAGGGCGACTCCCTTCGCGCTCAGGGGACGATTGCTTTTTTCAGCCAATTGGAGTGCACGCTGCTTCACGTGGTCGGCAAACTGCTGCGGTTTGACGCTCTCGTCTACGAGTCGCCAGTCTTTCGCTCTTTGTCCGCGGACGCCGTCTGGGTTCGTGCAGAACATGTCGGCATGGTCCCGGCGTACTTTTCGCTTGTCGGTTATGCGGGTGAGGCCGCCCGTCCCAGGAAGAACGCCGAGCAAGGGAAGCTCCGGCAGGCTGACCGCGGATGAGCGATCGTCAATCAAAATGATTTCATCGCAAGCCAGGGCAAGCTCATACCCTCCGCCAGCGGTTGTGCCATTGCAGGCGGCGATAAATTTCAGTCCAGAGTGAGCGCTGGAGTCCTCCATGCCATTGCGAGTTTCATTCGTGAATTTGCAGAAGTTGACCTTCCATGCGTGAGACGAAAGGCCCAGCATGTAAATGTTGGCGCCCGAGCAAAAAATGCGATTTTTAGCACTGGCGATGACAACAGAACGAATCTCCGGGTGCTCGAAGCGAATGCGCTGCAAGGCGTCGTGAAGCTCGATGTCAACGCCGAGATCATAGGAATTCAACTTCAGTTTGTAGCCGGGACGGATACCGCCATCTTCGGCGACATCCATTGTGAGAGTGGCTACTGGGCCATCGAACGAGAGACGCCAGTGCTTGTAGCGCGAAGGATCGGTCTGGAAGTCCAACGCTTCGATATTTCGCTGGGATTCCTGGGTTACGGCCACGTCCACAAAATCCTCCTACTGCAAATGATTCTGCACTGCTGTTTTCAATTGTGAAAAAGTTTGTTCGACGGAACTTCCGGAAGTATCGAGCGTGAGATCCGCTTTTCGATAGAGAGGCTCGCGCGCTTCGAGAATCCTTCGGAGGTCCTCCATCGCCTGGTTGCTTCCGGCCATGGCGCGAAAATCACCTTGAGCGATCACGCGGGACATGTGCTCGTCGGGTTGCGCCTTGATCCAGACGGTGAAGCAGTTCGAGAGCAGGTATTCATACGTCTCTTTTTCCGAAACCACGCCGCCGCCGACGGACACGACAGCGCATTCGGATTCGCGCAGAACGCGTTGCAGCGTGCGCTTCTCGATTGCACGATAGCCGGACTGGCCGTAGAGCGAGAAAATCTCGGCCAGCGGCATTCCTGTATCCTTTTCGATTTCGCGGTCCAGCTCGATGAAGGGAACGTTACTTTCCTGAGCAAGTCTGGATCCCAGCGTGGATTTGCCGGCGCCGCGCAAACCAATTAACGCCACTCGCGATCGACGCAATGTCTCGTTCTTGCCGAACTCGCGCAGAAGACGGGACGCAACTTCTTCGAGGTTATGCGCGGGAAGCTTTTCCAGAACGCGGCGGATAGTCTGTTTTTCGACGGGTTCTTCCACGCGCGGCACAAATAGTTCCGCGAGAGAGACATTGAGGGCTCCCGCGATTCTTCGCAAAAGAACAATAGAGATATTTCCTTCGCCGGATTCGAGTTGCGCGAGATGCCGCTCCGAAACATCTGCTTCGTGCGCCACCATTTTGCGGGTCATGCCGCGCTGGTTGCGCAGTTCGCGAACGCGAGCGCCAACGAAGGGCAAAAATTCCTTTTCACCTGTGAGAGAGCCGCGCCGCAGAGGGCGACGCTTGGAAGCGATGCGTGTGGGCGTGGCCAAGCTGCTGAACCTCGTATGCAGTATATTACATGAGGGTGAGGGCTAGTCAAGCACATGATTGAAGGAGTGCTGGCGCGACCGGGGTGTCTGATAGGCTCACGGAGCAGAGTGTATGTATGATGTTTGTTTGTATATAGATATATGGCCGCGGAGGATCCCCTGAGTCCAAAGTAGATGCTATGCCCTTCGGATGGGAGCATGCATTATTGTGCTTTGTCCGACTTAGTCTTGGTGGGTCCGCGGATGCCAGCTTCTTGTATGGGGTAAGTACGGTCGAAATAAATGGGATGAGGCTTGCGTGCATGCGGGTGAAGTGTCGGCGTTTGTGCAACCGGGTTACTCCACTTCTGTGCAATCTTCTTGAGAGTTCTACTGCCCTTCGAGGTACCAAGCTGCCGGTTGGGGGCGAAACGCTTGCTGCTGCGTCATCTGTTGTGCGAGGTTTGCCCAAGAGAATGGGTTCTTGCGAGGAACAAGACTGCCAGCCAATCATGCAATTCTCTTCCTTCCTGACTCAGGGAGCGCGCCCTGAAGCAATTCAACGGGGAACTTTAGACTCACCTGACAGGGAAATGCTAAGGGAGATAGTTTTTGCTGGTCAGCAAGCCTGGGTGGCGTTACTTTGGCCCTTGGGCTTAAGGCACACGGAATGAGAAGAAACGCCAAGGGGAACGTGACAATGATGTATAGAAAACAATTCTTACTTATGGGGCTCATGTTATTGGCCATCGGAGGGGCGGGTCGCGCCCAGACCCCCGATGCTCCGCCACCAAGCCAAGACCAAGGCGCGCCTCCGGGCAGAGGCCAAAGACGCGGCCGTGAGGACGGCCGAGGCCCGGCATTGTTTGGAAAGATTACCGCCATCAGCAACGGAACAGTGCAGTTGGCCAAGCCCGACGGCACGACCGCAGTCGTGAAGATCACAGACAAAACAGAATTTCGCAAGGATCGGCAAAACGCGAAACTGGAAGATTTCAAAGTCGGCGACACGGTGTTCGTGCGGGGAGAGGAGAATGCGGATCATAGCGTGACGGCCGCAATGATTGGAGCGCGTCCGGGAGGCGGTCCGCAGGGCGGCGCTGGCAGGGGACCGGGCGGCGGAGCGGGGTTCGGCGAGATGGGCAAGGATTTTGTTGCCGGGGAGGTGAAGTCGGTGGATGCACCGAAACTCACGGTGTTGAGGCCGGACAACGTTACGCAGACATTGGAACTGAACGAGGATACGTCACTTCGCAAAGGACGTGACAGCATCACCATGGCGGACATACAACCGGGCGATCATGTGGTCGTTCGGGGAGGCGTTCAAAACAATATGTTTGTGCCGAAAAACGTGATGGTGGTTTCTCTCGAACAATGGAAACGCATGCAGGAGATGGGAACGAACGGGCGAGGGCCTGGTGGAAACGCGCCGACCGGGGGTGCCCCAACGGGAAGTGCGCCTCCTGCGGATCCCAAAAGTAATCCGCCGCAGCTATAGTCTAATCAGGGAGCCCAAGACTTGAAGTCGATTGCTTGCGGCATTTTGCTATGCACTTTCCTCGTCATTCTTCTTGCGTTGAACGTGCGCGCGCAGGATACCGGCCGAACAGAACAAGCGCCACAAGCGGCGCAGCCCGCCGCTGCTGCGCCGACCTACGAAATCAGTGGTTCCGCACGTAGCGGCAAGACGCCCCTGCCAGGTGTGACGGTAACCGCCGCCAACACGTTAACTGGGAAGAAATATGTGGCGGCAACGAGCTCCGAAGGCAAGTTCAGTTTCTCCGGCATTCCGCGCGGAAGGTACGTTGTGCGCGTGGAGTTCATGGGATTTGCAAATTTTACGCAAGAAGTTGTGCTGAATCCCGAGAACACATCGGCGAAGGTGGACGCGGAACTGATTCTGGCCTCGCGCCAGCAAGAGCAGTCAAATAACAACAATGCGGCGGTTGCCGCGGCGGGACGCGGATTTCAGAGCCTCGCTTTGGATAATACTCTCTCTTCCCTGGCGGGCGAGAATCCGGCGCTCGGCGGAGCGGGTGCGCCCGGCGGCGGGCAAGGGAGCAGCGATCTCTCCAGCCTGCCCATGAATGGGGCAGGGGCGGAAGGGCCGACGGAATCGGTAAGCATCAGTGGCGCGCAAGGTCGTACGCAGGACTTTGGCGGAGGCAGCGAGGACGATCTGCAGCAGCGCATTCAGGAGTTCCGCGAACGCGCGCAAAGAGACGGAATCGGTGGATTCGGGGGCGGCGGAGGCATTGGGGGACCAGGTGGCGGGACGATCGCGATTGGAAGAATGGGGCGCGGATTGAATGTCAATCAGCCGCATGGGGTGCTTTATTTTTCCGATGATACGTCGAGCCTGGATGCAAGACCCTTCTCTCTTACGGGAATACAATCGGGGAAAGCGGATTACAACCAAGCGCGCTTCGGCGCGAATGTCGGCGGACCGCTGAACATCCCAAAGATTTACAACGGCGGTAACAAGTGGTTCTTTTTCGCCGGATGGAACGGGTCGCGCGGCAGTTCGCCGTACGATGCCTTCTCCACCGTGCCAACCCAGCTAGAACGGGGCGGCGATTTTACGCAGGCGACGTACAACGACGGTGCACCGGTTCAGATCTTCAACCCGGGGACGGGGCAGCCGTACGAGTTCAACGGTGTCGCGAACATGATTAATCCGGCCATAATCAGCCCCGCGGCCAAATCTCTCCTGCAATTCATCCCGTTGCCCAATATCGCTACGACTGCTTCGGGCCAAAATTTCCATTACGTTACATCCGCGGAAAGCAATACGGATACGGTGATCCTGCGATTGATGCACAATTTCGGCGCTGCTCCTGCGCCTGGGACTGGTCCGCCAGGTGGAAGGGGCGGCGGAGGAGGCGGAGGCAGGCGGCGATCGCAGAACAACATCAATTTTGGGATAAACTGGGCACGCAGCTCGAGCACGATCGTGAATCCGTTCCCGTCGCTTGCCGGGGGCACGGGAACGCAGGGATTGAACGCGAACGCGGGTTGGACCTATGGCAAAGGGCGGGCGACGAATATCTTTCGGTTAACCTACAACCACAATCATGTTTCCACAACCAATCTCTTTTCGAACGTGTTGGATGTCGCTGGGCCCGGCGGAGCAGGAATTGGCGGCATTTCGAACGATCCGTTTGACTGGGGGCTGCCGGGAATCAGCTTCACCTCATTCGGCGGGCTAAGCGATCCGATACCGCGCAGGGAACTCGACCAGACATACACGCTGTCGGAAACTATTTCCTGGAATCACGGCAAGCACAATTGGAGATTCGGAGGAGATTACCGGCGCATCCTTCAGAGCTTCCACTCCGCGAGAAACGCGGAAGGAAGTTTTGTGTTCACCGGTTTTGCGACATCTTCCTACGATGCAACCGGCGCCGCAATAAAGGACACGGGCTACGACTTCGCCGACTTTCTACTCGGCTCTCCCCAGCAGACGTCGTTGCAGTTTGGAGCCACGTCTTACAATTTTCGCGCTAACGCGTATGACTTCTTCGCGCAGGACGATTGGAGAATCCGTCCGAGTCTGTCTCTCAATTTAGGAATGCGGTACGAATACAACGGACCGTATACCGAGGCGGATGGACGAATTGCGAATCTTGACGTGGCTCCAGGCTTTAGTTCGGCTGTGGTCGTGCTACCGGGCCAAACGGGGCCTTTCAATGGCGCGTTTCCCGCTTCGCTGGTCCGGCCGGATCGCAACAATTTCGCGCCGCGCATCGGGATCGCCTGGAAACCGATGAAGCAAACCGTGGTACGCCTGGGGTACGGGATCAATTACAACCTCGCGCAGTACGGCACCATGATCCAGAATTTCGCGTTTCAGCCGCCGTTTGCGGAAAGTGCAACGAATGCCACGACCGTCAGCGGCCTGCTCGGGGCGAGCCCTCTCACGTTGACAGACGGTTTCCCGACGGCCACCACAAATACGGTGACAAACAATTTTGCCGTCAACCCCAACTATCGCTTGGGCTATGTCCAGATCTGGAATGTGGATTTACAAAAGGAACTGCCGCATGGCGTGGTGCTGAACGTGGGGTACAACGGAGCGAAGGGGACGCGACTGGATACCGAGCGCGCGCTGGTTGGTTCCGACAATCAACCGTTTATCTATGAATCTTCAGAAGGAAACTCGATTTTGCACGCGGCCTCGGTGCGAGTACGCAGACGGATGGCCAAAGGACTGGGAATCGGCTCCCAGTACGTATTCTCGCGGTCGATTGACGATGCATCTTCCATCGGCGGGGGCGGATCTGTGGTTGCGCAGAATGCGTTTGATATTTCCGCCGATCGCGGGCTCTCCAGCTTCGAGCAGAAACACAAATTCACGGGAAACTGGATTTACGATTTGCCCCTCGGCGAAAACCGCCGCTTCGTGCAAAAAGGTGCGTGGAGCCATATTTTGGGAGGATGGCAGTGGAGCGGTGATTTCACGGTCGCTTCTGGAATGTACTTTACGCCGCGCGTGCTGGGGGGAGGGCTGGACATCAGCCGCGGAGTGAGCGGGTCGCTGCGTGCGGATGTCGTGCCAGGGCAATCTGTTACCCTGAGCAATCCAACGGCGCTCGAATGGTTCAATACGGCAGCGTTCTGTGATCCGGGCATCAACTGTCCCGCCGGGAGCCCTGCAACCTTCGGCGATGCGGGGCGAAACATCATTAATGGTCCTGGACAATTTACGGTCGACATGACAGTGAATAAGACGATCCAGATTAAAGAGTCGCGGTCGCTCGACTTGCGTTTTTCCGCGACCAACGTTTTCAATAACGTGAACTACGCCGCTCTCAATACAACTGTGAACTCATTGACCTTCGGGGAAGTTACGGGAACGGCCAGCATGCGCAGGGTGACCATGCAAGCGCGTTTCCGGTTCTGAAGGAATTTGGCTATGCGACGGACCAGCAAAACTATTTCAGCTGTGATTTCGGCGGGATTGCTATTGCAAGGGGCTATTGCAATGGTCGCCCAACAATCGACACAAACAGAAACGGGTCAGGCGCGCATCGAGGTCACGACGGAACTGGTGCTGGTGAATGTCGTTGCGCGAGACAAGAAAGGCAATCTGGTCAAGGATCTGAAAAAGGAGGACTTCACACTTTTTGAAGACGGAAAGAAACAGCAGATTTCCACTTTCGATTTTGAGAGTGTGGATGAGCTGGCCACTGCTGGCGCGGCGGAGGCGACCGTTTCTGGGGCAGCGGGACCGGGACGGGGCGCTCTCCTGCATGCTGCAAAAAAAGCTCCGCCTTCGCTGGACGCGCGTGACCGCAGGCTGATGCTGTTCTTCTTTGATTTTTCAGCAATGGATCCGGAACAGGTTGACCGCTCCGTAGATGCTGCAAAGAAATTCATCTCGACAAAGATGCAGCCAGCGGACTTGATCGCGCTGGTGTCGCTGGCCACGAATCTGCATGTGGACCTGGATTTCACCGACGACCAGACCAAACTGATGACAGCGCTTTCCGCGTATTCTTCCGGGGAAGGCCAGGGCTTCGACAACGGCACGACAGGAACCGCCGAAGGGGCGGCGGAAACGAGCGGGTCGTTCACTCCCGACGATACCGATTTCAATACGTTTACGGCAGATCGCAAGCTGCTTGCGTTGCAGTCACTCATGCAGGCGCTCGGCAAACTACCGCAGAAGAAAAGCCTGATTTACTTTAGCAACGGGATCACCCAGTCTGGCGTGGACAATCAGTCAGCCCTCCGCGCCACGACGGCCTCGGCGGTGAAAGCCAACGTATCCATCTATTCGCTCGATATTCGCGGCCTGCAGGCATTCCCTCCGGGGGGCGAAGCACAGTCAGCCAGTTTGCACGGACAATCGGCCTATTCGGGGGCGTCGGTGCTGAATGATTTGAACGGCAACGCCGCCTCGCAGGACACTCTTGCCACACTTTCCGCAGACACGGGAGGCAAGGCGTTCTTTGATTCGAACGATTTCAGTGGCGTGTTTTCGCAAGTGCAGAAGGACAGCTCGGTGTACTACGTTCTAGGTTTCACCAGTAACAATCCGCTGAAGGATGGGAGATTTCGCCGATTGAAGGTAGTTGTCAACAAGCCCGACCTCAAGCTAGATTTTCGCTCCGGATACTATGCCGGCCGTGACTTCGAGCACCTGACTCACGCGGATCGCGAGCAGCAACTCGAAGACGAACTTGCGGCGCAACTGCCCCGCGTTGACGTTCCTTTGTTCGCTGGCTCGGCATTTTTCCGGAAAGATGAGTCGCATTACTATCTGGCAGTCTCGCTGGTGATTCCTGGATCACAGATTCCCTTCGTGACGGAAAAAGAGAAAGACAACGCAACGATAGACATCATCGGTGAGGTTTTGGAGGGCGGCAAGTTTCCCGTCGGACGATTGCGCGACACGGTAAAACTTGCCGTAGAGAGCGCCCAGCAAGTGCGGCGCAAAAACGTACAGTACAACACAGGGTTCGTCCTTGCACCAGGCAGCTATCATCTGAAGTTTATCGTGCGGGAAAATCAGACCGGCCGGATGGGTTCGTTTGAAACGGACGTCAAGGTTCCCGATCTGCGCAAGAACCCCTTGAAAATGAGTTCTGTGGTGCTGAGCAGCCTGCGCACGCCCACGGCGAATAAGAAGGGCGCGCTGAACCCTTTGGTCCGTGACCAAATGGAACTTGTTCCGAACATTACGCACGTCTTCACGTCCGAGCAGCATCTTTATTTGCAGTACGAGGTGTACGATGCCGCGAAGGGGAAGACTCCTGCTCCGGCGGCCACGCCGGGAAACGGCCAAGGAGACCCTTCGAAGGCAGGAACGCCCGGGAAGCCAGGCCGCGATAGCGTCCGGGTTCTCAGCAGCATCGAGTTTTTGCAAGGCGCAACGAAGGTCTACGAATCAAAACAAGTTGTGCAGGATGAAATCACTGCCCCGGATCGCAAGGCAGTTATTTTCCAGATTGATTTACCCCTGCACGCGCTCAAGCCGGGCCTCTACCTTTGCCAGGTAAACGTGATCGATGACGTGTCTGGTAGCTTCTCTTTCCCGCGGTTTCCCCTGCTGATCCGCGAACCCACTCCAGCGGCTCCGACCAAGGCTGCGGATTGAAAACTGCCGAAACGGCGACTTGCCCGATGGTCAGACTCTTTCCGCTAGATCCGGGGCATTCCGTATCAACGCAGTGAGCCGCCACGGGCGGGTTACGAATTTCCTGTCCGACGCATCGAATCCTCAAGTAAAGTAAAGGCTTGATGAAGCCAGGAGAGTTCAGAAATGCACCGATTTGTTTGGGTGACACTGTTCGGATCTAGCGGAAAAATGGAAGTCATATCGCTGTTCGTTATCGTCGCTGCTCTGGGGAGTCTGCGGCTGGCTGCGCAACAACAGGGGCCTCTGGCCCCGCCGCGGAGCACGAGCGCTCCAACCAGCAGCGCGACTCCGTCAGCGCCCGCACCCGCAAATGCCGCTCCACAAGAAGGCTCTTCGCATATAACTACTCAGCCGCCAGGGATGCCCGTGGAGCAGATTATTCAGAAGTTCGCGGAGCGCGAGGACGAGTTCAGGAAAGAGCGGGACAATTACACGTACACCCAAATGTTTTCGATTCAAACGATCGATGAAGACGGTCAGCCTGATGGTGAGTACCGCATGACCAGCGACATCCTTTTTACTCCTGCGGGGAAGCGGTATGAGAAGGTGACGGACGCCCCTCCTCCGACGCTTCAGAGGATTTCCCTCTCGCAACAGGATCTAGACGATCTCGAGCATGTGCAGCCGTTCGTGCTGACGAGTGGGGAACTTCCGAAATACAACGTCACCTATGTGGGGCGCGAACAACTAGATGAGCTAAGCACTTACGTGTTCGACGTTGGACCCAAGGTGCTTGAGAAGAATCAAAGGTATTTCCAAGGGCGTGTCTGGGTGGACGACAAAGATCTGAATATCGTCAAGACTGACGGGAAGGCCGTGCCAGACATCAAGAAGCACGGGCAAGAGAACGTTTTCCCCAGGTTTGAGACTTTTCGCGAAAACATCGAGGGGCATTTTTGGTTTCCCACCTACACGCGTTCAAACGATACGCTGCACTTCAGTACAAGCGAGGTACACATCCGCATGACGGTGCGCTATATGAATTACAAACGATTCGGCGTGACCATCAAGATCGGAACGCCGACGAAAGTCGATCCTGAGAAACCCTAGGATTTCGAAGCGTCGAGATCGGCCTAACGTTTGCTCAGCCAGACCAGGGTGACACCGATGCAAACGATCAATACGCCCAACCACCGCTGGCGGCTGATGCGTTCGTGCAGAAACAACAAAGCGCCCATGGCGCCTGCCGCATAACTCAATGCCGTAACAGGAACGACGAAACTCACATTTTCGATGGACAGCACCGCGAGAAGCGCGAAAAAGGCGAGTGTCATCATTCCGATGCCTATCCACATCCATCCCACGCGCATGGCTCGGAGCGCAAAACGAATCAGAGCCGCCGGCCGAAAGTCATGGACCTCGCCGACCACTTTCATCGCTCGCGTAACACAAAGCTCGCCGCCCGTGCCTACCACCACGACTATGAAAAGAAAGAAAAGTTCGCGCACGATTAGGCTTTCTCCGTCGTGCGAGGCGGCGTTCGTCCAACGACCAGGACACCCACACAGATCACCGCGATGCCTGCCCAACGCAGAGGAGGAACGGTTTCCCCCAGCAGGAAATAGCCGAGCAAAGCAACCACGGCGTAAGAGAAAGCTGATGCAGGCTGGACAAAGCTGTAGTCTGCCCAGGTGAGAACAAGCATGTATGCGACAAAAAAAGTGAGCAGACATGCAATTCCAAGCCAGATGTAGCCCGAGCTGAGCACGTGGACAAGAATGTGAGCGACGTCAGCGGGCGCCCAGTTTTTCGCCGAGCCCACTCCTTTCATGCCCTTGCTCAGCAGCACGTTCCCAAGCGGGGCAAATAGAACCATAAAGAAAATGAAGAGGTACGTTTTCAGGTGCAGTTCGGGAGAGTCTTTCATACGATCTTGCTTTGCCCCTTGCATTGCGAGCCAAACGCGCGCACCACGCTTTTAAGTCAACGACCGCCGGATTCCCGAATGGGTGAGGTGTTACATTCGAGAGGGGGTGAACCCCACGACGGGGTTCTTGCTACAAAGATTGGCCAGAAATTATCTTACTCGATGTCTGGCCGAGACCAAAGTCCCTGGGAGCAATGTCATTCCATTTTTGCTATTCTTTTTTGACAGAACCATCCTCCGAGACTCGGCGAGCTGCAGGGCAGTTTTCCTGTAGTCATTGGCGGCTAGTCTCGAACAGTTGGATGGAAGGGGTTGTTGAATGCGGGATCGCCGAGAATTGCTCTCGTCGGTGGATCTGCAGCGAGACAACAAACTATCGCAAGAGGTGCAATGATTTCGAAAGTGGCCGACTATCTATTCCTGATTCTTGCTGCCGCACCCTTTTTTTATTACCTGCTGGTCCTGTACAGCTCTTGGCGCTTTTTTTCAGAGTCGAGGAACTCCGCCCCTGAAACTTCAGAATTTCTTCCTCCAATAAGCAACTTGAAGCCTGTCCGAGGATTGGACCCTGAGGCGTATGAAAATTACGCGAGTTTCTGCCGCCAAGACTATCCCAATTACGAGCTACTTTTTTGCGTCGGGGACCGCGATGACCCGGCGGTCCCCGTCTTGGAAAAACTGATGCGTGATTTCCCCGAGCGCAGGATCCGCTTGCTCTTTGGCTCAGGGCGCAGCGCCATCAACGACAAGGTGGCTAAGCTGGTGAGGTTGGTGAATGAGGCGGACAACGAGGTGCTGGTCATCAGCGACAGCGACGTGCGTGTCGAACCCAGTTACTTGCGTACCGTGATTGCGCCACTGCGTGACCCCAAAGTTGGTTGTGCGACTTGCTTTTACGTGTCGATCCACGATGAAACGATTGTGCAGCATCTGCAATCGATTGGTATGTATTCAGACTTCTACGCGGGGATTCTGGTCGCCCGGCAGTTGGATGGAATTAAATTCACCCTTGGCCCAACCATTGCTACGACCCGTTCACACCTCGCTGGGTTTGGGGGGTACGAAGCAATTGAAAATAAGCCGGCCGACGATCTCTTGGTGGGCCGTTTGATCGCGCAGCAAGGATACGAGGTTAGGCTGCTTCCGTACGCGGTGCGGACCGTGCCAGATTACGATTCACCGCGCGCGCTCTTCAGCAAGCGGCTTCGCTGGATGACGGTGATGCGGCACATGCGCCCTTGGGGGCACGTGGGGCTTGCTTTTACGCAAGGCCTGCCGTGGAGTCTGGCTGTCGCGCTCACGCATCCGTCAGCAGGAATCGCGCTCGCATACCTCGGTGGCTATGCAGGATTTCGCATGGCGATGACCTGGCTCATCGGAGTTTGGGGGCTTAAGCAGACGGGGCTGTGGAAAAAGATGCCGCTGATCGTCGTTTGGGATGCAACGGCGTTCGTGATTTGGGTTCTCACGTTTGGACGAAATAGCATTCGCTGGCGCAACGTCGATTACAGAATTCAGGAGGGGATGCTGGTGCCTGTGGCCCAAAGTCCCGTACAGAATGCCCACTAGTGAGAGACTCGCAGCGCTGAGACTACGCCTTCTTGGCCTTCCCTCCTGCTGAAGCCGCCAGATCGGCGTGCGGCATAGACGCGGACGACTTCGTAGGCATGCTCATTTGGATGCGGCGATCGTTCTTCGGCTCGCGCCAGTTCACCTGCGGCAGCATCAACGAAACGTCAACGCGATCGCGGTATTTCATGGCGATGTTCATGAGCGAATCCAGCAGGGAATCCGACAGATTGTGGGGTTGCAGGCCTAGATCCACCAGCTTGGAATGTTTTGCGTTGTAGTAGTGCTGCTCTGCTTCCACCCGCGGGTCGGGAATGTGGTCGATTTCCACGGCGATGCCAAGCTTTCCTGCGGCGGACTCCACGAGGTGGGCCAGGTCGAGAACCGAAAACTGTTCGGTGAATTGATTGTAGACGCGGCACTCGCCGCGGGACGCGGGATTGTGGCAGGCAATCTCGATGCAGCGCACAGTGTCGCGGATATCGAGGAAGCCGCGCGTTTGCCCGCCTTTACCGTAAACGGTGAGCGGCTGGCCGATGGCAGCCTGAACGCAGAAGCGATTCAGAACGGTACCGAAAACGTCGTCATAGTCGAAGCGATTGATCAACGCCTCATCCAGCGCAGTTTCCTCCGTCGTTGTTCCGTAAACTACCCCCTGATTTAGATCCGTCGCGCGAATACCCCAGATCTTGCAGGCGAACATCATGTTGTGGCTGTCGTGAACTTTCGAGAGGTGATAGAACGAGCCGGGCTGCTTCGGGAAGGGAAGCACGTCCTTGCGGCCGTTGTGTTCAACGGTTATGTAGCCCTCTTCGATGTCAATGTTGGGCGTACCGTACTCGCCCATGGTGCCCAGCTTGATCAGGTGGCAATCCGGGAGAAACTCGCGAATAGCAAAGAGCACGTTCAGCGTGCCCACGACGTTATTCACCTGGGTGAAGACGGCGTGCTTCCGGTCAATCATCGAGTACGGTGCAGAGCGTTGCTCCGCGAAGTGAACCACTGCTTCCGGTTCGAACGATTTGAACGCAGATTCGAGGAAGTCGTAGTCAGCGACGTCCCCAATAAACATTTCAATCGTTTTACCGGTCAGATTCTGCCAAACCCGAATACGGTCCGTGAGCGGCCGGATGGGAGTCAGCGTCTGCGCTCCGAGTTCGTGATCCCAGAGACGGCGCAAGAAATTATCCACGATGGCGACCGAATGACCCTTTTGCGACAGGTACAGAGCCGTCGCCCAACCGCAATAGCCGTCCCCGCCGAGCACGGCAATCTTCATGAACCCTCCTCAAGGCACTTCAATTTTTCAATGTCTTCGTCAATTCGTACTGCGAGTAACCAATCCGTTTGCATTGCGCCGGGCAGAAAAAGCGCTGGATAATCCCCTTGGGGCCGCGGACTTCTTTTTTTACCTGTATAACGAACGCATTGCAAGCGGGTTTTTGGAAGTTGCTGATAAAGAATGCACTGCCTGTGTGTCGCGAGCGCCACTCTTAGTTCTGCTCCTGCGGCAAGAGCGTTCCCGGGAGAAAATGATTGGTCAACGCCATCTTGCCTCCGCTGTAAATCACGACGTTCAAATTCCCCGCTCCCATTAGCTTTTCAAAACGAGGCAGCATCGAGCGATCGGCCACCAGGTAGTATCGATCATTTGCAGACCAAAGATTTTTCAAGTCCTCATCTGTGATGAAGATCGGTGGCGCTGCCGGGGCGTAGGATCCGTACTCCAGATTGTGGAAGCGGCCGTTGACCAGCAATGCTGTGCTATTGGTGTAGAAGAAGACGGAAGAAAATGTGAAGTAGTGATGGTCCACGATTAACTTGCCCTCCGGCGACTTGAGAAGGGCATCGGCAATCGGACGCGAAGATAAGTAGGGATCAAAGACAACCATTGCCAGTCGCGCCGCATGAAAAAAGAGCACCATCATTACTGCAGAGGCCAGGAAGGCGCGGTGACGCGTCCACAGAAGATTTCCCAGGGCGCCCGCCAGAAACGCAACCGCTGCGACAAATAAAGGAAAGCGGAGATAGGCGAACGACTGAATGGTGAGATCCTCCATGTGCCCGAGGGAGAGCGAATAGGCCCCAGGATGATGGCTGAGCGCGCCGGAGATGTCTCCGGGAGTGGGGAGGTGCCGGACGTAAATCAGGATGGCAAGGCACGCGATTGCCGCGCACGCGGAAACAGCCAAGAGTACGCGAGAGCCGCGGTTGATCCACTCTCCAGCCGTTGCCATAGCTGATCCCAGGAGCAACGCCAGCGCGGGGTAGCACGGCATGGAGTAATACTCCTGCGTTGTGGAGAACGTGAAGAAAACCAATATGAAGCCGATCCAGCAAAGCGCCAGCAAGCGAGCGCGGCCGGCACGGTCCACCGGTTTGAACGAAAGCTTGGAGATAGCGGGAAAATAGACGCTCCATGGAAAGAGCCAGAGAAAGTGGAAGAGCCAGAACCACAGGCGCGGGACAGTGTTGTAATCCCTGGGATAGCGCATGTTCAGAAAGCGCAAGAGCTGTTCATTGATGAAGAAGTACCAGAGAAAGCCGTGGTATTCGCCGGGACCGCTGTGAAGCGAGAAATAGAAGTAGGGTGGATTGCGAAGCGTGGCCAGAATATGCCAGGGAGCGGCAATCAAGAGAGCGATGAAAAATCCACTGATGGGGTGCAGCCGCTTCCAGGTCCGAGCGGAAAAAAGCTGTTTGGTCAGCAAGAGATAGAGTAGTCCGGTGCCCACCGGAAAAACGACTCCGACAAGACTCTTGATCAGGAGCCCAGTTCCCAGACTTGCAGCGAGTACGAAGGCCCAGAAGCGTGGATGCGCTTCTTCCTCATCGAGTGCGCGCAGGAACGCCCACATAGCCAAGGTGATGGCAAGCGTCAGAATCACATCCGGAATCACGATGCGCGTGAATAGAAAAAGCCCAATGCACGTCGCGACGCATAATCCAGCATAAAATCCGGTTTTTCTCCCGAAGGCCCAAACCCCGAACCCACAGGTAAGACAGGCCAGTCCAATTGCCGAAAGCGCAAATGGGATCCGTGCCGACCAGTCGTGGACGCCAAAAATCTTGTAAGAAACGGCCATCGGCCAATAGAACAACGGGGGTTTTTCGAGGAAGACGACGCCATCCACTCGCGGGGTTACCCAGTCCCCGGAGGTCAGCATGTTCCGCGACATCTGCGCCACGGTCGCATCTACGTCATCCATGAGCGATGGCGGTGAGATGATGCAACCCAGATAAATCGTCCCGGCAAAGACAGCGACGATCAGGTATAGGAGCCAGCTTTTACCTGCAGAAACGATTGCGGCGTCGCGCTCGAGGCCGCCTGAATTCTCCATTTTTTCATCCATTGAAATAGGATCAGCAATCCCCACAGGTGATATCCCACATTCGATTTTCGTTCGAAGTGCCTCGTCAGAAAGTTTTCAATGACGTCGCCCCGAAAAACTTCTCCGTATTCCCCGATACCTTCCCTCAGGGACGCAATCAACATCGGCCGCAGGGGCCCTCGCAGCCATTCGTGCGCCGGAATGTCGAAGCCCGTTTTCTTTCCCGCAATGATCGAAGCGGGAAGCTTGTCTTTTCGCAACTCACTGAGCACGAGTTTCTGCTGCGACCCGCGGATCTTTAGATGAGCGGGCAGTTTGGCAGCGAATTCCACGATGCGATGGTCAAGGAAAGGAGGTCGTACTTCCACGGAATGCGCCATGCTCATGCGGTCGCTTTTAACAAGAATGTCATCCGCAAGGTAATACATTTGGTCGAACCAAAGGAACCGTGCCAGGTCGTCACCAGTTTGCGGCAGTGCATCCACCTCGCCCAATAAACGATGAAATGTGCCGGGCAACCGCAATTTGACCAGCGATTCCTTTTCCTCGTCCGAAAAAGTTCCGTTCCAATACACGTGCGCGTAGCTGGGTTTCAGCAGGCTGCCTTCGAGAAATCTCCTTAGTTTGTATTCGAAGCTGATCTTTTCGTCGGAAACAGGCAAGTGACGCGCCCCGGAAAGCATCGCCTGGCGAAGCGTCCTGGGAATCCGCCGCGCCCATTTGGCAAGCATGTCCGCACGGCAGGTGACGTACCCGCCAAACAATTCGTCTGCGCCTTCACCGCTTAGCGCAACAGTCGTTTTTGACTTGCATAATTTTGAGAGAAACCAAACGGGCAACGACCCCGCATCCGCGCTGGGTTCATCCGAATAGTAAGTGAACTCTTCGATAGCTCCGCACAGGTCTTGTTCTGGAGTTAAGTCCAGTTCCTGGTGATCCGTGCCGTACTGTTGCACCGCTCGATGAATGAACTTCGTCTCATCAAAGCTCCGCCCGCGAAATGAAATCGAAAATGTTTTCAGTTGCGAGTTGGTGGCTTTCGAGGCGTAATGAAGAATGGTGGTCGAATCCATTCCGCCGCTCAGCCAGATGCCCAGCGGAACATCCGAAATCATGTGCTCGCGCACCGATTGTTTCAGTAGATGGTCGAGTTCCTCTTTAGCGGATTCGAGCGTGTAGTTTTCGGAATGCGTGAACGGCAACGTCCAATATGCGTCTGAACTAGCTGCGCCATCGTGCCATTCCAGCCAGTGTCCCGGCGGGAGCTTTTCGATTCCCTCCACAAGGGTCCAGGGACACGGCACATAGTTCAGGGAAAGGTAACAGTCCAGACCAGGGAGGCTCAAGCGCCGATCAATCTCCGGATGGATGAATATTGCTTTCAGCTCGGAGCCGAAGAATAGGTCTTCACCTTGCCGTGAGATGTAGAGCGGCTTGATTCCCATGCGGTCGCGCGCTAGAACGATGCGCTTTGCCGATTTCTTCCACAACGCAAGCGCAAACATCCCGCGCAGCCTGGCGAAACACTCTTTATCCCATTGCAAGAACGCGCGAAGAACAGTTTCCGTGTCCGAATGCGATTGGAAGCGGTGCCCAAGGCCCTCGAGTTCTTTTCTTATTTCCAGATGATTGTAGATTTCGCCGTTGAAAGCGATCCCGGAGTCGCCGTCCTCGGAAAGGATTGGTTGGTCACCGGAAGCCAGATCGATAATTTTGAGGCGAGCTGCGCCCATAGAAAAGAGGCTGGATTGAAATACGCCTTGCTGGTCCGGCCCTCGGTGGATCAAGGTGGCCGTTGCCTCCCGAATGCGCTGAGGAGGAGGAGTCCAGTTTTTATGTGTATATCCTACGATTCCGCACAACTCTTTGTACCCCTCGGAGTGCTGCTGGAGAGTCCCGACGTACTCCCTCTTCAATCGTAATAAGCTTTAGAAAACTACCGTTCTAGCGTTTTAGAAAGTGTTCAGCAGCGCTTCCCGGAAACACTTCACCTCTCGAACCGGCGAAAGCGGGCCCGATCCCCTGCGCACTGACCGAACCAATGGGAAGGTTGCAATTGAATCCCGTTTAGATTGTAGCCGTAGCTGGCGGGGCGGTGCAACGCGCGAACGCTCAGGAATTCCGGGAGTCTAACCGCGGGATTCGGCTAGTGCGGCTTTGCTCCGGCTGACCGTTGCAAGTCCTGTCCAGCTGTAGCCCCGGTGTGACCGTATTTCTGCGTCCCGAAACCCCAATGCCACCCAAGGTCGAACCTCATCCTCACGCAAGTAGTAAGCCACGGGCGTCACCAGTTGGTCGAAGACATTCGCGTGAATCTCGTCAAACGGGTAGTGATACTGCGCGGCAAAATAATCCCCGTAAGGCAGTTTCGCTGGGCCTTTGCCGTTGGGTCCGGGATGGTAGAAAAGTTTGATCACCGCCCATAGCACTAACGCAGGCGGAATACAAGCAATGCGAAGAAAAGGAGCGGACAACCTTGAAGTCACGGCTTTGCGCACCGGATCCACGTATCGTGTGATCCATTCGTTTCCTTCTTGCCCATAAACCCAGAAGGCCACGCGGCCACCATCGTGGACGCGCGAAGCAAGACTCGCAAAGCCAGCGGCGGGATCAGGGAGGTGATGCAGTACGCCGACGGAAAACGCCAAGTCGAATATTGGCCGGACCGGTGGATTCAACAAGTCGCCGATCACGACGTGCGCGTTTGGAAACTGACGCGTGTGCGAAAACGCAACGAAGGCGCTCTCACCCAAGTCCAGCGATACGATGGCTTTCGCACCCAACTCGGCCACTATCGCCGTGTGCCGACCCTTGCCGCAACCTCCCTCGAAAACCAATTGATTCGCGAAATCCTTGGAAGTGAGCGGTGCCACCCAATCGAAAAACTCCTGCTCGTAGTAGTCGCGAAGGTCGCTCCAGCGAGTCCATTCTTCCGCGAATCGCGCAGCCGTTTCGAGCTTTACGCTGGCGAGGTCCGCTGAGAGGAGAATTGGCACGCCATTACGGATCTTGAATCTGGAAGCGCAGCCAGCGCAGACGAGCTCGCCCGCCATGAAGTGACCGTCGTCCGTGGCCTGCGGTGTGTCGTTAGCTAGTGACAATTCCCCCGCACAATTGGGGCAAACCAGGAAATTCAAGGCTTCGCGTCTCATCTCGATTTCGAAAAACCATAATACACCATGCACGATTGTGGCACTTCACGCCCCAGCGGCATGCAGGGAGCGAATCAAGGAACTAACCCCATGCCAAAGAATCTGCACTCCAATGCAAACCAAGAGGAAGGCGGAGAGTCGCAGCATGATACCCATCCCGTTCTCGCCAATGAGTGCGGCGAGGCGGTCGGCGAAGCCGTAGCAAATATAAATGCTGACCGCAACGAGCGCGGAACCAATCACCGCGGCGAGAATGGCAAGAAGATTGGGGCCAAGGTGGCGTGGCTCGTTGGCTCCAAGCGTAATCGCGACGGAGATCGAGCCAGGGCCAACGGTGAGCGGCAGGGTGAGGGGATAAAAAGCGTTTCGAAAGACATCCTGGAGATTGACCTTTTGCTGAACTTTACTGCTACGGTCCACTTCCTCTTTCTGCTGCAGCAATGCCCAGCCGTTAGCAATAACCATCATGCCGCCGCCCACCTGCACGACCGGCAACGAAATCCCAAAGAAGGAAAGAACGTGAGTGCCGACCAGAAAAGAGGCGATCAGCAGAATAAAACTGTTGGTGGCGACCTTACGCGCCAGGATCCTGCGCGCCGATGCAGGGTATTCGTGCGTCAAGGCCAGAAAAACAGGGCTGCCGCCAAGCGGATTGACGATGGGGAACAGCGCAGTGAGGATCAGAATGATGCTCTTGGCCACTTCCAATGGCGTGCTCCTCGAAAGAAGAGAGTATAGCCGAGGTGGCCATATGCGGGATGGCGCAGGAAGAGAGAGCCTTGCTCTGTGGCGGGCGCCTACGTTAGAGTCTCGGTTCAACCTTTGAGGATGCTGATGGCAAAAAGGAAGCAAACGGAAACAAAAACGGCGAAGGCCCAGCAAGAACGCGTAAAGGTTCTGATCACCGGTGGCAGGATTCAAAGGCGCATTCAGGACATGGCCGGGCAAATTCGAAAGGATTTTCCGGGCGAACCGCTGCATTTGGTAAGCGTGTTGAAGGGAGGCGTCTTTTTCCTTACAGATCTCGCCCGAAGCATTCCGGGTGAAGTTTCGTTCGATTTCATAGCCGTGTCGAGCTACGGGCAAGGTACGCACTCCTCAGGGCAGGTTCGGTTAACGCGGGATCTTGACTCGAGCATCGAAGGAAAGACCGTAATCGTCGTCGAAGACATCCTCGACACTGGAATGACGTTGCAATACCTGTTGCGACTGTTCCAGCAACGCAAGCCAAAGCATCTACGCGTGGCGGTCTTGCTGGACAAGCCGGAGCGTCGTATCGCCGCGGTCCATGCGGATTATGTTGGATTCACAATTCCCAACGAATTTGTCGTCGGGTATGGGCTTGACTATGCGGAGCGCTACAGGAACCTGACCTACGTTGGCGTCTTATTGCTCGGTCCCAACTTAACAAAGAAGCCTGCGGAAGACTGACGAAACGCTCAACAGGTCTTTCCGAACGAATGCACGCAGTCCTCAAAACCTGCCATGGGGCTTCGGAATGCGGCGGCACTGAGAATTCATTTCGCTCCACCATGTTCGCAAGAGGCCTCCTTCGCCTCCTGCTATAATGTTTAGATTCCATGAATCCCACAGACGCACCTTCGGAAGCGACAGCGGTAAAAAGCGCCGCGGAAATGCCCGCAGAAGTTCTGGCGACTCTTGCCGAAATCGGCGAAGAGGTGAACTCTTCACTCGATCTCGACGAAGTCCTGGCGCGATCGGCAGCTCTGATCAAGCGCCACATTGACTATGAGATTTTTGGCGTGCTGATGATTGAAGGGGATGGAAGCTACCTACGGCATAGATTTGCGATCGGGTACCCGCGCGAGCTGGCAGAAAACCTGCGCGTCCCTCTGGGCCAGGGAATTACTGGAACGGCGGCGGCCACGGGACACTCCGTGCGCGTCAGCGATACGTCTAAAGATGCACGCTATATCAATGCCATAGACAGCGTGCGGTCAGAACTGGCTGTGCCGTTGATGCTTCAAGGCAAATGTGTTGGCGTGCTCGATATCCAAAGCCGTCACCTGGATTACTTCACTCGCGACCAGCAAAATATTTTGACGCTGCTGGCCAGCCGTCTTGCGGTGGCGATCGAGAATGCCAGGCTTTTTCAAAAAGTGCGCACACAAGCGGACACGCTTCTGCTTCTGAACGAAGTGGGGCGAGAAACCGGCTCGATTCTGGAAGTCGAGGAACTCCTGAGGCGCGCCGCCGAGCAAACGAAGCGAGTGATCGATTATCAAATCCTCAGCATCATGCTCTATGACGAAGAACAGAAGGTGTTCCGCCATCGGGTGGACGTAAAACACGGCCACAGCGTCCAGGGGAAACTCCGGGTCGCAGTCAGCGAAGGTATTGTTGGCGCAGCGGCAACGCTGAAAGAGCCCGTTGTCGTTCCAGATGTAACTATTGATCCGCGCTATGTGATGGTGAACCCAGAGACGCGCTCGGAATTGGCCATTCCCATGATGCATAAGGGCAAGGTCATCGGGGTGCTGGACCTGGAAAGCCCTCAACTCAACTATTTTACCGAGGACCACGTTCAGACGCTTTCCATCCTTGCCGCCAATCTGGCGGTTTCCCTGGAAAATGCGCGGCTCTACGAACAACTAGCAAAAGACGAGGCCCGGCTGGAACGCGATCTTCAAGCCGCAAAGAGAATTCAAGGGGCGCTCCTGCGCCCCGTCCCCACGGAAGATTTTGGATTGGACATGGCCGCGCGGTATCTATCCGCGCGCGAGGTTTGCGGGGATCTGTACGAGTTTCTGCGTTACGGGCCTCAGCAATTGGGAATCGCTCTGGGTGATGTAAGCGGCAAAGGCACCGCGGCGGCGTTGTACGGCGCCGTGGCCATCGGCATCATGCGCAGTCTTGCGCCTCAAAAGCTGCAGCCAGCCGAGTTGCTGAAGCAAGTGAATCAACTTGTGGGAGAGCGGCGGATCGAAGGGCGCTTCATGACGGCGTGTTTTGCCACATGGCAGAGGGGCCGCCAGAAATTGCGTGTCGCCAATGCCGGACAGTCACAGCCACTACTGTACAAGGACGGCCGCTGCGGAAAGATCGAACTCACCGGGTTTCCGCTCGGCATTTTTGAAGAGGTGAGTTACGACGAGTGGAACGTCGCTCTCGAACGGGGAAACATCTTGGTTTTTCATTCCGACGGCATCTCTGAAACGATAAATAGTGAAGGACAATTCTTCGGCACCACGCGGATTCAGGCACTCGTCGAAAAGCATCACGACGCCTCGGCCAATGAGATCGCTGACGTCATCCTGCGGGAGGTGGACTGGTTCAATCACAGCGCCCCGCTCGCCGATGACCGCACGTTGGTGATCGCAAAAGTCCGATGAGTTCTTCTTCCGCCACCTCTTCCCGGCCGCTCCGGTATGTGGATCCAGCTGATTTCACACCGCACTTTCTTTGGCGGAAAGGCGGGAAGCAAACTCCACAAGACGAGGAAGTTGTCTGCGAGAAAGCCTCGCTGAAATCCGTGGCCGAAAAGTTCGGAACTCCCGCATATGTTTACAGCAGCGCAGCGATCAGGGATGCCTATCGCGAACTCGACCGCGGGCTTGGGAGCTTGCCGCACACGCTTTGTTTCGCGATAAAGTCCAACGGTAATCTTTCCATCCTGAAGCTTTTGGCCAAGATAGGCAGCGGCTTCGACATTGTTTCCGGCGGAGAGCTTCAATACCTGGAGCGCATTGGGGTGCGCGGAGATCGCATCGTCTTCTCCGGTGTTGGGAAGGAGCGGCATGAGATTCGCGAGGCCCTAAGATACCGAGGAGCGAAGCGCGGCGGGGACAGTGGGATACTGCTGTTCAATGTGGAGTCCGAATCGGAGCTCCAAGTTCTCATCGAGGAGTCGGCACGGCACGTTGGAAATGGCGGGAGTACCCCGTCGGTGGCCATTCGCGTGAATCCGGACGTACAAGCGGGCGGTCACCCGCACATTGCGACCGGCCGGCACGAGCACAAATTCGGATTGGACTGGTCGGAAGCCAAGAGACTCTACTTGCTTCATCGTAGTTCAAAATGGATCCGCTGGCACGGAATCAGCGCGCACATTGGCTCGCAGATCACTTCGCTTGAACCCTTTCGCCGGGCACTTGGTCGGCTCTCTGGATTTATTGGCGAGCTGAAACGCGCTGGAATTGGGATTCGTTATCTTGACGTCGGCGGTGGGTTGGGAGTGCGCTACTCGGATCAAAACCCACCGTCGCGCACCAAGTACGCGCGCATGGTCGCACAAATGGCGCGCAAGCTCGGCGTACACGTATTGCTAGAGCCGGGGCGTTCGATCATTGCACGCGCCGGCGTGCTGCTCACTCGTGTGGTTTACACCAAAACGAATCGCGGCAAGACCTTCGTGGTTGTGGACTCCGCGATGAATGACTTGATGCGGCCTGCGCTGTACGGGGCGATTCATCCGATCACTAAAGTCACGCGTGATCGAAGCGAGCGCAGGGGTAGTCTGCATCGTGTAGACATTGTGGGCCCTGTCTGCGAGACAGGTGATTGCTTTCTGCATGATTGGCCGCTCGGCACAGTAAAGCCAGGAGACTTGCTGGCCATCTGGGCCACGGGTGCGTATGGGGTGGCGCAGGCTTCCAATTACAACGCGCGCTGTCGCCCCGCAGAAGTTCTGGTGGAAGGGAACCGTCTCCGCCTTATCCGCCGGCGTGAAACCTTGCGGGATCTGCTGAGAACGAATGTACTAGTCTCAGAATAGTCCCCTGCAATTTCAAGCTTCGCCCCACTTTAATTTGTTTCGCAAGATCTCGAAATAGGATTTCTTTGGAGGCTGGATGAGTTTCAGGAGCTCCTTCGTCCGGGAGATCCGCACGCGATCCGTAGCCTGCAACGGAATGCCTTTTTGTCCATCAAGCGTCAAGAAAACGGATTCTGTGCTGCCGGAAAGACGGATCTCAATGCAAGACGAGTCACGAACTACGACCGGGCGATCGCTGAGCGTGTGCGGGCAGATCGGTGTAATGATGAAAGACTCGACCGCGGGATGCACAATGGGTCCACCAGCGGAGAGCGAATAAGCCGTCGAACCCGTGGGCGTTGCTACGATCAGGCCGTCGGCTCTGTAACGGCAGACGAATTCAGCATCAATGATGAGTTCAAGTTCAATCATGCGGGCCAGCGCCCCTTTATTGATGACGGCTTCGTTCAACACCTGCCGCGTTTCGACGATTTTGCCGATACGCTCCAGCTCAACGCTGATCATCACGCGTTCGCTGACCGAAAATCGTCCTCCCAGGGTTTCTTCAAGCGCGGGATAGAGCTCCTCGATGGTAAAGCTCGTGAGAAATCCGAGACTGCCCATATTAATCGGCAGAATGGGAATCCCGCGTGGCGCCGCCAAACGTGCCGCAGCCAGCATCGTGCCGTCACCTCCAAGAACGAGGAGAAGTTGCGAGGAATCCGCCACGATCGGACGAGTCAAACCCTTTGAAACATCCGGCAAACAAGTGGCTGTCTCTTCGTCATAAAATGTCTGGATGCCGTGCGTCTCAAGCCATTTCAGCAAAGGAGGCACCACAACGGCGAGATTGGAACGCCGCGGACGCGATATGACGCCGATGGTTTGGAAGGATTTTCCGGGATGCATGTATGCCTGCGATTCTACCCCATGGTCTTTTTGCGCGCGTGGAGAAAATACTCCTGATTGCCCTCGGCCCCCAACAGGCCACTGGGCCGAACGCCAATGCAGTCGAGGCCAAGGGACTCAATCTCGACTCGGACTGCCAGAATCGCTTTCTCGTGCAGCCATTTGTCCGTCACGATGCCACCAGCTGCGATTTCTTCGCGCGGCAATTCGAATTGCGGTTTGATAAGGATTATGAAGTCTGCGCCGGGTCCCGCTACGGCAATCGCGGGTGCGGTTACTTTGCTGACCGAAATGAATGAAACGTCGATGACGACGATGCTCACGAATTCGGGTAGGTCTTCCCCGCGAAGATCACGCGCGTTCCGCTCGATTCGAATCACGCGCGAATCTTGCCGCAGCTTCCAATCGAGTTGATCCACGTTCACATCCACGGCGTAGACCCGCGCCGCTCCACGCTGCAACAAACAATCCGTGAAACCACCATGGGAGGAACCGATGTCCAGGCAGAGCCGTCCCGTTGGATCAACTCCAAAATCCTCTAAAGCCCCTTCCAGCTTTACGCCCCCTCGGCTAACGAATTTCTGGGCGCGGCTTGCAACTTCAATGCGCGCATCTTCGGCAACCGTCATGCCTGCTTTGCCACTCCGTTCCCCGTTTACATGCACCTCTCCGGCGAGAATCATGGCCAGCGCCTTCTGCGGCGACTCAGCGAGGCCTCGGTCGACGAGGACAAGATCGAGCCGCTTGCTGCCGGTCTTGGGTTTCATGAGGGTTTCGAATCGTCAGGTACGGCGCAACACCAGGTATTCCGCGATTTCCCGCAGGCGAGAAGCACGCTCTGCATAGGGCGCGAGTTCGGATATGGCCCTGGTCGCAAGCTCCTTGGCGATTTCGTGTGAACGCTCCAGCCCATAAACGGCAGGGTAAGTGGCCTTTTGTTGCGCGACGTCTTTTCCGGCTGTTTTCCCTAGAGCGGCCGAAGATTCCTCGACGTCCAAAATGTCGTCGGTGACTTGAAACGCCCAGCCTATCGTTTCACCAAAACGGCGCAGGCGCGCGACATCGTCAGGCTCCGCTCCAGCGCATAGGCCACCCGCTGTAACCGCAGCGCGAATCAGCGCGGCGGTCTTGGAACGGTGAATATATTCGAGCATCTCCGGTGCAGCGCGCTTCCCTTCGGCTTCGATGTCCGCAACCTGGCCACCGACCATGCCATTCACGGTGCCCGCTGCCGTCGCAACCTCCGTCAAGATAGCGACCCTGCGCTCAGAAGGAGCAGGCGTCGCCGCGATGGATTCGAACGCCAACGTCAGAAGCGCATCCCCCGCCAGGATAGCAATCGCCTCGCCAAACTTCTTGTGACACGTAGGCTTGCCGCGGCGGAGGTCGTCGTTGTCTAATGCCGGCAGATCGTCGTGAATCAGCGAATACGTATGAATGAACTCGATGGCGCAGGCGGGATAAAGTGCGGGCGTTACATCGCCGGCGAAGATCCGCGCCGCTTCGAGACACAGAATTGGGCGCATGCGCTTGCCGCCAGCGAAGACGCTGTATCGCATGGCCGTATGGATGGAAGAAGGCTGCGCCGATTCCGCAGGCAGCAGCCGGTCGAGTTCAGCATCTACGGCCAGCCGGTCCTCTTCGAAAAAGGCGGAAAGTTTCATCGGGGCAGGGAACCGGCGCACAGAAAACGGAGGGAGAGGCTCACGTTTCGCTCTCCCGTTCGGGATCAAACGGTTCCGCGGAGAGCTTCCCGTCGGCTTTTTTCAGTAGGATTTCGACGCGGCCTTCCGCCTCTTCCAATTGTTTCTGACACTCGCGCGAGAGCGCAACGCCTTCCTCGAACAACTTCATCGCGTCGTCCAGCGAGAGTTGGGGGCTCTCCAATCGGCGGACCACTTCTTCGAGGCGCGCGAGCGAGCGCTCGAAATCCGGCTTCTTCGGCGGTTCGGGCTTCTTGGGAGCAGGTGAATTCACGCGATGGGCCTGTATCTTTCGGGGCGCCTATTTCTGGCAGCGCCCGCAATAGTAAGTTGACCGGCCGCCCTGCGCGATACGCCGTATCGGCTGGCCGCAGCGACGGCACGGCTTTCCCTCGCGGTCGTATACGCGAAGAATTGTTTCCAGCCCTTGAAACCACCACTGCGGATCGCGAAAGTCGGGCGCCGGACGCAGACAGCATTCTAAGGCACGCTTGAGAACGGACACAATTGCTTTATGCAGCCGGAGTCCTTCTTGCGAGTTCAAAGAGTTGGCGCGCCGCCGCGGATCCAGCCGCGCGTGCCACAGCGATTCGCAGGAGTAGATGTTACCGAGCCCCGCGACGCGCGTCTGGTCCGACAAGAACTCTTTGAGCGAACGCTTCGATGCCGAAAGCAAGTTTCTTAATCGGCGAGGGGTGAACTTGTGCGAGAGCGCATCGATTCCTAGTGCAGCAAGTCCCCGGCATTCTTCAACGGAGTTCCACGCGTGGACGCGGCCGAAATGGCGCCCGTCGGCGAACCCGAGCACGCCGCGGTCCAACTCGAACGCGACATCCACGTGAACACCTCCATCGCGCTGATTGGCGCGTTCATGCAACTCCTTAACGCTTGAGAACCAAAGCAGTTGTCCGTCCAAGCGAAAATGTAGTGTTACCACCCCGCGGTCGAGATGAATGACAACGTATTTGCCCTGACGACCGACCGTCCGGATTCGCTGTCCTTCCGCGGCGCGAGAAACATGCGCCGCACCCTGCGGTTTTGTGGCGATAGGATGCAACACGTGGACACAGCGGATGCGCCGACCTTGAACGAGCGGTCGTAGAGTCTCAGCGACCGCCTCCACTTCAGGAAGTTCTGGCATGAGTCGGCCGAGAGCTCATGACGCTGGCTTAAGGGTCAGCGTATGTTTTCGCGCACTCGCCTCAGCCGTGTCGCTGAAGGGCGCGAAGATCGGCTTGCCCTCGTACCAGTACGAAAACTGATCGGTATAGTGGCTGCTTCCTGGCTGGCCGGATTGTCCCGCAGGAATCAGCAGAATGGATTCGTCCCAATTGCCCGGATTCGCGACGAAGCGCATCGCCGGGCCGTGCGTCTTAGTGGCTGCGCGCACGCTGTAAAGGGTTCCCGATTGTGGCTTATCCGCAATGCTGAGAAGCCTTTTCAACAAGCCTTCCCGTCCGATGTAATGGAGCATATCCAGGGAATTGAAGCGCTTCCAGGGCCAATCTTTGATTTGTTCGCTTCCACTGCGAATCGCCAATCTTGTCACAGCCTGATCGGCAGCCGAAATGAGCAGCTCGTCATAATTTTTGTATGTTGGCGGTAGCCATTTCGCGGGCCGGTCCGTAAGTATCCGTTGCAGGAAGGCCGTGCTCCGCCACTGGTAGAGATTCGTATCGTTCCCAAGGATCGGCTCAAGAAGAAGATCGAGTGAGGCCCGCCGGGTCGCCTCCAGAAACGAGACCTCTGAGGAGTTGGCGTCGGCGATTCCATTCCAGTCTTTCAGGCCGTCGATCAGCTGTTGCACCCGCGGATCCTTAGGTTTTACGGTCTTCGCAGCCGCCAACAGTTGATCCGCGAGGAAGACATGCGGATAGCTGTAAGTATCTGTCTGAACTTTCAACATATCCTCGGGCCGTAAATCGTGCCGATCGTGCAGCAAATCATAAATGCGGGCCGTACGATACGGTTCTTCCCATCGGTCGGTTAGGTACGGCTTGTAATTTGGCCCCACTACTCGCGCATTGGCCGTAACGACTAATCCGCTATCCGGGTTGAGCGCCTGAGGAAGTTGGTCGAAGGGAATGTAGCCATTCCACTCGAACTCGTCGGTATCCCCAGGAACGGGGACTTCCCCGTGGCCCTTCTTTCGAATCGGCACGCGGGCCGCCATTACGTAGCCGATGTTGCCTTCGACATCCGCGTAAACGCCATTCTGTGCAGGGCCCCAGAGATGCTTCATCGTGTCCCGAAATTCCCTCCAGTTCCGGGCCTTGCCAAGCCAGCTGTACGTCGCGGCGCCGGAAAGTCCCCCGGGCTCTGTGGCTGTCCAACGCAGCGCATAGCCCTTATCGCCGTCGCGATGCACGATGGGCCCGTGGCGAGTTACCGTGACCTTGAAGTGCACGTCAGGCTGTCCCTTAACACGAATCGTCTCGTCTATGACTTCTGCCTTCGCCCATGCGCCTTTGATGCGGTACTCGTCCGGCGAAGCCGGATTGAACGATTCCACGTAGAGGTCTTGGACGTCTGCGCCATTGTTCGTGAAGCCCCAAGCGATGCGCTCGTTGTGACCGATGATGACCATCGGCGCGCCGGGAAAGGTCAATCCTTTGACATTCCAGCCCGGCGCCGTCAGGTGAATTTCATACCAGATCGAAGGAATGTTCAGCTCGAGGTGAGTGTCGTTTGCCAGCAGAGGTTTCCCCGTCGCGGTATGCGCGCCGCTCACGACCCAGTTGTTGCTTCCGAGACTCCGCCGAATATCGCTCCGCGATTCTTCGAGGAATCCCTGGACGACAGGCAATAGCGCCGATGTTAGATCAGGTGCGCTTTCTGGTGCTGACGTGCCTCGCGAGCCAGCGAGGCCTGCCTTGAGCACCGTATCCGGCTCCATGTCGTCGTCATCGTCCTCATCGTCGTCCACCGCCGAACGCTGCGAGCCGTCATTAATCACGTTCGGATCGCCGACGACGAAATGATCCATGGCGGCTTCCTCAGAAAACAGGTCCTTCGCTCGATCCGCGCCGGCGCGCTCGCTCGCCAATGCTCGATTTAGCTCGCGTTCCCAGGTGTTCGTCAGCGTGCGATACATATAGGCCGAAACGAGCAAACTGTCAGAGGGCTGCCAGTCTTGCGGCTTGTAGCGCAAGAGCGAGAATTCGAGAGGAAGGTTGTTGCGGTGCTGCTCAATGAACTTGTTCACGCCGCGCGCGTAGGCTTCGGTAACTTTGCGTGCCTCCGGATCCAGCAGCGCAATATCACGTTCGGCGGCACGGCGAAATCCTAGAGTACGAAAATCCTTGTCAATCGCGAGCGTCTTCGGACCAAGGATTTCAGAAAGCTGGCCGCTCGCTGCGCGCCGGATGATGTCCATCTGCCAGAGCCGGTCCTGCGCGACGACGTAGCCTTGCGCTTCAGCGAGATCTTCCAGCGAAGCGGCTCGAATGTGAGGAACGCCCCAGCCGTCGCGTTCTACTGTAACTTCCCGCTGAAGACCGGGGAGCGACGCGCTCCCGTCGATCTGCGGCAGCGGTCTGTAGACGAACCACCACGCCACAGCGCCCGTCACGATAACGATGATGGTAATAAGCCAGTAGCAGACCCGAAGAAGCGCTCGCAAGTTCACTCCCGCACGATTTGTCCAGAATTTCAGTGTAGAGGACGCTGGGTATACGCGCAACCGGCCCAAAACTTTTGAAGCACAGACACTACAATCGTGATCACGACCCCGAAGAGGGCTGAGTATGAAGTGAAGGTCCCTATTTCTTGGCAGGCGCGGCAGGTTTTAGGTCTGTGGCCGACTTCTGGAGATCCGTGACAGTGGACGCGGCCAACTCGTAGAGTGGTGACTCGCCTTCCCGTTTCGCAAAGAAATGATCTCCGTTCTGGGAGATGAGGACTCTCTCGCTGCGCTTGCCGTTGTCGGAAGTGACGGTAATGTCCACGAGAGGCGTTGTAAATCCACTACCGGCAAACTTGGTTGCGGTGAGATCACGAATTTGTCCGACTAAACTAAGTGCAGTGCCAGGATCAAGCTTCGCCCCGTTCAGAAACCAATCCGAACTGTTGCGACTCAAAAGATAGCTCTTCGACCCGTCGCGAATTTCGACCTTGTCCGGATCGGCATACCCGAAATCGAAAAGCTTCTTGTTTCGGAAATCGTCAAGGCTCTTGTCCAGTCCGGTAGCGACACTGCTCGCAATTTTGTACACTCCCTCGACCACGCTGGACTTTGCATAGTAATCGTCCTTGCTCTTGCGTACCTCCAGTTCCTGAGTACCGGAGGAGTCCGAGACTCTTGCGCTGACAAAAACCGCAGCAGAGCGGAACGCTGCGTTCAGTTTTGTTTCGTCTTCGTTGCCGCTCGAATCCATCTTTGCGTCATGTAGTGTGCGGAGCAACTCTTCTACCGACGATTGATCGGCGCGAAGAGGCGACGGTTTGAGGATCTGCCAACGGTCCTTGTCTCTGCCGAACTCGATACTCTGCTTCTTGGATTGCAGCTCGACACGGCTGAGCTTGTCCGTATCGAACGGTAGCATGCGCTTGTCTCGCAAGTCGTTTGCGGATTTGTCGAAATTGCTTGTCTTGTAGCTCGAGATGGCAAACACGCGGGGATCGCCTGCGATGGCCCCGTAAACTGCCGTACCTGCAGGCGTCTTGTCGCCGATAAGGATCTTCGCTGTTTTATTGCTGTTATCGGTGACGGTCAGCTCGAGAGCCGGCTGGGTTAGGCCGTATTGATCAGGACTGGCGGCCTTTTCTTCGACAGTACGATCGGAGCTGAGCGACGAAAGACTCGAGAGCAAGCTGGACACGGCTTCCGGATCGGCGCGGAGAGGTTTGGCCCCGGCGATTTGCCATTTGGAATCGATTCGCTGTAAGCGGATCGTTTCGTCGCCGTGCTTCTGAATCTCAATTGCCTGAATTTGATCTACCGGGATGCTGATCAGGCTGGTTGCGGTTTTCTCGATCGGTGTCTTGTCTGCTGTAGCCGCTTTCTTGTTGGACCACCAGATAATCCCACCGAGCACGAGCAACAGAAAACTGGCCTTCAGCAGACCTTTGGACTTCATCGCCTATCTCCGCCGCCACCAGGTAACCAAGCCGAATCCGACCACGGCGAGCGGAAAAACAACAACGCTCAGCCAGAATGTCGCGGTCAGCTTGCGGCTAGTCATGTTCAGTGGCCGATCTTCTGGAGGCTTCGGGCGGATAGAGATCAGCTCTTCGTCCGAAGAAAGCCAGTTCACGATATTCACCATCAAGTCTCGATTGCCGAGCGGGCGCGCGCCCACCATGCTGTTCTGCGCGGCCTGCGATGTCCCAACAACCACGAAGCGGCCTTGGGGCGCACTGTTCAATGTCCCCGTAATGGCTAGTGCGAGTGGTCCTTTCTTTCCCTTTGACGGGTCGATGGCGCCACGAGGCCCGATGGAAGAGGTGGCGATACTGTCTTCAGTCGTCGCGACGAGTTTTGAGACCGTAGTCTTGCTGGAGGGCAGCGTTTCGAGCGAGCGCGATAGAGGATAGGCTGTTGGAACGTTTGTGAGGGGCTGCGTGATGGCATGCGTTTCGTAGCGCACGATGAAGGGAACTTCGGGCCCAAGATTAAAGATCCGCCCCACGCCGCTGAGGTCTAGAACCAAGTCTTTATTTACGGATACTCCCCAATCGGCGAGGAGCTTGACCAAATCTTCATTTTCGGTCGGAGGCTCAGAGCCGCCAAGGCGCAGAGGAGTATCGAGGAGAAATAGAGCGCGCCCGCCGTCCTCCACATAGGTTTTGAAAGCGTTAACAACCAGGGCAGGGTAATCACTTTTCGGACCCGCGACGATTAGTACAGTGCAGTCCTTGGGAACCGCGACAGATGCAGCGGCGGGCGCCTGGCCGATCGCAAGAGGCTTGCCGGTGTCAGCTGCTGCGGGCCGAAGTGTTTCGGTACGAACTTTATAGTTGTCGCGTTCGAGTAGCTGCTTAAAGATGGAATAGCCCGACCCATCTGCGTCATTGATCGAGGCCTCGCCCGCGGCCGAGAGCACGCACACGATTCGTTCATCGGATTTAAGCGAACGGATTAGCGCTCCGGTGATCTCTTCTTCGCTCAAGCTCTTTGCGCTTTCGCGCCGCGCGCCACTTTCGACTATAACCGCGGAATCCGCCCGGTACCCGGCAGCTTTCGCGACCTGGGGTTTTCGTTCCGGGTCCACATAGGTGACATGCAATTTGGGAGACAGACTGGAATAGCGGTCCAGCGTATCGCGCGCAGCTCGAAAATCGGCTTGAGGACCAAAATAGGTCATTTGGACGTTGCTTTTGAGCCCCTTGACCACTTTGATGGTTTGATCCGAAAGGCTGAACTGCTTGTTTGCAGTCGAGTCGTAAGACTTGTCATACCGATTGGCCAGAAAATTCACTGCGACCAAAACCGCAAGCACTACGAGGATGTAAGCGCTTGCGTAAACGGTGTATTGAGTCTGCCTTGCCTTGAGCCAGCGGAAGGCCATGCTAGGACCTCCACCGCAGCGATTCCATCTGGCGCACGGTCAGGAACAAGGCCAGAAAAATAAACGTCACGTAGAAGACCGCGTCCTTCAAATCGAGGATGCCCTTGCTGAAGTTTTCCATGTGAGGAACGATAGAAATGTAGTTAAGCACCTTTGATGCTGTCGTGCTGTCGTACTCGGTGAACCAGCTCAACATGTATAACAACAAACAGACAAAGAATGTGGCGCCACCGGCCACAATTTGATTGCTGGTCATGGATGAAATCAGCGTGCCAATGGCCAGCAGGCATCCGCCTTGCAAAAGGAGTCCAAGATAGGCTGCCAGGACAGGCTTCCAATCGGGTTTGCCCCAAATAAACAGCAGGGCGATGCTGGGCACAGACATGCCCAGTACAAAGAGATAGAGGAGCGAGGCTCCGAGCCACTTGCCCAGGATGATGCTGAGGTCCTCAACCGGTGAAGTCAAAAGCAGCTCGATCGTGCCGTTGCGCTTCTCTTCCGCAAGGAGCCGCATGCTGATCATGGGAATAAGAAATAGTGAAACAGTTCCGGCAAATCCCAGAAGTGGTCGAATAATGAACTCGTTGACGCTCATGGGCTGTGCCCCCCCCATCATCTGGGAGCGAAACGAGTAATTGACAAAATCTCGCGTAGCTGAAAAGAACACAAAACCGAAGATCAGCGCGAACAGGGCCATCACTGCATAAGCGATGGGTGAAGCAAAATAGCTGCGCAGCTCTTTGCGGCAAATTACCCAGACGTTTCTCATTGTGCATTTTCCTTCGCCGGTACGGCTTCACCTGCCGGCGGAGTCGGATCGCCGGTGAGTTGCAGGAATATTTCTTCCAGGCTTAACGTCGTCGGCCGCATCTCATTCAGGTCCCAGCCGGATTCGACGATGGCGCGCGCCAGATCGCCTCGTGCAAAGTTCCGCTTCACGCTTTCCACCTCAAAAGCACTTCCACTTTGCCGCTTCTCATTGAGGGTGACGCGGCTCACTCCGGTCACCTGCTGCAATTTGCGTTGCACAGCCGCGGCGTCCACTTCACCGCTGCGCGCTGCCACTTCCACGAGCACGGTTTCCTCGCCGCTCGCGCGACTCCGCAGGTTGGCCACCGAGTCCGTCGCGACGAGCTTGCCCTTGTTGATGATGATGACCTTCTGGCACGTTTGCTCAACTTCGGGCAGGATGTGCGTGCTCAGAATGATGGTGTGATCGCCGGCGAGGCTCTTAATCAGGTCGCGCGTCTCGTTGATTTGTTTCGGGTCGAGCCCGGCCGTCGGCTCATCCAAAATCAGGACATCCGGGTTGTGCAGTATCGCCTGGGCTAGCCCGACGCGCTGCCGGTATCCCTTCGACAGTTTTCCCAGTAACTTGTTCTTCACATCCGCGACAGCGCAGCGCTCGCAGACCGTATCAACTCGCTGCCGAAGGTCCGCGCCCGTGAGCCCCTTTAGCTTGCCGACGAACGTCAAATATTCTCCCGTGCGCATCTCCAGATAAAGTGGGGGAGCTTCCGGCAGATATCCGATGCGCTTTTTGACCTCCATCGGCGCTTCCAGAACATCAAATCCAGCAACCGTGGCCGTACCCGCGGTAGGAGGAAGGAAGCACGTCAGCATGCGCATGGTGGTCGTTTTGCCTGCGCCATTGGGCCCCAGAAAGCCGACAATCTGGCCTTTCTCGACCTCAAACGAGATGTGGTCCACCGCTGTGTTGCGGGCATACTTCTTGGAAAGATCCTTTACGCTGATCATAGTTTTTTAACTTTTATGATTACGATTTCTACTCTGAAGTTGCCTCAGCTTGCATGAACCTTCTTCAGTCCATTCGATTGTGAAAGGATATCCTAAGAACCCTGCACGCCTCCTGTCAACCTCCTCCGACCAAATCCTGCAAGTGCTTTGGAGATGTTAGAGGGCTTGAGGTTTGAGCATCCATGCAAAGTTGGAGTCGTTATCGTCGGGCAGCGGCCTTCCGCGCACTACAGTGCTGCTACAATGCGACGAGGAGAAAGATCGAGCTATGTTTGCTGTCCGGTTGCTCGGCGTCCTGGCGCTGGTTGCTCTGAACGGCTTTTTCGCGGCGACGGAATTCTCGCTCGTGGCCGTTCGGCTGTCGCGAGTGCGGCAGCTCGTAGCTAAGAGTAACCCTCGCGCCCGGGTTGTGGAAGTTCTGCTGGGCGACTTACACCGCGTTGTCTCCGGCGTTCAACTTGGTATCACGTTGACGAGCCTGGCTATCGGTGCTCTGGGAGAAGCAACGTTTGCAAATGCATTCCAAGCGCTGTGGCCGGGAACTCCTGGAACGCACACTGCCCTCATCGCGCACGCCACCGCCCTCGCCTGCGCTTTTGTACTATTGAGCGCCCTTCACGTCGTTATTGGTGAACTGGTTCCCAAGACGATAAGCCTGGCTCGGGCCGAGCGCGTTGCTCTCCTAGTTGCGCGGCCATTCCACTGGTTCCTAAACACCTTTCATTGGGCGATCGATCTGCTCGACAGTGTATCTGGCGCAATCGTAAAGGCTTTGGGAATTTTATCCCCGCAGGCGCACGGCGTTGCACACTCGACAGAAGAGCTCCAAATCCAAATCCAACAAGCCCGCGAACGTGGACTAATCGCCCCTGGAGAAGAAAAATTTATTCTTAGTGCCATCGAGTTGGCTCAGATTCAGGTGCGGGAGATTATGATCCCGCGGCCGGATATGCACACGCTTCCCGTGGAATCCAGTCTGGACGAAGTGATGCGCGCCTTTGCCACGACGCAGCGTTCACGTATCCCCGCGTATCGCGGCACGCTGGACCATATTTTGGGCTATGTTCATATTAAAGACATGATATGGATTCTCTTAGATCGCGAGCGGCGAGTGGAGGAAAATCTGTCGCCCCCGCCGTTCGATTTGCGCCGGGTGTTGCGGGAAATCCTGATCGTCCCCGAAACCAAACCGGCCAGCGAACTTCTCGATGAATTTCGGACCCGCCACTTGGGTCTAGCGGTGGTGGTGGATGAATTTGGCAGCATCCTCGGCCTGGTCACGATGGAAGACATCCTCGAACAAATGGTCGGAGAAATTCACGACGAGTTTGATGTGGTAGAACGGCCCCTTACGCTGGCGGACGGCGCGGTGATCTTCGACGCCGCTCTGAACGTGCGCGACCTCGACACCCAATACAGCATCACTCTGCCAGAAGATCCCGCTTACGCCACTGTCGGAGGCTTCGTACTCGACAAGCTTGGATTCATTCCCAAAGGTGGAGAAAGCTTCGAATACGGCAACTCCCGTTTCTCGGTTATGGAAATGGACGGCAAGCGCGTTGCACGAGTAAAGATTGAACGCCTGCGTTCCAGCCCAGCCGAAATTAAATCGCCGGATTCGCAGCAGCTGGTTCCGCAGCTCGCAAGAGACGTGAAATCGACCAAAAGGAATTCATAGGCGACGGCTACAGATGGCGCGATACCTTCTCAAACGATTCCTCCTTACGCTGCCCGCCCTCTGGCTCGTTCTGACGCTCGTTTTCCTGATGATTCACATTGTCCCAGGCGACCCCGTCGAGCAAATGCTCGGAGAAGGCGCCGCTCCTGGCCAACTGGCGCAATTGCGCCATGCCCTCGGTCTGGACTTGCCTCTGCATACGCAGTACCAACACTATTTCCAGCAGCTCTCGCACGGAGATTTGGGGCAATCGTTCAAATTTCAGGCCTCCGTCAGCCGCATCATTTTTGAACGCTACCCGGCAACACTGCAGCTTGCGTTTCTCGCGCTCGTCGTTTGCGGAGCGATCGCGATTCCGTCTGGAATGGCCGCCGCTTATCGCCGGGGCCAAGCGGCCGATCGCGCCGTCGGTGTCTTCACGCTTTTCGGCCTAGCATTTCCGAATTTTGCCTTGGGACCCGTGCTGATTCTATTGTTTTCAATTGAATTGGGACTTCTCCCGGTTTCGGGTCGGGGGGGGCCGCTGAACTACATTCTTCCCGCCGCCACGCTGGGAGCCGCTTTGGCGGCAATTCTCACCCGCATGGTTCGCGGCGCGATGCTCGAAGAGCTTTCGAGCGATTACGTTCGCACCGCAAGAGCAAAGGGCCTCTCCACGCGCGCCGTCCTATTCCGCCACGCCTTTCGCAACGCCCTCATCCCCATCATCACGATTCTCGGACTTCAATTCGGGACGCTGCTCGCTGGCACAATCGTGACGGAAACTATTTTTTCTTGGCCAGGAATCGGACGATTGACCGTGCAAGCCATCTCCGCGCGCGATTACCCGCTCCTGCAGGGATGCATCCTGGTCATCGCGGTCTCTTATATCGCCGTGAACCTGCTTACCGACTTACTCTACGCCATCATTGATCCTCGGGTGCGGCTCTCATGAGTTCAGCGCAGGCCGTCCGTCAATTTTTGCGCCAAAGCATACTCGCCCGTGGTGGTTTCTTCGCCGCCGGAATTCTCTTGTTGGCAGCGCTGCTAGCACCGTGGATCGCTCCCGCAGACCCTGCCGCTCAAAACCTGCCTGCACGGCTCGCCTCCCCCACGCGCGCGCACTGGATGGGCACGGACGAACTCGGCCGCGATATTTTTTCGCGCACCCTTTTTGGCGCGCGCGTCTCGCTGCTCGTCGCCAGTTGTGTTGTTTGCGGCTGCGGGCTGATCGGCCTGACGATGGGGACGCTCGCAGGTTATACCGGCGGATGGTTCGATCGCTTCATCAATCTTCTGCTCGTCAACGCCTTTCTGTCTTTCCCAGGGATACTCCTGGCAATTGCATTTGCTGCCTTCCTGGGTCCCGGAATCGGCAAAGTAATTCTGGCGCTGATCATAACTGGTTGGGCGGGTTATGCGCGGTTGGCGCGCGCGCAAGTGCTGAAAGTGAAAGAACTGGAATTCATTCTCGCGGCTCGCTCGCTGGGTGCGTCGCATTTGCGCATCATGGTCAGGCACTTGCTGCCAAATATTCTGCAGCCCGTTCTGATTCAAGCCACCATCGGTATGGCCGGCGCCATCCTTGCGGAATCTACTTTGAGCTTTCTCGGCCTCGGTGTGCTCGCGCCGGTTCCAAGCTGGGGCGCTATGTTGAATGATGCCCGCGGCCACCTCTTTGATGCCCCACACATGGTTGTCTTTCCCGCCCTCGCTGTTATGACAGCGGTACTCTCCTTCAATTTGTTGGGAGATGCCTGGCGCGATTGGCTCGACCCGCGCACGCGCTCGCAAATGGCCGCACAGGAATTTTCACGTTGAGATGTTCTTCGGCGCGGAAAAGTCAAACCTGCCAGAACTAGATGAAAGCCGTTACTCCGACAGTACCACTGGCGCGCCGCGGCCCAAACTCAAGGTACGTGACGCGTTCGCTTTGTTGACAGCAATCTCCAGATAACCGCTAGAACCTAGATAGGCGATGGGTTCGCCGTTGTTGCCTCGTGCAAAAGTATCCACCAGCCGAGTCACTTGGTGAGTTCCCACTTGCAGCTTGATAGCGCCGCCACTGCGCGCCGATTCCGGCAAATCTTCTGAACGGAAATTCGTCACCAAATTGCCGAACGCATCTGTCCGCAGGACCGCACCTTTCGCAGTTCCGTCGGCCTTCTTAGGGCGGGGAATCGCGAATTGCTTGTAGTCGCTAATCTCATCACCCATGCTAGGCGTCTGCCATCCCTTGGAAAGCCACGAGGCCACCGGAGCGAATACGTCGCGTCCGTGGAACGTCTTGCTCACCGGTTGCAGATAGTAATGCTCGACATTTGCATGGCGCACGACCAGACTTTCCTTCTCGCGCTCATAAATAATGGAAAGCACCCCGTTGTCGGGCGCTATGAAATACTGATTCTGTGCGCTAACTAGAAGTGGCCGGCGCTCCGTTCCCACGCCTGGGTCCACAACCACTACGTGAATAGTCTTAGGCGGAAAATAAGAATAGGCAGACCCAATCGCAAGCGCCCCATCAAGCAAATCAAACGGCGCGATGTTGTGCGTGATGTCCACAATCGTCACCTCAGGATTAATCTTGAGGATGACGCCCTTGAGCGTTCCGACCAGATGGTCGTTGGTTCCGTAGTCAGTCGTAAGCGTGATGATCGCGTTGGCCAATGGATTCTCTCACCCAGGATGATTTGCGCAGGATGCGCCGGCGGAGTGGGGAGGCACCCCGCATCCTTTGACGCTAGCGGAGGCGCACGCCTCCGTCAAGAATTCGCACAGCGGGTGCTGTGCAAGCGCCAACTGCCCTCCATTGGCGCAAATCGCTTCGGACTAACCCTCACCCTGTTCAGGAGCGCACGCGTGCCAGTCGGGATCGGGGAAGTGCGCCTTGCAAAACGATTGGCCGCAGTGCTTGCAATACTGCAGGCCTTTTTGGCTGCAAGGCTCATCCACGCGCGAAATCGCCTGACAGAGTTGTTCCTTGGGCTTTGCTGCTGTCGCTTCCATTGCATCCTCCGTATCGCAGGAGGCGGTGCTCGGGGAAGAGGCTCTCAGTGGGCGGGGTCCACAACTCCCACCTTGTCCACGCCGCTGCAGGCAATATACACCCGGCCGTCGGCTGTCGCCGCCATATTACGCACTACACCGCCTCCAGACGGAATAGGCGCGCTCGCAAAGCGTTCCGTCTTCGGATCGAAGCGAACAATGGTGTTTGGCTTCACTTCCGATTCGCTGTACCACACCATTCCATCCGGCGTAATTGCTATGCCGTATGGACCTGATTGATGGCCCCCCGGAGATACCCACATCTTTACAGAGCCGCTCACAGGGTCGAGCCGACCCAGATTTCCACCCTTGAAGTCGGAGAAGTAAATCCTGTCGTCGGCCGCGATCGCCAATCGTCGTGGCCGCGTTCCCTCCGGCAATTTGTATTCGGTGATCTCCATCGTCTTGGGATTGATCTCGCCCATCTTGTTTGTGCCGAGTTCGCAGAAAAAAGGGATTCCCTTGCTATTGATCTGGATTCCGTATGGTAGCGCGCTCTCGGTCTGCACTTTCTTCAGTTCAATCTTTCCCGTGCGAGGATCGAGTCGGCCCACAGCGTTTCCCCCTTGCGCCGTGAACCAAAGTATCCCGCTAGCATCGAAGACCGCCGTGTGCGGATCATCCACACTCGCATCAGGCATCTTGTATTCCGTCACTTTTCCACTGCGCGGGTCGAGTTTCCCGATGTACCCGCCGAAATTCGCGGTGTACCAAATATTTCCGTCCTTGTCCGCTACCAGTCCATGCGGTCCGGAATTCTTTCCTTCGACAAGCGCGTATTCCTTAAACGAGCCGGTGGCCGGATCAAGCCGTCCCAGCTTGTTAGCCATTTGTTCCGTGAACCACAGTGCCCCGTCCGCTCCAACCGCAGGATCATGCGGATGCGCTCCCTTTGTGGGTACGGCCCATTCGCGGATCGTGACTTTCAGCTCGCCCACCTCGGAGCCTGGCGGCGCTCCGCGCGAAGCAAGCACCACTCCTAATCCCGCAGCTAGAACTGCCCCGCCCCAAATAATCTGATCTTTCACTCTCACAAAAACCTCCTCCACGGAATTCCTGGTTGCGGCAGGTCGGATGAGGTCCGCACCCCGCGCAGCCGGGGAACTCATGGCACACGTGTCAGGCCCTTCCCGGCCCGAAATCAATTTGTAAGCTTAATTTGAAATGCGAGCCCAGTACAGCTGCAAGTCTGTTTTCGGCTTAGAATAGTGCGCCGCTAATATCGAGGTAACACTGCAAGTGCTTATAGCTGACTAGGAGGAAATTTCATGAATATCGGCTGCAAATCCCGGACGGTCCTAATTCTGTTTGCGTATTTGTTTGCCGCTCTTCCCACGCTCGCGCAACCCCAAACCGGTGCGAACACCATCGTCTCGCACACGGCGGAGGTGGAGGGCGTAAAGCTTCATTACCTCACGGCCGGCCACGGCCCCGCGGTGGTTCTACTCCACGGCTATACCCAAACCTCACGCATGTGGAGGCCGCTCATTCCACAACTCGCTTCGAGATTTACGGTGATCGCTCCGGATCTCCCCGGAATCGGCGATTCTGAGATTCCGAAGGATGGTCTGGACATGAAGGCCGCCGCTATTCGCATCCACGCCCTCGCCAAGTCGCTAGGCGTCACTAAGGCTCGCGTCGTCGGGCACGACATCGGGCTGATGGTTGCCTACGCCTATGCCGCGCAGTTCCCGGCTGAAGTGGAGAAACTCGTCGTGATGGATGCGTTTCTTCCCGGTGTCGCCGGATGGGAAGACGTTTATAACAACCCGAATATGTGGCACTTTCGTTTCAACGGACCAACCCCCGAAGCATTAGTACAGGGGCGTGAAAAAATATATTTCGCCTACTTCTGGAATGACCTGGCGGCGGACAAAACACGCTCGCTCCCAGAGGCGGACCGCGAAGCCTACGTCGCAGCTTATGGCCGCCCAGGGCGCATGCACGCAGGCTGGGCGTACTTCGCGGCTTGGCCGCAGACCGCGAAGGATTTCGCGCGACTCGCGCAAACCAAGTTGACGATTCCCGTGCTGTCGATAGCGGGCGAACAGGCCAGTGCCGGAGCTCTTGGCCCGCAGATGAAACTCGTCGCTACGGATGTCACGATTGTCGTCTTGAAGGACACCGGCCATTGGATAATGGAAGAGCGCCCGAAGGAAACTATGGATGCTATTGTGAAGTTTCTCTGAGTAAGAGACACCTGCCGCTACAAAGTACCTTCTTGCCTCGCCTTGCGGCGTTTGTTGCGTCTTGCCTAACCTCCGACCGTCGTCCTGTTAGGATGATGACGCGGAATTGTACGGTTCATTCAACTAGGGGCCGTGTTCAGAGGATGGCACGCTTCCGAGTCTAACCCCGGCTCCCGACCTGGATTTTCTCTCACAGTAGTGCTCGCCAACCAAACGGTCGTGCGGAGCACCAGATTTAGTTTCGATCGCGTTGCTGGCATCTTCCTAACGCGCAAGCCATAACGCATAACGAATCGCCTGGAAAACGGTCCACTGATGATGCGCTCGAAGTATGTTGTACCACTCTAGAAGGGAAGGCAATTTCATGACGACGCTCCTTTTGCGACATTCGAAAACATCGGCGCAATAGACCAAGGCCCATGTCAGCTGGGAGTCTGAACCATCGGATAGGGGCAGAACATCACGAGATGGGGTGGTTTTTCACTGCCACGGAGGTCTTTCTGCCACGTACCTCCATCATGGTAGTTAATACAACCTGCGTGTGTGCGGCAGAGGTGCAAGCCGTTTCCCTGCTCCCTGAATGTTGGCAAAGGCAACGTTGCAATTGTAGGATGGAGTAGATTTCAAGATATGGACGCGTTCCGCGATTGTGAGCGGACGGAAAATATTGCTCCACTGAGGTCCAAGTTGGCCAGCCTCGCTCCCTGCTCCCAGCGAGTTTGCTTTCGTCGGCTCGACCGCTGGAAGTTGAAGACAGTCACGCCGATGCGCCCGGGGATTTCGCGGCTCCTGCTCCTCTGGTTCCTTGTCTTTTTCTTCGCAGTGAGTTCGGTCCGGGCTCTCGAATCGGACAAGCACATCTCCCAATATGCACACAGCGCCTGGCTGATCCAGGACGGACATTTCAGCGGAACTCCTCAGGTGATGACACAGACCGCGGATGGATATCTGTGGTTCGGGACGAATATCGGCCTGGTGCGGTTCGATGGTGTGCGCTTCATCGCGTGGAATCCGCCGGCAGGCGAAAAGCTGCCGGACTCCAGAGTTTTCTCTCTCCTGGGAGCCCGCGATGGCAGCCTCTGGATCGGCACTGGATACAGCATCTCGCACTGGAAAGAAGGTGAGCTAGTCAACTACCCCCAACTCAGTGGACGGATTGAAGCGCTCCTGGAAGACAATGAAGGCTCAATATGGCTGGCGCGTACTCAGGCGACCGACAAAATGGGACCCGTTTGCCGAATAAAAGATGAGCAATTGCATTGCTATGGAGCAAGTGACGGAATCCCCTTTCCCCTGGCAATCCAACTGGCAAGGGGCAATTCCGGCGAATTGTGGGTCGGCGGTTATTCTGAGATCTGTCGCTGGAAACCAGGATGGGCAACCAACTATTTTGCAAACACCTCTCGAGGTCCGGAAACTTTTGCTTCGCTAAGAGGGATCGTTACCGCAGCAGATGGCTCCGTTTGGGCGGCGATCGATCGACCCGGTCCAGTTTTGCGATTAGAGCACTTCGAGCACGGAAGCTGGGCCAGTCGCGCCTTTCCGGGGATACCCATCAACAACTCAGATGTTACAACGCTGTTTGTGTCTCGCGACGATGCTCTCTGGGTTGGAACCGCTGATCACGGAATCTTTCGGGCTCGCGGTATTGAGGTCGATCACTTTGGAAGTACGGATGGTCTGTCCAGCGATGCTGTGGGACGTTTCTATCAGGATACGGAGGGCACCGTATGGGTGGTGACTGCGGACGGGATCGATAATTTTCGCGATTTGCCAGTTTCTAGCTATCCTATGCGCGCAGGCTTGTCCGCCGCTGGCGCCAGTTCCGTGATGGCTTCACGCGACGGCACCGTGTGGATCGGTAACTTCGAAGCCCTGGACTTCCTGCGAGACGGCAAACTTTCGTCGATTGGAGCAGGGCACGGACTTCCGGGACGATACGTCACCACGCTCTACGAAGACCATGCAGGACGAGTATGGCTCGGTCTCGATAGTGATCTGTGGGTGTACGACCGAGGCTCATTCCGTGTGGTCCGCCATCCCGATAGCAGTTCACTCGGCATCGTCTTTGCTATCACAGAAGATACGCATCACAGCATCTGGGTTCGGGCGGGGCCCAACCTGGACCGCATCGAGGACTTTAGCGTCAAGGAAAAGTTCACCTCCGCGCAGATTTCTACTGCATACACGCTGGCGGCCACCCCAGATGGAGGCGTAGTTGCAGGACTTGTGGACGGAGACTTGGTGAAATTCCGCAACGGCGGGACGCAGACCAATCCCTCAAATGAGGTGGGGAATACTCGCCAGATCCGGGACCTCCTGGTTGAAACGGATGGTTCCGTTTGGGGAACGACGCTGGACGAGCTTTTTCGGTGGAAAGATGGCGTGCGAAGGAATCTCACCGTCCGGAACGGGCTGCCCTGCGATGGAATCTTCGCGTTGGTGAAAGACGGTTCGGATTCGATTTGGCTCTATTCAAAATGCGGACTGATCGAAATTGCAAGGTCGGAACTGGATCGCTGGTGGCAAAACCCGGACAGCCATGTGAAGGTGAAGTTGCTGGACGAGTTCGATGGTGTGCAACCTGGCTTGACTCCATTAAAACCGCAGGCCACGAGAACTGCCGATGGGCGGCTCTGGTTCGTGAATGGGCGTCTACTGCAAACCATCGATCCGGGGCATCTCAAGGAAAATGTCATACCGCCTCCCGTACATATTGAACAGATCCTTGGAGACCGAAAAGTCTACCTGCCCCGAGACCATCTTCGTCTACCTCCGCTGACGCGCGACCTGCAAGTCGACTACACGGCGCTTAGCTTCGTCGCCCCCCAAAAAGTTCGTTTTCGTTACAAGTTGGAGGGCCATGATACCGGTTGGCAGGAGCCCGGGACACGACGCCAAGCTTTTTATAACGACCTGCGCCCAGGGAATTACCGCTTTCGAGTGCTCGCTTGTAATAACGACGGCATCTGGAACGAGGAAGGCGCAACGCTAGATTTCAGTGTTGCACCCGCCTGGTACCAGACAAACTTGTTTCGCGTTTTGACCTTCGCCCTCGGACTCTTCGTTGCGGTGTCTCTCTACCGCCTACGGCTGCGCCAGATTGCGCGAACCATCACCGCCCGTTTCGATGAGCGACTCGCTGAACGCACTCGCATCGCGCGAGATCTGCACGATACTCTGTTGCAGGGTTTTCTCAGCGCTTCCATGCAGTTGCACGTGGCGGATGACCATCTCTCCGCAGATTCGCCTGCCAAACCTCTTCTCGGGCGCGTTCTCAAACTCATGGGTCGCGTCATTGAGGAAGGACGGGACGCGCTTCGAGGGTTGCGTTCGTCAAAGCTAAGTTCCCTGGATCTTGAGCATGCATTTTCGCAAGTTCGGGAGGAGTTCGCGAAGCAGTCTCAGGTGGAGTTTCGCGTTATCGTGGAGGGTGAGCCTCGGCCACTGCGTTCCATCATCCGCGAGGAAATCTACCTGATCGGCCACGAAGCGCTGTCCAACGCATTCCGCCACGCTCACGCAAGCGACATCGAGGTGGAGTTGGAATATGCGGCGAGCCACTTGCGCGTTCTCGTCCGTGACAACGGCGGCGGAATCGATACGCAGGTCCTGCGCTTTGGCCGTGATGGACATTGGGGCTTGTCTGGAATGAAAGAACGAAGCGAAAGAATTGGCGGGAAATTAAGAGTCTTAAGTCGTCTCGTTGCCGGGACAGAGGTCGAGCTGACCGTGCCTGGTCGAATCGCCTTCGAGGCTCCTTCATCGGATCGCCGGTGGAATTGGCTATCGCATCTGAAACTTCGGAAGTCGAGAGAAGAGGATCTTAAGCCTGAAAGCGAAATTCAGAAATGACGGCACCAACAGATTGTCGGTATGATTGCGTCAATGGGCGTCCCCTGGTGCGCGGGCGGATTCCCACTCAGCCGCTCCATAACAACGAGCTTGAGCGAATGTTCTTCTCCACGCGGTTTCATTTGAGGAGCGCGTTCTTGCTAAGCCTCTGCGTACTTCTGGCAGGCTGCCCTGCGCGAAACACAAAACTCGGGCCTACCATCGAATTCACACGCGTCCCTCCCGCTGGCGAAGGTGGGCCAGACAAGCTGGATGCAATCGAAGGACGTGTCCCAGGTGCTCGCCCCGGTCAGCAAATTGTTCTTTTCGCCCGGTGGGGACCCTGGTGGGTCCAGCCACTCGCCGCCAATCCATATACAGAAATTCAGCCAGATGCCAAGTGGAGAAGTTCGACGCATTTAGGAACGGAATACGCTGCGCTGCTCGTTGATCCGGGATATCGACCCCCTACAACAATCGACGCGCTCCCGAACGAAGGTTCTGGAGTAATAGTTGTGGCGATCACAAAGGGCATGCCCGCTTTCTGGCAGACCTGGTGGTTCCTGCTCGCCGTCACAGCCGCTTTCGTTCTGGCAGCATTGGCGTTGTTTCGCCTGCGAATGCTCCAGGTGACCCGCCAGCTCAACCTGCGTCTAGAAGAAAGGCTTGCGGAACGCACACGCATCGCACAAGAACTTCACGACACGCTTCTTCAAGATTTCCTTAGCGTCTCCATGCAGCTTCACGTCGCAAACGACCAGCTGGCCGTTGATTCACCGGCCAAACCACTCGTGGCTCGCGTTCTCGACATGATGGGTCGTGTCATTCAAGAAGGCCGCAACACTGTGCAAGGATTGCGGTCCTCACAGTGGGGTTCGCAGGATCTGGGAAACGCATTTTCGCGAATTCAGCAAGAGCTCGCTGGAGCGAAGCAAGCCCGTTTTCGCGTGATTGTAGAAGGACTCGCGCGGCCATTGCGGCCTGCAATTGGTGATGAACTGTTTCTCATCGGCCGTGAAGCTCTGGCCAATGCCTTCCGTCACTCGAACGCCAGCGAGATCGAAGTCGAACTCGAGTACGCCGCCGCTCAACTGAGACTTCTGGTGCGCGACAACGGTCGCGGGATCATCTCCGACGTTCTCCAATCACCTCGCGATGGTCATTGGGGTTTGTCTGGCATGCGCGAACGAGCTGGAAGAATCGGAGCGAAACTAAGGGTTTTGACCCGCGCGGAAGCTGGGACCGAGATTGAACTAACCGTTCCTGGTCATTTGGCGTATCTTTCTCATGACGATGGCCGTCCGCTCGGATGGATCTCCAGATTGCACTCGCGAATGGCGAAGGGAACTGAATCACCTTTCGAGAGAGAGCGAGCCTCATGACGGAACTCAATCGAATTCGCGTCTTCAGCGTGGATGACCACCCGCTGCTTCGGGAGGGCCTTGCCGCGATCATCAACAATCAGCCGGACATGGAGCTGGTCGCGCAGGCCTGTAACGCGCAGGAAGCTGTTGAGAAATTTAGGAAGCATCGGCCGGACGTGACTCTTATGGACCTCAGGCTTCCAGATAAGAGTGGCATCGACGCGCTGAAAGCAATCCGTATGGAATTTTCCGAAGCCCGCGTCATCATGCTCACAACCTTCGAAGGCGACGTGGAAATCCAACGCGCCCTGGAAGCTGGGGCCCGTGGCTACTTGCTCAAGAATATGCCCCCCAAGGAACTTGTCGAAGTCATTCGCCAGGTTCACGTCGGCAAGAAGCGTATCCCTGTGCAGTTGGCTGCACAGCTCGCGGAACATCTTAGCGACGAAGAGCTGACCCCGCGAGAGATAGAAGTTCTAAGTCAGATTGCCGGAGGAAACCGCAACCGGGACATCGCAGAAAAACTGTTCATTACGGAAGAGACTGTAAAGGTCCACATCAAGCACATCATGGAGAAGCTCGGTGCGAGCGATCGCACGCAAGCCGTTGCCATTGGCCTCCGCCGCGGAATCATCGAACTTTAGGAAATGCAGTCGACGCGCAAATCCCATACCTCGAAAGTGGTAGTAAAAGATGCCGCAATATAGGGTTTCGGCCAACCGTTCTCTTTGCGTAGTCTGCCTCATAGTGCGTATCTGAGGGCGCGCCAGGGAGATTCGCCCTGCAAAGGTTATATTCTACGTTTCCGGGTGGCCGGCCTGGCTTGGGCCTGCTGTTGTTACGCGCAGCGGTTGGCCTCACGGCCACAGCGGAGGGAGTTCTCTATCTCTCGGGTCCTTCCGATCCCTCTTCCAGTAAATGGCTACTCAGTCTGGTTTTGATTACCAGTGGGGCATCCCTGGCGGCCGGATTCTTCACTCCGTTTGCGGGACTTCTGGTAGGCCTATGTTTCCTGGGCATCTCTCTTTCATCGTTTCCCGCCTCGTCCTGGGGCATGCACGACGCCCGGATGGTAGCTTTCGGAATGATCATCACCGCTATCGCGCTTGCGTTGCTCGGACCGGGGGCATATTCCCTCGATGGTCGCTTGTTCGGACGCCGCGAAATTGTGATTCCTCCCTCCTCTCGCCCACCCGAATCGTAATCTCCTGCGAATGGAATGCTGCCCGTTCGTCTCGACTTCGACCCATCTTTCTTTAGTGTTCTCCCCGCCAGCCGAAAGTGGTATCCCCCGTCAACACCACAGTGGTATCGAAAAACCATTCCATCTCGTGATGTATCGCAACCCTCGATCCCGCATAGTCCAACCCGCAAGCAAGCCTCAGGAGGTGATGGTCACATGGTCTTTGAAAACGTGGCGATTTCGAATACAGAAGGGAAATCCGGGCCTATGGCGTCCAATTCCAATGCGCCCACGGAGAAGGCCTTAGTAGAAGCCGCCAAGGCCGGCCAGTCCTCGGCCTTCGCGGCACTTAGCGAGCGATACAAGCCACAGCTCTTGCGCGCCGCATATCGCATCACGCGAAACCGCGAAGACTCAGAAGACGCTGTACAAGACACCTTAGTGAGGGCCTTCGTTCACCTACGGGACTTCGACGGCAGGTCCAGCTTCGCAACCTGGCTCACTCGTATCGCAATCAATTCGGCCCTCATGATTCTCAGGAAGAGGCGGACCTCGCTAGAAACCGCCACTGTGGATATTGACGAATTTGGCGCGGACGGCATGGTCTACGAAATAGCGGATCGTGCGCCGAATCCTGAAAAACGTTGCGCGCAGAGCGAAGAGGAACGACTTTTGAAGAAGGCCATTCACAGCTTGCGTCCGCCCCTCCGGAGAGTCATTGAAATTCAGCAATTGCAGGAGCGCTCCATGCAGGAAACTGCTGAGGCGATGTGCATCTCGGTGGCTGCGGCCAAAGGACGGCTGTTCCACGCCAAAGTGGCGCTTCGCAAGTCATCGAGCCTAAAGCTTATGCACCGATTTCGGGCTGTCGGGGAGTACCGCGTACTGTCGGCCGCGTGATGATCGGCCACAATGGGAATTGTTGTTCTATCATGTTGCCGTTCGGCTTTGCATGGATACGCCGAATGCACGGAGTCCAGGTCTGCGCGATTTAGCCCTCATGAATCTCGCGGCGGACCAGGGCGATGTTGCACCGGATCTCGGAGACAATAATGAGCGAGCAACCGCGGTCCGCACCCGGCGGAGAGTCGTTAAACATTTTTCTTTCGGGATATGACCTCATCAATTCTCCCCGCCTCAATAAGGGAACTGCTTTTTCCGATCACGAACGCGACTTATTTGATCTGCACGGATTGCTGCCACCCCACGTCGGGACTCTGGATGAACAGGTGGACCGTCGACTGCAAGCTCTGGCCGGCCAGTCTACTCCCTTCAATAAATACGCTCTTCTCCGGGATCTGCAGGACATCAACGAAACGCTGTTCTATGCGCTCCTCGTTCGCAACGTCGAGCAGATGCTGCCACTCGTGTACACCCCAACTGTGGGCGAGGGCTGCCAGCGTTTCAGCGAGATTTGGCGAAGGCCGCGAGGCCTATTTCTCAGCTACCCCAACAAGGACCGCATCGAAAAAATCCTGAGCCATCCCCGCTACGACAGCGTGAAATGCATCGTGTTCAGCGACGGTGAAAGAATTCTGGGGCTCGGTGATCAAGGGGCCGGTGGAATGGGTATTCCCATCGGCAAGATGGCCCTGTACACCGCTCTCGGCGGCATTCATCCGGAGCATTGCCTTCCCATTCTGCTCGATGTGGGAACCAACAATGAGGACCGGCTAAAGAATCCACTCTACATCGGATGGAGACATCATCGGGTCCGCGGCGAAGAATACGACGATTTCGTGGATGTATTCGTGCAAACCGTCAAGAAACGTTGGTCCCACGTGCTGTTGCAATGGGAAGACTTCGCCGGCTCGAATGCCGCTCGTTTTCTGGCCCGCTACAGAGACCAACTTTGTACGTTCAATGACGACATTCAGGGTACCGCGGCCGTTGCGACCGCGACGTTGATTTCCGCGATCAATGTGACAGGTGTCTCATTGCAGGAGCAGAAGATAGCGGTGGTTGGTTTCGGAAGCGCGGGTATAGGCATCGCCAACCTGTTGGCGCAGTTCATGCAGGACACCGGCCTCTCAGCGGACGAAGCTCGTAATCGCTTCTACGGTATCGATCGCTACGGACTCATTACAGAAAATAGCAAGGACCTGCGGCCAGAGCAGCAACTCTTCGCCCGTAAAGAAGACGAGGTCAGGAGTTGGAGGCAACCGAACGGTGAGATCGCGCTGGTGGACGTGGTACGCAACGCGAAGCCTTCAGTCCTTATCGGAGTCTCTGGTCAAGCGGGAGCCTTCACTGAGCAGGCTGTGCGTGAAATGGCAAAATACACGCCTCGCCCCGTCATCTTTCCACTTTCGAACCCCACCTCACGTAGTGAAGCGACTCCCCAGGATCTACTGGACTGGACGGGAGGCCGCGCTCTGATCGGCACCGGCAGTCCCTTCGAACCGGTGAATCTCGGCGGCAAGATGGTCCACATCGCCCAAATCAATAACTCCTACATCTTCCCCGGGCTCGCTCTCGGAATCGTAGCATCGAGAGCCAAACGCGTTACGGATACCATGGTTAAGGCCGCAGCTCAGGAGTTGGTGCGCCACCTACCCACACAGAAGAACAAGGCGGCAAGCCTCCTTCCGCCAATTTCGGAAGCTCGCGAGCTCGCTCGCCAGATCGGGCTGGCCGTGGGAAGACAAGCTATTCGGGATGGACAGGCGCAGGTTGCCGATGAAGATACCCTGAAGCGCGAACTCCGAGCGAATATCTGGGAACCAGTCTATGTCGCTTACGAATGTAAACAGGCACCGCGACTGCGAAGCTCATAGCTCGATCCCGGCACCTCTTCGCTGCAACATAGAACCCTAAATTGGTTGTTACGCGTGGCTCTGTTGCGTGGCCAGAAAATTTAGAATCTCGTGATGGGTTGCGTCCGGCTGGTCGGTGTCGAAGATGTGGCTGGCGTGGGGGATCAATACGAGTTTGGCGCCAGGGATACGTTCGGCGATTAACTTGGCGTTCGCGGGCGGGATGAGCCGGTCCGTCTCGCCGTGGATGACCAGAGTTGGGGCGGTGATTTGCGAAAGCCGGCTGTACGACTCCCAGCCAAATATTGCTTGAAGCTGGCTCATATAACCCTGCGGTGTCGGATACCACTTCATTCGAATCGCCATGTCTTCGTCGATGCGCCCGCGCGAGGTGCCGGGGTCATAAATGAACGGAATGATGGCCTCCTTGGATTCTTCGGGCGTCAGGTCACGACGCATGAGAGTCTGGATCGCTGCTGGTTCGGCTTGAACGGCATGGGGGCCACCCGCAGCGGTGCACCCCAAAATCAACGAGAGCACACGGTTTGGGTATTGAAGCGCAAATTCCTGCGCAATCATGCCACCCATGGAGATGCCGAACACATGGGCGCTCTCCACGCCAGCAGCATCCAGAACTGCAGCCGCGTCCGAAGCCATCAACGAGATGGAATAAACACCGGCGGGGACGTCGCTTTGGCCGATGCCGCGATTATCGAATGCGATGGTGCGATAACGACTCGCAAGAATGGGGCGGCTGCGATGCCACATATAGGAGGGATAGCTGAGACCCATGATGAGCAACAGAGGCTCGCCGGAACCTTGTTCATCCCAATAGAGTTTGGCGTCTTGATTTTTAACGAAGGGCATGCAGTCTCCGGTTGGGGGTAGATGGCAATCGTGAGGACATCTGGATGGAAGATCATGGAACCCGATAGTCACCCACAGATGCATGTTACTAACGCGGCCGCCATTGTATATAATCTGGTTCACCATGCCAAATCAAGAAACGCAGTACCACGTAGCCGACAGGGTCGCCACGATTACGCTGAACCGGCCGGATAAATTGAACGCCTGGACGGCAGTGATTGAGGGCGAGGTGCGCACCGCGATGGACGACGCGGAGCACGATGAAAACGTTCGTGTGATCGTCCTTACGGGTGCTGGGCGCGGATTCTGTGCAGGCGCGGATATGTCGCTGTTGAGCACGGTGGCGGAGAAGGGAATCGATGAAGCGCGGCGTGCACAGAGTGCGCAGCCTACAAGAGAGAGTGCCGAGGGTGTGCGAAAAGACTTCCAGAAGAAATATTCCTATTTTGCTGCGGTCGCCAAGCCGGTGATCGCGGCCATCAACGGGCCGGTGGTGGGATTGGGATTGGTGATTGCGTTGTACTGTGATCTGCGGTTCGCGTCCGATGCAGCGCGTTTTGGCACAGCTTTCGCGCAGCGAGGGTTGATCGCGGAATACGGGATGGCGTGGATGTTACCGCGCCTCGTAGGACACGCCAACGCGCTGGATATGCTGTTTACCGCAAAAATGATCGATGCGGCGGAGGCGCTGCGAATAGGGCTGGTGAATCAGGTTTTTCCACGCGAAACGTTTCTGGAGAGCGTGCAGAAGTACGCGGCGGAGCTGGCGTCGAGCGTTAGCCCACGGTCGTTGCGGGTAATCAAGCGACAAGTGTATGACGCCATGTTCCAGACGCTGGCGGAATCCTATGACATCTCCGAGCGGGAAATGCTGGCGAGCCTGCAATCCGAAGACTTCAAAGAGGGTGTGGCACACTTTATCCAGAAGCGCGCTCCGGTTTTCACCGGCAGATAGGGAAGCTGCAATGAACTTCGAATTCAGTGACAAAGTGAAGGACTTGCAGCGCCGATTGCAAGCCTTCATGGTTGAGCACATTTATCCAAATGAGCAGCGCTTCGAGGAAGAGATCAAGCGGAATCGATGGCTCCCCACGAAGATCGTGGAAGAGTTGAAACCGAGGGCCCGTGCCGCTGGTCTATGGAACTTGTTTTTGCCGGAGAGCGAGCATGGAGCAGGGCTGACCAATCTCGAATACGCGCCGCTTTGCGAAATCATGGGCCGCAGTCACATGGCGCCGGAAGTGTTCAATTGTTCGGCGCCGGACACGGGCAATATGGAAGTGCTGGCTCGGTATGGCACACAGGAACAAAAAAAGCAGTGGCTGGCGCCGTTGCTTGCAGGAGAGATCAGGTCGTGTTTCGCAATGACGGAACCGGCGGTCGCTTCCTCCGATGCTACAAACATTGAGGCTAGAATCGTCCGCGAAGGCGACCACTACGTCGTGCATGGCCGGAAATGGTGGACGTCCGGGGCTGGCGACCCGCGTTGCAAGATCGCAATATTCATGGGCAAGACGGATACATCGGCTCCGGCTCACAAACAGCAGTCCATGATTCTGGTGCCGATGAACGCGCCTGGAGTAAAGGTTGTGCGAATGTTGACGGTGTATGGGTACGACCATGCGCCGCACGGCCATGGCGAAGTCACATTTGAAAATGTTCGCGTTCCGGTCACGAACATTCTCCTCGGCGAAGGCCGCGGATTTGAGATTGCACAGGGGCGTCTGGGGCCCGGGCGGATTCATCATTGCATGCGATGCATTGGCGTTTCGGAACGGGCGCTGGAAACCATGTGCAAGCGGGTGCAAGCACGGGCGGCCTTCGGAAAAACGTTGGCCGAACAAGGAACGATTCGCGCAGATATCGCTACCTCGCGCATGGAGATCGAGCAGGCGCGGCTGTTGACGCTGAAGGCCGCGTACATGATGGACACGGTGGGAAACAAAGCAGCACGCGCTGAAATTGCGATGATCAAGGTCGTGGCGCCCAATGTGGCCTTGCGTGTGCTAGATAGGGCCGTTCAAGCGCATGGAGGCGCCGGAGTTTCGCAGGATACGTTCTTGGCGAGCGCCTGGGCCATGGTTCGCACGCTGCGCCTGGCCGATGGGCCGGATGAGGTGCACGTCGAATCGATTGCAAAGTGGGAGCTGGCCAAGAGCAACAGAGCGGCAACACTATAAGATGCACGCCGCTGGAGCATACAGGCCTGAGGCCGAATCGCCACAGCAAAGTTTGGAGAAGTGATGCCGCCATTGATCATTAAGAATCCGCAAGCTTTGAATGAATGGGTGGGCAAGGAAATCGGGGTGTCAGAGTGGTTTCACATTTCGCAGGAGCGGATCGACAAGTTTGCCGAAGCGACGGAAGACCGGCAATGGATTCACGTTGACCGTGCGAAAGCGAGTAAGGAATCTCCCTATGGCGTGACAATCGCTCACGGGTTCTTAACCTTATCCTTGCTCAGCCATCTTGTGAAAGAGTTGATGCAAATTCAAACTGGGCTGCGGTTAGCGGTGAATTATGGGTTGAATCGTGTCCGATTCCCTTCAGCGGTGCGGGCCGACTCCAGAATTCGCGCCCGGGTTGCGCTGCAGGCGTTGAAGGAGATGCCTGAATGTGTGGAAGCGATTTACGCTGTAACCATCGCATGCGAACACTCCGAGAAGCCGGCTTGCGTTGCCGAGTCAATCGTTCGCTACTACAAATAATCCGTAGCGACCGACTCGCCTGGGGCTGAGTTAACGGAACTCCTCTAGACGCGCCCCGTTTGTGCGCAGTGCAGAGCAGCGCGCAAGAGAAATTCGATTTTGCTGGGCATAGATGCAAACCGTTCGTCCTTGGTAAGGCCTTGGTGATAGCGAAAGTAGATTTGTTGTGCGATGACCGCAAGTTTGAATCTCCCAAATGCGAGATAAAAAGCAATCTGTGAAACATCGCTCCCCGTCTGCCGTGCATAGTATTGTGCGAACTCTTCCCGCGTAAAGCTGCCAGGGTGAGTTGTGGGGCCCCAGCGATTTTGCTGCAGCTCCTCAGGGTCCGTTGGATCAATCCAATAGGCCAATGCCGTGCCGAGATCGGAGAGAGAATCACCGATGGTGCACATCTCCCAATCGAGAACGCCTACAATCTTTGTGATGTCCTTCGAATCGAGTACGACGTTGTCGTACTTGTAGTCATTGTGAATCAGAGAGGCGACGCTCGCGGCTGGCATGTGCTGCTGCATCCATGCCGAGATTTTCTCCACTTCCGGATACTCGTGGGTTTTGGAACCTTGGTAGCGTTCAATCCAGCCTCGGATTTGTCGCTCCAGATATCCTTCCGGCCTGCCCAAATCGGAGAGACCCCCGGCCGCATAATCCACGCGATGCAAACGAACGAGATTGTCGACAAAAGATTCGCTGAGTCGGCTTGCTTTCTCAGCAGGGAAATCCAGACCGCGCGGCAAGTCTCTCCGAAGAATGATCCCGTGAATCGGCTCCATCACATAGAAGGGCGCGCCGAGAACGGAATCATCATCGCAGTATAGAAGTACTTCGGGAGCCGGGGCGTAGACAGAATGGAGCTTCGAGAGTACGCGAAATTCGCGGCCCATATCGTGCGCCGATTTAACCTTGCTCCCAAAGGGCGGCCTCCGAAGAACAAGTTCCCTGGCCCCAAACTGCAGCGCGTACGTTAAATTGGAATGGCCGCTAGGATATTGCCGGGCTTTGAGCTCACCCACTTCGTTTGGAAAGTGATTGCGCAAGTACGGTTCGAGCCTGGCTAAATCCAGCTCTTCACCCGATCGAATGGCCGCGGGATGGTCCAGCAAGTCGCCCACTGAAAAATCTCCCTACCGATAGGTCAGCATCGCGGGATCCATAATATGCCCATGCGAATTGAAGCTGCTGAGCGTAAATCGGTCCGCATCATGCAGAAATTCACTCCAGGACGTGTTCCGCGACATCCAGCTCACCTGTAGGGTGCGTTCCGGCGAAAGCTGCAAGGCACGTTGCACGGCTACTGCTATGGGCCCGCCCGAAGTGAAAATCGCGACCCGTTCGCCGCGACGGCCAGCGGAGAGAACGTTGGACAGGCCGCAGATCACCCGGGAGCAAAACTCTTCCCAAGTCTCGATCCCCTCCGGAGCAATTTCGCCGCGCACCCATTTGCCAATGACCATCTCAAATAATTTTTGAAACGAAGCACGCCTGCGACCAAAGTCCGTTGCTGACTGAAATGCGACATGAAGATCGCGGATACGCTGGTCTTCTTTTAGCAAATCGGGGAGACTGCGTTCGAGTACGGACTCCCCTTGATATTCATCGAATTCGGAGACCACCAACGGCTGGGAAAATTTGAGACCACTTCTTTTGAAGGCTTCGCTCACGAGCCTGGCGGTGTCTTTCTGCCTGACACGCGGACCGACGTATACGCGATCGAAAACGACGTTGCGCCGCGCCCAATACTCACCGAGCAAGCGTGTCTGCGCTTCGCCCAGCTTCGACAATTTGTCATAGTTCTGCTCAAGGAAGGAAGCTTGCGCATGGCGGACGAGAAAGAGGATCCCCATTGGTAGTCAGACCCTTCCGTCAAACGCTATGGCGCAAGCGTCGTAAAGGATGAAATCCGGCCGCGCCCCAGCATTGAATGTACATCATCCCTAAGAAACGCAGGACTCTAGGCAGTTGCGACCTGATCTCTGCTGAACTCGGAGAAGGTCTTGCCTTGCTCGGGAAGCCGCTTGAGGAGTGGAGCGGGCTGCCAGATTTCACCGTGCTGACGTTGGAATTCGGAGACCCGCTCATAAACTTGCTTGAGACCGACGGTGTCGGCGTACCACATCGGGCCGCCGCGATGCGCGGGAAACCCGTAGCCGTTGATATAAATAATGTCGATGTCCGAAGCGCGGAGCGCAAAGCCTTCTTCCAGAATGCGGGCCCCCTCGTTAACCAACGCGTAGAGGCAACGGTCGACGATTTCAGCGGCGGAGATTTGACGCTGCGCAACGCCTGCTTCGGCGACCCATTTTGCAATAAGCTCAACAACGAGCGGGTCGGGCGTGGCGCGGCGTTGATCGTCGTATTTGTACCAGCCCGCACCGGTCTTCTGGCCATACCGGCCAAGCTCGCAAAGTCGATCTTCCGCAAACGGCTGACGAATCCCAGGCACCTCCAGGTGCCGATACTCTTTGCGAATGCGCCAACCCACGTCAAGGCCTGCAAGATCGCCGGTGGCGAGCGGTCCCAGGGCCATGCCGAAATCCGTCAGGGCGCGGTCCACCGCTTCGATGCTCGCGCCTTCTTCAACTAAAAACTGAGCTTCGCGCCGGTAGGGGCCAAACATGCGATTGCCCACAAAACCCCGGCAGTTGCCCACGAGGACCCCCACTTTGCCAAGCGTTTTAGAAAGCTGCATGCATGTGGCGATAATTTCTTTCGACGTAGCTTTACCGCGCACAATCTCCAGAAGCCGCATGACATTCGCGGGGCTGAAGAAATGCGTTCCAATGACGGACGCCGGCCGCGAGGTGGACGACGCAATCTCATCGATACTCAGTGTAGAAGTGTTGCTGGCAAGTATGGCGTCCGGCTTGCACACGCGATCCAATTCCTTGAAAACATCCTTTTTGAGGGCCATGCCTTCGAAAACAGCTTCGATCACCAGGTCTACGCTTGAGAAATCGTCGTACGTTAGCGTGGGAGTGATGCGCTTTAAGCGCTCTTCGGCAACCTGCTGAGAGAAGCGGCCACGCTGGACGGAGTTCGCGTAGTTCTTCTGGATGGTGGCCAGGCCGCGATCGAGTGCAGGCTGGTCCGCATCCTTCAGAAGTACCGGAATTCCTGCGTTTGCCAGCACCATAGCGATCCCGCCGCCCATGGTGCCGGCGCCGACAACCGCGCCGGATTTAATCGGAATAATGGGGGTCTCTTTCGGGACGTCGGGGATTTTGCTCACCTCGCGCTCGCTGAAAAAAACGTGGATGAGTGATTTGGATTGTTCGGAGAAGAGACAGTCGACAAAGAGCTTCCGTTCCAGTTTGCAGCCTTCTTCGAAAGACAGTTTAGTGGCGGCTTCCACGGCATCGATGGCGGCAACGGGAGCGAACAGGCCGCGTTGCTTTTTGGCAGCTGCTTCGCGCGCGGAGGAAAAGATTTTGGCACTCTCCGCTGCATTTCCGAGTTTCTCATTGCGTTCGCGCGTCTTGCGGGCAGGTTTAGATGCGGCTTCGCGTGCAAATGCAACCGCTCCAGCAAGAAGATCGCCTTCGATGATGCGGTCGACAATACCGAAGTTCAGCGCCTCCTCGGCTTTGACCGGATTGCCGCCCATGCACATCTCGACGGCTTTCGCGACGCCAGCGAGTCGCGGAAGGCGCTGCGTGCCTGCCGCGCCCGGAATCAGTCCAAGCTTCACTTCCGGCTGGCCCACTTGCGCGCTCGAAAGTGCAACCCGATAGTGTCCAGCCATCGCCAGTTCCAATCCACCGCCAAACGCCGTCCCATGAATGGCCATCACCACCGGCTTGCCGCTGTCTTCGATTTTCAGGAGTAGCGGAAGCAGTCCAGGGCCGCGTGATTTGCCCGAAGTCATTTTGCCAAACTCTTTAATGTCCGCTCCAGCCACAAATGTGCGTCCGCCGCCAATCAGGACCGCGGCTTTGACGCTGTCGTCCTGAGCAATCTGGTCCAGCGCTTCCGAAATTCCTTCCGGAACGCCCGGGCTCAGAGCGTTGACGGGCGGATTGTTGATAGTTATCACGGCGATACCGCTGTCTTTTGTGAGTTGCACTAGATCAGTCATTGATAGGCTCTCTCGTTTCTTGCTCTACGCGCTTTTCGCGACGACGCTTCCAGCGTCGATCACCATCGATGCGATGCGCTCGCGATGAAACGTGGCGTCGCCGAATGCCGTTTCCGATGCTTTCGCCCGCCGATAGTACAAGTGAAGATCGTTCTCCCACGTAAAACCCATGCCGCCATGAACCTGAATGCCGCGGTTGCCCACGGTTCGGGCGGCGTCGCTGGCATACATTTTGGCGATGGAAACGGCGGTCGCTGCGTCCGGAGAGTTTTCTTCCAGGGCCCACGCTGCGTAGTACACCGCTGAACGTGCGCTCTCTGTTTCCAAATACATGTCCGCGCACTGGTGCTGCACGGCTTGGAAAATCCCAATTGGTTTGCCGAACTGTTTGCGGGTCTTGGCATATTCCACGGTGAGATCGAGAGTCCGCTGCATGCCGCCAACCAATTCAGCAGCCAGAGCTGCTGTGGCGATGTCAAACGCTCGCGCGAGATCATTGGACGAGCCAATTTCCTCCGCAGGAGTATTTCTGAATTCGACTACGTAGAGCTTGCGTGTAAGGTCCATTCCGGACATCGGTGAGACCTTCAGGCCAGGCGCTTTGGACTCGACTAGGAATACACCGCCGCGAGCAACCACGACGATAAAATCCGCAATAGCCGCGTCAGATACAAATAGCTTTTCCCCCGTGAGCTTGCCATTGCTGGCGCTCAGCCTGGCATCCCGCGGGTTCCAGCTCGCGCTGGCTTCCAGAATGGCTGTTGTGGCGCGAACCTCGCCCCGGCAGATGGGCTCAAGATATTTTTTCTTCTGCGGCGGCGTGCCAACGGCATCCAGGACGGATCCGCTCAAAACGACGGTCGAGAAAAATGGACCCGGCAAAAGTGCGCGGCCGGCCTCCTCCATCAGCAGCATGAGTTCGACCTTGCCCAGGCCGACTCCGCCGTACGCTTCTGGAAATATGATGCCGGTGTAACCCTGATCGGTGAGCTTCGACCAGAGCGTGGCGTCGTAGGCTGTATCCGTTTCCATCAGGCGCCGCGTTTCAGCAATCGGACACTCACCTGCGAAAAACTTCCGCGCGCTGTCTTTCAAAAACTCCTGGCTCTCACTCAACCCGAATTGCATGACGTATCCCCTTAGTAGCTTCTGGGCAGGCCGAGAACGAAATGCCCAATGATGTTGCGCTGGACTTCCGAAGTCCCGGCTTCGATTGTATTTCCGCGCGTGCGTAGGTACCCGTAAGACCAAAGCCCCTTGTCGATAGCGCGCGGATCACTCCCCATCAATTGGCCATAGGAACCAAGCACTTCTTGTGCGATTTGCTGGAGTCGTTGATTAAGTTCACTCCAGAAGATTTTCTGGATCGAGCCCTCCGGCCCCGGCACACCGGTGGCGGTGATGCGGCTGAACGCACGCATCTGATTGAAGCGCATGATTTCGATCTCCGCGCTGCACTGCGCAAGCTTCTGACGTATCACTGGGTCCTCGGCCGCGGCCCGGCCATTGCGCTGGATAGTTCGCGCAAGTTCAATCAGGCGGGTAATATATCGTTTGAAGATAAGGTGCAGCCGGGCGCCATACGAGCCCCGCTCATACATTAGGGTGCTCATCGCCACGTTCCACCCGTCGTTTACTTTTCCCAGCACATTTTCAACCGGGACGCGCACATCGCGAAAGAACAGCTCGTTGAATTCAGATTCTCCCGTCATCTGACGCAATGGACGAACTTCGACCCCCGGCGATTTCATATCCACCAGTAGAACCGTGAGTCCTTTGTGTTTTGTAACACTCGGGTCCGTTCGAACCACGAGCTCGCACCAGTCACCAACCCAGCCGTAACTCGTCCAGACCTTTTGCCCGTTCACGATGTAGTGATCGCCGTCCAGCCGGGCCTCCATCTGCAAGCCTGCAAGATCGGAGCCGGCGTTAGGCTCGGAGAAGCCCTGGCACCAAATTTCTTCCGCGCTCAGAATTTTCGGAATGAAGCGTTTTTTTTGCGCTTCCGTTCCGCACGCGATAATTGTTGGCCCAATGAGCCCCAGGCCGAGCGAGTTAGCCATGGGTGGCGCTTCCACACGTGCCATCTCTTCCCAAAACAACGCCTGCTGCATCAGCGTGGCGCTGCGGCCCCCGTATTCCTTGGGCCATGAAACCGCGGCCCACCGGCCTTCCTGCAGCTTTCGTTGCCACGCGCGAAGGTACGGGAATGATTCCTCAATGGGTTTCTCGCGCCACTCGTTCCAGTCTTTCGGCACGTTGGAAGTTAGCCACGCGCAGAATTCATCGCGGAACGCCGACTCCTCAGCGGTCAACTTTAAATCCATGGACTGAACTCCTTTCGGTCGGGGCGCGAACTGCCCGGCGCAATCTCTTACCAACTGCGATCTGTTTGTCTGCCTATTAATCCTGCTCAACCACTACTTTTCCGCATTTTGAAATCCGGGCGAATGGTTTCCTTGCCTTCCCAATATCGTTTGCGCAGATCTTTCTTCAATATTTTCCCAGTGCCGGTCTTGGGTAAACTTGCGACAAACTCAATCGTTCGTGGACACTTATAGTGGGACAGCCGCGAACGGCAGAATTCGATGAGTTCGGCCTCCGTGACAGCGGTTTCCGGTTTTAAGACTACTAGGGCCTTGGGGACTTCACCCCACCTATCATCGGGAACGGGAAAGACCGCGGCCTCCAAGACTTTCGGGTGGGCAAGAATTGCTTTTTCAACCTCAAGAGAGGAGATGTTCTCCCCGCCACTGACGATAATGTCTTTCTTGCGATCGACAATCAGCAGGTAGCCTTCTTCATTGAGTGTGGCCATGTCCCCGGTGTGGAACCATCCGCCGCGCAGGGCTTCTGCGGAAGCGGCCGGCTGCCGCCAGTAACCTTCCATCACGCCGTCACTTCGCGCGATGATCTCCCCGATCGTTTTCCCATCGCGAGGCACGTCGTTGTCGTTGGCGTCCACGACGCGTAATTCCGTGCCCGGAAACGCATATCCCGTCATCGCCTGCCCGGCATAGCGCTCTTCGCCCTCCCAGCCCATGCCCACCTTCATTGGAGAAATCGACAGGGAAGGGCAGGTCTCCGTCAGTCCGTAACCCGAAATGCATTGGCAGCCGAGTTTTTCTTCAACCTCGCGAATTAGCGTCGGCGAAGAAGCGGCCCCGCCGATCACAATGCGGCGCAAGCTGGTCAAGTTGTATTTGGGACGCTCCGGGCAGTTCACCAGAGCCGTGGCCATGATGGGTACGAGGCTGCAGGAATTGACGGCTTCCTTTTCAATGAGACGGAAGACCTCTTTGCTCTCGAAGCGCTGCATCATGACATGCTTCCCCCCAAGCAGAGTGAGGAAATGCGCCACACCCCAGCCGTTCGCGTGGAAAAGCGGAATGGTATGCAGCTCGACGGACCCGTTTTCCGTATTGAATCCCAAGCAAACGTTCTGCGCATGCAGGTAAATATTTCTGTGCGTCAGCATCACGCCCTTGGGATTTGCGCTCGTGCCGCTCGTATAGAAAAGCTCCGCCAGCGCGTTTTCATCGATGGAAGTGATGTCGGCGCGATACGGCCGAGCTGCTTCAAGAAGCGCGTCGTAATTGCTTGGATAGATCCAAGACGCATCCGGCGCCCCGTCAAGTTGGACAAATGTTTCCACGCAAGGAATTTCCTTGCGGAAGGACTCAAGCAATCCCAGAAACTGCTTCTCGACAAAAAGAATTGTTGCCTCGGCATCGTTTAAGACATAGCTCAGTTCGCTCGGTGCCAGCCGGATATTGAGTGGCAGCAGAACCGCACCGGCCTCCAACACTCCGTAGTACGCTTCGAGCAGCCGGTGGCAATTCGTGCTGAGGAACGCGACGCGATCACCTGGTTGGACGCCAGCCTGACGCAGGGCTCCTGCAAGGCGGCGGGTGCGTTCAGCAAATTGCGCATACGTAAAGCGGTCTTGATTGCAAACCACTCCCGTTCTGCGCGGGAATTGCTGCTCGGCGTAGCGAAGAAACCGCAAGGGTGTAAGAGGAATATTCATGGCGCGTCTCGCCCGAATCAGGCGGATTGCCCTCCGTCAACTACCAGGACGTGTCCACTCACAAAATCGGACGCATCGGAGGCAAGAAAAATGGCGGCACCCTTTAAGTCCTGCGGTCCGCCAAAACGGCCCAAGGGAATACCTGCCAACAATGACTCCTTGTTTCGCTCAATCACTTTTTCCGACATATCCGTCGGAAACCATCCCGGCGCAATCGCATTCACCTGAATGTTGTGCATGCCCCACTTGCAAGCCAGGTCCTTTGTGAAAATTATGACGCCCCCCTTGCTGGCGCTGTAACCGATAGCAGAGAATCTCGGAGGTGAACCGCGTAGCCCAGCCACGGAAGCAATGTTGATAATCTTCCCGTGTCGTTGCGCAATCATGACCTTGCCGACGGCCTGCGAAAAAAGAAACGTACCCGTCAAATTCGTTTCGATCACCTTATTCCACTGCTCGAGCGTCATCGCTTCCACGGGCGCGCCCCACGAGGTGCCCGCATTGTTGATCAAGATGTCGATGCGTCCGAACTTTTTGACCGCGGCGTCGGCAACCTCCTGAATGCTGCCGGGCTGCTTGACGTCGCAGCCAAGCGCCATAACCTCCACGCCCAGCTTTTGCAATTCTTCGGCGGCTTGCAGGCACCGCTCTTTCTTCCTCGCACAAAGGACGAGATTCGCCCCCATTTCCGCCAGCCCCTCGGCCATCTGCCGGCCCAACCCCACGGATCCGCCGGTAACGATTGCCACGCGGCCCGTGAGGTCGAAGATCTGCTTAGTTTTCGGGCTGCCGGTCATAGCGCAAGGACAGTTTCCTCACTCGATCTAATCTGTGTGTATATATCATATGTTATTTACTAACGCTAGCCTGCAGAGACTGTCTGCCCTCATTGCACGTAAATGTTCTTCACGGTCTGCTGCTCTCGCAGGCGAGTGGGTGCGACTCAAACACCCATCTGGATGTTTCCTAGCGCTCCCCGAACGGCAAGAATGGGTCGCCACACAGGAATCCAACTTCGCACTCTTCCGTGACGGCGTCAAACGGACGAAGATACCGGCTTGGATCGAATTCGATGTATGCCGGCGGCACAGGGACAATGGCGCCCTGTGACGTTGCGAAAACGTTGAATCCGGGCCCAAGCAACGCCGCGGCCTTGTTCAAGTCAGTGGCCTCGACGTCGTGCCACCTACCCGTGTCCAAGCGATTGACAAGCGTCTCAACGGCGGCGATCGTTTCCGCCGGCGTAAACGCACAATGTCCCGCGCGATCGACAAACGTGCGCCGCAGTAACTCTCCGTTACCCCGTTCGTCCACAACTTTCTTGTACGCGCTCTCATTTTGAACTACTACCAAGCCATCGCCCTTGGTATGCAGAGTCAGGACTGGAATGTGAATCTCGCCGTCGAAAATGATATTCCTTTCCAGGTAGTGGACGGCCTCCGGATCGGCGCTGATTCGCACCGTCTCATTCAAAACCTTCAGATCGGCATCGAGGTCCAGGCCCGCGGCTTCGTAGAGCGCCCGCACCTGGTCGCGCCCAATCGAGCGCTCTATCTGCCTCCGGTAATCAACTCCCGTATTCCACGAAACATTGCCCTGCGCGCGTGCTTCGAGCTCTGCACGAAACGCAAACGCGAATGGAAAGTCCACTTGTTGATCCCACAGGAACTGATTGATTTCCTGTCCGGCAAAATCGCTTGCCGCCGGCTCCGGTGACAACGGAGTGAACCATCCCGGCAAGTCCCCCAAAGCTCCAGCCAGCGCGATCCGCGCTCGCCCTTGCGGTGTGCCCTGTGCCTCCGCAAGCACCACTTCGGCAAGATCGAGATTGGCTACGGGGTTAGCAATGTTGACGATCTGCAGCCCAGTTCCCGGCGCAAGCAGCGTTTTGAACGCGAACACCGCATCCAGCGCGGTGTTCCAGGTCGCCACGCCACCGGACAGCACTCCACACATGGGCAGCGCCGCCACAAAACGCTCCGGGTTTCGTTGGATGAGTCCAGCCGTGATGATTCCGCCAAGCGAGTGTCCCCACGCGATCGTCCTCTTCGGACGCTCGAAGATTTTCTCGAACTGTTCAAGAACCGCAATCTGGTCCTGCAACGCCTCGTGAATCGCCCATCCGGTGGTGGCATAGGAAGACCCAGCTAGTGCGTACCCGCTGGAAAGCATAAAAAATCGCGTGAAGGGATCGCCGACATCCTGCGCAGGATTAGCGCTTCCGGGCACCACATAGCCGTGACTGTAAAGAAACAACGTCCCGTTCCAATTTGCCGGCACCTCGATGAGATACGTTGCCCCGTCGCTCAGGGTCCCCATGTGAGTTGTGACGCCAGTATGCGCGCCGGCTGTCCCCGCAAAGGAAAGAACGATCGCCGCCAACGACGCAAACAATAGAACTACCCGCCTTGATATCCGCCACATATGAAAATCCTCCTGCCTTTAGTCTGGGGACAATATCCGTGATTCGTCAGCGCCCATTCGATGTCGGCACTCTCTTGCGTGCCGCCGCCAGTCATAGGCTGAACTTAGAACATAAGCCGCAGCCCCAGCTGGATTTCACGTTTTGGAAAAGCGGAGGTAAACCCCAGCGGTTGGCTCGGAGAAAGCGCTGCGCTCCCGTGCACGTCAAACGTGGTATTGCCCGTGGCACACGTGCCTGCGACCGGACAAACAGTTGGCCCTGTTTGAATGCCAAACAGTGGATTCACCACGTTGTTCACGCTTGCGTAGTTGGTATGGTTGGCAATGTTGAAGCCCTCCGCTGTAAATTGCACTCTGGCCTTTTCGGCAAGTTTATGTTGCCAGCTCAGTCGCATGTCGAAATTGGTGTAACTCGGGCCAAGTCCAGTATCGCGGCCGGCGCCGATGGGGCGTTCGTTCGTGGTGTGATTGTCGCCGTTCACTTCGCCTCCCGCGAGCAGGTTGAACGGATGCCCGCTGTTGTAGGTAAAAATGGGGGCCAACTGAAAACCGGCAAGGATAGGATTTGCCCAAGGGCTGTCAAGTACGCCGGCCACCACGACCTTATGGCGCTGATCGAATTCGGAAAGTCCGCGGTCGGCGCCCAGGTTGGTCGGATCTTGCGGGCCATAATCGCTGTTAAAATCAGTACCCGTGTCGAAACCTTTGCTATAGGTGTAATTGCCTAACACGGAAAAATGATTGCTGAAGCGCTTCTTGATTTCCAGAATTCCGCCTTGATAAAGAGCGGTACCAACGGAAGCGTATTCGTTGTTTTGCACGATAAACGGATTCACAAAGCACTTGAAAGGATTGGCGCATGGCGAGACTCCCCCGGGGAACTCCGTGCCGCCCAGCGGGTCTGGGTCGCCCGCGGTGCCGGCGCTGGGATTCCAGTTCCGGTAGGAGGCCGTTTTCCCGTTGGCCAGCGTAATGGTGGTGAAGGGTGCTGGCAATAGATTGGTGTCAATGGCGGTGGGCAGGCCGATGGTATGAGAGTAGATGTAACTGGCAGAGATAGAGAGTCCCGGAACAATCTCGCGCTCAATTCCAAACTCGGCCTGCTGCGAGTAAGGGGGTCTAAAATTAGGCTGGTCGACGAAAACCACTTGAAGCGGACCAAGGGGACCGCTATTGGCGACATTCAGCCCCAGCCCAGGCTGCCCAAGCAAAGCAGGGGTAATGCAAGCGCTGCTCCCCGGAGGCGGTGTCGTGCAAGTGATCGCCCCTTCAGCGAATAGCGTTTGGAAGACTCCCGGGGCACTCAGATTTGCGGCGCCGCCAGGGACTCCCTGGATTGGAACGATGTAAATGGAGATTTCTCGGTTGCAGGGACTGGTGGGGCTAGCCGGAGGCGGAAAAAAGAATCCGGGTGCTCCGGTAAATCCACAAATGGCGTCCAGGTTGTTCACTTGCCCCGCATTCGTTGTGTTTCCCACCGAACTGTTGTTCGCGTTCCGGACTCCGAGGGAGTAATCCACAGACGTAATCTGGTCGTAGATCGGTGCGTAAAAGATCCCGTACCCGCCGCGAATCACCGTCTTGTGGTTGCCGAATGGATCCCAAGCGAATGACACGCGCGGGCCAAAATCCTTCTTATACGTGTTCAAGGGAGCGTACTGCGTGTCAAGCTCATAGCGAAGACCGAGATTCAAGGTTAGGTTGGGTCGGATCTGCCACGTGTCCTGAAAGTAGCCCGCCGTGAACGGCCTCGTATAATACGGGTAAACTGGATTGCCGAAGCCCTGCTGGAAAACCACCGGAATGCCAAACGAAACCGCCTGCAGCGAAGTTATGCTCGCTCCGCCAGTTAAGAGTCCACAAGGATTCGCGGTTGTCGCGTCGGGAGATGGTGCTAAGCAGGGGCTAATCGCACCGCCAGGTAACGAACTAAATACGAATCGCCCCGGGAAGAACGTGTGCGATTCCGTATGGTTGCCGCGAAGCAGCTCGGAACCTCCGAACTTGAAAGTATGGTGCCCGCGGATCAGCGTGAAGTTGTCCGCGATTTCATATCTGCGGGTAATACTGGATTCGGGCAAAAAGATGTTCGTTCCCAAATTATTCACAAAGCCGGGGATTTGCAGCCCGGCTTCCCCGGGTTCGTTCGGAATGACCCCGGTGTTGTAGTAGTCAAATTGCAACCGGAGTTCGTTTTGCGCCGTGGCGCTGAACTGATGATAGAAAGCGGCCAAAATGTTGTCGTCATAGGCGCGTACAGCACTGCCCGCCGAAAAGCCCGTTAGCGATTGCACGTCGGGATTTTCTTCGCGGTCATGCCCATACCTGTAACTGACGCTTATCTGATTCGCATCGCTGAATCGGTGATCGAACCTCCCAGACGCAAGGTACTCTCGGGTGTTGTAAGGGAACAGTCCGCCGTTTGATTCCAGCGCGCCCACGAGGAAACCGTTCAGCCCCTTTTGAATCTGCGAAAGACCCGTGGATTGGCTGACCGTCAAACCGCTAGTGAGCGCCCCTGCGCAGAAAGCTGCCGGAATTTGTGGCATGCCCGCGAAGCAGTTTACGGGAGTGGCTCCTTCGGCCGTCAATCCAGCGATTATCCCATTCTCCTGCGCCGTCGGCCGGAAAAGACTGGTGCTGGTCAGGATCGGAACGGAATTCTGCGCGTTCTGCAGCAAGCCCTCGAACGAAACGAACAGAAAAGTCTTGTCTTTCTTGATCGGGAAGCCCACCGTGCCACCAAACTGATAGCGGGTCAGCGAATTCTTGGTCGCCGAGCTGTTGCTGTCCGGTTGCGTCGGATCGAAAATCTGACCCGGCGCCAGCGCCTGCGTTCGGGCAAACGGGTCAGCGGCATCCAGCGCATCATTGCGAAAATAACTGTACAGGCTGCCGTGCATCTCGTTCGTTCCCGATTTCGAGATGATGTTAATCGTTGCGCCGCTCGCTCCCCCGAGCTCCGCCGAATAATTGCTGCGGTTAACTTGAAACTCTTGCACCGCGTCCTGGCTCAGCGTCAGACGCACTCCACCTGCGTCATCATTGGCCTCTCCGCCGTCGACCGTCACGCTATTGCCGCGGCCATTGCTGCCATAGAACGATAGGCCGCTCTGCGGGGTTGATTTCACTCGAAAATCCTGGTCGGAAGCCAGCCGCGTGGAATTCGAAACCCCCGGAGTCAGCAGCGTGAAGGTTAGATAGTCGCGCCGATCGATGGGAAGATTGGCGATATCCTCCTGAGTAAGTGTGTTCGACTGGCTCCCTCTCTCGGTTTCCACCACGGGAAGTTCGGAGGTCACTTCCACTTGTCCAGAGATGCCTGCCAACTTCAGGTGAAAGTCCAGGATGGAAGTCTGCCCAACGGTCAAAGTAAGGGACGTGACAACTTCCGTCTGGAAGCCGCTGTGCTCCACGCTTAATTTGTACGTCGCCGGAGCCAATCCCGACAGGCGATAAAAACCGTGCTCGTCGGTCATCACGCTGCGCTCCACTCCCTTGGCGGCATCTGTCACCGTCACTTTGGCATTCGGAACGCCGCCCCCCGATGGATCCGTAACCGTCCCAGTCAGATCAGCCGACGAACCTACGCCTTGCGCAGACGTCGGTGGGCTGGCCCACAACAGCCCTGACACACATATAAATAGACCTGCCAGTAAGGTCGCTCTCATAACTCCTCCTGGTTCTTCGAAGACCTCTTGTTTGCGATTTTGATCGGACCCAAGTTCGTGTGCTCCCCTTTAGATGAGTCTTGCGACGGACAAGCTTTTTGTTGACGTCACCACTTCAACTCGACCAAGAGAGTGCAGCACCTGCCGGGCAGAGGATTTAGGAGTCTCGCGGTGTTCTCGAACCCCACTGCCCCGGCTCAACTATCGAATATTGTGATAGTCCGTATCACATTATATTCACTAACGTCAAGTTGAATTGAAGATGCTCTGGAACGTGCCGGGGATGCCTAGCCCCTGCCCGAGCCCTATGGTTGGGATCTGGATGGTTAAGGTAGCGCCTCTGCGTGCCTGATCCAAGAGGACGGGCTAGTTGGAGGAAGGCCTATAGCGGGGTACGAGTACCAGCCGGCCCGAAACCTGTCCACTTCTCAGCTGCTGGAGCGCTTCGTTGACTTGTGCCAGCGGACGCGTGGCCGTTTGGCAACGAACTTTCCCTGTCGCGCCCAGGGCTAGTACTTCTCTCAGGTTCTCTCGCGTGCCAACAGACGACGCCTGGATGCGCACCTCCAGTGCCGCCATCTGGATCGCCGGAAAGGACAGCGACTCCGAAGGCAATCCAACGACCAAAAGCTTCCCGGTCGGCCTAACGCACGGGAAGGCCGTGTCATAAGCCACCTTAGCGGCAGAAGTCACAAGCGCAGCGTGGACACCTCCGGCTCGCCTTAGCTCTTTGACAACATTCACGGTTCCCGCGTTCAACGTTGCGGCTGCCCCCAAACTTCTCGCGTGCGCGAGCTTCTCATCGGAGACATCAACGGCCGTGACGATTGCCCCCAGCCCCAGCCCAATCTGCACGGCCAGATGCCCCAGTCCACCGACCCCAAACACTGCCAAACGCTGCCCTGGCTGGATTTTGGCCTGTTTTAGCGCCCTATAGACGGTCACCCCCGCGCAGAAAAGAGGTGCGGCGTCGACGAAGGAGAGTCCCTCCGGAATCTTCAACGCATGATTGGCGGGTGCCTTTACGAATTCCGCGTAACCCCCGTCGACGGTGACGCCCGTGATTTGCTGCTTGACGCAAAGATTCTCATTACCTTCGCGGCAGAACTCGCACTCGCCACACGTCTTATTTACCCAGGGAACGCCTACTCGGTCCCCCACCCGCAAGTGGCTCACAGAAGCGCCTTTTTCTACGACCCGGCCCGCAATCTCGTGCCCGAGGATTAAAGGCCTCTTTGTGATCGGAACCAGCTGCGGCCAATCCCCGTCCGCCACATGCAAGTCCGAGTGGCAGACTCCGCATGCTTCCATCTCGATCAGAACCTCATCCGCCTCAGGCTTCGGCCGATCGACCTCTTCGATGGTGAGTGGTGCCTTGAACTCGCGCAGTATGGCGGCTTTCATCGCGTCTACCTCAACGAACCCGGCATACGTGACTTAGTTCTCTTCGAAGGGATTGGAGTTTTTGAAGCTCTTCCTGAAAACGGAATGGATTCCGCTGGATGGCCTACGGCCTGGCCCCGCGCAAGAAAAATTCAACCGCATTCCGCACCCGCTCGGTAAGCTTGTGAGGCCCAGTTAGATCCACCGCCCACTGCCGCACCACGGTATTGAAAAGCCCTTCCATGAACTCGGCCATGTGCACCACCGGAAAATCGCGCGTGATCTCGCCGTTTTTCTGACCCTCTGCGATGATTTCACGGAGCAGACTAACCGTAGTTGCCTCCGCGCCTCGCAGCTCCGGTGAGCGCACCGGGTCCATCGCGCCGGCCAGAATTACCGCCTGCCAAAGCGGCCGCCCCACCTCCGTTACGTTTCCCAGAGTTTCGTAAAATCGTCGCAAGCGCTGTTCCGTCGTGGCTTTGATGGATAACTCGGACTTCAGGCTCTCCGCCTGGCGCGCAAACGCGCGCCGCCCTACCTCGCGTAAAACCGCATCTTTGCTGGGGAAATAACGAAAAAACGTCGGCTGGCTGATCTCCAGAGTCTGCACGATGTCATCAATCCGCGTGTTCTCGTATCCACGCTGACGAAAAAGATGCAAAGCTGTCTCGACAATCTGCTGCCGAAGCCGCGCTTTCTTGCGCTCGCGCAGGCCCGCCATCTGGCCGTTCCCCGAAATAGCATGGCCTCCTTTCCCTTTGGAAGCCTCATCATCGTTGCCGCCGCCGCCCGCTCTGGGGGCTGATCGTCTCAGGCCAGTTTTCGCGCGCCGCATTGTGTCGCTCCTCCGGGAGTGCGCATCACCAAGGATGCCCTAAACACATTCCGATAGTCACCCCAACATTATAGTGACTAATGCAAAGTTGCAAGCAAAGCTTGAAATTCATCGCCTGCCCGGGCCAAAGGCGCCTCGCTGACATTCTCCAACGTTTCGAAGCCTTCTCGGCGTGGAGCAAGTGGCAGCTCATCACACAGACCGGCCACACTCGGCCGTTTAACCTCAGCCACACCTGCGCTAGTTATCGAGACGATCGGTTGACAAAGAGCCTTGGGACCTACGGCCTTCCACAGTGAAACCAGTGCATTCTCCCGCTCCTCAAGAGAATGTGAAATTGTGGAATGAGCGGCCCGACACATAGGTGACAGTTTGTACCGGACACATGGGTGACACTTTTTCCCTTTAGGGGAGGGAGTGATGCCTTGGAAGGAGTGTTCGGTTATGGATGAACGTGTTCGTTTTGTGG